>SXGT01560295.1_pt1 | contig 11102 bp, 9 predicted proteins | sample 3176221 | NCBI WGS metagenome assembly SXGT01 (sample SAMN11356862, study PRJNA531348) | freshwater metagenome | isolation source: freshwater sample F1-120 | place: China: Fuxian Lake, Yuxi | collected 2017-12-25
CGGATGCTGTCGGCGAAGTGGGGGCTGACAACCAAGACCAGGCCGATGCCCATGTTGAAGACCTGGTCCATCTCGTCGGGTTCAATTTCGCCGAGCTTTTGCAACCAGCTAAAGACCGGCGGAATTGGCCAGCAGTGCCGATCGATGGTCACGCGCACTCCCTCGGGCACGATCCGTTCGAGGTTCTCTCGCAGACCGCCGCCGGTGATGTGAGCGATGCCATGCACCACGTTTTTTACCGTGTAGTGCTTCAGCAACTGGCGCACGCAACGGACGTAAATCCGCGTCGGCTCCAGCATCGATTCGCCGACCGTGCGGCCGAGTTCTTCAATCGAGTCGTCGGGCTTGTGGCCGGCGATCTCAAATACCACCTTCCGTGCCAGCGAATAACCGTTTGAGTGCAATCCGCTGCTGGCCAGCCCCAACACAACGTCGTCGGGCACGATCGCGCGGCCATCGATCAGGCGCTGGCGATCCGCCACGCCCAGGCAAAACCCGGCCAGGTCGTAATCGCCGCGCTGGTAGAGATCCGGCAGGATGGCCGTCTCGCCGCCGAGCAAGGCACAGTCGGCTTCCATGCAGCCGGCGGATATGCCTTCGACGATCTGTTCCAAGAGCCCCGGATCATCGTGCGACATCGCCACGTAGTCGAGAAAAAACAGCGGCTCGGCCCCGCAGCAAATAGCGTCGTTGACGCTCATCGCCACCAGATCGATGCCGACCGTCGAATGCCGACCGGTCAACTGGGCGAGTTTGAGTTTCGTGCCCACGCCATCGGTGCAAGCCACCAGGACAGGATCCACGTACTTCCGAGCAAACAGCGCGCTGGAAAAATCGAGTTGAAATAAACCCGCGAATCCGCCATCATTGCGGATCACGCGCGGACTGTACGTACGTTGCAAGAGCCGCGGCAGCCGGGCCATGGACTGGCGGTAGACTTCAAGATCGACGCCGGCGTCTTTGTAGGTTGCCTTGGCCATGGCCGGCTGAGCATCGCGAGAGAGAAACGCGGATTTTAGCGACTCCGGGCGGAGATTGTCAAACGGCGGCGCGACGACACGATCGCGCAAAAAAACCCAGGGATGGCCATCCCTGGGCTTGAATGAACGGGACGTTGAACTCGATCGGGATAAAAACGGCGCGATCAGTTCAGGATCTTCGCCGTGTCATTGATCACCGCGCTAATGGCCTTGGCGTCGAGCTTTCCTGGCGCGAACGCATGATTGGCCGCCACTTTCCCGTCACGATAGATGATCACGGTGACTTCCGCCTGGGGGTTAATGTTGTAATCGGCGGGACCGTTCTCGCTGTCTTCTGGCACCACGATCGCAACATGTTCGGATTGGTTCTTTTTGCCGAACTGCGTGGCCGTCTTCTTGAGCGCGTCAACATCCGGCGAGCCAATCAGATTCACGAAAGCCGACAGTTTCTGGTCCTCGTGCTTTGGCAACTCGGCGTCGAGTTGCTTGATCAAGCTGGCCAACCTGGCGTCGGCTTTGCGGGTGAAAATCGACACGACCGGCTTGCCACCCAACATGCAGCGATAGCACAGATTCTTGCCAACCTCGACATTATCGTTGGGATTGCCGGCGCATTTCTCAACCGTATAGGCGCCGACAAAATCTCCTGGCTGCGGGCCGCTCTTCAAGTCTTCGGCCATCGCCACACTGGAGGCCATGGCCGCCGCCACTCCTAGAATCACTAGCTTCTTCATTTTATCTCTCCTCAAATCATAGGTCATGGAAACGCTGCGGTAACCGTTCACGGACTTCACTAAGTACGGCCGTCGCTGGCGAGTTGTTCGCCGTTGGTAACCGTTCACGGGCAAAAAGTGGGACAGGCACACTTTCCGACGCTGGTAAAATGAGCCAGTCCCCGGCCCGTAAACGGTTACGCCCATTGTAGAATGTATCGCGATGAAGGCAAGGCACCCCTACGGCCAGGCAGTTTTCTGTGTTGGGTGCCCGTCCGACTCTGCCAGCCCGGTCGCAATTCCGGGAAATCTCTCATCGAGCGCCGCAATATGTTGTTATCAGTACCCTATCGCCCCCAGACGAATAGTTGGCCGGCGCGCTCGCGATTGGCGGCAAAAACGAGCCGATCTAAAGTTTCGGCGCTGAAACCTCGCCCCGGCGGAGAGAACTTTGTCACTGCTTAACCATTAGCCGCATGCACGACGGCGGCGCATGAACCCAAGTACAGCCACGCCCCCCGTGACCAAGACTGCGGAACTCGGCTCGGGAATAGCAACTAAGTTCTCATTGACCCACTCGACCGCCAACTCGTGCGCGGGCTCGAACTCGTCTTCTAGGAATTCATCCAGTGCCTCGCCGGTGAGGAACGAACCAGGGTCCACTGCTCCGTAAACAAAGTACGCGGGATCGGAGGTCGTCAATCCGGTCATTCGGAACTGGAGCGAAAAAAGGTAAAAGCCGGAGGCGGGGTCGAGTGCCCCACCGCTATCCACGTCTAACTCGGCGAACAAGTGCGCATGAATTTGTCCCAAGGCGGTGGTGGTTTGAATGTTATTCCCCATAACAAGTGCGGCGTCATCGCCATCGGTTGTGACCGCGAATCCGCCGCCGCCAAATTTATTCAGTGTGAGCTCATAGCTGCTGGCAACCGGTGCGAAATCGACCGGACCCGTTCCGTCCCAGTAGAATAAGTTTCGAGTATCGGCACCGATGGTGATCGGGAGGAAGTCGAAAAAGAATCCCGTGGAGGCGGGCAACGCCGTGTAAACCGCACTGGGGGTCATCTTGGTGGGGTCATTCAAATCCGCTTGACTAATGGCGCGAAACCCGGGGTCGCCCGGAGCTTCCGCAAGATACGGAGCGCCTGTACTTGGCGAAACTCCCGGCACTCCGTCGGAAATCACTTCGCCCTCGAAAATTCGCAGCGGCGCGATGGACAGGTTATTTCCGTCGTCATAACCGCCGTTGATTAACTTGCCTGAGAGACTAGTCGTCAATACGTCAAAATGTTGCGCGGAGGCGGTCGATACCGCCCCGCAGGCAATCACTGCCGCGATTGCCACGGTTCTGCTTAAGAATCTCATGGTTGGCTTTCCTTCTCTGGGTGCGTGGCTCACGCGCGGCAAGGAACACTCTCGCTTTGGATGAACCAATAAATCAAACGAACCTTCTCACACGTGTGTCTTATTTGGGCCGGACAAAGTTGTCGGCTTTGGTCTGAGAGTTGGCCCATTCCTGGATCGTTTCCGACGGAATCAGCTCGACGTGCCAGTCGGCGTACAGGTAATGGGCCGCACCACCATGGCGGCTGGTGGTAATGTCCTTGTCGATGTTGGTCATGACTTTTCTGGTCGCCACAGCCAGCGTGGTAAACCACGCATGGTTATGAACGTGATCGTCGTCCGCAATCGGCTGTTTGTGATCCGCTAATTCGAAGGCGACGATGGTTTTGGACGTCGCTTGTAATTTGCGATACCGGGTAATCGCCCCTTCGGGCGGCTCGGTCGTCAGGTACGCGTTCATCACGTAGCTGGTGAATTTCTGTTCGAAGCGATCCTTGCCCTTGGGATCGTCCGGGCAGATGCGAATCGAATCGACGCTCTCCATGAACGGGGCGATGGTATAGATCCACGACTTGTTGGGGTTGGTATGCGACGTGTCGGGAAACCGTCCGCCGCGCGTGTCGATGAACTGGTTCATCGCCAGCCCGACCTGCCGCAGATTGCTCGCGCATTCAGAGCGCCTGGCGGCCGCACGAGCCTGCTGGATTGCCGGCAGCAAGAGAGCCGCCAGCAGCCCGATAATGGCAATGACCACGAGCAGTTCAACCAGGCTGAATGCCCGACGTCCACTTAATCCCGATAGTGCACACATGATTCACATGCAATTGTGTTGCGTTATTCACAGGGGACTATACGCAACTGAATTGCATCTGTCAACAGGGTGCAAAAAGAAGATTTGCCGCGAGAAGCGCCGAGTAATTCAGAGGAAATCAACTCGAATAGCCGCCAGGTAACCGTTCACGGGCCAAGCGAGGGGGACAGGCACATTTTCCCGGGAACCGCGTTGGACAACCACCCAACCGTTCGATGCACCTTGCGCGAATTCGTCGGGAAAATGAGCCAGTCCCCGGCCCGTGATCGGTTACCCGTCCCGTTCCCCTGTCGCCGACTTCCACGCAGGGGTCGGATTGAAAATCCGACCTGCGAGGGGTTGCAAATCCGCCTTACCTAACCACCGCCGATCGCTGGCAGAAAATGCACTTCGCTTCCGGGGTTGACTTGTGCCAAGAGCTTTCGCGGATTGATCTCGCCATTCACGGACACCATCAACCCTGCCGATAGTTCGCCATCCTCGAGCAGCCGCGCCGCAGTTCCGGGAAATCTCTCATCGAGCGCCGCAATCAGTTGTCGAACCGTGCGACCTTCAATCTCGAGTGAAGTCTGGCCGCCAGCCAGGTCGCGCAAGGGGGCGGGTATGAATACGGTTGGCATGCTGGGTCAGGTTTTCCAGCCTGACTTCCTCGCTTCCGAAAGATCGATGTTCATCAGGCGGGCGGGGCTGAGCGACTGATGGCCTTCCACAACTTTGGCGGCGACATCGGCAGTTCGCGCATTCGCACTCCCGTGGCGCGGTAAATCGCGTTTGCCAGCGCGGCCGGCGGGGGCACGATGGGCGTTTCGCCAACGCCGCGGACGCCATACGGATGTTCTGGATTTGGCACTTCGACGATCATGGTTTCGATCATGGGGACGTCGAGCGCCGTTGGCATGCGATAGTCGAGGAAGCTGGCATTGAGCATTTCGCCGCGCTCGTTGAACACGTATTCCTCGTTAAGAGCCCAGCCGATCCCCTGCACCGCACCCCCCTGCATTTGCCCTTCGACGTAGCTGGGATGGATCGCGGTACCAACGTCTTGCGCAGCCGTGTATCGCAGGATCGTGACCTTGCCCGTCTCTCGATCGACGTCGAGATCCACTACGTGGACACCAAACCCGTTGGTTGCGCCGCCGGCATCGACCGTTGCACGGCCGACCACCGGCTCGCCGATATGGGGTAGTTTTCCGGCCAATTCTTTGAAGGTCAGCGCCTGACCTTGGTGGCGGTAGACGCCCCCTTCCACCGCCACTTGCTCCGGCTTGCACTCGAACACGATTGCCGCTCGTGCGGCCATTTGCTGCTTGATATCGAGCCCGACTTGATAGGCGGCCTTGCCGGTGGCGTTTGTCACGCGGCTACCGCCGGTGACGTCGGTGTAGCCGACGCTGTCGGTGTCGCCCACATGGGGTTGCACGTCTTCGGCCGCGATGCCAAGCGTTTCGGCGAGCTGCATCGCCACGCTCGTGCGCGTGCCGCCGATGTCCGTTGAACCCTCGATCAACGTCACGGTGCCATCGTTGTTAACGTTTGCCGCGGCGCTCGACTTCAATCCGACGTTGAACCAGAATCCAGCGGCGACTCCACGACCAACGTTGGGACCCGAAGTTTTCGACCGGTAGTGCTCGCTTTGCTTCACGGCCTGCAAGGTTTCGATGATGCCGATGCGGCGATAAACTTCGCCGTCGGGCCGGCGCGTCCCTTCTTTCGCGGCGTTCTTCAAGCGGAAGTCGATGGGATCGATGCCCAGTTTCTCCGCCAACTCGTCGATCACTGACTCGCAAGCAAATGCGGCCTGGGTCGCCCCGGGAGCGCGATAGGCCGCCGTCTTCGGCTTGTTGCACAGCACGTCGAACCCATCCACGCGGGCATTGGGAATCTCGTAGCAACTGAACACGCACATGCAGCCGGGACCAATCATGCCGCCGGGAAAAGCCCCCGCGTCGTACGCCAGCCATGCCTGGCCGGCCACCAGCTTGCCGTCCTGCGTCGCTCCCAGCTTCACCCGAACGACCGAGCCCGGCGTCGGGCCGGTGCCCTGAAAATCTTCGTCGCGCTGCATCGTCATCTTTACCGGCCGGCCGCACTTGCGGCTGAGCGCGGCCGCGACGGGCTCTAGATAGACCGGTATCTTGCCCCCGAACCCGCCGCCAATTTCCGTGGGAATTACCGTGATACGGGAGACGGGAATCTCGAACAACTCGGCCGTCTGTTGACGAACGGTGAATGCCCCCTGCGTCGAGGTCCAAATCGTGACATGCCCATCGGCGTTCCAAAACGCTATCGACACATGCGGCTCGATGTAGCCCTGGTGGACGCTGGCCGTGCGAAATTCGCGCTCAATCACCAGATCGGCCTTGGCGAACGCTTGATCGACTTCCCCCTGCTCCAGGTGAATGTGCTGGCTTACGTTGCTCGGCCTCGCCGACTTCTCACCCAGGCGATTGGTGAACACATCGTCGTGCAGGAGTTGCGCATCGGGCTGCATGGCCGCGAGCAATTCCATGACCGGCGGCAGGGGTTCGTATTCAACTCGAATCAGCTTCACCGCCTCCTCGGCCACATGCGGACTTATCGCCGCCACCGCCGCCACCGCATGTCCTTTGTAGAGCACCTTCGTATCGGCCAGGCAATTCTGACTCAGGTGGGCCAGATTGATCGCGCCTTCGCCGAGGTTCGCCATCTTGCCGGCAAGACAGGGAAGGTCGGCCCCGGTGACAACGGCGAACACCCCAGGAAGTTTCTCGGCGGATGTCGTGTCGATTGACTTGATCCGCGCGTGCGCGTGGGAACTCCGCAGCATCTTGCCGTGAACCAGGCCGGGAAGCTGCACGTCGGCGCCGTAGACGGCCCGGCCGGTGACTTTGTCCACGCCGTCGTGACGAATCGGTCGGGTACCGATGACCTTGTATTGGGAAGGCTTCGTCATTTTGCACTCCCTCCGGCGATGCAGCCTGGTTCCGGCGATGCCATCGCCTGCTTTGCAGCGTGTTGGACGGCACGCACGATCTTGTCGTAGCCAGTGCAACGGCAAAGATTGTTGGCAAGTTGGAAGCGGATCTCGTGCTCCGTCGGATTGGGATTGCGATCGAGCAGCGCCTTGGCCGACAGGATGAACCCCGGGGTACAGACGCCGCATTGCAACGCCGCGTCCTGCAGAAAGCACTGCTGGATGGGATGCAGGCGCGCTTCACAGGCGACGCCTTCGATGGTCGTGATCTCCGCTGCTTCGGCCTCGGCCGCCAGCACAAGGCAGCTCAGCACCGGTTCACCCCCCAGCAGCACGGTGCATGCGCCGCAATTGCCATTGTTGCAACCTTCCTTGCTGCCGGTCAGGTGCAGCACGTCGCGCAGCACTTCGAGCAGGCTCTGCCGCGCCTCGCAGAGAAACTCCGTGGGAAGACCGTTGATCGTCGTTGATAGGTGCAGCTTGCGTGGCATGGCTACTTGTTGAATCGCGTGAAGCCCGGGACTTGCCACCCCCGGGCTTGGGTTGCTATTAAGTTTCGCGGGCCCTCTTGGTGGCAATCGCCAACGTCCTTTTGGTCAGCACGCCAACGAGGTGCGTTCGATATTCGGCAGGCCCACGTTTGTCGCTGATTGGTCGGGCGACGAGCCTGGCAAGCTCGCCGGCCTGGGCGAACGTGTCGTCATTGGCCGGCTTGCCGCACAACCACAAGGAAGCCTGTTCGGCAACTAAGGGGGTAGGCGCCACGGCGCCAAGGCCGATCCTGGCAGCTTCGATTGCGTCGCCACGGGCATTGAGCTGGACCCACGAGCCAACGCCCACGACCGCGATATCCATCTCATTCCTCGGAATAAATCGCAGGTACGCGCCGCTTGACCGGGGGAGCGAAGGGGGAAAATCAAGCGAGACCAGGATTTCGCCGCGGGCAAGCTGATTGCGACCCGGCCCAACGCAGAACTGGGCAACCGGAACGGTCCGCTCGCCGTTCGGGCCCGCGATCCGGCAGGTTGCATGATAAGCAATCAGAATGGGAATTGAATCGGCGGCCGGCGACGCGTTGCATAGATTGCCGCCAATGCTGGCGCGGCTCTGAATTTGCCAGCCGCCGATGATCCTGGCCGCGTCGGCCAGGCCGGGATACGCGTCCGCGACTTCTGCATGCTCGTAGATGCGATGGCAGGGCACGGCCGCACCCAGCCGCCAGCCCTTTTCCCGCGAATAGCTCGACTCCATAAGCTGCGGAATCTTTTTCACATCGATGACCATGTCGGCCTCGCGCTGTCCTTCACGAAGCTGCACGATCAAGTCGGTACCGCCGGTGAGAACCTTCGCGCGGTCGCCCCACCTGGCAAGCAGGCTCACGGCTTCGTCGATCGTCGCAGCGGCGGAGTATTCGAAGTCTTTCACGTTGGATTTTGCAAACTAGCTGCCGGGGGCCCCCGCAGCTACGGTTTGCGTTGTCAGCGCATTGCGCAGCGGATCATCATTTTCTCCACAGAATCCAAAATGTAAATGCCGCCGCCAGCCTTCCGCGTACTCGTAACAACCCGACAGTTGCCCCACTTCGCGGCTCAGACCCGTCATCGCGTCCAGATAGGAGTCCATTCCCTGGCTTGTATCAAGCCACTGCTTCTGGCTCTTGTGGCACGCCAGCATTGCGGTCTTCTCGGCCATCACACGGGTAATGTCGACATATATCTGCGGCCGCACCGGGTTGCCAAGCGGATCGCGATTGCCGTGCGGCTGGGCATGGTAGATTGTCACGGGGCCCCCGACCGGATCACGCGGTGGATCGGTCGGATAGTTAGGCATCCCGCGCGTGAATGCCGCCGACACCGCAAGCCGGCAAGCATTGGTGTGATCTTCCATGTAATCAGCAGGCGCATGCGTGAGGATGATCTGCGGCGCCACCTCGCGAACGACGGCCGACAGCCGCTTGAGCGTGCCGTCATCGTAAAAGATCTCCAAATCGTTGACAAGACTCGGATGAAATTCGGCGCCCGCCAGATCTGCCGCCGCCAGCGCCTCGCGGGCACGAATCTCCGCGGTATGCGGCGCGCTCCACTCCGTCGAGCCACAACAGCCATTGGCGATATTCATGTAATCAATCTTCCACCCGGCATCGCGTAGCAACAACAGTGTGCCGGCCATGAGAAACTCGATATCGTCCGGATGCGCTGCGATGGCAAATGCTGTTGGCATGACAATTTCGACTCCTGTTTCCTGACCAGCGACTGCTGACGCGCGACTCTCGACCGCTGCTAATGCATTTCCACTTCACACGTGCCAATTCCACTCCGCAGGAAGCTGAACTGCACGTGCGGATGTTCCGCCAGCAGCGACATCGGCACGCTGCTGTCGGGAATCCGCTTGGAGATCATCAGCGTGGTCAGACGCATGCCGAACGCGTTGTCGTGCCAGCCGGGATGCCAGATCGACACCTTTTCGGATTTCCACGTTTCGACCGGCCCCACGCTGATCGCTTGCGATGGCACCGCCGAAACGACGCCGCCCCCCGAGGTGCGCGCGTTTTGAATTATGGTCATCGGATGTAAATCCACCAATCGGGTCGCCAGCTTGCGATACTCGGCGGGGGGTGGCGGCAGGTCCTTCCAGCGTCCTTCGCGACGCGGCGGATCGTTGAACGCCCAATGCTTGACCTCCCCCTGACCCCCCTGCATCACGATGCACCGCAGGCGGTCGTAGCTGGCGGAATAGGCACCCGGCGTCTCCGTGGGAAAATGCAAATTCTCACGCGGCATCTGCAATTCGGGCCGGATGCGATTGAAGCACAAATCCAGATCGGCCTTGGCAAAGCCCAACGGAAAGTCGATCGCCGCCGCCTTGCCGTCGATAGCCCACTCATCCATGCCCCAAAAATGGCAATGCCGCAGATTGAGTTCCAGTTCATTCACCAGCCGGGCCACGAGCGGAAGCTGTTCCGTCGGACCAATCGGCCCGCAAATACCGGCTGGCCGCTCCTCGGTCGCTTGCCGCCAGGCGTGGATGTACTCCAGGGCCTCGGCCATGAAGAACTCCTCGCGTGTGTCGTATATCCGCACCGAGAAACCGTCGCGGGCCAATTTTGGCAGGTCATTGGCGGAAAGCCGTGCTGCTTCGTGGAGAATCTCGGGATCAAGCGTGGTGTAATCCCACCATTCTGGGGCAACTTTGCTAATGGGCCGCATGCAAATCTCCGCCGGATGGAGTCCGAAAAATGTTGAGTGAACAGGCCCAGCCTGGGCCGAAAGTCATTTCCGTGAATTGCCTTCCGGCCCCTTCGCGCCGGGGCCAATCAGTTATCCGCTGTAGGGCCGGCTGTGCCGGCCGGATTCGCAAGACTTTCCCATCCACGGCCGGCAAAGCCGACCCTACCAGGTTGCCGAATGTAAAACACGGATTGGCCCTGTTCGCGCCGCCGCTCTTGTGGCCCATTCCGTGAACATCTTAGAATACGGGCGGGGCGTTACACAAGCGCCGCCATCGCCTGTCTTTGCAAGTCACCATCCATTTTCTTTTTCAGGAGGCGTGTCATGTCCGCCGTGATGGAAAAACCTAAACTCGTGCGTGCGCCGAAAGTTCAGCAAACACAATGTTTTATCGGTGGACAATGGGTCCCTGCCCAAAGCGGCAAGACCTTCGATACCATCAATCCGGCCACCGAAGCAGTCATCGCAAAGGTGGCTGAGGGGGATCAGGCCGATGTGGATCTCGCCGTCATTGCCGCCCGCAATGCATTCGAACAGGGGGATTGGCCCAAGATGGATGCCCGCGACCGCGGCAAATTAATCTATCGGCTGGCCGACCTGATCGAAGAGAACCTCGACGAGCTGGCGGCGCTTGAAACACTCGACAACGGCAAACCGATTCGTGACGCGCGCGCGGCCGACCTGCCAATGACCATCGATTGCCTGCGCTATTACGCCGGCTGGGCCGATAAGATTCACGGCCAGACGATTCCTGTCCGCGGCAATTATTTTACCTACACGCGGAAAGAACCGGTGGGAGTTGCCGGTCAGATCATTCCCTGGAACTTCCCCATGCTGATGGTCGCCTGGAAGTGGGGACCCGCCCTCGCGGCCGGCTGCACGGTGGTGATGAAACCCGCCGAGCAAACGCCGCTTACCTGTTTGCGGATGGCACGGCTTGCCCAGAAAGCTGGCTTTCCCGACGGCGTGATCAACGTGGTGCCCGGCTACGGCCCCACCGCCGGCGCAGCCATCGTCAAGCATCCGGACGTCGACAAGATTGCGTTCACCGGGTCGGGCGAAGTGGCCCAGATC
>SXGT01816318.1_pt1 | contig 11102 bp, 10 predicted proteins | sample 3176221 | NCBI WGS metagenome assembly SXGT01 (sample SAMN11356862, study PRJNA531348) | freshwater metagenome | isolation source: freshwater sample F1-120 | place: China: Fuxian Lake, Yuxi | collected 2017-12-25
CACGTTCTTCTCGCTGGAAATTTGGTTCGACATCGAGCCAGTGATCGCAAAACGGTTCGGAGGCTGGGATTATCGACAATTCCAGCGATTCGGGTCGAACTCTTGTAATCTTCTGCGCCCCGGATCGCCGACCTTTCGTTCATGCGCGTCATCCCCACCATCGCCGAACTTCGCCACCGGGCTCCCCCGTCCCTCAGTCTTCCGTCATCGATCGTAGGCCGTCAGCCGCTGGGCCGAGCCCGTTTCAGCTGGTTCCTTCGGCGATCGGCACCGCGGCGAGTTCACGGTTCGTGATGACCTCGTCGACGATGCCGTAATCCTTGGCTTCTTGGCCGCTCATGATGAAGTCACGGTCGGTGTCGGACGTGATCCGCTCGATCGTCTGGCCCGTGTGATGCGCGAGCATCTCGTCGAGCAGTTCGCGCATCCGCACGATCTCCTTCGCCTGGATGGCGATGTCGACCGATTGACCCGACGCACCGCCGTGCGGCTGGTGGATCAGCACACGCGAGTGCGGGAGCGTGAACCGCTTGCCCTTGGCCCCGGCCGCGAGGATGACGGCGGCCGCGGATGCGGCCTGACCGATACAGATCGTCGAGACGTCAGCCTTGATGAACTGCATCGTGTCGTAGATCGCGAACAATCCGATGATGTCGCCACCCGGCGAGTTGATGTACATCTGGATGTCTTTGTCGGGGTCTTCCGACTCGAGGTGGAGCAACTGCGCCACCACCAGGTTCGCGACCTGGTCGTTGATCGGCGTGCCCAAGAAGATGATCCGGTCCTTGACCAGTCGGCTGTAGATGTCGTAGCTGCGTTCGCCGCGGTTGGTCTGCTCGGTCACCATCGGGACGTAGAGCTGCGGGCTGGAAACCGCGAACGGTTGGTGGGTCGACATCGTCACTCCTGTTCGGCTGAGGCCGGGGCTGGTTCGGCAGATTCGTCGGTCGTGGAGGTGGCGGGCACCGTAGCGGCCGCAGCGTCCTCGGGAAGCGTCAAATCGAGCGGTTCCCCCTTCTGATCGACCACCTGGGCGTGATCCACCAGGAACTTCAACGCTTTCCCGCGGGCCAAATCGCGCGCGATGACCTCGAGATAGCCGTTCTTTTCGAGTTGGCGGCGCGCCTTGTCGGGCTTTTGCCCGGCTTCTTCCGCGAGGCGCTGGATTTCGGCGTCGATCTCTTCGTCGGTGGCCGCGATCTGCTCTTGGTTGATCACGGCCCGCAACGCGAGGTCGGCAAGGACGACGCCCTGCGCACCCTCACGCGCCTGATCGAGAAACGACTGCGGTTCGATGCCACTCATTGCGAGGTACTGCTCGATCCCGAGACCCTGCTGTTGGAGCCGGCTCTGGAGGTCTCGCAACCGGCGCTGCACTTCCTGGTCGACGAGCGTCTCAGGCGCGGGGATCGGAACCAATGCGGCAAGTGATTCGAGCACCCGATCGTTCAGCGACATCTGCGCCTGCAGGACGCGCATCAAGCCGAGTCGCTTCTCGAGGTCGCTGCGCATCGTTTCGACCGTGTCGTGTTCGGAGTTCTCCGACGCCCACTCGTCGTTCAGTTCGGGGAGCACCTGCTCTTGCGCGCCGGTGACCTCGACATGAAACGAGACCCGCATCCCGGCTCGGTCGCCGAAGCGTTCGGGAAGTTCGGCGTCGAACTCCACGACATCGCCCGGCTTGGTGCCCCGAAGTTGCTCATCGAGTTCGGCGACCACAGATCCGGAACCGACCTGATACATGAACGCCGACGCGACCAACCCGTCGACCTCGACCATCGTTCCTTCGTCGTCGGGCGCGGAACCGACGATGTCGATGGTCGCGTAGTCGTCTTCAGCGAGCGGACGCGTCGAATCGACCAACTCGGCGGAACGTCGGCGCATGGCGTCGATCTGACGGTCGACGGCTTCGTCGTCGACGGCCTCGAACGGAATCTCGACGCGCAAGGTGTCGTAGCCGATCAGCGTCACCTCGGGCCGCACCTCAACCACTGCGGTGAACTCGACGTCGCCGTCGTCTTCGCCGGCCGTGATGTCGATCTCCGGGAAACCAATGACATCGATGTCGTTGTCGATGACTGCCTGGGCGTAGAACTCCGGGAGGCCGTCCTGGAGCGCCTGCTTGCGCGCAATGTCGGATCCCAGGCGGGCTTCGAGCAACTTGCGCGGGGCCTTGCCGGGCCGGAAGCCGTCGATACGGACTTCACGGGCCAACTTCTTGAACGCGGCGTCGACAGCGCGGTCGAACTCGGGCTCGGGCACGGTGATCGAGAGTCGGACTTTGCTGTCTTCGAGCGTTTCGACGTTCGTCTGCATAAGGGGCGCCATCGTACTGGCGACCCTCGGCCGAACTACCACGGGTCCACTGCCGGGCTGGCGGGCACACACGGGGGCGGGGCCGCCACGGCAGCCCCGCCCTCGGATCTGATCGCGCTCAGGTGGTACTGATCCTGCGCCGCCCGACGCTGGCCAACACACCCAGCGCAATCAGACCCCCACCGAGCAACGTCAACGGCGCGGTCGACGATCCCGTCACCGGCAACTCGTCACCGCCGCCACTGTCGACCGCAGGCGGGTCGGTTGGCGCAGGCGGGTCGGTTGGCGCCGGCGCCGTCGTTCCCTGCCCGCCGTCGGTCGACGGCGTGCGGTCGACCACGGTCGTCGTCGGCGCCGGTTGCGTCGTGGTCGTGACCACGCCCCACCCGAACTCGTAGGTGATGTCGATCAGCTCGATTTGCGGCGGGTCGTCGCCATTCCATCGCGAACAGCGCAAGCTGATCTCGTAGACGCCGGGCGTCGGCTCGGGCTGGATGCCGAGGCTCTCGTCCTTGAATGCAAGCGAGAACGTCCACGTTCCGTCGGGATTCGGTTGCGACGCCGTGCTGAACCCGCCGGAGATAATCGGACTGAAGCTCCCCGCCGGTCCCTTCAGCGTCGCCTGCGTGTGCCAGTTGTCGACCTCGGTCGACGTGCCTTGCTCGCAGCCCTCGACCGAAATCGAGACGAGATCACCAACCGCAACCGGTGCAGTGAAGTCGGTCACCGCGAAATCGGGAGCGGGGCCCGTATCGCCCTGCGCGGCACTGGCGAACCCGGCCAGTGTGACGGTCGCGCATCCAGCAACGACCAACAATCGAGCCAACGAACGTTTCATCCAACATCCTCCTGTGCGTCGACCAGCAACACCTGCTCGCCGAAGTTCACGATCGCGTGCTGGGCAGTCGGCGTCATGAGCAGTCCTACTCACATCGCAGCGAGAACTACTCAGGCGGTCGCAGACCCACCGCCGGCCGGCGCCTCCACGTGCGCTCGCTCGCCAGGACAACGGTTCGCGGGCCGCAACCGTCGGCGCGACCCTCGAACGTTCGTTTCAGCGCCAGGTACGCGCGATCTCGGCGAGCGTGCGCGCCATCACCCCGGTGCAGCCTTTGACGGTCTCGCCGAAGGTCTTGGCCGCGAAGCCGGTCTCGCCGATGTCGAGGTGGGCCCACGGGCGATCGCCGACAAAATGACGGAGGAACACCGCAGGTGCAGTCGTGCCCGCGTCGTCGGGGTCGGGAATGTTGCGCAGGTCGGCCCAGGGCGATTCGAGCGCCTCGACGAGGTCGTCGAGGACGGGCAGCCGCCACGTGCGCTCGCCGGTCACCGCCGCGGCCTGCGCGATCGCATGCGCCAGGGCGTCGTCGTTGGTCATCACCGGAGTGACGTGAGTTCCGAGCACCCGTGCGTACCCGGTGAGCGTCGCAACGTCGATGATCGCGTCGGGCGCGAGTTCTCCGGCGAGACACAGGCCATCGGCCAGTACGAGTCGGCCCTCGGCGTCGGTATCGAGGATCTCGACGGTCGTTCCGTTGCGGGCCGCGACGATCTCACCCGGCTTGGTCGCGTTGGGACCGGGGAGGTTGTCGGTCGCCATCACGATGCCCGTGACTCGGATGCCGACATCGAGATCCGCGCACGCGGCCATCGCGGCGATGACTGCCGCCGCCCCACCCATGTCGCCCTTCATGTCGTACATCCACTCAGGCTTCTTCAAACTCAAGCCGCCCGAGTCGAACGTGATGCCCTTGCCGACGAACACGACGTGCGCCGTCGCCCCCTCGGGAAGGTGTTCGAGTCGGATCACGCGCGCCGGTTCGACCGAGCCGGCGTTCACCGCGGCCAGCAACCCGAGGCGCTCGTCGGCAATGCGCGACTCGTCCCACACCTCGACGCTCAAGCCATGCTCGGCGGCGAGCGATACGCAGACATCGGCAAGCCGACGCGCGGTCATGCGTGCCGGCGTCTCGTTGGCCAGGTCGCGCGCGAAGTTCGCCGCGTCGATCATCGCCGCAGCGACTGCCAGACCCCTCGCTGACGACTCGACGTCGGCGTGCACGATATCGATCGTCGCCATCGCGAGTGACGGCGCGACCGACTTGTGCGCGACGAACCGATACACGCCCAAGCCGATACCTTCCGCGACCGCACGCGCGACCGACTCGGTGGACTCTCCATCGACGACCGGAAGTTCGACCGCGACGCGTTCGCAGTGTTGGAGGGCGCGCGCGAGCGCGCCCGCCGCCGTCCGCACCGCGCGGAGATCCGGCGTGGTGCCGAGCCCTACGCAGATCGACGGCCGCGACCCTTCGGCGCGGTGCAACAGCGCGCCGAGATCGGCCTTGAACCCCGTCCGTCGAGCGAGGTCGTCGGAGTCGTCCGGGGCACCGGCGACTGCAAACGAACCGACGCCGTCGGCATCGTCCGCTGATGCCAACGCCCGAAAGTTCAACGTCATGATCTCTCTCCGATTCGACGACACCGCAACACTCGATCCGGGCTCGTGAGGCACTCCCCGGATGCAAGATCAAACTCCCAATGGTGCAACGCGCACGTGAGTCGCTCGCCGTCGATCTCGGCGAACTCCATCAGGTCGGCTTGCCGGTGAGGGCAAAACCGTTCGATACGCCAGCCGTCGCGCTCGAACCACTCGTCCCGGACGTCACGCAACTCGGCGTAACAGCGTTCGACGAAATCGATTCGGTCGTTGCTCAACGACTTGAAGAAGGTCATCACGTACTCGTTGAACGGCCCCTCCCGATGCGCGACGAAACGCGCCGAGAGGAAGAGTGCATTGACCCAGTCTTCGATGTGTCGTTCGACGCAAGCTTCGACAAGTGCGCGCTCGGTCTCGACGCGATAGACGCAAGCCCCGCCCCGCCACGGTCGGACCTCACCAGCGACGAAGTCGATCGCGACCGCTCCTTCGCCGACGTCGAGCACGACAACGCCGCCCACGCCCGAACTCGTGATCGGCGCCCGCGCCAGCAGCGGCTCGAACCACTCTTTGAGGTCGGCCACGAGGTCGCGCCGACCGCTCGACCAACCCGAACGTTCGGCGACCAGCCAGTCGCGCCAATCAGCTGCATACGCGGCAAGGTACGCGCGTTTGTCGGCGAACGGTTCGGTGGCCGCCGACGGTGACGGGTGCGTCACCCGTGCGTCGCCGGCGTCCAACTCGATCACACTCCCCGGCACGATCAGGTGCGCGTTGCGATACCCGTGATCGGCGAGTTCGCGGAGGAACACACGTTGATCAGGAAAGATGTTCGCCTCGTCGTCGTCGAAATCGTTCAACGCGGCAAGGTCGTCGTCGAGGAACGCCGGCGGGCCCGCGCACGGAAACACGTGCGCCGCTCCGACCCAGTCGATGTATTGACGCGCGCGATCCATGCCGTTGCGGCGCTTGGCCTGCGCGAGTTTCGCCTTCGTCGGCGCGTCGAACGAGTACGCCACCGGATACCAGATCGCGCCAGAAAACTGGACGAACTGTGCGTGGTAGGGGCCACGATCGACCAACTCGGCGGCGCTCCCCGGCCGCGCGTCGTTCTGATTCAATACCCGTGTCGTGCCGTCGTCGATGATGATTGCGCTGTCGCCGAGTGGCCCGTCGGCAGGGGCGGTCTGCGCCAACACCGTCACCGTCAGACCGTCGAGGTCGACCGGGACACCGTGCGGACAGCGAACAACGTCGACAAAGCCGAGGGCTGCGAGTTGCTCTTCGAGGTAGGGCACCCCGAAATCAGGAAGCAGCACCTGTGCAGAGCGATCGACGTGGGCGGCCAGCCAATCGGGATCGAAGTGATCGCGGTGCAGATGCGAGATGTAGAGGTAGTCGGGGTGCGCGAACTGCTCCGGGTCGAGTGTGTCGTTGCGGGGGTAGGGAAACCACGACCCGAAGTAGGCCGGCGTGAACCACGGATCACACAACACCGATCCCACCGAGGACTCGACGAACATCCCCACATGCCCGAGAAAGGTGATCCGCATCGCCCCGAGCGTACGGTCGGCGCAGCGATATCCTCGGTATCACGGGGAGTGGCGCAGTGGTAGCGCACCAGCTTTGGGAGCTGGCGGTCGGGGGTTCAAATCCCCCCTCCCCGACCACGCAGCCGGCCCGAAATCCACGTTCGACCCGCGCGCGCGAGGCGTCGCTGGCGCCCCGGAAATGCGCCACGCGACGGCCACGGCCGGTTGCGGCATTGTCCCGCTGAGTGGTAGGAATGGGCCATGTTGCGCCGTAGATCGCGGGCGGCGTTCCTCGGTGCGGGCGTCTTGGCGCTGAGCATCCTCGGAACGGCCTCTGGTTCAGCCGTCGTCGAACCCTTCGAATGGGGCGGACCCGGCAAGACGGCAGCGCGGACTGCATTCAACTGGCGGTCGGGCATCTCCCCGAATGATGTCGCCACCCTGCATCGATCTTGGGGCGTCGGCGGAGGCGTGTTCACGCCCCCGATCATCACCGACGGGATCATCGTCGCCGGCGACAACGGCGGAACCGGTCGGGCGCGCCTGCGCGCGCTCGACGCCGACACCGGCGCAGTCGCGTGGACAAAGACCTACGGATCGTCGACGACGGCGAAGGTATCGGCCCCGTCGACCAACGGATCCCTCGTCTTCGTCACGGTCGAACGCGCGACCATCCTCGGCTGGATCTACGACCTCTACGCATACGACCTCCTCGACGGCGACCTCATCTGGGACGCCGAGATCGGCGTTGCCAATCGCGGGACAGGCCCACGCGACGTGTTGTTCAGCTCGGGTCGCGTCATCACGCCGACCGCCGAGGGCAACGGATTCAAACGACTCGCCGTCTACCAGGCCGCGACTGGCCAGTGGCGCTACTCGGTGACGCCCGGCGGCAACATCTCGGCGTTTGCGGCCGACTCCGCCGTGACCTACGTCGCGACGAACACGGCGATCGAGGCCTACGACCTCGATACCGGAGTGAACGTCAACACAGTCCTCGGCGGTGCGGGCTCGACCTCGATCATCGTCAGTGCGAGCGGCATCTATGCCACTCCGCCGAACCGAGTGATCAACTTCGACGCCACCGGTTTCGTGACGTTCAACCGACAACTCGACCCCGGCTGCAACGCACGCATGCGCGTCCTCACGCCGAAGATGGTCGGGTACTCACAAGCGTGCGGCGCGGCAGGTGAACCCGAGTTCGTCCAGCGGGGCGCGTCGGCCCTCGCGATGCGACCCAGCGGAGTGGCCGACGGCGATCGGCCCATCGCCGCCGCCCGAGACTTCATCGTTGCCGTCACCGGGGACCGTGCGCTCAAGTTCTGGGACACCCGCGACCCGCGACTCGGCCAGGCACTGCCCGTTCCTCCGCTGGCGAGCCAGGCCAACATCACGTCGACCGGCGGCCCGATCGTTGCGGGCGGCAAGCTCATCGTGCCCGAGGTCGCCGGCCTCGAAGTCTTCGTCGTCTGACCATTCCCCCGCCCCGAGATCGCTTCGCGCTCGACGCAGCGCGCGCCCCCGGCGACCGAGCCGAACGAGACGATTCCGGTGTGAAGCGTTGGCGACGCGGTATCGATTGGACCGCGCGCCTACGCTGGGCGTTGTGAGTCCCAAAGGCCCCGACGCCGACGATCCGTTCTCGCAGATCTTCGACCCGAACTTTGTCGACTCGGCCTCCGTACGCGAGGCCAGCGCGCGCGAACGCGCCAAGTGGGCAAAATCCACGCGTCGCCAAGTCAAGATGTCAAAGGCGAAGCGCAGCGCAACCGTCGCGGTCGGAAGCTACGTCGGCGGCTTCGTCTGGCTCGCTGCCCTCAGCGCCTGCATCTACGCCGTGCGCGACCACTACGGAATCTGAGCGGCATCGGTCGTCACGCGTTCGTCGAGATCGCGTGGCAACAAGATCATCAGCCCGAGACCCACGACCATGATCGGCACAAACACCCAAAAGGTCGTCGCCAACGCGGCTTCGTACGCCAACACCACCGAACGCCGCACACTCGGTTCGAGCGCCAAGAGCGAATCGGCGTCGCCCTGCAGATCCGCAAGGTCGACCGGAACGGCCGCGTCGTCGAGTTCACTCGCAAGGCGTTGCTGCAACACGTTCCCGGCCAACGCGACGCCGACGACCGACCCAGCGATGCGTGCGAGGACGGTCACCGCCGTCGCTGCGCCCCGGTCTCGTTCCTCGGTACTGCGCTGCACAACGAACAAGAGAACTTGCATCACGAAGCCGATCCCGAGCCCCACGAGCGCGCCGAGGGCCACGGCCAACGCGATCGAGCTCGTCGTGGTGAGGCGAGCCAGCAACGCAAATCCGACCGCCATCGCACCCATCCCGAGGATCGGGAACATTCTCACGCCCTTCCCACGCCGATCGATCGCTTGACCGACGAGCACGGTGCCGACCGCTGAGCCGAGCGCGAACGGGATGAGCAATCGGCCCGCCTCGGCCGCGCCCCGCAGTCGCTCGGCCTGGAAATAGACGGGCAAGTAGATGATCCCGCCGAAGAAACCGATGCCGGCAATGAGGTTCGCGATCACCGCCAGCGAGGTCTCTCGACGCCGGAAGATACGACTCGGCAGAATCGGTTCGGCCGCACGCCGCTCCCATGCGACGAAGGCGCCGAGCGAGACGAATGCACCGATCGTCATCGCGATGATGCGCGGCGACGTCCACGCCGAGGACCGCCCGCCCCACGAACAGATCAACGTGATCAGCGTCGCGGCGCTCGCGAGCAACAACGCGCCAGGTATGTCGAGCCGATGCCCGACGCGATTCTGATCGCTCGGAACGTGGCGCAGCGCCCAGTAACAGATCGCGCCGCTCGGCAGGTTGACGAAGAACGCCCAACGCCAGTCGAGCTGCTCGGCGAACACGCCGCCGAGGAACGGACCGAGCACGCTCGTCACCGCGAACACGACGCCCGTGTAGCCGAGGTAGCGACTCAGTCGCTCGGCCGGGACGATGTCGGCGACGAGCGCCATTGTCAGACCAGTCAGGCCGCCTGCGCCGACACCCTGCACAGCGCGCGCCACCACCAAGAACTCGAGCGACGGCGCAACACCGCAGAGCACCGAACCGACGAGGAAGATCGCCACCGACACCGCGAACACGCGCTTGCGTCCGTAGAGGTCGCCGAGCTTGCCGTACATCGGCATCACCGCGATCTGCGCGAGTTGGTAGGCAGTGAAGATCGACGCAAGCGATCCGATCGACCCCAGGTCGCGTTGAATGCTCAGCCCGGCAGTCGCGACAAGCGTCGCGTCCAGCCCCGCCATTGTGTTGCCGATCAACAATCCGGTGAACACCAGCCCGAGTCGGCGACCTTCGAGCGCTGCCTTCACGCGCGGGTGATCGCTTGCCCGAGGGCCGTGAGCCGGTAACCGACCTCGAGGCTTTCAGTGAGACCGAGGGCCTTCAGTTTGCGGACGTCGGCCTTGAACTCCGGGCGAGGACGATCGCAGAGATCGGCCAGTTCGGTCGACACCGTTCCGGGCCGTTCGCCGATCAATCGCAACACCGTTCGCGTCCACGCACCGTGCTTCGACCGTCGGTCGATGCCGTCGAGTTTCTGGACCGTCGCCGCGATCCGGTCGGGGGTGACAACGACGGGAGCCGGGGCGACATGCGCGCCGACCGTGTGGAACTCGATGCGGTAGAGCATCGTGTCGTCGTCGATCGGGCCAGAATGTGCGGCGATCTTGCGTAACGCCTCACGATCGACGAATCCGCAACGACGGGCTTCTCGCGCCGTGACCGACGACCACGGAACCACGTCGATGTCGTCGACCTCGACGTCGACCGCGCCCACCCGGTACCGCCCCCCGACCTTGGCCTGCGGTCTCGACCATCGCCGAAACGTCAGATTCACGACACCGCGAGCGACCGCATCGTGGACATCGGCGGTGAACTGCACGGGCGGCAGAGTAGGCGTGAAACAATGACGCCATGAAGCTGCGTACCTTTCTCGCCGTGACCGCCGTGCTGGCCGGTGGCCCGCTCGTCGCCCCCGCGCCGGCCGCGCAGGCCGCCGGAACCACCGTGGCAATCGGCGACGCGAGCGTGGTCGAAGGACACATGGCCCGTCGTTACGTGAAGTTCACCGTGACATTGTCGCAACCTGCACCGTCAACGATCACGGTGCCGTACGCCACCAGCGATGGGTCGGCAATCAACGGACCGGACTACAAGGCCAAAGCCGCGACGTTGACGTTTTCCGCAGGACAGACCACCAAGTACTTCGCAGTGCTCGTGTGGCCCGACTCGATCGTCGAGGGCGACGAGACGTTCGACGCGAACCTCGGCGCGCCCATTGGCGCGACGATCGCCGACGGTACCGGAGTCGGCACGATTCTCGACGACGACCCGAGCGGCGGGCCGAAGGTCTCGATCGGCGATGCGCGCGTCTACCAAGCGTGTTCGGGCACCGCGAAACCGCGGGCCGTCATCGTTGTCACGCTGTCGGCGGCTCAAGGATCGCCCGTCACCGTGAACGTTGCATCGAGCGACACGACCGCGTCCGCAGGCGACGACTACACCGTGTTGAACAAGACCGTGACGTTCAGCGCCGACCAGAACCTGAAAGAGATCAAGATTCCCGTGTCCAACGACGCCATCGCGGAAGGCACCGAGACGTTCGCGGTGACGGTGACCCTGCTGAGCGGCCCTGTGACGCTCGGCAAGGCGACGAGCACCGTGACCATCGAAGATTGCAGCCCCTGACCAGCTGTTTCGGACTCGATTGCTAGGGTCGCGGCCCAACACGCGGGTGTAGCTCAATGGCTAGAGTCCCAGCCTTCCAAGCTGG
>SXGT01211181.1_pt1 | contig 11101 bp, 8 predicted proteins | sample 3176221 | NCBI WGS metagenome assembly SXGT01 (sample SAMN11356862, study PRJNA531348) | freshwater metagenome | isolation source: freshwater sample F1-120 | place: China: Fuxian Lake, Yuxi | collected 2017-12-25
AACGTCGGCTGCATCCCGAGCAAGGCGCTCATCACCGCGGGCAAGCGCGTCGAGGAGATCGCCCACGCCGGCGCGATGGGCATCGAGGTCCCCGGCGCGCCGGTCGTCAACATGCCGAAGTTGCAGGCGTGGAAAGGCAGCGTGGTGAACAAGCTCACCAGCGGCGTACGTACGCTCCTGAAGGCCAACAAGGTCGACATGATGGTCGGCGCGGCGAAGTTCGTCGGCCCCCGCGCGCTCGAGGTGCAGACCGCCGAAGGGCCGGTGCGCGTCGAGGCCGACCACGTCGTCATCGCGGTCGGCAGCCGGCCGATCGAGATCCCCGGCTTCTCCTTCAAGGACGCCCGCATCCTCGACAGCACCAAGGCCCTGGCGCTCCAGGAGGTCCCCAAGCGCCTGGCCGTGATCGGCGGCGGCTACATCGGCCTGGAGATGGGCATGATGTACGCCAAGCTCGGCAGCGCGGTCACGGTGGTCGAAGCGGCCGACCAGGTGCTCCCCGGCTTCGACGCCGACGCGGTCAAGGTCATCGAGCGGAAGCTCAAGAAGGACAAGGTCGCGGTGTTCACCAAGGCCAAGGCCCTCGGCTGGGAAGAGGGCGACGGGGGCGCGGTCCTCCACTACGAGACGGCGGCGGGCAAGCAGTCGGTCGAGGTCGACCACATCCTCGTCACCGTCGGCCGCCGCCCCAACACCGACACCTGCAACCTCGAAGCCACCGGCGTCGCGATGGAGGGTCGTTTCGTCAAGACCGACTCGCAGCTCAAGACCAGCGTGCCCGGGATGTACGCCATCGGGGACTGCACCACCGGGCTGATGCTCGCGCACAAGGCCAGCCACGAGGGCGAGGTCTGCGCCGAGGTCATCGCCGGCCACCACGCCCACAACGTCGCCAAGACCGTGCCCGCCGTGGTGTTCACCGACCCCGAGATCGCCACCGCCGGGCTGATGGAGCACGAAGCCAAGGCCAAGGGGTTCACGGTGAAGGTGGGCAAGGTCCCGTTCGCCGCGATCGGCCGCGCGCTCACCACCAACGAGACCGACGGGTTCATCAAGGTGATCCTCGACGCCAAGAACGACCGCGTGCTCGGCGTCACGATCATCGGTCCGCACGCGAGCGACCTCATCAGCGAAGCGGCGCTCGCGGTCGAGATGGACTGCGAAGCGCTCGACATCGGGCTCACGATCCACCCCCACCCGACGCTCGGCGAAGGGGTGATGGAGGCCGCCAAGGCGGCGCTCGGGTGCGCCATCCACGTGGTGAACGCCTGAGCCCGGGCGTCGCGCTCCCCCTCGCCCGCGCCGCGTGGATGGCGGCGCAAGGCCTGGCTGCGCCCGCTGCCGGCGAGGTCGACGTGGCCTCGCTCGTGGCGAACACCGGCTGGCTGCGCACGCTCGGCGGCGCCGAGGCCTACCTCGCCGTGAACGCCCGCGCGCCCGGGCTGTCGGTGGCGACGGTCAACACCGCCTTGGCCTCCGGTGCGCTCCGCGCCCTCCCCAGCGCGCGCGGTTGCCTGTACGCACTGCCCGGCGCCCACGCGGGGCTCGCCCTGCGATTCGCCGCTTCGCTCGCCCGTAAGCGCACCGTCCGGGACCTGGAGAAGGTGGGCGTCGACGCGGTGGAGCAGGCGCAGGTGGCCGCGGCGGTCGTGGCGGCGCTCGCCGCGGGCCCGCTCGGCACCGACGGCTTGCGGGCGGCGCTCAAGGGCCAGCTCCGCACCCTGGGCGAGCTGGGCAAGAAGCACGGGATCGCCTCGCCGCTCCCCCCGGTGGTCCGCCTGTTGGAGTTCGACGGTCGGGTCGCCCGCCGCATCGCCGCCGGCCTCGACGAAGACCGGTACCTGTGGTCGCTGCCCGACGCCGACGTCTTCGCCGGCACCCCCGACGAGGACGACGCCGTCGGCCTCGCCGCCGCCCTTCTCCGGGTGTGGTTGCCCCACGCCGGCCCCGCCACGCTCGACGAGTTCGCCGAGTGGTCGGGCGCCGGCAAGCGGGACTGCCGCGCCGCCGCCGAGCGGGTGGGCGTCGAATGGTGGGAGGTCGAGGAGCTCGGCCCGGCGATGGTCCTGGCCGGCACGCCGATCCCCGCCGCGCCCGTGCCGGAGGACCACGTCGTGTTCCTCGGCAGCCTCGACAACTACACCGCCAACCGTGCGGCCGCGCGCTTCATGGTCGCGCGCGAGGACTGGTCCCGCCGGACCACCAACTTCGGCGCGCGGGGCGAGCCGCCGACCTTCGCCGACGCCCGCTGGGCCAGTCAGCGCCACATCGTCCGGGGCGGAGTGATCGTGGGCACCTGGGAGTACGACCCCGACGCGCAGATCGTGCGTTGGGGCACCTGGCGGACGCACGATCGGCTCCCCGAGATGCAGGCCCACGCCGAGCGGGTCGGCGCGCTGCTGCGCGACGAGGTGGGCCACGGGCTGGTCTTCAGCCTCGACTCCGCCGCCGAGCAGCGCAAGCGCCTCGCGACGATCCCCCCCTGAGTGAGGGTGGCGGGCGCGCCGCGACCGGCAGGAAGCGGGCCGAGTCCGGCGCGCGCCCGGGCGCGACCGGGGCCCCGCCGCGTTAGCCGCCGGGGATGAAAGCCGACGTGCATGTCGTCACCCCCGAAGGCTGGCTCAGCCGGGGCGAAGCCTACGTCCGGGGCGACGGCGCACAGCTCGCGGTCTTCGGCGGGATCCCGGGTGAAGCGGTCAAGGCGCGGGTCTTCGGCCGCAGCGGGCGCCAGGTTCGTGCCCGGGCACTGGCCGTGGCTGACCGCCCCCACCCTCAGCGGGTCACGCCGCCGTGCGACAAGTGGGGCCCGTGCGGCGGTTGCCCGTGGATGCACCTGAGCACCCGCGGCCAGTACGACGCCCACGAGTCGTTGTGGGCCCAGGCCGCGCAGGAGGCCGGGATCGTGCTCCCACCGGGGCCGCTGCACCGCTTCGAGGGGCCCGTCTCCGAGGTGCGCGTGGTGTGGGGGCTCTCCGACCATGGCTCCCCGCGGATCGGGGTCCCCGCGCGCGAGGGGCGGGGGCTCGTGGCCATCCCCGAGTGCCAGAAGTTGTCGGCGCCGGTGCGGTCGTTCATGGCGGCGGCGGCGGCGTCGTTGCGGGCGGCGGAGCTGTGGCCCGAAGGGACGATCCAGGGCCTCCGCGCCCGCGAGGTCGGCGGCGAGGTGCTCGTCGGGGTGCGCCTCCCGCGCTTCATGCCGCAGGTCGCCGCGTGGGCCCCCACCCTCGCGAGCACGCTCACCGAGCTCCGGGGCGTGGTCCTGGAGTTCCCGGTCGAAGAAGACAAGGCGGGCCTCGGGTGGCAGAAGGTGTACGGGCAGGACCACCTGGAGTGGACCGTCGGCGGCCTGCGCGTACGCGTCGGCACCGAGGAGCACCTGCCCCGCCACCTCGGCGCGTGGGGTGCGCTGATCGAAGCGGCGCCCCGGATGCTCGAGGTGGCCGAGGGCGACGCCGTGCTCGATCTCGGCGCCCACGTCGGCGCCCGCGCGGCCGCGCTCGCGCGCGCGGCGGGCTGGGCGTACGGTGTGGAGACCGACGAGCGCGCGTGCCTGCGGGCGCAGGAGAACGCCGCCACCAACCGCGTGGCCGCCGAGTTCAGCTCGTTCAGTTGGCCCGAGGCCATCGAAGACGTCGCCCCGCGCTTCGCCGGGCGCCGACCGCTGGTGTGGATCGACACCGGCCGCAAGGAGCTCGGTGCGCGCGTGGTCGACGCGGTGCGCGGGCTCGACCCCCGCCGGGTGGCGCTCCAGGGCAGCAACCCGCACGCGTTGGCGCGCGAGGTCGCGCGGTGGTTGGGCCTCGGCTTCGTGCTCGTGCGGATGGAACGCTGGGACGTCGACCCCAACTCGCCGTTCTCCGAGGCGGTCGTGGTGCTCGCGTCGCCGGACCAGTCCGCGCCTGCCCTGCGCGCACCTCGCCGCAAGATCGCGCGTCAGTAGAGCGCGTACACCCGCACGGCTTCGTCTTCCGCGAGCACGGTGGCATGGGCCTTGAGCGCCCGCATCGACGTCTGGAACGTGGCCTCGATCGGCACGCCGTGGTGGGTCACGACGTAGCGGACCTGCTCCTCCTGGGCGATGCGCACCACGTCGGCCCACTCCGCGCGGCGGTCCACCACCTTGCGACACGCCGCGAGCACGCGCAGGCCCGCGCGGTTCATGCCGCTGTTGAGCGACGCGGTGAGCGGGTGGCCGTGCACGGACTGCTCGTAGAGCCGCGTGCGCGCAAACCCCGCCGGCAGGCTCACCGCCGCCCCTTCGGGGGCCGCGGCGAGGGCGGTGAGCGCGGCGGTCGGCACGGCCGGGCTCAGCGCGGGGAGGCCCCGCGCGGGCGACAACGACAAGGTCTCGGCGAGGACCAGCGGCGCGAGCCACCCCGGGGCCCGGTCGGCCAGGAGCCCGAGCGCCAACGGGGCCAGCGTGGCGATCCGATACACCAACGACAACCCGGCGAAGCCCGGCAGCCCCTCGAGCGCCGCGAACGGGAGCGGCAACGACCGCCCGTGCCAGGCCACCGGCCCCCCGCCGACGACGAGCACCGGGCCCATCGCCAGGAGCAGGCACGCCGCCACCGCCAACCACAACGCGGGGCGGCGGCCGCGCCAGAGCGCGAGCACCACGAGGACCACGCCCAGGTAGGCGGTATGCACCAGGTCGCTCGCGTTCTGCTCCAGGCGGGAGAAGTCCGGGGAGCGGAAGTCGCCCGGTGTCCAGAAGATGCGCGGGTCGGCGGCGCCGAGGGTGCGACGCAAGCGGGCCAACGACTCGGGCGTCTTGAGGTCGACGAGGCTGTCCGGGGCGGCAGCGAGCGCATGGTAGGCGTAGGCCACCGGGAGGCACAGCGCCGCGCCGACGAACAACGCCGGCCACAAGCGCCGCCCGCCCCGCTCGCACAGCGCCAACGCCCCCACCAGCACGAAGGCGCCGATGCCCGCGTACCAGCCGCCCCCGAGCGCCGCGAGCGCCAGCGCCACCCCCGCCGCGAGCACCCGCCCCACGCCGCCTTCGAGCGCACGCACCCCGAGCCACGCCGCCAGCGGCAACCACGCCACCGCAGCCGCTTCGGACGAGCCGTTCTGCAGGTGGGACAGCACGATCGGCGACGCGGCGTACGCCACCCCCGCGATCCACCCCCGGCCGCCGAGCGCCCGCCCGGCCGCGTCGGCGAACCACGCGCCGAGCGCCAGGTGCACGAGCACCGTCACCGAGTACGCCAATGCGGGCCCCCCCGCGAGCGTGAGCGGCGCGGCGAGCGCGGCGTTGAGCGGATCGGCGACGAGGATGCGCCCGCCCGCGGGGTGGTTCAAGAGCGCGGTCTGCACCGGGAAGTGCCCGTCGCGGAGGCCCTCGGCCACAAACCAGTACGACCACAACGCGTTGTGCACGTCGGTGCGGGCGCCGCCGACCACCGTGCGCCCGGGGTCGAGCACCAGCGGCCACGTGACCACGCCGGCGAGCGCCGTGTAGGCCGCCACCCGCAGCGCGGCGAGCGCGCGCGCGCGGCCCGCGCCGGTCAGGGCGACGCCCGCCGGATGTCCAGGGCGCGCGGCTCGCCGGCGTCGGCAGGGTCGAGCTCGACTTCGGACACCAGCACCGACGGGACGTCCCAGGTGGTCGGCACGCCGCCGGTGGTCCCGATGGTGTAGCGCGCGGGCCCGGGCGGGCCGTCGAGCATGTCCACGGGCCCCTCGCCGGGGGCCGCGGCGACGATGTCGCGCAACAGCCGGCGGTCGACGCCGACGAAGCGGAGGTTGCGCGTCGGGGTGCACTCTCCGTTGGCCGCGAGCAGGCACGCTTCGTACGGCATCGTGAGGCCGGCCATCGGCCCTTCGCCCTGCACCGCCACCTCGAGCTGTTGCTGGAGGGCCGGCGGCATCAGGCGCCGGATCACGAGCACCCGATCGTGGCCCACCGACCGCGCCAGGCCCAACGCACGCGTGCGCAGCGCCTTGGCGCTGATCACCTGCTTCGGCGCCACCCGCACGTACCCCGGGAGCGCCCCCCGACGATCGCTCCCCAGCGCCCGTCCGTGGCCGGTGGACGCGGTCCGCTCCTTGCCGGGGATGCGGGACATCAAGACGTCGCGCACCACGCCGTCCACCACCAGGTCGACCCGGCGCGGCGTGACCGCCTCGTGGTCGACCTCGTACTCGCCGGCGGCGCCGGTGCGCGTGCTCGGGTCGTCCCACACGCGCCAACCTTCGGGCAAGAGCCGCCGCCCGACGCGCGCGAGCGGCGCCGAGCCGGACTTGAACAAGCTCGACTCGGAGCTCTCCTCGGGGCGCGTCCCCACCAGCTCGGGCGCGAGGAGCTGGCTGAACAGCTCCGCCGCCGCGGCGCCCTCGAAGAGCACCGGCCCCAACCACGGCTCCGGCGACGGCGTGGCCGCCGCGGCGAGGAGCGCCTGGGCCATGTTCCGGGTTTCGGCGACCATGGTGTCGGCGTCCGGCAGCGAGGTGGCGTCGCGGCCTACCCACCAGCGGGCGTCGCGCACCTCGGCCCCGTCGGGGCGACGCACGACCGCCTCCACGCGCACGACCACGTTGCCGGTCGCCATCCACGCGCGGGTGCCCGCGCTGTCGACCCGGAGCCGCCACCCGTGCCAGTCGCGCACTTCGGCGGCGGCGGACTCGACGCCCACCGGCGACGCGGCGTCGGACAGGCGCCGCGCGAGGTCGTCGGTCTGTTCGGCGGTGTAGCCGTCGCCGCCGTGGGGCCCGGCCGGGCGCACGACGGGCGGGACCACCTGGTAGTCGGGCGGGGGCGGCTCCTGCAGGCTCTTGCGCGCGGCGAGCTTCCGCGAGAGCGTCTCCACCGCGTTCTTGTAGGCCACGTCGGTCGCGAGCCACACCTCGCGCCGCAGCGCGAGCGCGTCGTCCTCGACCGGCAGTCGCCGGGTGGTGACCCCGTCCGGCTCGCCGAAGCCGGAGTAGTTGCTCGAGTCGACCGTGGCGTCGCCGACGCGCACCTCGGCGCGCACCAGCCGGAACGGGCCGTGTTGGGTGCGGTACAGCGCGCCGTCCTCGGCAGCGGACTCGTGGACCGTGCCGTCGAGCGCGTCGTAGATGACCAACCATGGCGGGGGCGCGTCGGGCAGGCGGAGCGCGGACGCACGCACGAGCTCGGCCTCCAACGCCGGCTGGAGCGTGGCGCTGGCGGGGGCGACCGGCGCAGCGAGCGCCATGGCGATGCAGAGGATCATGGGTGGGCCCCCGGGGGCGGCGTCAGCGGCGGGCGATCGTTGCCCTTCTCCCGGCGTTGCACCTCGACCTCCTGGACCAGGAGGCTCGGCGAGCTCGCGCTCACCGGCACCCACCCGCTCTCGGCGCCGCAGGTGCCGTTGAACACCTCGACCTCACCCCCGGCGGCGAGGATGCGCGCGAACGTGGTGAGCGGCGTGCCGATGAGGTCGACCCCGCGCACCAGCTCGTCCGGCCGCCCGTCGGCGTACACCCGCCACACCGTGACCGGCTGCACGGCGAAGCTGTTGGGCGTGCTGCGCCCGGTGAAGGTGAAGCCGCCCGAGATGTCGTCGAAGACCAGGCCCCACGGCTTCTTCTGACGGACGATCTCGGCGAGCAGCCGCTTGCGCAGCTCGGCGTAGGGCACGGTGCCCTCCGCCTGGACCATCAGGTTGCCCTGGCGGGGCACGATGTCGTTGCCCGGCTGGCGGCGCCCGTGGCCGTTGCTGCGCGGGAACCCCGCGACCGGCGCGCGCGACATCAAGAAGCTCTCGAGCACCCCCTTGTCCACCAACGTCACCCGCTCGGCCGCGACCCCTTCGTCGTCGACCGCGTAGTGCCCGTTGAGGTCCTCGCCCGCGAGCTGGGCCTGGGTCGGGTCGTCGAGCACGCTCAGGAACGGCGGCAGGATGGGCTGGCCCACCCTACGCGTGAACGTCTGGCCTTCGTCCTCGTCCTTCTGGCGGTGTCCCTCGATGCGGTGGCCGAAGATCTCGTGGAAGAAGACCCCTGCCGCGCGCCCCCGCAGGATCGCGGGCCCGGTCCACGGCTCGATCACCGGCGCGTGGCGCAAGGCCACCGTCCGCTCCGCGACCGCCCGGGCCATCGCCTCGACGCGGGCCTGGTCGGGCAGGCGCGCCGTAGACCCGACGTCGACGTAGTCGTAGACGGAGAGGCCCATGCCGTCGTCGGCCACCGTCTCGGCCCAGGTGGCGACGCGCAGGTGACGGAACCCGTCGACCACCGCGGTGCCCTCGTTGTTCACGATCCACCGGTCGTCCTCGGTGACGACCAGCTGCACCGCGCTGTCGTAGATCTCCGGGTACTCCAGGTAGACCGCCGACACCGCCTTGGTGAGCGCGGACCACGCGGCCACGTCGACCGTCAGGGTGGGCGCGGGCGCCTCGCGCTGGACGGCGGGGGCCGGGGAGTAGTCGTCCGAATCGTCTTCCCGGGCGACCTTGACCGCCTCGTTGCTGCGCACCTTCAAGAGCCGCGCCCGCGCGGCGCGGTATGCATCGTCGGTGGCCCGCAAAAGCAGGCGCCGCAGCGGGTCGGACGCACCCTCGAAGCCGGTGATCCAGTGCGGACGCCCGGCCGCGGTGAAGAAGCTCTCGTCGCGGATCTTGTGCGTGCTGTCGAGCTGCATCGAGCCGAGCCGCAGGTCGACGTCGACCGAGCGCACCCGCTCGGGCACCACGCCCGCGTGGGCACCATGCGAACCCTGGATGTTGAGCGCCCGGTGCTCGACCACGCTGTACGCCACGAAGTAGGCGGGATCGGGCTCGCGGAGACCGGCGAGCTGCGCCTGCGCCTCCTTCAGGGTGGCCTGGAGGGTGGCGAGGGTCGGGTCCGTCGCGGCGGCCGCAGGCGCGGCACCGAGGAGGCCGGCCACGAAGAGGGCACGCCGCATCATCCTCGCCGCATAACCGACGACGCTACAGGTCCTCGTCCTCGTCGCCGCCCATCTCGTCGAAGAAGCCGTCCGGGTCGTCGTCGTCGTCGTCTTCGTCTTCGTCGTCTTCGGCGTCGTCGTCGTCCTTGGTCGTCCACTCGACGTCGCACACCTTCTCGAGCAGCGAGACGATGTCCTCGCCGGTGAACTCGAACTCCTGGTTGCTCTCGAACTCCTCTTCGAGGACCTCGAGCAGCGAGGCGTCGAGCTCGCCCGACGACTCGAGCTTCAACAGGAGCTCGTCGCTGTCGTCGAGCTTGAGCTCGTCGGCCACGGTGCCGATGAGGTCGACCACATGGGCCGCGACCGCCTCGGGCTCGGGCGTGCCGGTCTGGGCGTCGAAGTATTCGTCGAGCTGCTCGACCATGGTGTCGCGCATCTCGTGCGGGAGTTGCATCATCGCGAGGCTCCGGAGTGGCCGCGCGTATAGCGCCGCCTCGCCCCGCCTTCAAGGGCAACCATCGCCACAAGCGACCGAACGCCGACCAACCTCAGTAGTTCGGCAGCGCCACGGGCCAGGTGAGGTTGTAGTAGTCGAAGCCCTCCCTCAACTTCTGCAGCACCAGCTCGCTCTCGGCCGAGCGCATGGTGCGCGACTCGACCGCCGCCTCGACCTCTTCCTTGGTGGGGACCACGTCGGCGGGGTTGGTGCCGTGGCGCCGGGCGGCGCGGTCGAGCATCTGCGACTTTTCCTTGAAGAAGGTACGCATGTCCTCGCGCGGATCGGTCTGCGCCGTCGCGTCGGCCGCCGACGTGGCCGCGGCCGAGACCCCTTCGACCGTGGCGGGCTCGTCGACGACCAGGATCACCAGGAAGTAGAACATCGCCCCGTTCACCAGCAACAACGCCATGTTGAACCCGAGCGAAAGCCGGACGAGGCGAACCAGGCGGGCTGCGGAGACGTCCTCGGCCATGACCGGCGGCGTATCAAGGAACCGGGGACTCCCCAAACCCGGGGGTGTCGGGGTATACCGCGCGGCGGAGGATTCCCGTGCTGCTCACCCTCGTCCTGACCGCTCTCGCCGCGCCCAAGCCCCCGCCGCTCCCCGCCTGCGTGGTCGAGGGCCAGAAGGTGCTCGCCGAGGCCGGTCCCGCCGCCGCCGGTCGGGCCTGGCTCGACCTCGCCACCTGCGACGCCGCCGCCGGCAAGGCCGCGGCGCCCGACGCCTGGAAGAAGATCATCGCCGGCCCCGGGGCCGACGCCGCGGCGGTCAAGGCCCTCGAGCTCGGCCTCGGCGACGCCATCCGCACCTGGGCCGACACGCAGCAGCCCGACGAGAAGAGCGCGTTCGTCAACACCCTCGGCGAGCAGTGCACCAACGCGGCCGTCCCCGCCTTCTTCGCCGAGAGCGCCAAGGTGCTGGGCGAGAAGTTCTGGTCGGGCCGCTGGTTCGCCGGGCTCGACGCCTGTCGCACGCCCGAGGCGGTCGAGCTCCTCAAGGCCGGCGTCGAGTCCCAGACCGCCGAGCGGGGCCGCTTCAAGGCGGTGCTCGAGACCCTGGCGCGGAACCTCGGCAAGGACGCCCTCCCGGTGCTCGAAGCCAAGCTCGCCGCCGAGAAGGACCCGGAGATCGCGAGCTACCTCGTCGGCGCCTTCGCCGACGCGGCGGGCGTCGGATCGGTCGCGGGCCTCAACACCGAGGCCGCCACCGCCGCGGTGGCCACGCTCCAGAAGCTCGGCCCCACCATGCCCGAGCTCGCGGTCGAGAGCGCGCGTACCACGCTCCTGGCGCTGCGCGACGAAGCGGCCAGCGACGGGATGGCCGCCTTGCGCTACCGGGCGCTCGCCCAGGCCGACGGCAGCCTCCACTACGGCGTGTACGTCACCAAGGTCGGCACCTGCAAGAAGGACACCCGCATCGAGGTGCACACGATGCTCCTCACGCACGCCGGCCGCACCTGGCCCGACCAGGTGGTCGCCCGCGCCAAGCCGCACACCGACGCGCTCACGTGGAAGTTGCCGAAGGACTGCACGGGCGAGCTGGTCGTCACCGCCTCCGCCACGCCGGTCAAGGACGCGGCCGCGTTCGACGCGTTCGTCAAGGCGCAGGACACCGAGCTCCAGAAGAAGCACGATGGCGTGAAGGTCAAGGCGTTCGCCGAGGCCCCCGCCGCGATCTGACGGCGGCCCTCGGGCGCCGCGCCGCGACCGTCCCGAGCGCGGCTCCGCCGCTCGCGGCCGGT
>SXGT01760497.1_pt1 | contig 11101 bp, 10 predicted proteins | sample 3176221 | NCBI WGS metagenome assembly SXGT01 (sample SAMN11356862, study PRJNA531348) | freshwater metagenome | isolation source: freshwater sample F1-120 | place: China: Fuxian Lake, Yuxi | collected 2017-12-25
GAAACCATGCCGACCGACATGGGCTATGACTACATCGGGATGAGCTTCCAGGAGCAGCAGGCCCAGAAAGGCGTCTCGCCGGCGGTGGTGTTCGCCTTCGCCATCTTCTGCGTGTTCCTGATCCTGGCCGCGCTGTATGAAAGCTGGAGCTTGCCGTTCAGCGTATTGCTGGGCACGCCCATCGCCGTGTTCGGCGCGTTTGCCGGGCTGATGATCGGCCATTACGAGAATAACCTGTACGCGCAGATTGGCTTGGTCATGCTCATCGGCTTGGCCGCCAAGAACGCCATTTTGATCGTGGAGTTCGCCAAGATGGGCGTGGAGGAGGGCAAGTCCTTCTTCGACGCGGCCATGGAGGCGGCCCGGCTGCGCCTGCGGCCTATCCTTATGACAGCCCTTTCTTTCATCCTCGGCTGCGTGCCGCTCGCCATCGCCAGCGGCGCCGGTGCCTTGTCGCGGCGGGTTATGGGCTACACAGTCATCGGCGGCATGACGGCGGCAACCTGTTTGGCGATTTTCCTGATTCCGGTGTCGTTCTATGTGGTGGAGAAATTGGCCCATCGGAAGCCTGCCACGGCACCCATGCTGCAAAAGGGGGAAGACCATGCGTAAGCCGCTCATCATGATCGCTGTCGCCGCCGCGCTGTCCGGCTGCTGGCAAGTCGGCCCGGATTACGTCAAACCCAAGATTGACACGCCCAAGCAATGGCGCTTCGCCGACAAGGAAGCCCGCGACACCACCAACCTCAAATGGTGGGAGCAGCTGGGCGACCCGGAACTGAACCGCTTGGTGGATCAGGCCATCCTCGGCAACTTGGACCTCAAGATCGCCGTCGCCACCGTGGACCAGTTCATGGGGCAGTACGGCTCGACCCGCGCTAACCTGTTCCCGCAAATCACCGGCTTCGGCGACTACCTGCGGCGCAAGAACAGCACGCAGACCTTCAGTCTTCCCAACGGCGCCGAGCTGAGCGGCAGGGATATCGATTACGCCCGGCTGGGCGGGCAGATGAATTGGGAAATCGATATCTGGGGCGCGCTACGCCGCGCCAACGAGGCGGCGTTCGCCGATATGCTGGCGCAAGAAGGCGTGAAGCGCGCGGTGCTGCTCACCCTCGCCAGCCAGGTCGCGCAGACTTACATCCAGTTGCGCACCCTGGACAAGAACCTGGAAATCACCCGAGCGATGGTGAAGACCCTTGAGGATCAGCTCCAAATCGAACAGGCCCGCTTCAAGGAAGGCTTCAGCTCGGAACTGCCGGTTCGCCAGATCGAATCGGAATACCAGCGCAGGCTGGCCCTGATTCCCGCCGCCGAGCAATCCATCGCCCAGACCGAGCACGCGCTCAAGCTGCTGATGGGCCAGAATCCCGGCCCCATCCGGCGCGGGAAAAGCATTGACGAGCTGGAATTGCCCGCCGTGCCCGCGGGGCTGCCTTCGGACTTGCTGGTTCGCCGTCCCGATATCCAGCAAGCGGAGCAGCAATTGATCGCCGCCAACGCCCGGATCGGCGTGGCGCGCGGCCTGTACTTCCCCAAGGTGTCGCTCACCGCCGATGTGGGACAGCTTAGCTCCCAGGCGGCGACCATGTTCACGCCGGGCGCCAACTTTTGGACCATCGGCACCACGGTGCTCGGCCCGGTCTTCACCGCGGGCAAGATCGCGGGGCAGGTCCAGGCCGCCGAAGCCGTGCAGCGGGCGGCGCTGGCGAATTACCGGCAATCGATCCTCTCGGCCTTCCGGGAATTCGAGGACGCCCTCATCGCCACCCAGAAGACCCAGGAGCAGCGCGACAAGCAGGGCGCGCGGGTCGGCGCGGTCGACGATTATTACCGGCTCTCCAGGCTGCGCTACGACGAGGGATTGGTGGACTACATCACGGTGCTGGATTCGCTGCGGCAGTTGTACGAGGCGCAGATCGATTTCCTGTCGGCGCAGAGTTCGACCTTCACGGCGTCGATCCAGCTTTATCGGGCCATGGGGGGCGGGTGGATCGTGGCGGAAGCGGAGAAGTTGCCTAAGCCGGGGGAGGCTTCGGTGTTTCCGTGATTCGACGTGTTTTACCGATAGCGAGGAACGGCGCGATGCAACAAGGTTTTCCACATCCCGAGATCATCGGCACATTCCATCAATTCGGACCATTCGGCGTGCCCTATCAGGTCGTCCGTCCCGCGCGGGAAACCGCCGAGGGATGGATGGTCGAGATCGAAATCCCCGAATCCGGAGAGCGGTTGGAATACAGCCTGGAAGCAGTCCTGAACGATCCCGAGGCCAATTGATGTTCGCCATTGCCTTCGATTTAGTAGCACGGTAGGTTGGGTGGAGCGTACCCGCGAAACCCAACATCCGGCACTATAAATCACGGAAGATGAGCTTAGCGCACTCCGTAAAAAAACGGCAAAACCAGAGGGAGAAAAATGCCAACCATCAGCATGTTTTACGGAATCATCGTCTCGATGCTCTTCGAGATTAACGACAAACATCACCTACCACATATCCATGTGCGCTATCAAGGCGCAAAAGCCTCAATCTCAATAGAGGATGGCGCTTTGCTCGCCGGAGATATTCCCCCTCGACAACTGCGCATGGTGCAAGTGTGGGTTGACTTACATAAGGATGAATTGCTAGCCAATTGGGAATTAGCCAGCACCGGCGAAATACCCTTTCGCATTGATCCGCTAAAGTGAGATAGCAATCATGGGTACCCTACTTGATGTCACAAATGTTCAAGCCCAACCCGGCCATATACTATTGCTTGAATTCGAGAACGGGGAATGGCGGCGCTTTGATATGTCCCCCTACATAGGCCAAAAGCCTTGGCATCAATTAAAAAACTCGCCGCTCTTCCACAAGGCCAAAGTTGAATATGGCACCGTGGTATGGCCGGGTGAAATCGACATAGACCCGGAAACACTCTACGAACTATCCGAATTGGCTGAATCACCCGCCGGTTTCCAAGGATCGGCGGCGGCTTGAATATAAGGTTGCGGTACATACCGGACAAGCATAAACCACTCCCAGGCATCGCTAGGCCGCGGCCCGCCAACGTGCCAGAATTACCTTCCGTTCGCGAACAAAACCAACAACCTTTCCCCGGAGGCTACCCGATGCAATCTCAGCCCCCCCATTCCGGCTCCATCGTGAAGGTGGAGAGAATCCTGGCCCTGCTGTTCATTGGCGCGCTGGGCTTTGCCTGCCTCAAGATCGTCACGCCCTTCGTCGCACCGCTCATCTGGGCGATCATCCTGGCGCTATCCACCTGGCCCTACTACCTCAAGCTGTCGGAATGGCTAGGCGGACGGCGGGGCATCGCCGCCACGGGACTCACTCTGGCCATGCTCCTACTGTTCGTGGTGCCGGCCATTGATGCTTTCGAATCGGTCGCCGACCATTTGCCCTCCCTGAACAACTTGGTGGGCGAGCTTACCGCGCTCCGGCCGGACCATCCGCCGGAATGGGCCGCCAAAATTCCCCTGGTCGGAGCCAAACTGGACGCCGCTTGGAGCGCGGGGAAGCTGAAAACCGTGCTGGTGCCGGAAAAAATCCGGCCGGTGCTGACCACGGCCGCCGGCTGGGTGTTCGAACAGGGCGCGGGACTGGCGCTGGCCACCGTCCACGCCATACTCGCCGTCATCCTGGCGGGACTGCTCTACGCCAACGGCGAGAAGGCCAGCGCCGCGGCCGAGCGGGTCGCCCATCGCATCGGTGGTTCCAGCGCCCTGCAAGCCCTGCGCGTAGCCGGGCTCACGGTGCGCGGCGTATCGCTCGGGGTGATCGGTACGGCCTTGCTCCAGGCCATCCTGTCCGGCCTAGGGTTTGCCTTGGCCGGCGTGCCGGGCGCCGCCATCCTGGGCCTCCTGTGTTTTCTGACCGCCACCTTGCAGATCGGCACCGGGCTGATCTGGATACCCACCGCCATCTGGCTGGCCAACCAAGGTAGCGAGGGCTGGGCCGCCTTCACCGTGGCCTGGGGTATCTTCATCAACATCATCGACAATTTCATCAAGCCCTACCTGATCGGCAAGACCAGCCCCCTGCCCTTCCTGCTCATCCTAGTGGGCGTCATCGGAGGCTTGCTGGCGTGGGGTTTCGTGGGCATTTTCCTGGGAACCACCTTGCTGGCCGTAGCCTACACGGTATTCCTCGAATGGCTGGAACAACCGACCTCCGCCGATTAATTGGTGTATACGGCCCCGCGCGCATCCTAGGAAAGGCATGGGTAGCGCCTAGCAAGGGAATATCCGCCCGCCATCCACGTCTAAGCAGGTGTCGGCGGCGGTGGAATACCCGGATCGGGAGTTTGGAACGTGAAACTCATCGGAGGCGACCAATATGAAACCAGGTGATGTAGTCAATGCCACTTTCAACGGATATCATTGCTTTGCCAAGGTGACAGATATCGGCGAAAAGTATGGAGAAGCATTTTTCACCATAACCTTGCTATCGGCGTGCGAAATGGATACCGGCACGATACCGGAGGGTACCCAAACCTGGGTATGGCCGGAAATGCTGACGCCGGTAAGCCACGCAATCAATCCCTTGAGCACCCCGCTAACACACGGGGTTCAGCGGGTGTCCTAAGGTTTCAAGGAGGAATATGTCGAACGATGCGCCGGGAGGGGACACCGCTCCCTTCCCTAGCTGGCAAGCCCGCGTAAAATAAAGATTTTCCTTGCCCCTTATCCCACCGAACTCATGCCCCGCCAGAACACCATCCAACTTCCAAACAACAAAGCTGGCTTGAAACGGCATGGGCCAAAGCGCCAAGATAGCGCCTCACGTATTCAAGCCCGTTGGCCTCGCTAAATGACCAATTTCCATTTCCTCAGACCCTGGTGGCTGCTGGCGCTTCCAGCCCTGGCCGCCTTGTTGTGGACACTGCGCCGGCGCCAGCGCGGCGGAGGCGATTGGCGGGAATTCTGCGATCCCGCCCTGTTGCCCCATATGCTGATCGGGACGCCCGAAAGGCAAACGCGACTCCCGCCGTGGCTGGCGGCCCTCGCTGGCACGCTCGCCGTGCTGGCCCTGGCCGGACCCGCCTGGGAACGCCTGCCCGCGCCGGTATTCCGCAACCTGTCCGCCCTGGTGGTGACACTCGACCTGTCCATGGCCATGAATGCCGCCGACCTCAAGCCCAACCGCTTGGAACGAGCTCGCTTCAAGATCAACGACATCCTGCGCGAACGCAAGGATGGCCAAACCGCCCTGGTGGTTTATGCCGGGGACGCCTTCGCCGTGACACCCGTCACCGACGACTCGGCCACCATCACCGCCCAACTCACCGCCCTGAGCCCCGGCCTGATGCCGGCCCAGGGTTCCCGAGTCGATCTGGGGCTGGCAGCCGCGGGGCGGCTTTTGAAACAAGCCGGCCTGAAAACCGGCGATGTCTTACTCATAAGCAGCGGCGAGGGTGCCGCCGGAGCGGAAGCCGCGGCGGCCGGTTTGCGATCCCAGGGCTACCGGGTTTCCGTGCTCGGAGCCGGTACTTCGGACGGCGCTCCGGTGCCGTTGTCGGAAGGCGGTTTCCTCAAGGATCCGCGGGGCAACATTCTGGTACCGCGCATGGATACCGCGGCGCTGGAACGGGTGGCGGTGGCCGGAGGCGGCCTTTACCGCGCGCTCGGGTCCGATTCCAGCGATCTCGATGCCTTGTCGCGGTTTTTCGACCGCCCCGCCGAATCCGCCGAGCCAACCGGCGATACCGTGCGTATCGAGCGATGGCGGGAAAGCGGCGTCTACTTGCTGCCGATCCTGCTGCCTCTCGCGGCGCTGGCTTTCCGCCGGGGGTGGTTGGGCATCTGGCTGCTGCTTGCCCTAGCGCCGTTTCCGGAACCGGCGCGAGCGCTGGAATGGCAAGACCTGTGGCTCACGCCGGACCAACGGGCGCAACGAGAATTCAGCGCGGGCCAACCCGATCAGGCCGCGCAACACTTCCGCAATCCCGAATGGAAAGCCACCGCCGAATACAAGGCCGGCCAATACGAACTAGCCGCCAAGGCGCTGGAGAAGCTCGACTCCTCCACCAGCCAATACAACCGAGGCAATGCACTGGCCAACCAAGGCCAATATGAACAAGCCATCCAGGCTTACAACCAAGCCCTAAAGCTCGACCCCAGCAACCAGGACGCCGAGTACAACAAGAAGCTGGTGGAAGAAGCCCTACGCAAACAGAAGGAAGAACAAAAAAAACAGAAGCAAGATCAGAAGGAAGGCAAGGATAATCAGGAACCCCAAGAACGGAAGGATAAGGATAACCAAGGCCAGAAACAGGAATCCAATCCGGGAGAACAGGGCTCCGAGTCGTCCCCGAAGCAGGGCAAGGAAAACCAAGGGCAACAAGAACAGCCGCGCGAAAACGGCCAATCCGGAAAACCTCGGGAAAACCACCGCGACGGCGAATCCCGAGACCCGAAGCAGGGAGAAAATTCCGATGCCGCGGAACAGTCGGAGTCCCCCTCCTCACCCGGCGGAAAGGAACGGGAGCCCAAGCCGGAGCCCGCCGAACCGGGCCAATCCCCCAAACCCTCGGAACAACAGCCTGGACTAGCCCAGCAACCCGGTGACCGGGAAACGCAACCCCTCGAAGCCGAATCCGAAGCCAAGGATGAAACCCGGCAGGCCGAGGAACAATGGCTCAGGCGCATTCCCGATGACCCCGGCGGGCTGCTCAAACGCAAGTTTTATTACCAGTATCGGCAGAGACAACAACAACAGGATTCGGAGCGGGAACCATGGTGAACAAAGTGGCTTACGTTACCCCAAGCCTGCGGAAGTGGGCAACAAACCCACGGCTCTGGCCTTGGCTGGCCTGGTTCATGCTGCACGCCGGGACGGCGCTGGCCGCGCGGATCGATGTCACCTTGGACCACAATCCAGTCTCCATCGACGAATCCTTCACGCTGACTTTTTCAGCCCAGGAAACGCCGGACGACGATCCAGACTTTCACGCGCTGGACCAGGACTTCGAGGTTCTAGCCCAGAACCAGAGCAACCAGTTCTCCCTGGACAACGGCCGCGCCAGCCGCCGCATCGAATGGCAGGTCACGGTGATGGCCAAACGGACGGGCGCGCTCGAAATACCACCGATCCCCTTCGGCAAGGACCGTTCGGAACCGTTCTCGGTGACCGTCACCCAAGGCTCCGCCAGACGTGGCAATTCCGGTAATGGGGAGGTTTTCCTCGAAGTCGAGGCCGAACCGAAAAGCCCCTACGTGCAGGCACAGGTTATCTACACCGTCAGGGTATTAAGCCGGGTTTCCTTCGGCGAGGCCCGCCTGAGCACGCCGGAAGCCGGGGATGCCCTGATCGAGAGGCTAGGGGACGGCCAGAATCCCAGCAGCATCGTGATTCGCGACGGTGTCCAATACAAGATGACAGAGATTCGCTACGCCCTCTTTCCGCAAAAAAGCGGCCCTCTAAAGATCGAACCCATGCGCCTGGAAATGCAGGTCGCTAGCGGCGGGCGCTCCATGTTCAACTCGTTCTTCAACCAACAGACCCGCACCCAGCGGGTAAACTCGGAGCCCTTGGATCTGGATGTCCGGCCGGTACCCGCGGAGTTCAAGGGCAAGCACTGGCTACCCGCCGAGCAACTGGAACTGGAGGATTCCTGGGCGAAAAACCCGCCGCGTACCGCCAGCGGAGAACCGATCACCCGCACTCTCACCGTCAAGGCCAAGGGAGCGACGGTCGGCCTACTGCCGGAACTGAACCCGCAAGCCGCGCCCGCGTCGAACGACATCAAGCAATATCCCGATCAGCCCGTGCTGAACGAAGACAAATCCAGCTCGGGGCTGTCCAGCAGCCGCCAGGAAAAATCCGCCCTGATCGCCTCGCGGCCGGGTAACTATCGAATGCCGGCGGTTGAAATCCCCTGGTGGAACACTACGACAAATCAGCCGGAAATCGCTCGCCTGCCCGAACGAGCCCTGGCCGTGCTGCCTTCCGCCGAAACACAAGCCAAGGAAACCCCGCCCGCTCAAGCGGAACCAGTGCCGCCACCTGAGACAGCGCCCGCTCCGCCGGCCACGGCCAATCTTCGACTGGACGGAGGGTCGGCTAGCAATCATTGGTTCTGGGTAGCTCTGTTGTTCGGCCTGGGTTGGCTCGCCACGGGCCTAGCCTGGTGGCTGAGCCGTCACCCGAATGTGCATCGAACCGAACGAACCACGCGGGAAAGGCTAAACTCGGTACGGCGATTGATCGCGGCGATCGAACGCGCCTGCCGCGCCAACGATCCGCTGGCAGCCCGCAAGGCACTGGCCGAATGGGATGCCCACTGTTGGACCGGCACCGCCCTCTACGGGGACGATCTGGAACAGCGTTGCGGTGGTACGCTCGGAAGGGAAATCGGGTTGCTGAACCGTGGCCTGTACGGGAGGAAACCAACGGAATGGCGAGGGCAGGCGTTATGGCAAAGCTTCCGGGAACAAATCACGCGAAATGAGTCGGCGGAAGGGGAACGTATCGCGGATTTGGAACCCCTGTACAAGCTTTAACGGATTCACCGCGCGAATTTAACCGGCTGGTCATGAAAAAACCCGCTTCTCTTTCGAGTGGCGGGTTTTTGTGGCCGGAAAGCCCATCACTTGCCGGGCATTTCGTGGCAAGCATTGCAAGCCACTTCCTGGCCCTTGACGATGGTGACCGTCTTGCTATCCTCCACTCTCAGCGTTCGCGCCGTATGTACTTTGGACAAGGCCGTAGCACCAGCTTGATGAGGGATTGATGTTTTTGAAGGAGCTATCCAAATACTCCTGAGTTGACGGGCCCGTCATCAAAGTAACTCGGTGAATTGCCAGTGACCACGCGGGACTTAGGGTAGCGCACCTTGCTCCGCTCCTATGCTAAAAACTCGCGAGAGAGGTAATAGAAACTACATCGAAACAAGCCATGGGGCGTCAAAAAAACAACACAAAAACCCTGCGCCTTGAAATGCCAAAGCGTAGGGTTTGTCGATTACAAGATACATTTGTTCGCTGTTTCTCTGGATAATTCCGCTTCGCTTCTATTTTACAAAAATCACTAAATGATCAGCGGAAAAACAGGGAGAACTTTAATAAATGGATTCCTAATGCTTATACAATGGGTCTATCAAGCAACTCAACGTATGCCATCGGCGACGCATCGCCACTGCGAAAGCCACACTTCAAAATCCTAAGATAACCACCCGATCTGTCCTTAAAGCGTGGACCCAACTCGTCGAACAATTTAACGACCGCATCGCGATTCCTTATACGGGAAAAGGCAATTCGTCGCGCGTGGACAGTGTTGGTTTTAGACAAAGTGATCAATGGTTCAGCATATCTGCGCAACTCTTTTGCCTTAGGAAGCGTGGTGCTGATAACCTCATTTTGAATTAAGGCTGTTGTCAAATTCCTAAACAGAGCGGAGCGATGACTGCTCTTAATATTAAATTTTCTGCCTGTATTGCCGTGTCGCATATTCTGATACCTTTCAAAATTACCCTTCTTGTTGCTCTCTCTTAAGGCTTTCCGGCGGCCAATTTTCTAACCGCATGCCTAAGGATAAGCCCTTTGTAGCCAACACATCCTTAATCTCTGTAAGAGACTTTTTCCCAAGATTAGGGGTCTTTAACAAATCTACTTCGGTTCTTTGTATCAAATCGCCGATATAGAAAATGTTTTCCGCCTTCAAACAATTGGCTGAGCGAACTGTCAACTCCAAATCATCAACGGGCCTAAGTAGCATTGGATCAAATTGCGGCCTTTCCTCAGAGGATCCAGGTACATCTTCACCCTTGAAGAAAATAAAGACTGATAGATGATCGTTGAGGATCGATGCGGCTTGCCGCACGGATTCCTCGGGATCTAGCGTACCATTAGTCTCGATTTCCAAGACAAGCTTATCTAGATCGGTGCGTTGTTCAACACGCGCGCTTTCAACAAGATATGAAACACGCTTAATCGGGCTAAATGAAGCGTCCAAGTGCAAAGTACCGACAACTGATTCGGTCTGGTTTAGGTTTCGAACGCTGACAGGCTGATAACCCCGGCCCTTCTCAACTTTAAGAGTCATGCTCAACTTTCCGGAATGCGTCAAATGAGCAATAACCATATCCGGATTCATCACATCCGCATCATGAGTAAGTTGGATATCCGCAGCTGTAACCGGACCTGCACCACTCTTATTTACACGAAGAGTGATTTCGTTGCCTTCATGGATGCGAATAGCAAGATTTTTCAGGTTTAACAGGATATCGATTACATCTTCGCGCACACCATCAATAGTTGTATATTCGTGTTCTACCCCATCAATAGCAACTTCGGTTACCGCGCAACCCGGGATCGAGGATAATAGAACTCTCCTTAGTGCATTGCCGAGCGTATGCCCAAATCCGCGCTCCAAGGGTTCGATTATTATCCTAGCGCTGTTTTTATCTACAGTGCTTACATCGACTAAGCGAGGTTTAATTAAGCTGGCAAAATGACTTTGCATTGAAATCCGCTAATATTATTTTGAATACAACTCGACTACCAATTGCTCGTTGATATCCGAACCCAGTTCGCTACGTTCTGGGACCGACTTGAACAATCCCTGCATCTTTTTGGTGTCCACGTCCAGCCAAACCGGAAATCCGTACTGTTCCGCCACTCCAAGCGCATCTTTGATTCGAAGCTGCGATTGCGATCGTTCACGGACACTTACAACATCCCCAGATTTAACCTGATAAGAAGGGATATTCAACACGTTACCATTAACTTTAATAGCTTTGTGGCTAACCAACTGCCTAGCCTCGGATCTAGTCGCGGCGAACCCCATCCGATATACTACATTGTCAAGACGCGATTCCAACATATTAAGCAGATTTTGACCAGTAGATCCTTTTTTCTGCGCCGCAGCTTTATAATAATTTCGGAACTGGCGCTCAAGGACACCGTAGATTCTTCTCAGCTTCTGCTTTTCGCGAAGCTGCGTTGCATAATCGGACATTCGGGCGCGCTTCTGGCCGTGCTGCCCTGGCTGTTGATCAATCTTGCATTTAGAATCGAGCGACTTACCCCTAGCCTTAAGGAACAAGTCGGTGCCTTCTCTCCGGCTAAGCTTACATTTTGGACCTAGATATCTAGCCATGCTTGA
>SXGT01131456.1_pt1 | contig 11100 bp, 9 predicted proteins | sample 3176221 | NCBI WGS metagenome assembly SXGT01 (sample SAMN11356862, study PRJNA531348) | freshwater metagenome | isolation source: freshwater sample F1-120 | place: China: Fuxian Lake, Yuxi | collected 2017-12-25
CGATGAGGCCGGCGCCGTTGCGCTGCTGCAGCCGTCGATCGAGCTCGCCTTGATCGAGTTTGCCGGAGACGAGCAGGCCACCGCCGGCGAGCAGACCGCTGACGCCGAGCGTCGCAAGCGCGATCCAGCCGCCACGGCCAGGCTCAGCGGACCGTACACTCGCCTCAGGCGCCGGCATGGCTGCCGTCGAGGACGGCGGCTTGGACCTGACGTCACGCGGCGGCGGTGACTTGGCGGTGGCCGCGTCCCGCTGCTCACCTTCCAGGGCCGCCAGGTATTTTTGCGCCTTGGCCACCTCGGGTTCGCCCTCTGGCGCCCGCGCCAGAAACTGACGGTAAAGCGCCGCCGCCTGGGCCGTTCGACCGGCGCGCTCACTCGCCCGGGCGGCGTTATAGAGATACAGCGGTTCTTCGGCGTCGATCTGCGCCGCGCGCTGGTAGAGGTCGGCGGCGAGGCCAAACTGCCCGGTGCTGTACGCCTCGAGGGCCTGCTTGGAGACGTCGAGGGCGTGCTGCCGCGGCTCGGCCTCCGCCGCCGTGAGGGCACTGAGGAACGTCAGCGCCCACGCCGCCGCTGCGGCGGGCCATGGCGTACCACCCCGGCGTCTCACTTGCAGCCCGCTGCGACGCGCAGAAGCTCGATCTCCTGCAGCAATTCAGGGTCCTCGACCAGGGTCAGCAGGGCGTCGTCGTCGATGCCGAGCTTGGCCTCGTCCGCGGTCATCGCCAAGAAGCGCCATGCGCGGCCCCAGGTGAGCAAGATCGCCTCGCGCCAACAGGCGTCTGTGCTGAGGAGCGTATAGACATCGGGATGTTCCAGGCGCGCCATGCGCAGGTACCGCTCGGTGTACCAGAGGAAGGTCAGGATGCCGTCGCGGGCGCTGGTGGCGCCGATGACGCGGTCGCTCATCCCCATCTGCGTCGCGAGCGAGTGGACGTACTGCACGGTCTCCTCGTGCAGCATGTCGAAGCCTTGATCGCCGCTCTCGAATTTCTGATCGCTCGGATCACCAGACAGGTAGATCTTGGCGTAGGAGTCGCAGCCGTGGCTGCCCTTGCCCTTGGCGCAGTCCGGCCGCAACGCTGCGTAGGCGTCGCCCTGCAACAGGCTGCGGGCGAACGTCTTGCCGCCGAATTGGCTGCTGCCGCCCTTGCAGGTCCGCGTCACACCGTCGGCGATGTGGTAGTGGGCGCCGGCGAACCCGCCTTTGGCGAGGTCGTAGAGGTGGCCGCACTCGTGGACCAGCACCTCGAGGCGGTCCAAGACCTGTTTGGCGCTGCCGCGCTGCGACGCCGGCAGGAAGAGCTCAAAGCAGTTCTGCTGGCCCTTGGCGATGCCCTCTTCGACCAGAAACCGTCCCGTCGGGTAGCGCAGCCCCAGGACCTCGACGACAAGCTGCAGCGCCTGCGACTTGTCGTATCCGTTGACGAGCGCCTCGATGCTGGCTGCTGGCGTCGGACCCGCCTCGTCGAGGCTGCCGTCGAGACAGCCGGCCTTGCGGTGGCGCATCACCCCCCCGCCGCCTGCGGCGCCATCGGCCCCGCTGGTGTCGGTGCTCGAAAGGCCCGCCGAGCCACCGCCGGCCTCGCCGCCGACGCAGGCAATCATCGACAGCGAGGCGAGCCAGAGCGCGAGGCCTAAGGCCTGCCACGCAGTCGTCGATCTCCGGGGCGCAGCGGCCACCCCAGCCCTGGCAGCGGCCGGGAGGCGGCCCGCCACCGCTGGCACCTCGGGCGCGGTCATCGGCTCTCTCCAGGTCCGCTCTCTGCGTCGGTCGGCGTCGACGCGCTCGGCGGCGGCGCGCTCGGCGGCGCAAAGGCCCCCGCGGGCGGGGGCGCGTCGCCGAGACCTGGCTGCGGCTGCGGTGGGGAGGTCGGCGATGCGTCTGGCCGCGTCCCGCCAGGCGGCGTCTGCCAGCCCGGCGGGACCCCTTGCTCTTGGCCCTCCACGCCGTCAGGCGCTAGACCCGCCGGAAGACGCTGCATCGGGTGGCGGAACGTCGACAGGTACTCTCTACATTGTATGACGCGGTTCGCGCCGATGAAGGCGCTGGCGCCGAAAATCAACGCGCCCACCAGCGAGGGCGTCGCAGTCGCAAAGTTATCGCTGGCGGCGTCTTGGCCTTCGGCGGGAGAACTCAACATCATCGAGCCAAACTGTACCGCGGCGCTGGCCGCCAACACCCCGTCGACCAGCGGCAAGAGTGAGTTCGTGGTGCATCGCACGGGAGCCACCCTCCGTGCGTACTCCGGCGGCGGCGGCCCCTTGACGAAGATCATGGAACAGCCTTGTAGCCCCATCACCGCGAGCGCCAGGAGGCAAAGCGCGGCGGCGCTGGAGCGACGCAGCGTCGGCGGGGTGCTGCCCCGCAGGCCGCCCCTCCGAGGGCTGGACACGGCTGCTTGTGCCTCGGGTCGCATGGACTCCCTCCCCGCGAGCGTGGGGGAAACGGACAGCGCAGAGGCTAGCTCGATCAGCGTCGCCTGGCCAGTGCCGCGGTCGCCGTGGCAGCCGCGGACAATGCGCAGCCCAGCTGGGTTTGGCCGGGGCTGCCACGCTCGACGCCCAAGTGAGGCCTTGCGGCGTGGCGCCATGACGGCCCCAACGTCCCGTCCGAGGCGACGCTGCGGCGCTCCAACGCCACGCCGACGCGGTGGCGCGGCCACGGCCAACGTCCGGTCCAGTGGGCGACGTCGATGACCTCGCCGCGCCAGCGCAGCAGCAGGCGCCCGGCGCGGTTTGGCAAGCGCATCGGTCGCGTCACCGCGGCGTCTGACCGCGGGAGCGTGACGACCAGCAAGACGCGGCACGGTTCGAGCAGGGGCGCGGTCGGGCGTTCCAGCGAGACCCGTCGCCCCGAGGGCAGCTCGAGCGCCAGCTCGCTGATCTCGGCCGCCAGGCCGCCGACGTTGGCGATCTCCAAATACTCCCCAGCGGCGTCGTCGAGCAGCATCGGATCGGTCATCACCTCGCTGATGACGAGCCGCGGCCACCGATCGCGCTCGGCTGGCGGCGCAGGCATGACGCGCGCCTGGGCCGGTTCTGTCGCCGCTGCGCCGCGGCGCCGCAGGGGCTTAGACGCAAGCGGCGCCAGCTCAGTGGCCGTTGGCGCCGCGGGCGGCAGAAGCGAGTCGACGGCGGCTGACCGGGGGGCCGCGGAGATCACGGGCTGCGGCCCAGCATGGGCGTCGACGCCACAGGCGAGGTGGGCGAGGCTCAGGAGCAGCCCAATGAGCAAGACACGCAATCCACACAGGCGTTGGCGGGCGCTGAACATGACCGATCCTCCTCGGGCCGCCGCGACCGCCCGAAAGTGGACGGCCGACGCGCGGCAGCGAGCCCAGCGGAGTGCAAGCGGCGTGCCAGCTCACAAGGGCGCTGCGACTCGGCGGTAGCGCATCGAGATGGAAGCGTTTTTTGCGCAGACCTGCCACGCCGAGGCGTCGCCCGGAGCAGCGTCACCTCCGGCATGAGACGGACTCGAGACGGTCTCACGACGGACTCGAGACGGTCTCACCACGGACTCGAAGCGGTCCCACCACGGTCCTGCCAAGGTCTCACCAAGGTCTGGGACCGGACCCGTGTCGTCGACTCATGGTGCTGACAGGGCGCCGCGGCGCCACCGGGCGGGCGCTGCGGCGCGGCTGCGGCGCGATCCATCGGGCCTTCAGGCGGTGACCAGCCATGGCGCTGTCACCGCCCGGGCCCGGCCGTCCCAGCGCAGCGGCGGCGAGGTCGCAACGGAGCGCCGATGGCGCGCACCCCTCTCGCTCACAACGCCGGGGCTGGACGCTTGCACCGAGGCGATCTTACGCACTACACTCGTGACCGCTTCCCGCCTGCGCTAGTCCCGGGCCTGCTCGGTGCGCGGTCCCCACGAGGTCACGTCATGTTCCGTACCCACGATCGAGCCCGCGCGTTTCTCGCGGCGTCCCTGTCTGCGCTGTTGCTTTGGACTCCGCTGACGCCGGCGTTGGCCGCCGAGGGCGAGATCGAGCGCACCGTGGTGCTCGTCGAGCTGCGCGAAGGCATGGAGGGCAACAGCCTCTCGATCGATTACTTGCGCGAGACGGCGAAGGCCTTGGCCGAGGCTGCCAGCGGTGACTTCATCGTGGTGCCGACCGACAAGGTCGTCGAGCGGGTTGGTGGCAACCGGCAACAAGTGCCAACGGCGCTGACCGACGAGCGTCGGGCCAGCCTCGACGAGGCGCGCAAGAAGGGCGTGGAGTACCTCGACAAGGCCGACGCTGCCAACGCGATCAAGGCGCTGCGTGCAGCGGAGGCCAAGTATCGCGCCGCGATCGCCGCACCCGGCGCCGATGAAGCGCTGCGCCGCGCCTACCTCGATGTGCTGGCGCAGCTGGCGACCGCGCACAAGATCGCCAACGACAACGACGCGGCGCGCGAGGTGTTCCGCACCGTGATCACCACCTTCGGGGCGACGGCGCCGATCACCGACAACGACTACCGACCCGACGTTGTGGCGATCTTCCAATCCGTCGTCGGCGAGATGAAGAAGATGCCGCAAGGGTCTGTCGAGGTCTCGTCGTCGCCCGCCGGCGCCCGTGTCCTGGTCGGCGGCATTGACCGTGGGGAGACCCCGGCGCAGGTGCAGAACCTGATCCCGGGCCTCTACAGCGTCCGCGCCGTGCAGGGCGCCGCGACATCGCTGCTGCACCGCGTGCGCGTCGAGGCTGGCAAGGCGACCAAGCTGAGCATCGAGATCCCTTTCGAGTCGCACCTGGTCTTGGAGGACGCCAACGTCAGCCTCAGCTACAAAGACATGGATGAGGCGCGGGCGCGCATGAGCAGCGACGGCCTCGCGATCGGCAAAGCGATGGACGTCAACGTCGTCGCCGTCATCGGCGTCGTCGACCGCAAGCTCCAGGCGTTTCTCATCGATGTCGCCACGGGCAAGGTCAGGCAGCCCACCGCTACGTCCGTTCCGCAGATCGGCGTCTCCAAGCGGGCGGTGGCCCGGGTGGCGCAGGCGATTACCGGCAAGGGTGACGTGCCGCCGCCCGAGGAGGCCCAGCAGCCCTGGTACACCTCCGTGCCCGGCCTCGCCCTCGGCGGCGCTGGCCTGCTGTCGCTCGTCGTCGGCCTCACGTTCTCTGGTAGCTTGGGCAACATCACGATTTTCCCGTGCGAGACCGACACCACGCTTGACAAGTCGCAGTGCCCCACTGGCAAGTACGGCACCACCAACGGCCAGATCGCGGCGCAACTCGCCAAAGGCGACATCTACTCCGACCGGACCATCGCCGGCGTCGGCATCGGCCTCGGCGCCGCGCTGCTGGCCGGCAGCGCCGTCATGTTCTACCTGCACTCCCTCGGTGGCGCCGGCGCAGAAGAGGCCGCGCTTCTGCAGGGCCGCGACGGCGTGCTGACGCTGCCACCAGCGAGCTTCGGCAGCGCCCGCACGGTGTTCATCGCCGCGCCGTGAGTGAAGTGGGCCGGCCATCTTGGCTCGGCGACGACGAGACCCTCGACCTCCTGCTCGAAGACCGCGTCGCGCTCATCCAGGCGCGTCGCGGCTACCGCACGTCGGTGGACTCGCTGCTGCTTGCCGCTGTCGCAGCCGAAGTGTGCGAGGGCGACCCGGCGCTGTGGGGGCGGCTGTGTGACGGTCAGCCCGTGCTGGACCTCGGCGCAGGCAGCGGCTTGGTCTCGATCTTGCTCGCGTTACGGCTGCGCGCACGTGGCGTGGCGAAGGTCTCCCTGCGACTGCTGGAGCTGCAGGCGCAACTAGCGGCGCGGGCGGAGCGCAACTTGGCGCTCAACGGCCTCGGCGAGGGCGCAGAGGTCGAGTGCACCGACCTCGCCGACCCGTCGCTGACCCCGCCACCCGCAGCGCTGGTCGTCTGCAACCCCCCCTACTTTCGCGCATCCGGCAGGATGGCGCCGCGTACTGCGGAGAAGGCGTTGGCGCATTACGAGACCAGCGCCAGCCTGGAGCGCTTCTGCGCCGTGGCGGCGAGGGCGTCGCTTGACGCCGGCTGCGCCCTCTTCGTGTACCCCTTTGAAGGCCACACCCGCCTGCTCGCGGCCCTGGCGGCCTCCGGGCTCGGCGAGCGCCAGCTGCGCACTTACTGCCACCTGCCGTCGGCGCCGACCCCAGGTCGTGTGGTCGTGTTGGCGCGCCCTGGTCCGCCGTCGCTGTGGCGTGCACCGCCGCAGGCGCTCATGGAACGCGACCCACCTGACAGCCTGTATTCGCCCTTTCTTGTGCACTTTCTGGCGGGTATCCCACGCGGGGCCGTCGATCGGGGGCTTTCTTGCTCGCCCCAGGGGCGGATGCTACCTTGAAGTTGAATCGGAAGGCCGCATCGTGCGTCTCTCTGGTGACGGGAGGGGGATCAGGGAGACGGAGGACGCCATGCTCGACGCCTTCATCATCGACGAGATCCAACGTCGCGAGCGCGCCGAGCGCGGCATCGCCCCCCACGTAGAGCGCCCGAACCGGACTCCACCTCGTCCGCCGATCGCCCCGCGCCGCACTCCCGGCGATGGGAGCGAGAGTGAGTCGGGTGGCGGCGACGATCTGGACCGCTCTGAAGACGGCCGGTACGAGTCGCCGCTGAGCTGGGACCACGACCGGACGGCGCCAACCCGAGGTGTCGTCATTCTCGGCGAGGACGTCGAGGCCAGCGATGGCCGCACCGTCATCGACATGTGACCGCCGCCACACAGCGGCCGCTCCGGTCTGCAGGCGCTCGAACGCTCCGGTCTGCAGGCGCTCGAACGCTCCGGTCTGCAGGCGCTCGAACGCTCCGGTCTGCAGGCGCTCGAACGCTCCCGTCAGCTGGCGCTCGAACGCTCCCGTCAGCTGGCGCTAGATTTCGGACCGTCGGGTGATGACGCGGTCGATGAGGCCGTACGAGATGGCCTCATCGGCGAGGAGCCAGTAGTCGCGCTGGGTGTCTCGCTCGATGCGCTCTAGCGGCTGACCGGTCTCGGCGGCGAGCAGGCGGTTGAGGCGATCGCGCGTCTTGAGCAGCTCGTTGGCCGTGATCTCGAGGTCGCTCGCCGGGCCGTACACCGTCATGGGCACCAGCGGCTGGTGGATCAGCAGCCGGGTGTTCGGCAGCGCTAGGCGGTCCTTGCGGTCGGCGGCGATGAGGATGACGGTGGCGATGCTGGCGCATAGGCCGGTGCAGACCACCCGAATCGGCGGCTGGACGAAGCGCATCACGTCGTAGATGGCGAAGCCGGCGGTGACGCTGCCGCCGGGCGAGTTGATGAGCATCGTGATCGGCGTCGTGGCGTCGTCGGCCTCTAGGGCCAGCAGTTGCGCGATCACGCGCTCGGCCAGCTTGTCGTCGACCTTGCCAAAGAGCTGAATCTGCCGGCTCTTGAACAGGCGATCGCCGACCGGCGACGCAGAGGCCGCGGCCTCCGACTTTGGACCCTCGGGGTGCGAGGGATCGGCGGGGGCGCGGGGTGGTTCGGGCTCATCGGCGTCTGGATCGTCGGCCGGCTCATCGTCGGCGAGGCGTGTGCTCTGCTTCGGCTGCAAGATCATGGGGCTCCTTCGGGCATCGGGCGCTCGGGCGCCGAATCTGCGCGCTGCGTTCGCGGCGCTGCGGGGTTTGGTCCGCTGCCCCGGGGCCCGTCGCCGGCCGCTCGGGGGCCAGCACGCTAGCACGCGAGCGCGGTCTGCACCACTTCGACGACCCGGGCCAGCTCGTCGGCGCGCAGGCCGGGATAGATCGGCAGCGAGAGCACCTCCGCCGCGGCGCGCTCAGCGTTGGGCAGCGCCGCGGGCGGCCTGGCCTCGGCCAAGGCAGGGGAGCGGTGCAGGGGGACGGTGTAGTAGATGGCGCTGCCGATGCCGGCCGCCGCGAGCATCTGGGCCAAAGCGTCGCGGCGCGGCGTGCGCACCGTGAACTGGTTCCAGGCGTGGCCGGGCGTCGCGGCGGGGAGCGTCAGCCGCTCGGCGTCATGCAGCGGCCGCAGCGCCTCCAGGTATGCGGCGGCGTTGCGCTGGCGGGCGGCGATCCAATCCGGCAGCGCTGGAAGAAGCACGCCCAGCAGCGCCGCTTGGAGCGCGTCGAGCCGGAAGTTGCCGCCAAGGGTCGTGAAGACATCGCGGCCGGCGCGGCCATGTTGCCGCAGTCGCTCGACGGCGGCGAGCAGCTCCAGGTCGTCGCCGAACACTGCCCCGCCGTCGCCGAGCGCGCCGAGGTTCTTGGCCGGAAAGAACGACAGCGTCCCGGCGCGGCCGCACATCCCGACGCTGCGGCCCGCGGCGTCGCGGGCGCCCATCGCCTGGGCGCAGTCCTCCACGAGTACACCGCCTTTGATCCGACACAGCGCCGAGAGGGGCTCGCAAGGAGCCGGCTCGCCATAGAGGTGGACCGCCAGGATGCCGGCAGTGCGGCTGCCCCAGGCGTCGGCGAAGGCCTCGGCGGAGGGCAGAAAGCCCTCAGTAGGCAGGTCGACGAAGACGGGGCGCAGACCGGCGCGCAGGATGGAGCTGGCCGAGGCGATGAAGGTGAACGGCGTGCACAAGATCTCAGCGCCGGCCGGCAGGCGCAGGGCCATGAAGGTCGAGAGCAAGGCGTCGCTGCCGCTCGACACGCCGACCGCGCGGCGGGCGCCGAGGCTCGTCGCCAGGGCCTGCTCAAAGGCGGTGACCTCGGGGCCGAGCACGAAGACCGCGTCGCGGAGCACACGCGCAAAGGCGTCTCGCAGCGCGTCTTCGTGCGGTGCCAGCAGTCGCCGCGGGTCGAAGAGGGGTACCGGCGCGCTGCTCGCTGTGACGGCGGTGGCCGCAGCGGCGGCGCTCACGGCGACTCCAGCGCCGACACCTGCTGCAGGCCGGCGGCGTCGAGGCGGTAGGCCGCTTGGCAGCGGGCGCAGGTCGCGGTCATCGCGCACAGAGGCCCGCTCGGCTCATCCGCAGGGTCGTCGGGCTGTAGGTCGAGGCGCTCGCCGCAGCGACACGCCCAACCCATCGCGCGCGCTGGGTTGCCGGCGTACACGGCGTAGGCTGGGACGTCGTGGGTCACCACCGCGCCGGCGCCGATGAGGGCGTACTCGCCGATGTCGTGGCCGCAGACCACCGTGGCGTTGGCGCCGATCGTCGCGCCACGGCCAACCCGGGTCCGCTCGTAGGCGTCGCGGCGCGAGACGCCGGCCCGTGGGCGGCCGACGTTGGTGAAGACCGCCGAGGGGCCGACGAAGACGCCGTCGCCGAGCTCGACGCCGTCGTAGACCGAGACGTTGTTCTGCAAGCGAACGCCATCGCCGAGCACCGCCCCACCAGCGACGTGGCAGTTCTGGCCCAGCACGCAGTCGCGGCCGATGCGGGCCCCAGCCATGACGTGGCTGAAGTGCCACACCGCCGACCCGGCGCCGATGCTGGCGCCGGCGGCGACGAATGCGCTCGGGTGGACCCGCGCGCCATGGTCGTTGGCGGCGGCTGGTGGCCCCACCGGCCTCGAGGTCGTCGCCGCGCGATCTTCGTCCCAGCCCTTCGCCGCGCTCTCGGCGTGTCCGGGGACGACGGCGGCGCCGCGTCGGCCGAGGCTTCGCTCTGCGGCGTCCAGGACCGCCAGCACGCGCACGCCCTCGTCGCCATCGGAAGGCGGCACCGCGGTCGGATCGCCGAGCCATCGCAAGAAAGCGTCGACCTCGCGGCCGAGCGGCTCGGTGTCGGCGCAGGCCACGGTCTCGGCCTCGGCGCGCCGGGGCGTGGGCCGCCCATTACGCCACTCCACGCCATGTCGGTAGAGTTGCAGCTTGTCGGCGCCGCGCGAGTCGTCGAACACGGCCATGCCGTCCTCGCCGACGACCACCAGCCGCTGCTCCTTGAACGGGTGCAGCCACGAGACGTAGATGTGGGCGGCGATGCCCGAGTCCCACTCGAGGAGCGTCATCGTGGTGTCGGCGACCTTTGGGTGCAGAAACGATGAGCCCTGGGCGATCACGCGCTCGGGCATCGCGCCAGTTAGCCGGAGCAGCACCGCCACGTCGTGCGGCGCGAACGACCATAGGCTCGACTCTTCGCGGCGGAAGCGGCCGAGGTTCAGGCGGTGCGAGTAGAGTGTGCGCAACCGTCCGAGCGTGCCCTCGCGTACCAGCGCCGCCAGCGCCTCGACCGCCGGGTGGTAGTGCAGCAGGTGGCCGACCATCAGACGAAGACCGCGGGCCCTAGCCAAGGCGACGAGTTCGCGTCCCTCGCCGAGGTCCAGCGTCAGCGGCTTCTCGACGAAGACGTGACGGCCGAGCTCGAGGTTTTCGCGCACCAGGGCACCATGTCGGGCCGCCGGCGCCGCGATCACCACGGCTTGCAAGTCCGGAGCGACGGCGGCGAGGGCGTCCATGTCGGGCACGACGGCGACGCCCGGCCAGGCGCACGACGCCTCCGCCCGCGCCTGCGGGTCGGGATCCACGATCGCTGCCAGGACGCCACGCTGCGCCAAGTTGCGCCCGAGGTTGCGCCCCCAAGGCCCAAAGCCGATCAGCGCTACGCTCGGTTGGCCGTGTTCCACGACGCCTCTCCGCCGACGCCGGCGAACTTTCAGATTCCCCCTGGCATCTGACCCTGGTATCCTCGGCCCCGTTGGGCAGGGGAGAGGATCACGCCACCATGATGCTCCGTGCGAAGCGACGCTGGCAACCTCGCCTCGGCCCAGTTCCCTGCGGACGTCGCCTGCCGCTGTCAGGTCTCGCCCTGGCGCTCTCGTGCGTCGGCGTGTGGGCCGGTCCGGGCGTCGCGTTGGCTGCGATGCCATGCAAGGAATTCGTCCTCGACTGCCGCTCTGGCCAGCAGATCGCAGGCTACAGCGAGCGGGCGCTGCAGGGCGATGCTGGCTTGCGGCGAAAAGTCCTCAAGGCGCAAAGGGAATGCAAGCTCGCGTGGGTGAGCGAGAGGCCATTCGACTGCGACTGGCGCGCCGCGGTGCGCATGATGGGCGGCGCCGGGAGCAGCCGCGGCGGCTACGAGGCCCCACCCGCTGCGATGGGCGGCGGCGGCGTCGGCTTTGCGGCGGGAGCGCCACCGGCGGCAGGCCCCGCGGCCCAGGCACCTGCCCAAGCTGAGCCTTCTGCCGCGACCGCGGACCCAGGGCCCTGGTCACCGCCGCCACGCCG
>SXGT01390882.1_pt1 | contig 11098 bp, 9 predicted proteins | sample 3176221 | NCBI WGS metagenome assembly SXGT01 (sample SAMN11356862, study PRJNA531348) | freshwater metagenome | isolation source: freshwater sample F1-120 | place: China: Fuxian Lake, Yuxi | collected 2017-12-25
AATTCGGCCCGACGAGGACACGCTGCGATTCTGGGTGGCTCTCGCAACCCTCAAATGGGGTGTGATGTGTCTGATCCAGACGTTCACACACCTGAACGGCGTCGTGCGCTCGGTCGAGCTTGCCGCGATCGGGCGGCGCGTCGTCGAGAACGAGTGGGATCTGATGCGGCTCATGGAAGGAAACTGGTAATGGCAGATCGACCGACGGCTGCTGAGCTGGTGACCGCGGTGCGCGAGTTTCTCGAGTCCGACGTGCTCGGCGCGATCGAGGGGCGCGTCGGGTTTCACGTGCGGGTCGCGATCAACGCGCTCGGCATCGTCGAACGCGAACTCATCGACGGCACAGCCAACGAGGAGTCCGAACGCGCCGCGATACTTGCGCTGCTCGGCAACACCGCGCTCGAAACGGCCGCCACCGACGACCTGCGCCGTGACCTCGCAGCGGGGATTCGACGCGGCGATTTCGACGCCCGTTTCGATGAGGTCTTCGCTGCGCTGCAGGCCGTCACGGCCGCCACCATCGCCGTCGACAACCCCCGTTACGCGGGATAGGTGGGGGCTCGACGCGAAGCCGTGTCGCCAGCGGCGCCGCGACGCAGGCCAGGTTCGCGTTAGCGTGCCGATCCGGTTTCGGCGAGGGAGATGCACCACCATGCGATCGACGCGACGCGCAGTCGTCACCTCGCTCACGATGCTCGTCGGGCTGAGTTCCACCAGCGCAGTTGCCCAGACCTCGTCAACGCCGACAAGCCAGGCGCCGACCGCAGTGGGCCCGACAACGGGCGCGCCGACCACCGCGCCGGTCACCCCCGACGGGCGCTACCGCGGCTTCGGCGATGGCGGCGGGTTCTTGAACGTGCTGCCCCCGGGTCAGAACGCGGGCGTCACCCTGGCGCAGTACGAAGCCATCAACGCCGCGCTCGACGGTAGCGGCGACTTCCCGGAGCACTACGTCGACCAACTCGAGCTCTACGAGTCGCTGGTGCATGCCGACGATCTCACCGACGACGACCTTGCCACCTACTTCAAGGACGCGAGCTTCGGCGTCGAGCCCACCGACATCGATCGCGTGTACGCGCCGCACGACGACGTCGTCGTGATTCGCGACAAGAGCTACGGGGTCCCGCACATCTATGGCCTGACTCGCTACGCAACGATGTACGCGCAGGGGTTCACGACCGCCGAAGATCGACTCTTCTTCATGGACGTGTTGCGCCACGTCGGCCGGGGACGTCTCGCCGAGCTCATCGGCTACAGCGACGGGTTCATCGGTCGCGACCGCGACACCGTTGGATCGTCGCCGTACACCGAAGCCGATCTCACGGCCCAGATCGAGGCGTTCACCGACACACCCGAAGGGAGAAGCATCCTCGCCGATGTCTCCGCGTACGCGGATGGGGTCAACGCCTTCATGGCCGAGCTTGCCGACAACCCCGAGCGCAACCCGGTCGAGTACACGTTGTTGGGCATAGAGCCGAAGCCGTGGGTGCCCGAAGATGCGGTCGCCATCGCCACGCTCGTCGGCGGCATCTTCGGGCGCGGCGGCGGGCGCGAGGTCGAGAACCACTGCGCCATCGAACGTCTCACCGCGAATCTCGACGGCGATCGCGCCACGGCGCGACGCATCTTCGACGACCTCCACTTCGTCGACGACGACACGGTCGTCACCACCGATGCCGCCGCCGACTACGAGCTCGGTCCCCCGACGGAAGTGGCTGCGGGCGCGCATCCAGAACTTGCATGCGGTTCGCTCGAGCCGGCCAACGATGCGTCACCCAGCACCGAACGCGCGGTGTCGGGCTTCGCCGGTTCGGAAGCGCTGCTCGCCCGCGACGACGCGTTTGCGCCCGCCGTTGCGTTCCTCGATTCGCTCGCTCGCGCCGTCGCCGATGGTCCGCACATGTCGAACGCTTTGCTCGTCGCCGCAGATCGCACCGAGGCGGGACGTCCAATCGCGGTGTTCGGTCCGCAGATCGGCTACTCGGCGCCGGAACTGCTCACCGAGAAAGACGTCCACGGGCCGGGCATCGACGCTCGGGGCGTCGGGTTCCTCGGTGTCGACTTCTACGTGCTGCTCGGTCGCGGCACCCGATACGCGTGGTCGGCCACGTCGAGCGGCGCCGACAATGTCGATCAGTTGCTGGTCGAACGCTGCTCGACCACGACAGCTGCCGACGCTCCCCTCGACGGTTACCGACGCGGCGGCTCGTGCGTCGCGTTCGAAACGTGGCAGCACACCCTCGATGCCCCGGCGACGCCGCTCGCACCGCAGCCGAAGCAGGTCACTTGGCAGGTGTGGCGATCCGAGTTCGGTCCGGTGTTGTGGTGGGGTGAACTCACCAACGGCACTCCCGTCGCGGTTGTCGAGCGGCGGAGCACCTACGGCCGTGAAGTCACATCCGCGATCGGCTTCAAGCAACTCAACGACCCCGAGTTCATGGCCGCGGGTGTCGATCAGTTCCGCGCCGCGGCCGGAGCCGGTATCGACTACACGTTCAACTGGTTCTACGTCGACGACCGCGACATCGCGATGCAGGATTCGTGTCGGTGCCCGGTGCGCGCAGCAAACGTCGACCCCGCGTTGCCCGTGCTCGCCGGCGGCGATTTCGACTGGACCGGCGAGTACCTCACCACCGACCAGTTGCCGCACTCGGTCAACCCCGACTCGGGAATGCTCGTGAACTGGAACAATCGTCCTGCCGCAGGCTGGGGGTCGAGCGACGCGGAGTTCGGATACGGACCGATCCACCGATCACTCGCATTGTCGATTCCGTTGCAGGCGCGCCTCGATCAAGATGTCGCCGACGCCGGAGAGATCGTCTCAACGGTGACGCGAGCCGATGTCGTGACGATCATGCGCGACGCCGGCACCCAAGACCTGCGCGGCGCGCTTGTCCTCCCGCGTTTGCTCGACGCGCTCGGCGAACCACCCGACGATGTCGACCCGAGGCTGTTCGATCTCCGTGAACGCCTCGAGATCTGGTCCGATTCGGGCGCGTTCCGCCGCGACCAAGACGACGACGGCGCGGTCGACGACCCCGTCGCGCCCTCGATCATGGACGCGTGGTGGCCGCGCATCGTCGAATCCGTTTTCGGCGACGACGGCGACGCGTTCGACGCGCTCGGACAAGGCCCGGGTTCTCGCGACGACAGCTCCACCGCGGCCAGCGCGCTGATCGCCGCGATGGACGGCTCGACCGATCACCCGTTCTGTCGGTCCGACGGCTGTCGAGACGAGATGTGGGCATCGTTGGCGGCAGCGCGAGCTGACCTCGCCGAACAGTTCGTCAGCGACGACCCGACGACATGGCAGCTGAGCGTCGAAGCGAACCAGATCGAGTACGCCACCTTGCTCGCCGGCGTACCGTCGATGCACTGGCAGAACCGACCGACATTCCAACAGGTGGTGCAGCTCGAAACCGAGCTCGACCGGCCCGAACCCACACCCGACTCGACGTCGACGACCACCGACGACAACGCGTCGGGCGACGATGGGGGCGGCGCCGGCGGGCCCCTCGCGCTGGTCGCAGGCGTGGTCGCGCTCGGCGCCATCGTGGGCGGTGCGATCTGGCGGCAGAACCGGCGCCGTCGGGTCCGCTGACCGACGCCCCATACGATCACCCGCGATGCGTATCGCAACGTGGAACGTCAACTCGCTGAAAGCTCGTCTCCCGCGTGTCGAGGAGTTTCTCGGTTACGCCGACGTCGACGTGTTGTGCCTCCAAGAAACCAAGTTGTCGAACAAGAACTTTCCTGCGCTCACCTTCCGTGAGCTGGGGTACGACTCCGTGCATCACGGTCAAGGGCAATGGAACGGCGTCGCGATCTTGTCGCGCGTCGGTATCAGCGACGCGACCGACGGATTCGGTGCCGACTACACCGATCCGTACGAGGGCGACGCGCGACTCGTCGCGGCGACCTGTGACGGCGTGCGCGTGGTGTCGGTCTATGTCCCGAACGGACGAGCGGTCGACACCGAGCACTACACCCGCAAGCTGGAATGGCTCGACGTCCTCCACCGCTGGCTCGACGCGCACCACTCGTCGGCCGATGCCGTCGCCATTCTCGGCGACTGGAACGTCGCGCCCGACGACCGCGACGTGTGGAGCCCGAAGGCGTTCGTCGGTTCGACGCATGTCACCGAAGCCGAACGGGACAAGCTGGCGACACTCGAGTCGTGGGGCCTTGTCGACGCGTTCCGCCGGGTCTATCCCGACGCCGACGGGCTCTACTCGTACTGGGACTATCGGGCCGGCGACTTCCACCAACACCGCGGCATGCGCATCGACCTTGCGCTGATGACCCCGACCCTTGCCGATCGAGTGCACTGGGCCGTCGTCGATCGCAACGCCCGCAAGGGCACGCTGCCGAGTGACCATGCGCCGGTGATCTTCGATCTCGCCTGACCGGGCGACAAGAAATGAAATGTCACGCGATCCCATCGATTCACGAATGATGGAGGGCGTATTCTGCTGCGAGTGACGATCGAGGCACCCAACCTGCGCACGGTGCCCCCCGAAGGCGGGAAAGGCGACCGCACGAGACGTCGCCTCCTCGAAGTCGCGGTCGAGCGGTTCGCCGCCGAGGGATTCCGGCGCACGAGCGTCTCGGAGATCGCCCGTGCCGTCGATCTCACGCCAGCCGCCGCGTATGCCTACTTCGCGGGGAAGGAGGCGCTGTTCGCCGCAGCCGTCGACCACGACGCCGAGGGGCTCGTCGAACATGCCCGCCGGGTGATGCGCGCCGGTGGGAGCCCCCACCAAACGGTGATCGCAATCATCGTCGAACTCATCGACAAACTCGCCGAACACCCACTTGCCCGGCGCGTGCTCGCCGGCCAGGAACCCGATGCCGTCAAGCGGGTCATCGACCTCCCGAGCCTCGCCGAGTTCCGGGCCGACCTCGGCGACGAGATTCGGCGTGCGCAGCGCCGAGCCGAGGTCCGCGACGACATCGACCCCGAAGCCATGGCGGCAGGACTCGAAGCGTTCGTGATTGCGCTGCTGATGGCGCAGATCCAAACCGGCATCGCACCGGGTTCAGAACGTTCGAGCGGCGTCGTCACGCTGCTCCAGGCGGCGCTGCGGCCCCCGAGCCCACCACGTTGATCACGGGACGGCGCTGATCACGACCATCGGATCGTCGGGGTCGCCGGACAGGTCGGGTGGCCGCGGGACCCGTTGGGTCACACCGAACGCGAACAACGCCAGCCCACACGGCAGCAGGTACGCCCACCCGAACCCGTAGGCGTCCGCCAGCGCGCCGACGACGAATCCGCCGATCGCTTGGCCGATGTCCATCGCCGCGACGAGCGACCCCAGCGCACTGCCGCGTTCGTCGTCGCCGACGCGACTCGCCAGCCACGCGCTCTGCGCGGGCAGCACGAGGGCCCAGCCGCAACCCACGAGGGCAACACCGACGATCACCGGCGCGGGAACATCGAAGGCGGCAATGCACGCGAAACCGGCCGCGAACGCGACGATGCCGGCATTCACGACCGGCACGGGGCCCAGCCGGTCGGCCAGTCGTCCCGAACCCAACCGGATCAACAGCACCGAACCGGCGAAGGACAGGTAGAGCGGCGTCGAGTCATCGAGCCCGATGCGGCGGGCGTTCAGCGCCGACAACGCCGTGATCGACGTGTAGCCCAAGCCGAGCCCGAGCATCGCGACACCCGGCAACACGGCCGCGGGGTGCAGCCAGCTGCGACGGCGCTCGCCTAGCGGTCCCCGTAGCGGAACCGGCAGCGTTTCGGGCAACGTGACGGTGCACAACGCGCCGATCGCGCACATCACGGCGAGCACGTTCCACGCCACACCCGGTCCGAGATCGAGCAGCCACTCACCGACCGCCGGGCCCACCGCGAAACCGAGGTACAACGCGATCGACAGACGAGCGATCGCACTGGCGCGTCGGTTCGAAGGCGCGAGATCCGTCACCGCAGCAACGAGCGCGATGTAGAGACCGCCCCCCACAGCCCCCTGCACGAAACGTAAGGCCAGCACGACACCGAACGAATCGGCGAAGTGAAATCCGAGCATGACGACCGCCAGGACGAACGGTGGCACGACGATGAACCAACGCCGTCCGACCTGGTCGATCCAACGCCCGGCGACCGGCCGGGTGATCACCGCCGCGGCGAAGAACATCGACACGCCGAGGCCACTTTGCGCGCGGGTTCCGTCGAGGTACTCGTCGACGAAGCGCGACACCACCGTGAACTGGCACCCAAAGGCGCCGTAGACGAACAAGGCCCCGGCCTCGATGCGTCTCGTAGGAGACATCGAGCCGGGGCCGACGTTCGCAAACAATCCGCGATCGGGCGCGGAATCAGCCCTTGGCCGCGATCGCGTCCTTCAGTGCGGGAACGACCTTGTGCACATCACCGACGATGCCCAGGTCAGCGACACCGAAGATCGGGGCTTCGCCGTCCTTGTTCACCGCAATGATGTTGTCGGAGTTCTTCATGCCGACGAGGTGTTGGGTCGCGCCCGAGATACCTAGTGCGATGTAGACCTTCGGCTTGACGGTCTTGCCGGTCTGGCCGACCTGCAGCGCATAGGGCACCCACCCGGCGTCGACGATCGCACGACTCGCACCGAACGCACCCTTGAGCTGCTTGGCCAACTCTTCGACGAGCGGCTTGTAGCTCTCCTGCGCACCGATACCGCGGCCACCGGACACGACGATCTCGGCTTCTTCGAGCTTCGGGCCGCTCTGCTCTTCCTCGAAGACCTCGAGCACTTTGGCCTCGCCGGCCCGGCCCGCATCGATCGAACCGTGGTTCGTGACCGCAGCCGCGCCGCCACCCGCCGACTCGGCAGCAAACGACTTCGGCCGAACGGCGATCAGGTGCGGGGCATCGCTCGACAGCGTGCAGTCGACGAGCGTCGCGCCACCGAAGATCGCAGTGCCGAACGTGAGCTGTCCGCCGTCGACCGACAGCGAGAAACCGTTCGTGAGCACCGGGCGGTCGAGCTTGACCGACAGGCGAGCGATCGCGTCACGCCCGTCGTAGCTCTGCACGAACAGAATGGCGTCGGGCGCTTCGCTGTGCGCGAGCTGCGCGATGGCCGCCGCGGCGACTTGGCCCGGCATGCCGCCCTGGGCGTCGATCGCGTGCAGCGTCGTCGCGCCGTACTCGCCGACCTGTGCGGCGACTGCGTCGGCGTGTCCACCTGCATAGACCGCTTCGACCGTCGACGCGATCTCGCGTGCCTTGGTGAGCAGTTCGAGGGTCGCGGTCGTGACCTTGTCACCGTTCGCTTCGGCGTAGACCCAAACCTTGTTGAGTGTCATTGGTGAAGTCCTGTTCTTCTCGTCGTTGACGGCCGGCGCAGCGTGCGGGCTCAGATGACCTTGAGGTTCTCGAGGAACGCGACGATCTTTTCGGCGCCGGTTCCGTCGTCTTCGAACTTCTCGCCGGCTTGGCGGGCGGGGGCCTGCTCCACGTTGCTGATCGCCTGGCGGGCTCCGGCCCAACCGACTTGCCCCTCGAGACCGAGGTCGGCGGCGGTGACTTGGTCGACCGGCTTGCTCTTGGCGGCCATGATCCCCTTGAAGCTCGGGTAGCGGGGCTCGACGACACCGGCGGTCACACTCACGAGTGCGGGCAGCGACGCCTCGACCACGTCGTAGCCGGCCTCGGTCTGGCGCTGGATCTTCACCTTGCCGTCGGCGATCTCGACCTTCTTCGCGAAGGTCAGCGCCGGCCAGCCGAGCAGCTCGGCCATCTGCGCGGGCACCGTGCCGGTGTAGCCGTCGCTCGATTCGGTCGCGGCGAGCACGAGATCGGCGTTGCCGACTCGCTCGACGCACTTGGCGAGCACCTTGGCCGTGCCGAGCGCATCGGTGCCCGAGCAGGCCTCGTCGCTCACGAGCACGGCCTTGGCCGCGCCCATGGCCAACGCGGTGCGCAGTCCGCTCACCTCGCCGTTGGGTGCGAGCGAGATCAGCGTGACCTCACCACCGCCGGCGGCGTCGACGAGCTGCAACGCCATCTCGACGCCGTAGCTGTCGGACTCGTCGAGGATCGGCTTGGCACTGCGATCGAGGGTGTGATCGGCCTCGAGTTGACCCGGAACCGACGGGTCCGGGATCTGCTTCACGCAGACGACAACGTTCACGAGGGGCTCCTTCGAGTTCGGGTGATCGCCTCGGGCGCCAGAGGGGCCGGCCCGAGGACCGAGAGATTCTGACCGCGAACCCTGCGCGCGCACGAACCGGAGGCGACCTGGGGGGCGGTACCGACCCGCATGCCGCGGCGGCCCATGTCACCCCGATCGAGCTCGCCTGCGTCAGCACAACAGGGCGCGTTGTTGCACAACGACGGTCGGCGGTGTCTGTACGGAATGACCAAGGCCATCGGGTTCCACCCGTAACCTCGCCACGCCCGGCGAGCGAGCCACATCCAGGGTCAGCAACACGAGGGGGATCGACGTGCACGCGATCGAGATGAGCGGGCTCACGAAGACGTACCGGGCGCGAGGAGGCATGGTGCACGCCGTGGCCGGCCTCGACCTGGTCGTGCCAGTCGGCGGCGTCCACGGTTTCCTCGGGGCGAACGGTGCCGGCAAGACCACATCGATCCGGGCGCTCGTCGGCCATCTGCGTGCGTCGTCGGGCGAGATTCGGCTCCTCGGTGCCCGGATCCCTCACGAGCTGCCGACCGTGATCGACCGGGTCGGAGCGCTGGTCGAGCAGCCAAGCTTCTTCCCCAACTTCACCGGCCGTCGCAACCTCGCGCTGCTCGCCAAATCACGCGGCATTCCGAAATCGCGGGTCGGTGCGGCACTCGCCACCGTCGGACTCACCGAACGCGCCGACAGCCGATTCGCGACCTACTCGCTCGGCATGAAACAACGCCTCGGCGTCGCGGCCGTGTTGCTGAAAGACCCCGAGGTGTTGATTCTCGACGAACCGGCCAACGGCTTGGACCCGCCGGGAATTCTCGAGATGCGCAACTTGCTGCAGCGCCTCGGCAACGAAGGACGCACGGTGTTCGTGTCGAGCCACATCCTGTCCGAGGTGCAACAGACCTGCGATCGCGTCACCGTGATCGCTCGCGGACGCCAGATCACAACCGGCACGGTCCACGAGTTGCTCGCCACTGCCGACGCGAAGTTCCACGTGCGCGTTCCTGGTGACCAGAGCGAACGACACGTCGCTGCGACCGTGCTCACCAACGCAGGGTTCGAGGTGCTCCTCGACGAGAAAGGCGAGTTGTTCGTGGGGGTCGATGCAGCGCACAGCGACATGGTCACGAAAGCGCTCGCCGACGCGTTGATCTACGTCTCGCTCCTGGCACCGGTCGAGCGTTCGCTCGAAGACGTGTTCCTGGAGCTCACCGCCGACCCGAATGCCTCCAACGGCGCTTCCCCCGCCGGGGGTGCGTCGTGAACCTGCTCGGCGCCGAGCTGTGGCGCTTCACTTCCCGTCGAATCGTGAAGGTCACCCTGGTCGTCGTGCTCCTCTGCATGACCGGCGGCATGGCCATCGCCGCCTGGCAGTCCGAGGTCGACCTGTCGTCGCGCTACGACAGCTATTCCGAAGCCTGTTTCGAGAACCCGACGTACAACACCGAAGGCGAAATCGACTTGTCGGAGTGCGAGACGATCGTTGCGTACTCCGATGACGGACGCGTACGCCTGAACGACCTCGGCAACGTGTTGAGTGCGACGGGCGTGTTGTTCATGCTTGTCGCCATCCTCGTCGCGGCATCGAGTCTGGGCGCCGAGTTCGGCGCGGCGTCGTTGTCGACGCAGCTCATCTTCGAACCGCGACGGGTTCGCGTGTGGGCCACCAAGTCGGTGGCGGTCGCGATCGGCACGGCTGCCATCACCGCCGTGTTGGCCGCGGTGCTCGTCGCGCAGTTCACCGCGATCTCAGCGTGGCGAGGGATCACCGCGGTCGAAGACGGCTTCTGGAACGATCGGGTGCTGGACGTCGCTCGGTTGATCGCGGCCGGCGCGCTCGGTGGGCTTCTCGGCTTTGCGATCACGGGATTCGCCCGGCGCACGGTCGCTGCGGTCGTCGTGTTCATCGCGTTGTTCATCATCGAGCCGCTGCTCTATCAAGTCACGGACTTGTTCGACGCGCGACTGCCGCTCTACCCATTGATCGCATTCGTGACGAACCCGTTCCGCGAGATCGCCTTCGAGGCGGAAGACGCGTGGGGAATGGGCACACTCGCCGACGCGGTCATCGTCCCCGTCGTCTGGATCGTCGCGTTGCTGGTCGTCACGGGCTGGCAGTTCCGGCGCAGCGAAATCCGCTGATCCGGCCCTGCACCGACGCCATCGAACCGGATCGTCGACGACGATCTCGATAGCGTCGCGACGGTGGACGCCACACCGAACGAGCGCGCAGGTCTCACCCGGAGCACTGCGCCGGGCACTGCGCCGGCCGACAAATACGATCTCGCCATCGTCGGCGCAGGTCCGGCGGGTTGTGCCGCAGCGCTCGTCGCGGCACGTGCGGGGTTGCGAGCCGTCGTGGTGGATCGCAGCGAGTTTCCGCGTGACAAGACCTGCGGCGATGGCCTCACGGCCCAGGCCCTGCGGCTCTTGGACGAACTCGGCATCACGCCAAGCGATCTCACCGACGCTGCGCCGGAAGCAATGGGCTATCGGCCGGTGGCCGAGGTCGCGCTGCGCTCACCGAGCGGACGCGTCGTCGAGCTTCCGCTCCCCCGCCGCGGCGACTTCGCCGCCGTGATCAGCCGCCGGCACCTCGACGCGCAGCTCGTCGCGGCCGTCCGGCGCGCAGGTGTCGATGTCGTGACGAATTGGGCGGTCGACGCGATCGAGTTCGTCGGCGACGAAGTCGAGCTGCGGTCAGGCGACGCACGATTGCGCACCAGTTGGGTCGTCGCGGCCGACGGTCACTGGTCGACGGTGCGTCGGTTGGTCCATCCCGACGGCGCGCCGTACCTCGGCGAGTGGCACGCGGTCCGTCAATATCACGAACACGTCGACGCCGACCGGCTTTGGGTGTTGTTCGAACGTGACCTGCTGCCGGGTTACGCGTGGGTGTTTCCGCTCCCCGGTGGTCGCGCCAACGTCGGGTTCGGAGTGCTCCGCGCCCAAGGACGCCCGGG
>SXGT01131605.1_pt1 | contig 11097 bp, 6 predicted proteins | sample 3176221 | NCBI WGS metagenome assembly SXGT01 (sample SAMN11356862, study PRJNA531348) | freshwater metagenome | isolation source: freshwater sample F1-120 | place: China: Fuxian Lake, Yuxi | collected 2017-12-25
CACGCTTCGTCGGCGTCGCCCAGGCCGTCGCCGTCGGCATCGGGGCCGACTTCGTCGGTGGTGCCGTCGCAGTTGTTGTCCTGCCCGTCGGTGATCTCGACCGCGTCGGGATTGATGGTCACGTCGACGTCGTTGCAGTCGGTGCCGCCGTAGGTCGCGTCGTCGAAGCCGTCGCCGTCCTGGTCGTAGTCCGACCCGCCGTCGCAGTCGCTGTCGTCGCCGTCGTACCAGATCTCCGACCGACCGGGGTTGGTGAAGAAGGTGGTGTCGTCGCAGTCGTCGCCGCCGTAGGCGTCGCTGTCGTAGCCGTCCCAGTCGGCGTCGTAGTCGGACAGGCCGTCGCAGTCCTGATCGGTGCCGTCGTAGTACGTCTCGGTCGCGGCGGTGTTGACGGTGCCGTCGGCGTCGTCGCAGTCGGTGCCCGAGTAGGCGTCGCTGTCCTCGCCGTCGCCGTCGGCGTCGTAGTCGCTCGCGCCGTCGCAGTCCTGATCGACGCCGTCGTAGTAGGTCTCGGCGGCGTCGGGGTTGACGGTGCCGTCGGTGTCGTCGCAGTCGTCGCCACCGTAGGCGTCGCTGTCGAAGCCATCGCCGTCGGCGTCGTAGTCGCTCGCGCCGTCGCAGTCCTGGTCGACGCCGTCGTAGTAGGTCTCGGTGGCGGCGGGGTTGACGGTCGCGTCGTTGTCGTCGCAGTCGTCGACGCCGTCGTAGTAGCCGTCCTCGTCGAGGTCGAAGATCCCGCCCGCGAGCGCGAACGCGATCTCGTTGGTGTACAACTGCTCGCCGTCGGCCGCGGTCGCGAACGTGTCGGTGAGGAAGCCGTTGAGGATCTGCGGGCCGTTGGTGATGATCGCGGAGCTGCCGTCTTCGAAGTCGGCGAGCGACTCCCACGAGGTGCTCATGCTGTAGGCGTAGGTGCCCCAGCCCGGGTTGGTGAGCGAGACCGAGCTCGACACACCGGTGCTCAGGCGAGCGTCGATGCCGGAGATCGTGGTCGGGTTCACCGTCGTCACCACCACCCCGTAGGTGGCGGCGATGGCGCTGCTCGCCCCGATCATCCAGTCGTTGACGATCGTGGGCTCGGTGCCGAGCAGGAGTCGCGCCGTGAGGTTGGGCATGGTCTGCGAGTTGCCCTGGATCGCGACGATGACCAGGTCGTACGAGCCGGTCGCGATCTGGAGCTCGCAGTCGGTCTCGAGGTCGGTGTACGTCGACACCGTGTGGCTGGACGCGGCGAGCGCCGCGGCCATCGCGTCGGTGCCTGCCACCGAATCCACGCAGTAGAGCACGTCGGCCGCGCTGGCCGTCGGCACCACGCCCGCCAGCAGAAGAAGGATCGAAGTCATGGGTTTCTCCTGTGGTTTCGGCTACTTGGTCGGGGTCGCGCCGGGGGTCCCGGGCGCGGCATCGATGGGGGCGGTGGGGTTGGCCTGGTCGACGAGGTTGAACTCGACGCGCCGGTTCTTGGCCTTGCCCTTGGAGGACTTGTTGCTCTCGAGCGGCTTGGTCTCGCCGTAGCCCTTCGCGACCAGGCGCTCGGTCGGGACACCCTTGCCCTCGAGGTACCGCTTGACCGAGTCGGAGCGCCGCTGCGAGAGGTCGAGGTTGTCGGTGTCGTTTCCGTCGCTGTCGGTGTGGCCCGCCACCTCGACGCGCCCGACCTGCGGGTTGGCGAGGATGACCGAGGCCACCTCGTCGAGCAGCTTGAACGACTCGGGCTTGATGATGTCCTTGTTGGTCTCGAAGAACACCTTGTCGAGGATCACGATCTGCTTGGCTTCGAGCTTGATCTTCGTGGTGTCGAGCTCCACCCGGATGTTGGTGGACTGGCCGGCGGTGAACTCGAACTCGCCGGTGTAGTTGGTCATCTCGGTGGCGGTCACGAAGATGCGGTGTTTGCCCGCGCCCACCGCGATCTCGCCCTTGCCGCCCGCGAGCGGGACGGGCCCGCCGGCCGGCACGCAGCCGCCGCCGGCCGCCACGTCCCACTTGACGGTGGCGCCGGGCACCGGCTTGCCCTTCTTGTCGACCACCTCGACCGCGGCCTTGGCGTCGAGCACCGGCTTGAGCACGATGTCGAGCGTGGTGTCGCCTTCCTTGGCGGTGGTGGTGGCTTCGCCGGCGTAGCAACGCCAGGTGGCCTTGCCGGACCAGTTGCTGCCCGGCTCGGCGCGGTCGACCTTGAGCGAGCCGCTGCCGGTCTGCGCGCCGGCGGGGCCGGTGAGCGTGATGGCGCCGGGGACCTGCTTGCCGTCGACCGTGGAGGACGCGGTGAGGCCGCCGATGGCGTCGGGGCAACCGTCGGTGTCCTTGTACTGGTTGACCGTCTCGGGCTCGGTCTTGCAGGCGTCGACGTCGTCGTTGATGCCGTCGTCGTCGGCGTCGAGGTCGGGCGGGGGGGGCGGCGGGCCCTTCTTGAACACCGGCCCGTAGCCGACGCCCACGAACGCGCGCCACGCGGGCGTGCCCGCACCGTAGCTGAGGCCGCCGGCCCCGCCGGCGAGGAAGTTGAGGCCCATCGGGAGCTGGTACTTCGCGTGGCCGATGAGCTCGGCCGGCGTCTCGGTGCCGGCGAAGGACTCGGCCGACAGCGGCAGGCCCGCCTTGATCTCGGCGTTGATGCCGAGGTGCTCGACCACTTCGTAGCCGACCACCGCGCTCACGGTGACCTGGTCGGCGCCGGTGAGGTTGTCGAGCGTGATGTCGGGCTTGTACGCGTACCCGGCGCCCGCGGCGGCCAGGAAACGGTCGCCGTGGAAGCCGAGGGTGACGTCGCCGCCGGCGGAGACGCCGCTCTCCCCGAGGAAGGCCGCGTCGCCGCCCATGGGCACGGTGACGAACGGCACGAGCGCGACGCCGAAGCCGCGCTGCTCTTCTTTGCTCCACCCGAGGGTGGCGGCCACCCGCAGGTCGCCCGCGGCGAAGCCGTTGGCGCCGGCGGTGCCGACCGAAGACACGAAGAGCGGCAGGCCCACGTCGAGGCGCACGAAGCGCACCGGGGCCCAGCCGACGTTGAAGTTGAGCGCCATCACGTCGTCGAGGACGGGCTCCTGCTGCGACCAGTCGATCGACCCGTCGGTGCTCGCCGGGACGCGGACCAACGGCGAGTCCGCGTACTCGAAGACCGCGGCGCCGAAGAAGCCGCGGGTGATGAACGGGCTCGGGGCCTGCAAGGGCGCGACCGGCTGCCCGTCGGCGGCGAACAGGTGGAAGTTGTGCGCGTCGAATCCAGCGGATTCGGCGGCGAAGGCGGAAGAGGGCGCGGCCACGCCCACCAGGGCCAGCAGCAGGGAACGGTGCTTCACTACGTCTCCTCGGGAGTGAGCGCGGCGGTGCCGCGCGCCGCGAGCGTAACCCGTTGACCGGCTCTTGACAATCCATCGTCACACGTCCGGCGAAAATTGCGCAGCTTTCCCCGTCGCCGCGGACCGCGCGCCAGCCTCCGCCGCTCTCCGGTCGGTCGCGGCGCGGGCCCCATCGGTCTCCCCGACCGTGGACCTCACAACGCGAGGCGTTTGTACACGTTCACGATGCGCGCCGGGAGCAGGTCGACGCGGTCGATCACGCAGTAGCCGATGTCGCCGTACATTTTTTTCAAGTACGCCGGCCCCGTCGGGTCGACCGTCACGCAGAACGGGTGCACGCCCACCTTCCGCGCCTCCCGCAGCGCCACGCGGGTGTCTTCCTGGGCGTAGCGGTCGTAGTAGTGGTCGCAACCACAGTCCAGCGGCTTTCCGTCGGAGAGTAGGAACAAGATGCGAGAACGGGCGGGCTCCGCCATCAGCTTGCGCGTGGCGTGCCGGATGGCCGCCCCGTCGCGGTTCTCCATCTTGAAGCTGATGCGCCCCACCCGCTCGCGGGCGCGATCGTCCCAGCCGTCGCGAAACTCCTTCGCCACGTAGAACGCCACGTGTTCGCGACCGTACCCGGAGAACCCGTAGATGGCGAACGGGTCGCCGATCGCGGCGAGCGCCTCGGCGACGACGATCAGCGCCTCCTTCTCCACATCGATGACCCGCCGCTTGCCGCCGGCCGCCGTCGCTTCGTTGGTCGAGCTGGACATGTCGAGCAGGAACGCCACCGCGACGTCGCGGCGCTCGGGGAGGCTGCGGGTGTACAGGCGGTCGGTACGCTCGCCGGTCGCGCGGCCCTCGACCACGTTGCGGACGACCCGGTCGATGTCGAGCTCGTCGCCGTCGGGGAGGCCTCGCACCACCGCGCGCCCCTGCGGCCGCAGCGCTTCGAACGTGCGGCGCAGGCGGTCGATGTGGTGGCGTTCCCGCTCCATCACCTCGTCGACGAAACTCCGGTCGCCCTCGCGGAGCCGCGCCTCGCGGACCACGACCCAGCGGGGTTTGTAGTCGTCGATCGACGCGTCCCACTCGCGGTAGACGTAGTTGCGCCCGGTGGCCGCCACGTCCGGGTCTTGCGGCAGGCCGCTGGCCGATGCCGACCGGCTCCCCGGCGCTTCGGGGGCGGCGTCGACGAGCGCGCCGCCCGGGGGCGGGTGGCGGTCGAGCATCGCCTCCATCTGCGCGAACGCGGTGGCGTCGACCAGCTCCTGGCGCCGGCGTTCGGCGTCGCGCCGACGCTCCCGCGCTTCGGCCATCGACAGGGATTCGCCCCGCGCCTGGGCCTCCTGCTGCATGCGGCGGGCTTCGGCCTCGGCCCTTCGTTCTTCGCTTCCCGCCGCCTCGGGATCGATGCGCGCGCCGAGCTCGGGCGGTTGGAACTGGGGCGGCTCGGGGCTCGCGCCGGGGTCGCGCGGACCGCGCAGGCGTTCGCTCCCCTGGCTGCGCGGCGGCGACTCCCCGGGCTTCGCGCGCAACATCAATGCTTCGATCGCCGGGTAGTGCGCCTGGACGGCGCGGGCGACGTCGGCCACGCCGAGCGTGTCGAGGTGCGCGGCCACGGCCCGCAGCGGCGCCAGCGCCGCGTCGGCTTCGGGCTCGACACTCAGCCGCTCGAGCCCCCACACCTCGCGCGCCAGGGCCTCGACCGCGCGCGCGGCGGCGGCCTTCGGTTCGGGGCGGGCGCCCCGCATCGCGGCGCCGACCACGCCGAGGTCGCGCGCGATTCCCGGGTACTCCACGCGCAGACGGGCTTCGATCCGCGCGTCCTCGAGGAGCTGGAAGAGCTCGCGCGCCAGGCTCTTGTTGGCGAAGCTCCGGAACCACCGCTCGAGCTCGCTCTCGCCCTCCCGCGCGTCGGGCCACGCCCCATCCGGGGGCGGAAGCTGGCTCAGGTCGAGGTCGAACGTTCCGAACTCCAGGTACCCGGCCCCGAGGGCGGTCAGGACGCGGTACACCGCGAAGTCGCGGTCGTCGCCGAATCGCTCCACGCGCTCGGGCAGGTACACGTGGTGGCCGTCGGAGAACGCTCGGCCCTTGCCGGGCCGCACCTGGACGTCTTCGCCACAATGGGCGCGCGCGTACAGCGTGAGGGTGCGCGACACGTCGGCGAGCGCGACGCCCGCGTGCAGGGCCGACTCCGCCGAGTGGGCGGCGACCGACTCGCGCTTGAGGAACGACTCGGCCTTCTGGTGACTCTCCGCATGCAGGGCGACCCCCTGCTGCACAAAGCGCGCCAGCCGCTCGTCGTCGAGGGTCTGCACCAGCTCGGGGAGCGTGCGCGCGAGCACGCCGAGCGCCTCGGGCCGCGCGGCCGCGACCGCCTCGAGCTGGGCGAAGTACACCCCGCGGCGGGTGGCCGGCACCCGTGCGATGTGGTCGGGGATGGTGACCGCCACGATGCGGGCGAGCTCCCCGTCGTGGCGCGCGACCGCCGCGACGATGCGCCCGTAGGCTTCGGCCTCGGCCTCGCCGATGCCGTCCCGGATCGCGGCGCGGTACCGCAGCCACGCCCGCAGCGCCGCGGTGTCGGTGCGCAACAGGTGCAGGGCCGGCGCCAGGTCGCGCGCCCAGGGGGGCACCTCGGCGTCCTCGGCGAGGCGGCCCCGGGCCCGGCGCAAGGCGTCGAAGAGTCGCGACACCGACTAGAAGTAGTCCGCGACGATCTCATCGATCGTGCGGCCCAGATCGCGGTCGTCGGTGAGGGTGCGCGTGAACGCGGCACGACACGCGGACCGCGGCTCGACGCCCTGGGCCAGGAGCTTGCCGCAGTACACGAGCAGGCGCGTGCTCACGCCCTCTTCGAGCCCGCGGTCGGTGAGGTTGCGGATCTTCTCGCCGATCTTCACGAGGCGCCCGGCACGATCGAGGTCCAACCCTGCTTCGCGCTGCACGATCTCGCGCTCGACGTCGGCCGGTGGGTAGCGGAAGTCCAGCGAGACGAAGCGTTGCCGGGTGGACGGCTTGAGCTCCTTGATCACCGACTGATACCCGGGGTTGTAGCTGACGACCATCATGAACTCGGCCGGGGCGGACAACACCGTCGCGAGCCGGTCGATCGGCAAGACGCGGCGGTCGTCGGTGAGCGGGTGGATGACGACCAGCGTGTCCTTCCGCGCTTCGACCACCTCGTCCAGGTACACGATGGCGCCGTGCCGGACGGCGGTGGTGAGCGGCCCGTCGACCCACACCGTCTCGTCGCCGGTGAGCAGGTACCGACCGAGCAGGTCGGACGCGCTGAGGTCCTCGTGGCAGGCGACGGTGACCAGCGGCCGCCCGAGCCGCCACGCCATGTGGGAGACGAACCGGGTCGTGCCGCAGCCGGTCGGACCCTTCCGGAGCACCGGGAGGTTGGCCGTCCACGCGTGCTCGAAGAGCGTGATCTCGTCGGCCACACCGCGGTAGAAGGGCTCGCGGGGGATGCGGTAGTCGTCGACGGAAGGGGTGAGCTGGCGCATTCGGGGCCAGTGTAATCGGGGCGGCGCCGCGGGCCCGTCCCGAGGCGCGGTGGGGCGGGTCGGCGCCGCGCATCGGTCGCGCATCGGTCACCATCGGTCGACAGACCGATTGGGCGACGGGCCCCCCCGGGGTACTGCCGGGGGGCCGCCATGCACCTCCCTCCCCCTGAACCTGCGGAACTGCAGGGTTTGCCCCTCGATCCTCGCGGACCATCCACGCTGCTGGCGGCGCTCTGCACCCCCGCCGGGGAGGCGGAGCCCTGGCTCACCACCGGTCCGGCCACGGCGCTGCGGATCTGGTCGCGCGCGGAGCTGCACGCCCAGGCCCGGCGGTGGCGGCGGGCGCTGGTCGGGGTCGGCGTTCGCCCCGGGGACCGCGTCGCGCTGTGGTTGCCCAACGACGAGCGGTTCGTGGCGGCCTTCTTCGGGGCCCACCTCGCCGGCGCCGCCGCCGTGCCGCTGTCCTGGCCGGTGAGCCTGGTCGACGGGGCCCGGAAGGTCGACGCCCTCCGGCCGCTCTTCGACGTGGCGGCGGTCTCCGCCGTCGTGACCGACGCGATGTTCGACACCGCGGCGCTCGGCGCGGCGGCGGGCGCGCCGGTGCTCACCGAGCCGGCGGCTTCGGGCGCGGGCGGCGACGTGGACCCGGCCGCGGAGGCCGTCGCGCTGGTGCAGTTCACCAGCGGCAGCCTGGGGCGGCCGCGTGGCGCCGAGATCACCCAGCGTGCGCTGACGACGTGTGTCCGGTCGATGGTGCAGGCCATGTCGCTCGGCCCGGCCGACCGCGGGGTGAGCTGGCTGCCGCTCTTCCACGACATGGGGCTGGTCGGCGGCCTGTTGTGCCCGCTGTGGGCGGGGTTCCCGCTCCACCTGATGACGCCGGGCGAGTTCTTGCTCCACCCCGAGCGCTGGGTGCGGCGGTTCGCCGAGGTGGGCGGGACCGTCGCGGCGGCGCCGGACTTCGCGTGGCGGCTCGCGTCGCGGCGGGTGCGCAGCGTCGGCGGTTCGCTCTCGGCGTGGCGGATCGGCCTGGACGGCGCCGAGCCGGTGCACCGCGGCACGCTCGACGGGTTCCAGGCCCGGTTCGCGCCCGACGGCCTCCCCGCGGGCGTCGTGCGGCCCGCCTACGGCCTCGCCGAGAACACGCTCGCGGTGGCCATCTACGATCCCGCGCGCCCCGCCGAGGACCACGTCGGGCACCTGCGTCGTGTGCCCTCGTGCGGGGCGCCCGTTCCCGGCGTGGAGGTGCGCGTCACCGGAGAGGGCGGCGTGGTCGGCGTCGGCGAGGAGGGGGCCATCGAGGTGCGGAGCGGCTCGCTGATGCGGGGCTACTTCCGCGACGAGGCCGAGACCGCCGCGGCGCTGGTGGGGGGGTGGCTGCGCACGGGCGACCTGGGCGTCGTGAGCGGCGGGCAACTGTACGTGACCGGGCGCGCCAAGGAGCTGCTGATCCAGAACGGGAGCAAGTTCCACCCGTACGACCTGGAGCGTGCCGCCGCCGACGCGGTCGACGCCGCGATGGCGGGGGCCGCCGCGTTCTCGGTGCCCGGCGAAGAGGGCGAGCGGCTGGTGCTCGCCGTCGAAGTCCCGCCCGCCTTCGACGGCGACCCGGTGCGGCGGGTGCGCGCGGCGGTGCTCGACGCGCTGGGCGTCCGCTTGGACGTGGTCCTGCCGGTGGCGCCCGGGTCGTTGCCGCGCACGACCAGCGGCAAGGTCCGGCGGCGCGACGCCGCGGTGGCGCTCGCGGAGCACGTCCATGGATAGTCGGGTCCTGGTGCTCGGGGCCAACGGGTACCTCGGACTCCACGTCGTCGACGCGCTGCGGGCCGAAGGGGTCGAACCCCGATGCGGGCGGCGCCGCCGGTCCAACGTGCTCGGCCTCTTGAGCCGCCGCGCCGAGCGGGTGCTCGCCGACCTCGACGAGCCCGACACGTTGGGGGCGGCGATGGCCGGGGTGCACACCGTGGTGCACGTCGCCGGGCACTACCCGCGGCACTCGCTCGACCCGGTCGGGTCCGAAGCCCTGGCCCGCCGCCAGGCCCACGCCGTCGTGGCGGCCGCGGAGGCGGCGGGGGTGCGTCGGCTGGTCTACGTCTCCAGCACGGCCACCGTCGCGCCGCGCCCCGACGGCGGCGCGGCCACCGAGGCCGACCGCTGGCCCGCCGCCCCGCCCCACGGGCTGTACCACCGGCTGAAGTGGGCGATGGAGGAGATCTTCGCCGCCGCGCACGACATGGAGGTGCGCGTGGCGTTGCCGTCGGGCTGCATCGGGCCGGGCGACCTCCGGGTCGGCACCAGCGCCCTGGTCGTGGCGTTGGGGCGCGGGATGGACCCGCCCCACAACGACGGCGTGGTCTCGATCGTCGACCCGCGCGACGTCGCGGTGGGCGTGGCCCGCATGGCGGTCCGGGCCGACGCGCCGGCGCGGGTGATCCTCTCGGGCTCGAGCCGCAGGCTCCATGCCCTGTTGACCGACGCCGCGCCGCACCTCGGCGTGGCCCCGCCGTCGCCGCCGATGTCCGACGCCGCGTTCCTGGAGTTGGCCCGCCGCAGCGAGGCCGACGCCCGCGAGTCGGGCGTCCGCGCGGGCCTGAGCGTCGAGATCGCGGAGCTGGCCGTCCACGGCGTGCCGCTCGACGCATCGTTGGCCGAACGGTCCCTCGGCCTGCGTTTCCGCCCCTTCGGCGAGAGCCTCGCCGACTTCGTCCGCTGGGCGACCCCGCTCGGCTTCTTCACGCCCCAACCGGAGCCCTCGCCATGATCGACGCCGCCAGCCACGACCGCATCTTCCGCATCCTCTCCGACCTCAGCGCGGTCCCGCCCCAGGAGATCAAGGTCGACGACCGCCTCCGCGAAGACCTCGGCCTGGACTCCGTGAGCTCGATGGAGCTCGTCTCGATGTTGTCCGAAGAGTTCGGCATCGACATCGAGCTGGAGGAGGCCGTGCAGATCACGACCGTCTCCGCGCTCCTGGCCCTCGCGGATCGTCGGATCGCCCATGCTTGACACCATCGCCGACACCGTCGGGCGCTGGGCGACCGACCGCATCGACCCGCTCGCCCTGGACCGGGCCCACCGCATGCCCACGGGCCTGGTGGAGGAGATGGCCGAGATGGGCCTCTTCGGGCTGGTGCTCCCCGAGGCATTCGGGGGGCTCGGCCTCGATCTGCGCGCTGCTGCCGTGGTGATCGAGCGCCTCGCCCGCCGCGACCGGGCGGTGGCCACCACGTTGGGCCTGCACCTGGGCCTCGGGACGCGCGGCCTGGTGCGGTGGGGGTCCCCGGCCCAGCACGAGCGGTGGATGCCCGACCTCGCCGCCGGCAAGGCGCTGGCCGCGTTCGCCACGACCGAACCCGACGCCGGGAGCGACCTGACCGCGCTCCGCACGCTCATCGAGCCGGCCGGGGAGGGGTACACGGTGCGCGGGGCCAAGATCTTCGTCACCAACGGCGCGTTGGCCACGCTCTACACCGTGTCCGGGCGCTCGCCCGGCCTCGGTGGAAACCGGAAGGGGCAGAGCCTGCTCCTCCTGGCCCGCGGCGACGCCGGCCTCGAGGTCGGCCCCGAAGAGGGCAAGCTCGGCTTGCGCGCTTCGTCGACGACGACGTTGTCGCTGGACGGGATGGAGCTCGGCGCGGACCGCCTCCTCGGCCCGCCCGGTCAGGGCGCCGAGATGTTGCGCCACATCCTGAGCTGGGGGCGCACGGTCATGGCCGCCGGGTGCGTGGGCACCGCCGCGCAAGCCCTCGCGATGACCCGACGCCACACCGCCGAGCGGGTCCAGTTCGGCAAGAGCCTGGACCAGCTCCTGGTCGTGCGCGAGCAGCTCGCCGACATGGCGGCGCTGACCTACGCCGCCGGCGCGCTCGTGGACCAGACGGCGGCGGACGAGGCCGGCCTGGAGGTGCGTTCGCTCAGCGCCAAGGTCTTCGCCAGCGAGGTGTCCGGCGAGGTGTGCGACCTCGCGCTGCAATTGCACGGTGGGTACGGCTACGTCGAAGAGACGGGCATCGCGCTCTTGGTCCGGGACACCCGGATCACGCGCATCTTCGAAGGGGCCAACGACGTGCTCCGCATCCACCGGGGGCTGTTCGCGGCGGTGACCGCCCCGGTCCCGGTCGAGGCGACCGACGATCCGACCCTCGGCGCCGCGCGCCGCGTCCGCGAGCGCGCCGAGACCGCCACCGCCGAAGCGAAAGCGCGGCTCGGCATCCGGCTGGCCGGCGACCACCCGACGCTGCACGCGCTCGGGGCGCGCGCCATCCTCGCTGACGCCGCCGAGGCCGCCGCCC
>SXGT01490530.1_pt1 | contig 11097 bp, 12 predicted proteins | sample 3176221 | NCBI WGS metagenome assembly SXGT01 (sample SAMN11356862, study PRJNA531348) | freshwater metagenome | isolation source: freshwater sample F1-120 | place: China: Fuxian Lake, Yuxi | collected 2017-12-25
GCCATGCGGTTTTTTGCTCGGCGATTGGCGACAGTTGACGCTCCGATTCCGGAATCTCCTGGCTTATATTTGTTATACAAGTACTGATGGGTGTTGGTTGTCATGTTTCCTCCTGCGGCAAACAGAGTGGATTTACGTGCGCCAACTCCGACGTTTTTCTTGTACAAAAATCCAGGGAATCCAACAGAACTTCCATACCAAAATTGTCCATTCGAATTGCTTCCGGTTCCGTATCCTCGTGTTCGTGACATATAGTTTTGTGAGAAACAAAACGCTTATGTTTTCGCGGTTACGCAAAGACCATAGTTTTGTGAGAAACAAAACGCTTATGTTTTCGCGGTTACGCAAAGACCATAGTTTTGTGAGAAACAAAACGTTGTTCTTCGCTGCTGCGCGTTAAACCAATATAAACCTGTTTTGGTTTGTTTCAATTAATGTCCAGCGCATTGACTACCGCAGAAGAAATAGAACAACAATATGCCCGTTGTATTTCAAAGTTTACAGAGAAAATGGATGCATTTAACCAAGATTTGGCGGCTTTTGCAGAAGAGTTGCATGAAATACGCACAAAACATGGCGCGATGCCAAAGGACGCGTGTTTAGTGGATGTAGCACCAGCAATGGATGCCATTTATAGAACCATTTCTGCGATTTCTGGTCAAAATCCATTGCTTAGTTCTGTCGACTCTGAATGATGACTTGCTTGTTTGGCGCCGGCATAACAGCGAAAACGATGAAACGTTTTGTTTCTAACAAAACTATATACGATTCTCTCCGACATGTTCAGCAAAAAAATAAAATTTGGAATTACCGTGGGAATAATTATGATCATTGCGGTGATAACTGCAGCGGCGCACAACCGAGAAGGATTTGCCATATCAACCATAACGGGATTAAATGCGTCTACCCCAGCAGATACTGCAGGAAAATTTCCAACACCTGCGGGATTAGTGCAGGACATATATCCGAGGAACATGGAATATGGTGGCGGAATATCTGCAGATGATGCCGCGGATATGTGGTGGCATTATCCGACATTTCGGCTGGGATCGTATGACCAAATTACCAACAACATTCGTTACCCAAATGATCCAGATGTCGGACGATGCACTCCATCAAGTATGTGTGGAGCTATGTATCTAGAACGACGCACAGGAACAAACGAAGCGCGGGTGTTACCACCAGCAGATGATTCAGGAGTCCGAGTTGGCTATTTTACAACATCAACGCCTGCAATGAGATCGTTGCCATATGATCCTTATGGGGCGGCGGCGTAATCGTCTGCGGCTGAATAAAAATAAATGCGATGTCGACAACAAATCGGCATCGACATCGCATTTATTTTTGTGTTGTGCTCACATTTTTTCTATTTCCAACATGAATTGTTCTGCGGTGGATTCCCACGACCCAGTGGAATCTTCTGTGGTACATCGACTGCGATTTGGACAATCTTCTGTCAAGCAACTGTCCCGACTGCAACAAGCAGAGATATCGCTTGTGATCGCTTGTTTCGCAGCGTCGACAACATCTTTCATGGCATTCGAGAATATAAACAATTGTTTGCATTGCAATTGGAGTAACAAATGCACATCTTCCAATAATGATGCATAATACGTAGATGCAGAATAAACAACTTCCACTTGTCTGGACATTCCACAAAGATGTTCAATAAATACCTCCAATTCTTTTACACAAGGCGCCAATATATCAACGTATTCTTGAATATTTGCTTTGTCTTCTTCGCCTTCGTACACAGCGCGATCGCGAAACACGGCAACAAGTTGTTCGCATTTGTTTGCCAAACTTCGGATGGGATTGCAAATATCTGATACATGTGCGGCGTCTGTTTCGGAAATTTTCGCGACACCACACTCTGCTTCATGATTCAAATAGGCGACAACACTTATCAACAATTTTTCAATCGTCAACGCAACGGTCCAATCTCCGCTGTTTCTGTTTAACATATTTATTTTTGAATATTCCGTTTCCAAGGTGATGCGTTCGGACAACAAGTCTAGACTCCACATTCTGGGAGGTTTTAATGGATATTCGATTGGGTAGGTGACAAAGTATAAATTTCCGCTGAATTCCACGGCGATTTCGCGGTCCGTAATTTTGGTAACTTGACCGAATTCTTTGTTATTCGACAAAGCCACCATTTCCGAAGCAATTCGTTTGGTCGCAGATTTCTGTGTCATTGCTGCGTGTTGAGGTTTCTGGTCAATAACAATTGTCGGGAAATCATTTCAGTTTTTTGTAGGGAACCAAGGATTGGGCTTGCAAGGCAAGCCGTCGTCTCCAACGGAGACTTCCCCTACGACCCCTCCTTTCATTGTTCTAAGCGGCGGGGACAAGCCCCGCTCGCCTGGTCAATTGATGGTGTGTTTGGTGGATAAACAGGAGAGAAATGTCCAATAATTCAGTTCCGCCAATTTGGCAGGGAACCAAGCTTGCTGTCTGTAAGCAAAAACACCTGGTCGCAATTAAGTTTGTTCCCTGCGTCACACGGATGAATAGGGGTCGAAGATGCGAACAGTTATGTGAACATTCGATTGGATTTTGCGGGGAGCATCGGCATCGGACAATTGAATTCCTTCCCCATAAAGAGTGTATACTTGCACAGGTTTCATAAATAATTCATCCATGGGTATGTGAAATTGCACACCTTCGGTTAACCACACGCATATGTGTCCTTTGGTCATGCGTTCCAGAAGATCCGATGCAAAAATTGTGTGTTGAACATGTACGTTTCCATCGTCGTCAATGGTAACTCCTTCTGGTAATATTGGTTCACAAATAATGATCATGTCTGAACCATTCGGCAAAGTAAACACAGATTGTGTGTTCCACAGAGGAACTAGGTATAATTCGTCCATGTATTGGAATTTATACAACTGACTTTTCATGACATCTCGGAAGGTTGGTTGAATGGTAAACGCCGTTACTTCAAACAATTTGATCACGACGGCTTTAATGTCTTCCAGAGTTTCCGCGGATAAATTCAGCACATCTCGGCATTGATACAAAAACGTGTACGCAGCAAGTGCGACGTCTTTGGTGGACGTTCTGAAAACTTGTTCCAACAGGGCGTTTGTTATTTGGGAATTAGCGATTATTGTGACCAAATTCTTGACAACTGCGTGATGTGTGGTTTGACTTAGTTTACCCGCCATGAAATCTTGAAGAATGGACATGTATGATTTGGATTCTTTGTCGGCTGCGGCAGCAGTGGTAGCAGAGGTAAGAAACTCATATGCCGAGGTTAATTGAATAAATTTGTCGTGAGATTCTTGGGTATTTCCGTTTTTATCTGGATGCCATTTCAGGGCAAGTTTCCGGTATTGTTTCAAACAATCTTGATGAGTGTGCAGGGGTTTTGATCGAAGGTTTTGTGGTAATTCCAATATTTCGAGGGCTTTTTTACGATTCATTTTGGACATACAGGGTATTTGTTGCTTGTTTTTATTGTGGTTTATTGCGTTTTATGCTGTGTGCGCAGACGCCTGTATTTTTGACAGAGGTTTCGTTTGCGGCTTTTATTTTTGGATTGTCTGCGTTTGTAAATTTTACGACTTTTGCCGCGACCTTTGCTTCTTCGACTTCTGCCGCGACCCCTGCCGCCAAACATCATGTTGCGAAACACACCAGCCAAATCTAGTTGATCTGTTTCCTGTTCAATCATGGACTGAATTGCTGCTGTTAACAAATGATTCCGGTCATAGGCGGATCTCATGAACTGAATGAAATCGTTCCTGAAAAAGTTCCTACGCTGATCCTCTGACATCTCTCCGACTCCGTTCGCGGTTTTGTATTCTTCATTCTCCAAATGTTCTGAGTTCCATTGTTGGATCAATTCGTTTTTGTCCAATTCCACAACTTCTGTAGTGGTGCCATCCTCGGAAATGTTTACATGAAAAACTCTTTTCAGAATTTTTCTATAGATCGGTAAACACGCTGGGGCATTGGGGTTCTCAACACACTGAACAAATAAAGCGGTTTTCACACACATAACAAGTCTCTCAAACCTGCCTTTGACGCAACTCATATTGGTTGGGTTCATCTGAGTTATGTCAAGGTTGGTTCCATATGCGACTGCGCATTCTTCCACATATGCACGTAAATACTCTTTGACAACATCCGCCGGTTGTTCCAGCATGAAATCCAGAGATTTTCCGAATAAATTGCGATATTCAGGGGTCAATTGTTGACTAAAGTCAGTCATTTGCAGGTTTGTGTACAAAGCATCCAATGCTGTCAACAAGGGTTGGCGTTCTTCTGCAGTAAACACCGAGGTGATCGCCTCCTGTAGTCGATGTTTGACATAATTCACGAAATTCGGGTTGTTTATGGTGGAAAAGTCGTGTGTCGCAACGTTCGGCAAGAGAGAAAGCAATTCTTGTTTGTTAATGGAGTTAAATTCATTGTGAACTTGAAAAGCAATTCCAGGCATGGGCAGGGCATCGTCGAGTTCATCGTCATCGTCGAATTCATCGAGAAGAGGTTGATACAATGCAGGAGGAGCGTGTTCGCGTTCTCGAATTCTTGCAGGTTTGTTTTCTTCAGATATTGGACAATTGTAAAATATGTATCCAAATCTTGCTTCCACTCGAATATTCCAATTCGTCAAGGGTTGGTTAAAAGATGTGCAATCCGAAAACATAGATCCCATATCTGTTACGTTGGACACATTCCAGTCGTTCAAAGGTTGATTGAATGTTCTACATCGAGCAAACATGACAGCCATACTTCTAACATTGGACACATTCCACGCATGTAATGGAGAATTAAAGATTTCGCATTGTTCAAACATGTGTGACATACTCGTCACTTGCAAAACATTCCAGTCATTTAAAGATTGATTAAACATTCCGCAATTGAAAAACATCATTGTCATAGTTTCTACTTGTGATACATTCCAATTATGCAGAGGTTGGTTAAATGTCGTGCAATTTTCAAACATTCTCGACATATTTGTGACCTGTGAGACATTCCACGCATTTAATGGTTGATTAAACAATCGGCAATTGTAAAACATTCTCTCCATATTTGTGACGTTTGAAACATTCCAATCTTGAATGCCATCAAACAAATTATTTTCCATGTTATTAAAATTAAAAAACAAATGCGAAAAATCTGAGACCAAAGTCACATCCCAAGTACGAATGTGGCGATAATTGTGATTTTCCTGATGCATGTATGATTGAATGGCTGTTTGCAATTCTTGTTTTGAAGTTGGTCTAAACCGCACACCCCCTTTTTGACGCAAATGTTTACGACTTGTATTGCGTTTTATTTTTTTTCGAGCAGATTTGGTGTTATGGGGTTTCATATACTTTTGTGAGACAATACAATCCCCTGTTTTCATCTTAGCTGAATGAAAAGGTATTTTGCCTGTCAGCAAAAAAACGAGCACTTATTTACACATTTTATGAACAACAACTTGGTGTGAACATTATTTTTGAGTTCTCAGTCTCTGGGAACGTCTGGTTGGTTCAAGTTCGTCGGCGACAGCAGGCGCAATGACAGGCGCAGCAGTACTTGTTGAAGCTTTATGCGCCGGAGTTTTGCGAGAAGTTGGAGCGTCAGGCGTTACTACAAAGGGTTTGACCCGATATTCAAATGGAATGTGCACGTTTTTTACAACTTTATCCAGTTGTTCGCGAATCATGTGCTCATCCTCAGGATGTTCAGTGATCATTTTGGTGAGTATGTTTTGTATTTCTGCAATAAATTCTCGTTTAACGCCCGTTGCTGTCGCGGATTGTGCTAAATACTCTGAAAACGAATTTGCAAGTCTTAATTCATAAACTAATGAATATACATTGCGACCTATGCTGCGCTTTTTCTTTAATTTGTCGACAACTTCGTAAAATAATTCACTTATGATGTTAAACGCGCATTGTATTACTACATTCGCGTCCATTTTCTTACTTTCTTCGATTTGATTTTTTTCCGTTTCTAACTCTTTTTTGGCAGCAATCAACAGAGGATTTAATTCTCGGAGTCGAATATTTGCCGGTTCACAAATAATGTCGACTTCTTCGGGTGCAAGAGGTGGTAATCCTCTGCGTTTCAACAAGTCTGCGCATTGAATGTATGCAAAATATTTTTTGTCACGCAAAGCTTTGTGTTCGTTTACAATGTTTGCAATGCGTATCAATTCGTTTTCACGAGCAGATAAACCGGCGCCGGACAACAGAGGATAAGTGTAACTTGACATATTCGAGTTTTGACTTTCGATTGGATGAGTTTGAATTGTTTTTAATTTTCCGTTTCATTTTTTTCTCTCTTTCAGAATAATTCACCAACATTTTGTTTCACCGGTTTGTTGGCAAATTATCTTCTGTTTTTTGCCAAACAGAAAATAATAAGAATTAATTGGAATTATTTACGTCTGTGTTTTTCTCTCTTCCGCCGCCAACCCTGAACAACCCTGAACAACCCTGAACAACCCTGAACAACCCTGAACAACCCTGAAGAAAAGATAGAACCTGTCCGCGAACGAGAGAAATATTGCCGGTAAATATGTATAAGGTCAACCGCGATGCACATTTCAATATTTGGACATAGAATCAATGTAATGGTGCTAGTGTTGATTGCCGTAGTGTATTTTGTCATGGCATCACACACCCTGGGAAGTTGTTGCAATTTTGGATTTATGGAAGGATTGGAAACCATGGCGAAAACTGCGGCAGATAAAACCGTGGCAGCTGTAACGCCAACCGCGCCACAAGCTGCCGCGGGAGATTTAGGCAAAATTAAAAAGAGTGTGGCGAGAGAGGGGTTTGTTGGGGCAAATACAAATGCTGGATTATCGACTCCATTTGATTTACTTCACGACAAACCTGTCAATACCGCGGCATGGTTTCAGCCGAATTTGGACCCAAAACGGGGAGAATCCAGTGCGGGTTTGCAGGCACTTATGAACCGACCTGCACAAACTTTGCCATTGCCTGAAGGAGAAATGGATATGTTTGCAAACACTCAGTTTAAACCAGAATGTTGCCCAAATACGTATACATCTAGTTCCGGTTGTGCGTGTATGACTGTTGGACAGTATGACTACCTGCTTCATAGGGGATCAAACAATGTTCCGTATTCGGAATATTAAGCATTTCACAGACGGAACCAATCGGAAAAACTGAAACCAATAAATCTCGCATGAATTGCTGTACAACCCGCAGCAAAACAATGACAACTTGGATACATATTCAGTTCTGGTATTTCATATTTATTCAAATCGAAACTTGCTGCATAAATGAATCAACGTTTCACTTAAGATTGTGTGATTTAGACTGGAATGCCATGCGACAAAACGGATGGAATGTGTAATGCGTCTGGCTTGTGTACGCATGTGTAGTAAGTAAAACATTTTTTCTTCAGATTGGCTACGAGCTGAGCTGAAGAAAAATTGAGACCCGGTTATTCCCAATAAATTTCCGACACCAGCTGAACATGTCAATAAAACCATCAAGTGAAGAATTAACGGAAGCCTTTTCAAATTTAAATGGGAATGCAATAAATGCAAGTTTAAACACAGGCAATGCAGCATATTCAAAAATATTGCAAACAGATGAAGAGAACACTTTCATATTATTGGTTCATTTTGGGGTGGATAATTGTGATAATTTGCACATGACAACACAAATTCGCAAATGTCGCACAGTAGAAAATTCAGATGATCCAACAAACTTTGAACAAGTGTATTACAAAGAACATAAGTTTTAATGCGACAAATGCGCTTATAAGCAAAGTTTTTTCTTCAGATTGGCAGCAAGCTAAGCTGAAGAAAATACAATAAGTGACACGTCGAATTTATTTTCGACCTCGACTGCGACCACGAGATCGCCGGGTGCGCCCGCGACCACTGCGCCGACGACCGCGACCACCACGCGAATCTGAACGAGATCGTTTGCTGCCTGGAAATTCATAAGGTTCCAACGCATACACGGTTTGCGGCGAAGTTTGATTGCAATGTTCCATGCCTACGAAATTAAACGACGGAGCTAACCGAGGATAGGCTTGATTGGTCACGAATTTTTGTACAGTTCCAGCAGGACGCAGCAAAAACACAGCAGGCGAAGGCACAGGACCCGACCAGAACCATTTGGGTTTTACAACTAAATAATTGCCACCGCCTGGACCAGTTATTTTTACAAATTCTCGCGCCCCTGTAGGAACATATCGCCCGTAATCTCCCTGGGGAATCGCAGGGGCATCTGGTGTGCATTCGAAATAGGACATAAACAACTGATTGCCATTTCCGTGAAATTCAGATTTGAATTGCATGCGCAAATCGCGCAAACTGCAGCAAGTGAACTCGATTTCGCCGCCCTGTCTCTCTATGCCAATAACAAAATTATACGGGTTTTTTCGAACAAACTCGACAATTCGGATTTCATCGCCGCTGACAAAATCCATGCATTTCGCCATGGTTGTCATTGGTATTCCACGAGAAAGCACGGTTATAAGACCAATGAGCGTGTGGTTATTATGAGCTTTTGCCTCCTGTAATGCGCTGGTTCCAGTAGGAGAAATGTAGTCTAAATTTGAGGAACCTGTGGAAATAATTTCACACGCGATTTTTGTTTGATTATTTTTTGCAGCAATTAACAGAGCTGTTTGTCCAGAGGCGGATACTTGACCAGGCGCGGCGTTTTTAGTCATCAATATTGCGCTGGCGGTTGTCCACATCCGCTGGGAGCATGCCAGAATTAACGCGGTATTTTTCGATTTTTCGGACACATATTCTGGGTAAGATTCGCCTGTAGAGACAATGGCTTCTGCAACAGATGTTAATCCAAACGCGCAAGCAATCATAAGAGGAGTGAATGTGTCTCCTTCTGGGTTACTCAGAACGATTTTGGGATTCGAATGCCCGGTTGCGATGATCGCTTCTGCGACGTTGGTTAACTTGTGAAAGGTTGCCATAGCAAGCGCTGAAATTTCGGAGCGATTAACAGCGGATATGGCTGCTGGAATGCGACCGGCAATGTACACGATTTTAAGCGCCACGTCCGCCATTTCTGCTTCACAGGCGCAAATTAGGGGAGTATTACCGCTGTTTGGGTTGACATGTGACATGACTTTGTTGGCAACTTCTGGACCAGCCGCGCGAACTGCGCGCAAAATGGCTATCGCGAGATCTGTGTTTTTATTTATACAAGCTAACATCAATGGATTGTTGCCATCAGAATACGTGTAGGACAATACGCAAACATTTGCAGGATCTTCCACGACACGAATGGCTTCCTGAGGTTGTAAGTTTGCAGTTACAAACAAGGATTTTGCGATTTCACAAGACATCGCTACGACAAAGAGTTATATAGTTTTGTGAGAAACAAAACGTTTCTTCTGTTTTCGCGGTTACGTGAAGTGGTTTTATCTTCTGTTTTGCTGGCTACAACAGAAGATAAAATAAAACCTGGTTGCGATCGAGAGAAAAATTTTCCGCGCATTATCGCGATTTAGAAGACAACTGTGTCAAATAATAAATATGTGACAACGCCAGTCTCTCTAGATCTGCGAAATTATTGGCATTTAATGTTTGAGCTTCTTCTGCACCAAGAGCCAATAAATTCAGCAATTGAATATTATTCACTGCGATGTATTCGAAAACGGGTATTAAATCGATCGCCGATGTGGCGTCAATTCTGACTTCTATTTTATGAATTTTCAATAATTCTCGCAAATACTTGTGAATGACCAGGGTGATTAATTGTCCGCGTTTAGCGTTGTTTGTTTTCGTGGATTTAATTTGCAGAAATAATTTGTATACGGTGGTGACATATTCAGGCATTTTGTCGTATTTATTCGATGGACGCGCAGTTGACACGGCGACGGCGGTTGCAGATGAATCAGACATACATAATAAACGCAATTGGATTTATATGAATAACGCGCATTTTGTTCTCTCCAGTCATGTTTTTATCAGCAAAATACGCAATACAAGAAAAAATCGGGCAAGGATCATTTGGCGCAGTGTACAAAGCAACCGTCAGAAAAACAGGAGACGCGGTAGCAATCAAGTTTGCGACAGCAAATGTTTTTTCACCGAAAGGGGAAACCAAGTTTGCGACAACTGCAACAACCGCAGAAGAAAACCCAGCCGCGGAAACAGAAGAACTTGCGAGGGAAACGTTGAAACAGGAAGCAGCGATTTGTCATTATTTGCGGTATCACGCCGGAATCGTTGATGTGAAATGGTTTGGATGTGACCCCGCGCGGGGCGCGTACATTATTATGTCATATTACGACCTATCTCTCCAGGATTGGATGCAGTCAGGCGCACAAGTGCCATTGTCCGCGGTTGATTTGCCGACAGGCAAAGCTCATACTTTTGTGAATAACAAAACGTGGGTTGATTTCATTCAAACATTACTAAACACCCTGGAATATGTGCACGAGAGAGAAATCATACACAGAGATATCAAACCAGCCAACATTATGTTGCGAGCCGGTGCGCCGGCGACAGGAGCGGAACCCGTATTAATAGATTTTGGGATGAGCAGGAGATATACGGATGAACATGGGGTCCATATTCCAGCAGGTCAAACGACCGGATTAATTGGAAGTCCAATGTTTGCCAGCAGACATTCCCATGCTTGTCATGAATTAAGTCGACGAGATGATGTGGAATCCGCTTTGTACGTCGCCGAATACATCCGAACAGGAAATAGATTGCCTTGGCGAACATCATCTTCGGATGTGCTGGGAGAGAAAATACGATGGTGTGATGCTCGTGTTGCGTACATTCCGGCATTAGCGCTGGGATTTTATGACAAACCGGATTACTGTGTCACCGACCGTTTATTTCATTGAACCAAATTCTTTCGTTTTTTTCTGTTTTGTTCACCAACCCAGAAGAAAAAGATAAAATGGTCGCGATGCAGGGAACCAAGTATTGGGCTTGCCATGCAACCAAGTTTCCCCTGCGACCCCTCCTCCTGCCAACACAGGAGGATTGGAATAAATTGGTCGCGATGCAGGGAACCCAGCGTCTCCATAGAGACTTCCCCTGCGACCCCTCCTTTCCACCAACCCAGAAGAAAAAGTAAAATGGTCGCGATGCAGGGAACCAAGTTTCCCCTGCGACCC
>SXGT01725915.1_pt1 | contig 11097 bp, 6 predicted proteins | sample 3176221 | NCBI WGS metagenome assembly SXGT01 (sample SAMN11356862, study PRJNA531348) | freshwater metagenome | isolation source: freshwater sample F1-120 | place: China: Fuxian Lake, Yuxi | collected 2017-12-25
CGCCGCGCGACCCGTACCACCCCCGACCGTGCGGCCGGGGTTCGCCTACTCGTAGCGCTTGCGGATCGCGTCCACTGCCTTGTCCTTCTTCTGGGCCGCCAGCGCCGTCAGCAGCAGTGCCTTCGCCTCGGCGCTCATCAGGTCGATGTAGAGCGCGGCGCGGGCGGCGCGCTCGGCGTCCGCGTGCTTGCCCGCGTTCGTGTACAGCTTCGCGAGGCGGATTTGCAGTGCGAAGTCGTCCGGGTTCACGAGCGCTTGCTCCGCGAGCACTCCGGCCAGTTGGTCGGGTTTGTTCGTGTACGCCTTCGCGAGCAGGTCGAGCCAGTCCGCTTCGCCGGGCGCGGCCTTGCGGCCTTTCTCGAAGGTCGCTGCGGCCTTGTCGCTGTCCTTCAGGTCGGCGTATAGCTTGCCGAGTTCGAGCAGCACGCGGCCGTCGTCGGGGTTCGCGGTCGCGGCCTCTTCGAGTGCCGCCTTCGCGCCGGTGTCGTTCTTCGCCCGGCGCAACAGGCGGGCCGCGATGATCGACGCGAACGGGTGCCCCTTCTCTTTCGCGAGGATCACGACGATCAGCTTCTTTGCTTCTTCTGACATGTCACGCGGAATCAGCGCGCCGGCGTACCGCGCCGCGAGGTCGAAATCGTCGGGCGTCTTCTTGTGTGCGGCTTCGAGTTCGGCGAAGGTCATCGCCTTCTCGGGGCGACGCCCGCCGGCGGCCTTCGTCACGTCACTGAGGTACTTCCGATACCCGGTCTCGAAGTCCACCTTCTCGACACCGAACGCGAACTTCAGTGCCGCACTCACGTCAGCGGTCTTCTGGAATGCGTCGAGCAGTTTCGCGACCCCGGCCTCACCGCCGTGATGCTTCGCCACGAACTCGACGTAGAGCAATCCCTGGTAGTACGCGAGCATCACGTCCTGTGGCGCGCTGAACCGTTTGTAGGCGCGTGTGATGGTGTCGAGGTCGAACGCGGTGCCGGCCGCGAGCCGGTCGCGCAGGATGGGCAGCACTTGCACGAAGCGGTTCGTGTTCTCGGAGCGAACCGCCAGCCCTTCGGTCAGCCAGACCGGGACGCGGTGGGCGGTCTGGAGCAGGTTGAAAGCGTGCGTCAGTTCGTGCCGCACGACGAGCGCCCAGTTGTACATCCGCTTGCCGCCGTCGGCGCGCGGCGACGGGAGCGCGATGAGCGGCCCGGTACACGCCCCCTGGACCGCGCCCGGCAAGCCGGGCAACAGCGCGATCCGCCCGCTGAACATCTGCTGCCGCGCGAACACCTCGACCAGAATCTTGCCGGGCGGGGTGTAGCCGTACTTGTTGGACAGCTCCGCGAACGTGTCTTCGAGCACCTCGGCCAGGAACGCGGCCATCACCTTGTCGTTCTTCTTGTCGAACCGGATGACGAAGTGCGGCGTCTCGACGGTCGCGTACTCGGCCAGTTCTTCCAGCACAGTAAGGGCGTTGTCGGCCTTCACGTTGAACGGGTCGGCTTTGAGCGCGGCCTTCAGCGTCGCGCGGGCCTCGGCCTCGCGCCCCTGCATGTAGTAGAGCAATCCCAATCCGGACTTGGCCGCGGGCAGTGCGGGCCGCAGCGCGATGGCCTTCTCGAAGTTGCTCGCCGCCGCGTCGAACTGCCGGGCGTCGGACAGGATCGTGCCCAGGTCGGTGTGGAACTTGGCGGGCTTGCTGTCGAACGCGGACACTTCCTTCGCAATCGCCGCGAAGCCGTCCTTGTCGCCGCGCAGGTGCTTGATCGCCGCGAACCGGGCGAGCGCGGCCTCGTCGTGCGCGTTTACAGCCTTCGCCACGAGCAGCAGCTTTTCCGCGCCGGTGCTGTCGGCCTCCACGAGCCGGATGTCGGCCTTGAGGCGCAGCGCGCCGGGGTGTTTGCCGTTCACCTTCAGCGCAACGTCGGCCTGCCGCTCGGCCTCGCCGAACTCCATGCGCTCCAGCGCCACCATCCCTTTCCCGACCAGCGCGTCGCAGGCCTTCGCGTTGATCTTCAGCGCCGCGTCGAAGGCGTCGGCAGCGTCCGCGCGGTTGTGCTTCTCCAACAGAAGTTGACCGGCGTAGCACTCGGCCTGCCAGCAATCCGGGTCGTGCTTGATCGCGTCCTTCAACACTTCCTGAAGGACGAACTTGATCTGGTCGTGCTTCTGGTGCGTGGTCGCGTTCTCGACGCCCGCCTGAGCGACGATCAGCAGCTTCTCGCTGTCCGTGATCTCCTTGTCGGCGGTAGCTGCGTCGGAGTAAGCCTTCACGAACCAGCGCATCTCGGTGTCGGCCGCGGCCAGGTCGCCCTTGTCTCGCAGGACGCGCGCGCGGACCCAGCGCGCGAGGAAGTGGCTCACGTCCCTCTTCATAGCGGCGTCGGCGTCTTTCGTCGCGTCGTCCCACTTGCCGAGCGAGTAGAAGAGATCGGCTCGAAGCGCGAGCAGGTCGGGGTTGTCCGCGTGGACTTTCAGCCCGGCGTCGAGCGCGTCGAGCGCCTTGAGGTGGTCGCCCAGCGCGCGGTGGCAGGCGGCCTGCCCGACGAACGCGGCCGGGTTCGGCTTGTCGCCCTTCGCGTGCTCGTCGTACCCCGCGAGCGCCTCCGCGTAGTTACCGCGCTGCAACCGCTGCTTTAGCGCCGGGTACTCGACTCTTTGCTTCGGTTGCGCCCCAGCACGGCTCGCACAACCCACATCGCCACACGCGCACGCGCCGAGCAGCGCGACCAGAATCGTTGTCTTCATGCCACTCACGCTACCGGCAGAATCGCGCGCCCGCAAGCGCTGGCACTCGCGGTCGACCTGTGGTATACCGTCTCTACCCGCCCCCTCACACTTCGGAGTGCCCCAATGAAGCGCAGCCTCTCCGCACTCGTTCTGATGGCCGGCACCTGTGCCACCATCACCGCCGCCGACTGGCCCGCGTGGCGCGGCCCCACCGGGCAAGGTCACAGCGACGAAAAGAACCTGCCGCTCAAGTGGGGCGGCAAGGACGACGCCAATGTGAAGTGGAAAGTCGCGCTCAAAGACCCCTGCAACTCGACCCCGGTGATCTGGGGCGACAACATCTTTCTCACGATGGCGACCAAAGGCGGCGGCACGCGGAGCCTGCTGTGTCTCGCCCGCGCCGACGGCAAATTGAAGTGGCAGAAGGACGTGACTTACACCGAGAAGGAACGCAACTGGGCCGATACCTGGTACGCGAACGCCTCCCCCACGACCGACCGGGAGCGCGTCATCGTCTGCTTCGGCTCGGCCGGCGTGTACTGCTACGACTTCTCCGGCAAGGAACTCTGGAAGCGCGCCGACCTGGGCAAGTGGGAGCACGCCTTCGGCAACGGCGCGTCGCCGGTCATGTACGGCGACTTCGTGATCCAGTGGTGCGGGGTGAACGACAACGCGAAGGACCGCAACACCCTCATCGCGATGAACAAGAAAACCGGCAAAACCGAGTGGCAGACCGAGGAGACGTTCGGCTCGTGGAGCACGCCGGTCATCGTGAAGGTTGGCGACAAGGATCAACTCGTCCTCGGTCAGTCGCGCGACGTGAAGGGCCAACCGGAGAACAAGACCGGGTTCCTCAAGGGCTATGACCCCAAGACCGGTTCCGAGTTGTGGAAGGTGCAGGGTCTGGACAGCTACCAGTACACTTCGCCGCTGGTCACCAACGGGGTCGCTGTCGGCATGTCCGGGTACGGCGGGTCGGCGCTGGCCGTGAAGCTCGGCGGCGCGGGCGACATCACGAAGGACCGGCTCTGGCTGCACCCGAAGCCCGCGGGCCAGCGCGTCGGTTCCGGCGTGATCGTCGGCGAGCACATCTACATGGTCGATGAGGGTGGCGTGGTTCACTGCTACGAGCCGAAGACGGGCAACGACCTTTGGAAGGACGAACCGAAGCTCAACGGCATCTCCTGGGGATCGCTGGTTCACGCCGACGGTCGGCTCTACTTGCTGATGCGCAACGGCACGACCTTCGTGCTGGCCGCGAAGCCGAAGTTCGAGCTACTGGCTACGAACACGCTGCCCGCGGGCGAGAACACGAACTCCTCCGTTGCCATCTCCAACGGCCAGATTTTCGTGCGCACCTTCAAGCACCTGTGGTGCATCGAAGAGAAGAAGAAGTAGCGCGGCGCGCGGCATCGCAATCGCCCACTCCCTTTGAGCCTCTCCCATGTGCCGCGCGACTCTGCTTGGCTGCTTCGTCGCAATCGCTCTGCTCGCGCCTGGGCGCGCTCACGCCCAGGCGAAAATCGTCGTCAAGAAAGACGTCGTCTACGGGAAGGTTCACGGGGCCGCACTGCTCGCGGATGTCGCGTACCCCGAAGGTATGGGGCCGTTCCCGGTGATTCTGTCGGTCCACGGTGGGCGCTGGGTCGCGAGCCACCGCAACGACCCCGGCGAGGGCGCGATCGACGTCGAGAAGTGGGCCGCGCTCGGCTTCTTCGCAATGACCATCGACTACCGACTCGTCGGATGCTCCGCGCCGCCGGCGTGCTACCAGGACGTGCAGTGCGCGATCCGCTGGGTTCACGCCCACGCGGACAAATACCCCATCGACAAGGACCGCCTGTTCCTCATCGGCATGTCCGCCGGCGGGCACCTCGTCTCGCTCGCGGCCACGCTCGGCGACGGCCCGTTCGCGCGCACCGGCGGTTGGGAGAAGTCGTCGAACGACATCCGCGGTGTCATCAGTCTCTCCGGCCCATACGACCTGGAAGAACTGTCGTGGGGCACCCTCTGGTAGCCCTCGACCGGCGATCAGCTCGCGGCGCGCCGTGCGGCGTCCCCGATCAAGCACGTCAGCGCGAAGACGAAGCCGATGCTGATTCTGCACTCGGACAACGACGGGTCGGTGCCGATCAAGCAGGCGCGCGACATGGCCGCGGCGCTCGAGAAGGCGAAGGCCCCGCACAAGTTCGTGGAGTACGAGAAGAAGGGCCACATGCGCGTGACGGACGACGTTATCAAGGAGACACGCGCGTTCGTCGAGGAGGTGTGCAAGCCGAAGCCGTAGCCGGCTTCGGCTGCGTAGCGCGGTGCTGAAAGGAAGGACGTGCAGTTGTTCGTCGACGAGGTTACACTGTTTGATGCCGGCAAGCCGCTGAAGTGACTCCCGCCCCCGCTCTCCTCGCTGGTGCCCGCCATGCTCACTTTTTCCGCGGACAACAGCCGCCGCGACTTCTTTCGCGTCGGCGGACTGGGCCTCACCGGGCTGGCGCTCCCGGACCTGCTGCGCGCGCGCGCCGCGACCCCGGGCGCGGAGCGCACCCGCGAGAAGGCCGTCATCTTTGTGTACCTGTTCGGTGGCCCCAGCCACATCGACAGCTACGACATGAAGCCGGACGCGCCGGTCGAAGTGCGGGGCGAGTTCAAGCCGACGAAGACCAATGTGCCCGGCTTCGACATCTGCGAACTGATGCCCATGCAGGCGAAGATCGCGGACAAACTGGCGCTGGTGCGGAACCTGTCGTTCAACCCGAACTTCCACGACCCGGTGGAACTGTTCTCCGGGTTCCGCAAACCGACCGAGGCCGGGCGCGCCGCGCGGCCCGACTTCGGCTCCGTGGTCAGCCGGTTGCGCCGGGGCGACGTCCGCGCCCTGCCGCCTTACGTCGCGCTCGACAAGACCGCCGGCGACGAGTTCCGCAACGGCCCCGCGTACCTCGGCGTCTCGCACAAAGCGTACATCGCCACCGGCAAGCTCGAAGGGCTGGCGCTGCCGCGCAACGTGTCGGTCGAGCGGTTCGGCGACCGGACCGAACTGATGCGACGGTTCGACACGCTCCGGCGCGACGCGGATAACGCCAACGCAGACCTCGCCGGGACCGACGACTTTACCAAACTCGCCCTGAACATGATCGTGAACCCGCTGGTGCGCGAGGCGTTCGACCTCGACAAGGAACCTGCGAAGTCCCGCGAGCGGTACGGCACCGGCGAGGCGCTGCGGTTGCTCCAGGCCAGGCGATTGGTGGAGGCCGGCGTCCCGGTCGTCACGCTCACCTTCGGGAAAGACGTGCCGGAGTGCCGGATCGGGATGATCGCCCAGGGGTGGGACACGCACGCGGGCAACTTCACCTGCCTGCGTCACCTGCTACCCCGACTCGACAAAGCGGTTCACGCGCTCGTTACCGACCTGCACGACCGCGGGTTGGACAAAGACGTGGTGGTATACATCGGCGGCGAAATGGGCCGGACGCCGAAGGTCGGCCAATCGACCGGCAACGGCGCGCGGGCCGACGGCCGCGACCACTGGCCGCGCGCCGGGTTCGGTATCTTCGCCGGCGGCGGGTTGCAGATGGGCCAAGTGATCGGCCGGACCGACCGGCACGGCAGCACGTCTGTCGGCCAGCCCTACGTTCCGCAGAACGTGCTCGCCACGCTCTACCGCGTCCTCGGCATCGACCCGGTGACGACGTTGCCCGACCACACCGGCCGCCCGATGTTCCTGCTGGACAACCGCGACCGCATCACCGAACTGGATTGATCTCGCCCGCGTAACGAACGAGGTGAACTGTGTTACCTTTCTCCCTCAGGCTGGCAGCCGTTGCCGGCGTCGCTGTGGTGCTCGCGCTGCAAGGCGCGAGTGCCGTTGATAAGTAACCGGCGAAGAAGGTCGCGGCGAGCAAGCCCGACCTGACGCCGGACAGTTTCCCGAAGATGTTCGCACTGGTCCGCCCGCAGCCGACGGAATGGCGACACCTTCAGGTACAGTGGATTACCGACGTGGTCGCGGCGCGGAAGCAGGCCGCGAAGGACGATAAGCCGATGGTCGTCCTCTACACCGGCGGGGCCGGGTACAACGAGCCGCTCGGTATTTGTTGAAGCGCCGCCTCGCACCACCTGTCAGGTGGCTCGACCCTGTACACCGATGCCGCGATCAAGCTGCTCAACGAGAAATTCGTCTGCTTTGCCCCCGGCTGGTACATCAACACGAAGGATGACACCTACCAAGCCGCGTGGAAGCGGTTCTACGTCGCCAAGCGGAACCCGGACGAAGGTGACGGCTGGCTACACGGCACACAGCTGGTGCTGATGACTTCGGGCGGCAAGCTCCTGACGGGGCGCGTGAAAGGCCGCGACGGCCTGGCTGCGGCGCTTCAGGAAGTGTTAGACGCCTACGCGAAACTGTCCGAAGAGGCCCGCCGACCGAAAGCCGTCGAAGGCGATATCAAGCCGCAGTTACCGCCGCCCGACGGCGGGTTGGTGCTGACGATCTACGACCGGCCACTCGGGCGCAGCAGCACCGGGCAGTACCGGCATCCGGAAGGCGAGGATTGCGGCGGGTTCCGCACACACGCCCCGCACGGCCAGCGCTGCTCGCTCTGGCTCACGAAGGAGGAGTGCGAGGCGCTCGTCCCCGCGACGCCGGCCAAGGGGCAGACGCGGAAGGTGTCCGCGACGCTCGCGAAGCGCATCTGGCTCTACGGCCTCATGCCGCAAACGCTCTGGGTCGTAGAGGAGATGTGGAAGCCCGATTCTGTGAAGGCCGGTGAACTCGATGTGACCGTAGAGGAGGTATCCGCACAGTCGGTGCGAATGCGCGTCCACGGCTCGGTGCTGCTCACTTCGCCGGGTGCGCTCCACACTTGGCCCGACCGGAAGTTCATTAAGAACCTCGAAAACCGTTACGACGCGCGACTGGAAGGCGTGATCGTCTACGACCGCACGAAGGCGAAGATCACGCGCTGGGACATGGCCGTGCTTGGCGACTACAGTGGGCGGTGGTTCGCGGGCAACAACGGCTGGAAGGAAGCGACCGCGGAATCGCCGATGCCACTAGGGTTCGCCTTCGAGATCGACGAAACAGCGTACACGCTCCCGCCGGAGCGCCGCCGGCCGCGGTCGTTCATGCACGCCTACACGTTCAAGGAGCGCGAAGCGTTCTATTGGGATCCCGATAAGTGGCTCGACGACTGGAAGAAGCGCCAGCCGAAGTAACCCACATGTACTTGTTCGCAGGGAACCGCTTCAACGGAGGGGGGTGCAAAGCATTCGGCTGCTGAAGCCGGCCTCAGTGAGGCAGGAGTTAATGCAAGTCGCATCGCTCTGGCCTCCCTGAGGCCGGCTACAGAAACCCTTTCGGACAGAGGAAGTCGCTTGTGGTTAGCCCCTCGCTGCGGTACTCTGCGCCGACGACCCGCTCCCACCCCGCCGTTCCCACCGGCACCACACCCGATCCGTCGCGACCGCCCGTCTCTTGCCCGGAGTGCTCTCCCATGTCGAATCTGAAACGCGCGTTCGCGTTCGCGCTGGCCCTCGCCGTCGGGGCCGGTCTGCTCACGGCCGCGGACGAACCCCGACCGCCCCAGCGCCCGCTGAAGGTGGACCCACCCGCCATCTTGACCGACAAGACGGTGAAGTACGACTACGACATCGTCTACGTCCGCGCGCCGCGGACCGTGACGACCGCTGACGGCAAGGAGCGCATCGCGCCCGTGTGGCCGAACGCCGCCGAACCGGACAGCCTCCACGCGCCCACCGACCTCATGCTGCTACACCCGGACGGCACGGAGGAAGTGCTGGTCGCGGGCGGCAAGGGCGCGATCGCCGACCCCTACGTATCGTTCGACGCGCGGTGGGTGTACTACTCGTATTTCCACGACACCACGGGGCGCAAGGGGGCCGACGTCTACAAGGTGAACGTCAAGACGAAGCAGGCGGTGCGGCTCACGGCGCAGGTGCGGACGCCGAACACCGGCGTGCCCAACGTGAAGACCGCGATGTCCACCGAGTACGTTTACAACATGCACCCGTGCCCACTGCCGGGCGGGCGCGTCTGCTTCGTCAGCAACCGCGACGGCCTCAAGGCCCCGCGCGGCGCGCAGTACGCGCTGCAACTGTTCGTGATGGACGACGACGGCACCAACGTCGAGAAGATCGGCCACCTCAACGTGGGCCAGGCGCTGCACCCGGTGATTCTCAAGGACGGCCGGATCATCTTCAGTTCGCTCGAAATGCAGGGCAAGCACAACACCGGCTGGGGCATCCTCGGCATCCACCCGGACGGTACCAACTGGGACCCGGTCGTCAGCGGCCTCTCGCTCGGCGGCGCGCCGATCCCGTTCCACTTTCAGACCCAGCTCTCCGATGAGAGCATCGTCGTCGAGAACTACTACACCCCCGCGATGGGCGGGTTCGGCGTGTACTTCAAGCAACCGGCGCGCGCGCCCGCGGGCACGCCGCCGTTCGGCCCGGGGAAGGTGCGCGAAGACCCGCAGATGATGATGATGCACCGCCCGTTCCGAATGCCGTTCCAGCCCTACGGAATGGAAGTGCTGACGCGGTTCACCCACAACCACGACTCGCCGGGCCTGCGCGAAGACCCGAAGGATCCGAAGTCGCGACACACCGGCTGGGTCACGCACCCGTGCGGCGCGCCGGACAACCACCTGCTCACCGTCTGGACCGGGATGATGCCGTTCAACCAGGGGCGCATCACGGACGACAAGCGCCCGGTGGACGCGGGCATCTACCTCATCAAGGACGGCAAGTCGTTCTGGGAGCCGGGCGAGATGCTGCTCGTCAAGAACGACCCCAAGTTCAACGAGCAGTGGCCGCGGCCGGTGGTTCCGTACACGCGCATCTACGGCGTCGACGAACCGAAGAACCTGCCGCGGCTCGCCAACGACGGCAAGCTCTCGCCGCACCTGCCCGAAGGAACGCCGTTCGGGATGGTCGGTTCGTCGAGCCTCTACAAGCGGGAGAGCTTTCCGCTGGGCGAAGTGAAACCCGGCAGCGTGACCGCGACCGGCGCGGCCTACGCGGTGTTCCCGACGCGCGAACACCGCACCAACTGGGACGGCCAGGGAGCCGACGCCGGCCTCTACACGAACAGCGAGATTCACGCGATCCGCATCCTCGCGATGGAACCGGCAACGTTCTCCGTGCAGGGCAAGTTCCGCAACTCCGCGAACGAGCGGTTCCGCATCCTCGGCGAAATACCCGTGCGCAAGTTCAGCGCGGACGGCAAGCAACCGACGGACCCGGACGGTAACCCGGACACCAGCTTCCTCGCCAAGATGCCCACGGACATGGCCTGGACGTTCCAGACGCTCGACAAGGACGGCATGATGCTGAACATGGCGCAGACCTGGCACCAACTGCGCCCCGGCGAAGTGCGGAACAACTGCGGCGGGTGTCACGCGCACAGCCAGAAGCCCACCGAGTTCAAGGACACCGTCGCCGGGAAGCCGGAATACGCCGTGTTCGACCTGACCAAGCAGACCCCGCTGCTGACGACGAAGAAGGCCGACCAGAGCGGCAAGAAGTGGGACACGAACGACGAAACCGGCGTGCGGTACGCGAAGGGCGTGCTCAACGTCGAGTACCACCGCGACATCAAGCCGATTCTGGAGCGGAGTTGCGTCGCCTGCCACAGCGGGAGATCCGACAAGCCCGCCGGCGGCCTCGTTCTCGACGACGACCGCTTACTGAAGGATCAGAGCGGGCCGGCGACGTACCACCGGCTCGTCCACGGCGGCGACGCGAAGACGACGCGCTACATCTGGCCGTCGCAGTCGCGCACCAGTCTCTTCACCTGGAAACTGTTCGGCCGCCGCACGGACGGCTTCCCCGAGAAACTGGTGACCGGTCCGGACGGCGACCACCAGGGCCTACTCAATCGCGGCGGCCTGCCGTACGCGCCGTTCAAGGGGAGCGTCATGCCGCCGCCGGACGCGGTGAAGGCGGGCAAGGTCGCGGCGCTGACGGACGAGGACCGCCGCACGATCCTCCGGTGGATCGACCTCGGCTGCCCGCTGGACATGGACTACGACCCCAAGAACCCCGCGAAGACCGGCAACGGGTGGATGCTCGACGACCAGCGCCCGACACTGACGCTGACATCGCCCGCGCCGGGCGCGAACGGGAAACTCACGCGCATCCTGATCGGAATGGCCGACTACGGCACCGGCCTCGACCCCAAGAGCCTGAGCGTGGTCGCGGACTTCGACATCCCGCAGGTGCAGCGTGCCGAGAACATCGGCCCGAAGTTCAAGTCCATCGGCGACGGCATCTGGGAGTGGACCCTACCGGAGCCGCTCGCGACGCTGCCCTCCGGTACGCTGCGCGTGTCGGTGAAGGACAAGCAGGGGAACGAAACCCGCATCGACC
>SXGT01296857.1_pt1 | contig 11096 bp, 6 predicted proteins | sample 3176221 | NCBI WGS metagenome assembly SXGT01 (sample SAMN11356862, study PRJNA531348) | freshwater metagenome | isolation source: freshwater sample F1-120 | place: China: Fuxian Lake, Yuxi | collected 2017-12-25
CGCGCCGATGGCGCAGCCGCCCGGCAACGACACCGTGGCGTGGCCTACACGCGCGAGCAGCGGCCCCAGCACGTTGAACGACGCGCGCATCTTCCGCACTTGGTCGTACGGCGCGATAGTCGAGGCGATCTCGGCCGCGTGCATCCGCAGCGTCCGCGTCTCCTTGATCCAAGTGATCTCGACACCCAACGACGCCAACAGCTGCGTCATGAACCTCGTGTCGGCGAGGTCCGGCATATTCTCCAAGATCACCGGCTCAGCAGAGAGCAACCCCGCCGCCTGTAGTTTCAGAGCAGAGTTCTTGGCGCCGTAAATCGGAATGGTTCCGTTTAGGGGCGCGCCGCCCGTGATGGCGATACGGTCCATGTAAGTCTTTCGTAGGTGCCTAGCCCGTCCGGTTTATGGGGTTCGTCGGAGGCACAAGCAAGGCGCGGGACGGGCGCCTGGCGCCCAGCTGGGCGGGCTATTTCTTAGGCTTTTCCGGCTTAGCCGCGGCCTTGCGCCGACCAATATTGCGCTTCAGCGCCTCGGCCAGCCGCGCCTCGCGCGCATTCGGCTTTTTGGGCGGCTTAGAACTCATCTCTCGAATCGACCCTTGTCCCGGCCTTGGCTAAGCTTGGGCGTGGGGGACGTTATGACGGTCGAGGCAGCGGAAACGCAATCCTTCAAACACGAAGGCAAATTCTTCAATGTGCTCGGTTTGGCGCTGAAGAACGCCGGCCTATTGTTACTCACCTTGACGCTTTACCGCTTCTGGGCGCGCACCGCGATGCGGCGTCGCCTTTGGTCACGCACCGAGCTGATGGGCGACCCGCTGGAATACACCGGTACGGCCTGGGAGCTGCTACGCGGCTTCCTCATCGCGCTGCCGACATTCTTCCTGCCGGCGATCTTCTTCATCTACATCGCCCCACTCGTGTTTGATCCGGTGACCGCCGGCTGGATGCTGGTCGGCTTCTATCTGGTTGGCGTGCCGCTGGTCGCCGCAGCGCGATATCTCATGCGCCGCTACCAGCTCAGCCGCACCCGCTGGCGCGGCATCCGCCTCAGCCTAGCCGGTACTGCCGCCGCTTTCGCATGGGCCTCGTTCGGCTGGACCATTCTGCAGACGCTCTCGCTAGGCTGGTACACACCAGTCGCACGCATGAACCGCGCCAAGATGATGTGGGAGAACACGCGGTTCGGGGATCAACCGTTTGAGTTCGTTGACGATGGCGAGCCGGCGGCGAAGGGCCTTTGGTGGCCGTTCGCGCTCGGCTGGTTCGCGTTCCCCATTGCCTACACCGCGACGATCTTTCTCGTGATCGCGATAGGCGGCGCAATGGCGGGAACGGGCGCAATCACAGGCGAGGACTTACAGACCAACCCAATGCTCGGCATCGGCATCGGCATCGCCGTTCTCGCCAGCATGCTGCTCTTAGTGTTGTTTTGCTGGGCCCCCTACAACGCCGCCGCAATGAACCGCATCGCCTCGTTGATCACCATCGACGGCGCCCGCTTCAAGCTCCGGGCCAAAACATTCTCGCTCTTCTTTGTCTCGCTCGCTGGGTGGGTCATCACCATTTTCTCGCTCGGCCTATTGTCGCCGATGGCCGGTTTTCTGCAGGTCCGGTACGTGTTCAGCCGGCTTGAGATTATCGGTCAGCCCAAGTTCGCTGAGATCGGCCAAAGCATTGTGGCGGAGGGCAGAGCCGGTGAAAGCCTCGCCGACGCCTTCGATCTCGACATGGGCGTGGGGGTGATCTGATGGCGACTCGCTATGCCGACGGCCGCGCCGCGCTCACCCATCAGACCACGATCGACCTCGGTGCGGACGCACTAACGTTTCGCTTTGGCGAGACACAATACGTCTGGCCCTACGCCGAACTCCGCCGGGCAGACGATGGCGCGCGCAACGTCATCCTGAAGCGCCATCCCGATACAGGCGAGCGCCTCTTCCTGGACGAAACCGATAGCGCGCGCCTCATCATCGCAGCGCCAGCGCTCAATTCCAGACGCGCCTTTGGCATCGAGCGCCCGACAACCATCGTTGCGCTCACGGGCGCGGCCTGGGCGCTCGCAGCGGTTTTCCTGCTCGCCGTGCCGCTTGGCGCGGGGCCAATCGCCGACCAGGTGCCGCCGCGATACCGTGACCAGATCGCGGATATCTCCTGGTCTCAGATCGATGCTTTGACCGAATATTGCGACGACAGTGACGAGGCGGCGCGCATCCTGAACGACGTCGCCTACAGGATCATGGAGACGTCCGACGTCCCCATGCGCGACGATGTTTGGATCACCATCGTCGATGCGCCATTCCCGAATGCGTTTGCGCTACCGGATCATTCCATCGTCGTCACTGATGATTTGATTGCGCTCGCCGAGCATCCAGACGAACTCGTAGGCGTCATCGCGCATGAGATCGCCCATATCGAACACAATCACATCATGAAGAACATCATCCGCTCCGTTGGAGCGGGCATCTTCTTCGACGTGGTGTTTGGCGGCGCGGGCACTGGCCAAATGGTCGCCATCGCCTCAGTCAATCTCGCCAGCCTGCGCTACAGCCGCGGCGACGAAACCGACGCCGATCTGCGCGGCCTCGATTATCTTGACGCCGCCGGTATCGACACGGGCGGCCTCGCCCGTCTGTTCGACCGCTTCGCGGAGCAAGAGCGCCCGACCACGGAAGACGAGAGCGAGGGCGAAAACGACGCGGGCTTCCCGACCATGCTTTCGAGCCACCCAGCCACCGCCGAGCGCGCCGCAATAGCGCGTGCGCGCTCTCGCGAGGGCTTAAGCGCCTCAATCAACCCAACTGACTGGCAAATCGTCCGCGCTGCCTGCGGCGGCGCGCCACCCGTAACCATCGAGCCCCCGCCCCAGGCGCCAGCGTCGCCAAGCAATCCACCCGCCGCAACGCCCGCGCCGACGATCGGTACGAAACCAGAATAATTTGAGAGGGCGCCAGCTACGGCAAAGCGCGAAGGCTGGTGCCACGGGAGAGGATTGAACTCTCGACCTCACCCTGACCAAGGGTGCGCTCTACCACAGAGCTACCGCGGCCTACGTTGAAGAACGGGGCTTCTAGCCCGCGTCGGCGGGCGAGGGAAGCCCGTCAGTACGCCGCGCCCCAGGGCTCGTTTAGCCGCCGCCAAGCCGGGCCAGGGCCGCCTGATAATTGGCCAGCCGGGCGGAATAATATTCCGGCGCGGCGCCGGCGTTCTGACGCCGCTCCTGGAGCCTTTTTTCGTCGTCCGTCAATTCCTTGGCGTTGGGATTGAGCAGGAACTCGTACGCTTGGCGGACGATTGAGATCGCAGCCGATATCTCCGCTTTGGCGCTGGCGATATTGGCTTTGCTGTCCAGTCTGAGATCGGCGGCAATGAGGCCGAGGCCGTAGGTCTTCAGCGCCCCACGCCCCTGGCTGTTGGCGGCGATCACGCCTTGGCCGAGCCCTAGCCCGCCGAGCGCGTCTCGCCCGGCCCGGCCCGGTTCCAGTCGGACGGCCTTGCCCGCGAGCGGCGTGATTTTGATCCGCTCAAGCCCATCGGCTTTGACGATCTCCGCCCGCCCCGCGCCCGCGATCGCGCGATTGATCTGGGTGACGAGCGTCGCCAGCGTATCCTTCTCGCCGATCCGAAGTGTCGTGAGCCGGCGGCCATCGACGCCGATTTGCATCTCATCGCCAGCGCGCAGCGCGCTGCGGCTCACAAGCGCGCCGCTGTCGCCCGCAGCAATCGCTCCGCGCGGCAACCCCAACACGTCGAGCACGGATGCGCCGGACTGGTCCACCGCTAGCCCTGTCAGGCTGATGGCGCCGCCCAGCGAAGAAAAGGTGCGCGTCCACTCCGCCGCACCATCATCACCCAGACGAGTCAGAAAGCTTTGCTTCGAGCCGTGCGTACTTTGCCCGGCCAACACGCCTGCCGTGACGCCGGCGGCATATATATCGCCATCGACAATCGCGAGGCTGCGCACGGCGTCCTCTTTGGCAGAGCCGATGTACGTTGTGCGGTCGAGCGCCGTTGAGACCAGATTGGCGTCCAGCCGCGCCACAAATCCTTCTTGTCCCGCGACCGCACCGACTGCAGAGGCGCCGACTGTGACGCGATCAGCGCCGACTTCGCCGCCGACATAGAGCGACGATCCTTCCGCCACGATGGCGTTGATCGCGCCATTATAGAAATAGCCAATGTCGCGCGTGGCGCCCGTGCTGAAGCCGGACGCTGCCGAATAGGTAAAGCTGCGCAGGACGCCGCGATTGTTCTCGACACCGCCGGTGACGATCTCCACGCCGCCCAAGCCATTGTCGCGCACCATCAGCGCGCTTGCTGTATCGGCGCCGCCGCTGCCGAACTGGCGGGTGAACAATTCGCCGCCGCTGGCGGAAAACCCACGCACATAGCCATCCGCGCCGCCGAGCGCGACTTGCCCTGCGAGCGCCGACTCGGTTCGCCCGGCTACGATGACGCTGCCGTCAGACGCAAATACAATGGCGTTGACCTGATCTGCGCCTGTCGCCCCGCGCCGCACCGTCCAAAGCTCTTTGCCACTGGCGTCAAACACCGTGACGAAGCTGTCAGCGCCGCCCTTCGCGGACGTACCTGAAAGCGGCCCCTCGACCGAGCCCGCAACCGAAACTTTTCCATCAGCCGCAACCGCCAACGCAAAGCCGCTCGCCGACTCCGATGCGCCAAGCATTTCGCTGAACAGCAACTTGCCGGCGGAATCGTACTTCAGCAGCGCCACATCGCGCGCGCCCTTGATGGCGCTAGAGGCGCTGTCGCCACCAAGATCCGCGAGCACATAAACCGAACCATCCACACCGGCCGCCACCGAACGCGCCGTCGCCACTTGCAGGCCTCCGCCTACGCTCACGTCGAAAGCGCGTCCGGCGAACCAGGCCGACGCATTGGCGCTTGGCGCCGTAAACTCGGAGTCGGCTGGGATCGTCATGGTCACGGCGGCGCCGCGCGACGCGCGTTCCGCCACGCTTAACGCACCCATCGGATCATCGATCCGGCTAACCGCATCGATCGGATCGAGCGTTAGCCCATGCGCATCAGCGCCAAGCCGAATCGCGCTCACACCGCTGACTGTGTGCGATGCGCCAGCCACCGCCCGCAAACCAGCGCCGCCGCCGGACAGCGCAGTCGCCACCACACCCAGATCGTAGCCCTGCGCCGCCAGCGCTTCGTTCAACCGCAACGCCGCGCTTTCAAGCGTGCGTGGATCGCCCGGTTCAAGCTGCGCCGAGACCGTGCGCGCGCCCCACACCGTGTTGAACGTAATCGAAACCGCATCGTCGGTCAGCAGCGCCGCCACATCATCGCCGACGCCTGCCGCCGCCTGTGCGCTGGTAAAGCTCCGCTCCGCTGCGAAGACGCCGCCAAGACCGAGCGCGGGCGTATCCGCCGTCAGCGCCAGCGCATCGCCGTTGACCGTGATCGATTGAATGCGCTGGCCGGCGCCCTCGGCCACCGACCATTGCGTCAGATCATTACTGGCGGCGCCCACGTATACGCCTGCCGCATTGAGGGCCGCGCTCAGGCGATCTTGGAAGAGCGCATTCCATTCATCAGGCGCCGCGTCGGGATTGGCGGCGCGCTCCAACGCGCCAACCGAAACACTCACGGTTTTATTTCCGGTCGGCGTCGCCACCACGATCTCGACATCGAGCGCGCCTGCGTGAGTCAGCAACGGCGAGCCTGCGACGCTGTAACCGCGTACGGCGTCACCAAACGGCTGCCCGGCGCTCGCCGCCGGCAAACCGCCGGTCACCCACGCGCCCGGCGCCAGCAACACGCCATCGTGCAGTGTTTCATTCACGCTTGCGCTTACGCCAATCACGTCATGAAGCGCGTCGATCTGCAACCGAAGGACGCCGCCGTCATCCACCAAAGCCGCCGCCGCCGAGATGCCTTTCTCGCGCAGCTTGTCATTCAGTTGCTGCGCCAACGCCGCCGCATCGATGCCGTCCTCGCCGCCATCGATCGTGATGCTGTGCGACATTATCGTAGTGGTGAAGTTGAACGTCTGCTTGCCGACATAGAGGTCGGCAGGCGCCGCCACCGCTCCAGTCTCAAACCGCCGCGCGAACACACCGTCGCGCAAGCCGCCGACCATGCCAGGCTGCGCCACCGTTTCGAGCGCAACACTTTTGCCGCTGACACTCAGGCTTGAAACGCGGAGCTGATCGCCGCTGAGCAGGGAAAAGCCCAAGCGCTCACCGTCCTGCCAAACTTCGACGCCAGCCGCGAGCCCTTGCTCATGCATCAATTGCGTCAAGCGCTCGGCCAGGTCGTCCATGATGGCGCGATCTTCGCTTTCTCCAGCGCGCGTGCGCCACGCTTCCAGATCGACGCTCCGCCACGCCGTCGACACCGTGAACATACGCCCGTCCGGCGTCTCCAGCTTGAGCACCGCTTCACCAGCGGCACGCAGCGAATCCTCCATGCTGCTCGCGCCATCGGACATGAGGGCGCCAGTGCGTTGCTCCCAGGCGCCGGAGGGCGCTGAGCTATACGGCGCGCCGGCGCCAAGCCAGCCAGTCGAAACATAAGCGCCGATCGCACTTCCGGTGGCGCCGGGTCGATCCAGCCATTGCGGCTGCCCGCCCGCGCCGCCGACATCTTCGAGCTTGATGAGCCGGGCGCCATTCGTCGTCGTCCCCAGCGCATAGAAGGCTGGATTCGTGGCGGCGGCTGCGAACGACACCGTCTCGCCGCCGCGCACATCTACTTTTAGTGCGAATTGCTTTGGCCCGGTGTAGCGCGACGTGACCGCGCGCCCAGCGATCGTGGTGGTCGTCTCCTTGGGCGTGATGTCCGCTGCTTCAAGCCGGGTTGCCACGCCTGCGCTCGCGAGCTTGCCGTTGATGAAGCTCAGCACATTGCTGAACGTGCGCGTAACCGATCCCATCTGCGAAAGATCGATCGCGACATTGCGCACCGTCCCACTGGACGATGTCGCCGTCATCGTAAATTGCGCATTCGGGTCGAGGCCGGCTAATTTGTCGTAAAGCCCGCCACGATGAATGTAGCCGGTGAGATAATCTTCCGACTTTGTCGCCATCGCCAACGTTGTCTGCGCGCTATCAACGCGATCACCTTGAGCGAGCCGGATGTCTTCGAACTGCTGACTGGCGAAAAACGCCTGAAGCTCCGTCATCCCACGCGCAAATGCGGCGCTGGTCTGTGCGCGTTCGACAGTCGATAGCTTTTCGTTCTCCGAATTGCCGGCGAGCGCCTGCAACGTCGTTAGTCCCGAGTACAACGCAAACAGGCGCCGATAATCGCCGGTGGCGCCGAGATCAGAATAAAGCTTGGCGCTGGTGTCGAAGAACGCCTTGTTCGTGAAAGCACGCTGCAACAGCACTTCGGCGCTCGGCGAAAGCCCCGGCGTCCATACCGGCGCCAGAGGCGCGTTTGGGTCTTGCTGCGCGGCGCTGACATCGACGCCGATCCCAGCCTTGGCCTTGGCCCAACTCGTCAACAAAGACGCGTCGAGGCCAAACGTCGTCGATGACGACGATCCGCCCAGCAACGCACTCGCGATGTTGATGTTGTTGACCAAAATCCCGCTCCGACGAGCCTCGCACGGTGCAGCAAGACTCGTAAACGGGGGGTTCGCAGGGAAGCGTTAACGAAGGCCGGTGAACTGCGCCGCCTGGTTGAATATCTCGTACTCAAGCAGACGCGGCCAAAGCGTAATGCCCTGAAAGATTGAGAGCCCCATTACCAACGTTGCCGCGGCGCCCAAAAGCAACCGGGCGGGAGCTATCTTGGTCACGTAGCCCGCGAGTGGGGCAGCTGCGACGCCCCCTAATATTAACCCGCCCAGCGCCGCGCCGCCGGACGCCAAACCGCCTTCGAGCACTAGGCGCCCGCTTAGCAAGGTGAACAGAAAGGTGATCGAGATCGCCACGGTCACCACGAACTCAGCCGAGTTTACGCTGCCGATGACATAACGCGGCGCATGCCCGCGACCGAGCAAGGTTGAGGTGACGACCGGCCCCCAACCACCGCCGCCACTCGCATCAAGAAACCCACCTACGATACCCAGCGGCACAACATGCTTCAGATGCGGCGGCTCTTCTCGCGGCGGCTGCAATGCGCGGCGCAACATGAATAGGCCCAAAATGCCTAGATATGCGATCACCAGAGCTTTAATGAAGGTTTGATCGAAACCGGTAAGCAAATAGGCCCCAATTACGCCGCCGATCACACCGGCGGGCGCGAGCCGAAAGAACAACTTCCAATCGACGTTCCGGTGCGCCAAGTGCGAGGCGCCCGACGCCCCAGTGGTGAAACATTCCGCCGCATGGATAGTCGCGGACGCTTGTGCCGGCGGCACGCCGAGAAACAGCAGGACGCTGCTGGATATGACGCCATAGGCCATCCCCACCGCGCCATCGATTAATTGAGCAAAGAACCCGACGACCAAGAAAAGGCCGAACGTGGCGAAAACACCAGGCCAAAGGTCGGTCGAAAATTCCATTCACCCTCAACGCGCCGCCATACGGGCGCATTCCCGTCTCACCCCAATGCGGCTGGAACGAGACGGGTTCCATTAAGCCTCTACCGCCGGAAGCGGCTGAAGGCCAAGGCCCGCCTCAACCCGAGCCACCCAACCCTTAACGCGCGGGTACGAATTGAGGTCGAAGCCGCCGCGGTGCGCAGCGCGGGTGTACGCGACCAGCGCGATATCTGCGAGCGTCAGCACAGCGCCTACGAGAAAGGCGGTCTGCGAAAGTTGAACCTCCATGCGCGCCAAGGCGGCTTTGCCTTTGGGCAGCAGCCCAGGATCGAGTTCAGCTTCGCTCTGGCCCATAAAGTACTTCCGCGCGATGCGCACAGCGATGGCAGGCTCGTGACTATACTGCTCCCAAAACAACCACTCATGCATCTTGGCGCGATCGAACGCGTCACTTGGTATGAGGGCGCTACCCTCGGCCAAGTGCAGCATAATCGCATTCGACTGCGCTAACGTTCGGCCATCCGCCAGGGCCACTACCGGCACTTGGCCCGCCGGATTGAGCGCGAGGAAGTCCGGCGTCCGCGTCTCGCCAGCGAGACTATTCACTTCGATCCATTCAAACGGCACACCAACACGCTCAGCCGTCCAGCGCACCTTAAGGCAATTGCCGCTGTCCGAGTTGCCGTAAATCTTGATCATGCTCGCCTCCGATGCGCGCGGCTTAGCATTGCTGGAAAACAGCAAAAAGCGGCGACGCCTACGCGCCGCCGCTCCTTGCACAAGCCCATCCATCAAACCTAGTGCCGCGAAGCCTCGCGCGCGGCGCGGAATTCGGCATTCGCGCGCCATTCAGGCCACCGCTCACTGTCCGCCAACGTGCGGCCGACAGTGTACAGCGCCTCAAGGTCCTCGACGCCGCCGCTCATATCCCAAGACTCGGTGATCTCATCCGACGGCTTGTGATAATTAAATGCGACGTAGGCCTCGTTGATCTCACGCCCACGCGCAACTCCGCCATCCACCATATCGATACCGTTCGAAGTGTAGAGCACCGGAATACCAAGCTGCGCAAAGTGCAGATGGTCGGAGCGATAGAAGTAACCGGCTTCCGGCGAGGAATCCGGCTCAACACGACGGCCCTGCGCCTGCACGGCTTGCGTGATGAGATCGTCCATCTCGCTCTTGCCGTAACCAACAACTTCGATGTCTCGGGTGCGTCCGGCATTATTGATACCGTCCATATTTATGGCAGCCACCGTCCGAGCCGGGTCGAACACTGGATCCTGCATGTAATAAAGCGCGCCCAACAAGCCTTGCTCTTCAGCCGTCAAACCGATGAACGCCACCGAGCGCTCAGGGCGTCCTTCCGCTGAAAAACGCCGCGCCAATTCCACCAGCGCGCCGGTGCCAGTTGCGTTGTCGAGAGCGCCGTTACAGATATCGTCGCCATCAATCGGCGGGCAGCGCCCAAGGTGATCCCAGTGCGCGGAATAGAGGACCGTCTCTTCTGGGCGCTCCGAACCGCGCAGCACACCGACAATATTGCTCGTTGTGCGCGTCTCGGTTGATGTTTGTAGTTCAAGCGAACCGCGCAGCGTTCCCATTGGCACCGCCCGAAAACCCCGCGTCTGCGCCCGCGCTTTCAATTGATTGAAATCCAGTCCCGCCCGGCGAAACGTCTCCAGCGCAACATCAGTCGTAATCCAGCCTTCAAAGCCCGCGCGATTGGCGCCGCGGTCAGCGCGCACGATGTCCCAACGAGCGCTGCCGGTAGCGGATTGGATCACCGCCCACGGATAAGCCGCCGGCGCCGTTTCATGGATAATGATTGCGCCTGCTGCGCCTTGCCGCCCAGCTTCTTCGAACTTGTAAGTCCAACGGCCGTAATACGTCATCGCGCGGCCGCCGAACCCGCGATCATCGCCAGTTTCGAAATCCGGGTCATTGACCAGCATCACCACGATCCGGCCGCGTACGTCGATGCCTTCGTAATCATTCCAGCCGAGTTCAGGCGCGTTCACGCCATACCCGACGAACACCAGCGGCGCGTTCTCAATGTCGACAGTTGGATCAAGCCGGCGTGTCCAAGCTGAAAATTGGGTGGCGTACGTGTACGCGCGCGCCCCGTCGCGACCCGCGATCGTCAGCGTCGGCACGTTAGTCAGCGTCGCCGCCGTCAGCTGCGTTTCTTGAAACCAAGAGCGCGTGCCGTCTGCGAGCGTGACGCCAGGCTCCAATCCCGCCGCTTCGAACGCGCGCTGCAGATAATCGAGCGTAAGCCGCTCACCATTTGAGCCCGGTGCGCGGCCCTCGAACTCATCCGACGCCAGCACACGCACGTGTGAGAGCAATGCTTCGTTTGACAACGCCGCATGCTGAAACGCTTCGATGTCGGTAGCCGGTGTGCTGGGCTGATCGGCGCTGGCGCAAGCGGCGAGTGCGATCACACCTGCGAGCAGGAGATGGCGTAGTATCATGATTGATCCCCAATGGTAGAGTACGACCTTAGGCGTTCGGGGCTTGCACGCTCAAGCTCAATGTCACGCTGCAGCGCAACCTAATCAGGAGACGCCGAGCTTCTTCTGCAAATCCGTTGAGGACGTTGTGTACAAAAAAACCAGCCGCTCACCCGGCCG
>SXGT01569072.1_pt1 | contig 11096 bp, 14 predicted proteins | sample 3176221 | NCBI WGS metagenome assembly SXGT01 (sample SAMN11356862, study PRJNA531348) | freshwater metagenome | isolation source: freshwater sample F1-120 | place: China: Fuxian Lake, Yuxi | collected 2017-12-25
AAAAATTAAAGATTATTAAAAGTTAAAAATAAAATACAACAAGCATAATAACATTGAGGCGAAATCCAAAAAGATAAATCAATAAATAATTCTTTGATTATGAATAAATGTTTATTTACTCCATACCCTACATGATATTGATGAAAAGCTGACTTGGTTTGAGAATAAAATTTTATCAGCTCTTTAGTTCTTGGTAAATTTTCCCATACTGATAAATTTTTGTTTTGAAGAATACAAAGAGATGTAGCATCTAAACATTTTGTATCCGTATCAATGATGAAAGAAAATTTTTCTTTTGAAATAATATGAATTGAAATCTGTTGATGTTTAATTTTTTTTTCTACTTTGTTTTCTTCTGTATGTTTAATATTTAACATTATTAATACTCATCTGTCTTTTTTAATTCATTTTGAATTTGAAAAGTAATAAAATTCTTACAAAAATGGGAGCATCTATTTCAAAGAATATTGCATCAATTATTACCAATTCTATATCAAAGATATCTTCTGAAATTATTCAACGAACACAATTAACCACAGATTCTTCACAAATAATAAGCGTGTCTGATATTCAAGGAGATGTTAATATCAGTGGTAATACATTTTCACAAAAAGCTAGTATAAATATGACGGCATTATTTGATGCTTTATCACAAGAAGAAAATCAACAAAAAATATTACTTGATGTTGTACAGAATGCCAAAAGTTTAATTAAAGATATTAACCTTGTTCAGTATTCTAATTCAAACGACACATTAAATACTATTGTTAATGCAACTTCAAATATATTATCCAATATAAATCAAAATTGTAAAATTTTTTTAACACAAAATCAAGAAATTATAGTAGAACGTGTTGTAGGAAATTTAAATATTACCAACAATGTTCAAGATCAAATTAATAATTTATTTCAAGACTGTAATGAAAGAGCAGTTTCTGAAAATAAAATACTTCAAGATCTTTCAGCTTCGTTGAATCAAACGGCGTCTTCAACTACGGCTGGTTTATCACCTTGGGCTCTTGCAGGAATTATTGCTGCAGCCTTAGGAATACCGATTGTGGGAGCAGCTGTTGCTCTTCCACGATTATTAAAATTTATATTTCCTATATTGATTTTAGTTGGAATAATTTTTTTAATTTTGTACAACGTTCGAACCAGTGAAGAAATGATACTGACAGCGTATTCAGATTTATTACAGACAAATTGCCAAGTGCAGTTATTAAAAGAAATTAATGATGTTACGGCAATAAATGCTGCAAATGTATGTAAGGCTGATCCAAATTGTAAAGGATTTGATTGGAAAATGTTTGATAATACAGGTACAGCTGGACAAGTAGTAGCACGGCTATACAGTAATATAGAACCATCAAATTGTCAAGTAAAACAAGATACACTGAATCCTCTTCGTATTCCTAATTTAGATCAAGGAAAAATTATACCAACGTTGCAAAATACACCAGGAAATGAAGGTGATGTCTATTTAAATCAAAATAACGGTGTATGGTATCAACGCACAAATAAATGGCCAACAGGTTGGCAACCCATGGGTCAATTTGTCAATGATCCATTTACTACTATATCTTGGGGTTTTAATGATCCTGCAGGGCTTGTTCAAAATGAAGGAGATGAACCTATAATTTTTCCTGAAGATACTGTGTTTGTAAAAGTAACCAGATTTATTGACAATTATATAGTGTATAGATTTAAAAATAAAAGATGGAATGAACAACGTAGAATAAAAGGACCTGGTATAAATCATTCCATTAGTTCAGAATCAAACACGTCTGGTATTAAAACAATAGTAAAACCAACATGGATGTTGTATAGTGGTTTGGCTTCATTAATAACTGGTGTTGTAGGATTTTTTATATATAATGCCATGAATCAGTCTGATAATATTTCAAACACGTATAGTGCACAGCGTGCATATCGTGTACCAAATCGTGTACCCAAGTTTTGAAAAATTATTTTAAAAAATATAAATGGCATCAAACACATCAACTATTGCTTATGTAGGATATCAACAAGATGAAAATATAAAAGGTTATTTCTCTAATGAAACAGTTTCTTTTATTCAAGCTAAAATTACAGAATTATTAAGATCTTTTTATCAACCAGGAATTATCGTGCCTCAGGATAAAATTTTAAATGTTATGAATGCTGTGTATACAAATTTCAGACCAAGCACTGGTGATATTTTTACAAGATACAGTATACCATCAAATGAAAATAACAATTATATAGATAAAATGATTAACCAGGTTATTCAGATTATTACCAACGATGTTCAGAATAATTTAATCAATGAACAGAGCAACAATAGGTTAGATATTAAGTCAACCATTCTAGGTGATTTTAATAAATGGGGTCTTAGACAATATTCTACCATTAAAACAAGAGAAAAGAAACCAAATTTCTTAATCAATATGAACTATTAAAATTCTATATTAAAAATGAATATCCAATCAAAATTTTGGATGAATGATCCTTCAAATCTTTTTAAATCTTTTAAATTAATTCCAGATAAAAATGACCGTCTTGAGGATAATTTGAATACAATTATGCGTTTAGCATTAATTGGTTCGCTTGCAATTGCCGTAGTTAAACCTATTCTTGGTTTGGTAGTTTTACTTATTGTAGCTGCTATAACAGCAAGTAGTTATAGTGAAGCTATTCAATGGGTAGAGACATTTGAAAGTTTTGATGATGTACAAGAATTTAGTAAAGAATTTACTTCATCTTCAATTCCATCTTCAATTCCTTGCAAGTCTGCGATATATTCTTCGGCTCATGATTCACTTTGCAATGATGGGGTATCGTGGTATTCAAGTTCAAATGAATTACTACATGGTCCTGTAAATCCAAAGACTCTTATTGCGCCAATTGTACCAGCTCCTTCACATGATTTAAATTCTTGGAAAAGTAATAATTTTGTGGTTCATTCTGGTATTAATTCAAAAACTGTAAATGATGTTTATCGTTCAGGATATCCAACAGAATTTATAGATTTAAAAGAAAATTTTGATGATCATCATAAACATGATAAATACAAAATTAAAGATTATTGGTATTTTCGCAAGGATGAAAAGGATGAAAAGGATGAAAGTCATGATGAAAATAAACATGAGCAAGTCGGTACACAAAAAAGTTTTTTGTTTGAAACACCTCAACGTGATAATTTATTGACGCAAACTTTACAGCCTGGCTTCTTTCAAAAAAGTTATATTGGAGAACCAATCCAAAGTAATATTGGAATATCTCATGTTCCAGAATTTGGCCCTGTCGGTGTACATGAACGAATGAATCCGAAAACAAAAAGTAACAATGTAAAATTTACACAATACCCTGAACCATTTTTTCAAAAAAATGATCAAAGACCAAATATAGTTTCTGTTGAACGAGATAATGTTTACGATCCAAGATTGTATGGATATGGTACAAGTTATAGATCATTTATTGATACTATGGGAAGGCCTCAATATTTTTACAAAGATATTGATTCAATAAATATGCAGCCATTTGTTAGAAATAAAATTGATGTGTTTCCATGGGCCTCAGAGAATATTTCCAATTATCAACAAGTGGCAAATGATTCATTTACAGATGCAACAATACAGTTTAGAACAGAAATGCAAGAAAGTTTGATGAGAAAGAGAAATTCAGAGTTATGGCAACAAAGACAATATCCAATTACAACCATGAGACGATAAATATTTTATACTGAAAAAGTATACGTACGTATCTCGGCACATTTTTATGTGATGAGATTTTGGGGTAAATATTTTATAGTATCTCGGCACATTTATGTGATGAGATTTTTGGGGTGCCTCCTAATTTAAAATTTGGTATGAGATTTTTTGAACATTTTTTTGATTTGTTTTTGTATGTCTTGTCTAATGTGTCTAATGTTTAAACTTAGCTGTCTAGCTGATACGTCAAAGTTGTTGCATTGTTTATTTCAAACACCAATGATTCAAATACTTGTGGAATATTTCTTGAACTGGTTTCAAGCCATTGTTTTTTCATTGCTTTGGTTGTCTTTGCGTCGTCATTGTCTGTCCAAGGCAGAGTGTCATACACATCTGCCATGGTGTACAACAAGCTCTCAACATCATTTACTCTGGTAAATTTTTGCATCTTCTCATATGAATCTAGTGGCTGATAACGAGGTGTGCCTCCAACGTGCTTGGAAGTCTTGTTGATCTTGGTGCACATGCCAAAATCAATCAGATAAAACACATTGTCTTTCCTCATAATGTTGTCAGGTTTCACATCATTATGTGAATAACCACGGTCATGAAGATACTCAAGTGCAACCAGAATTTGTTGGGCAACTTTTTGAACTTTATCTGGTTTGTTTTCATATTTGAGATTTTTAAGACTAACGTCCATCAATGGAGTAACCATGTAGTAATACCTGTGTCCGTCTGAAATCGAATCACAATTTGTGCTGTCAAGCCAACCACAGGAAAGAAGAGGAATAATGTGATTCTCTTCTGAACCTGCCAGCTTGCGCAAAATATTTGATTCATACAATAAAGTCAAACCATCCTGTTCAATCTTGATGGCATACGTGTCAGGCAGATTATCTCGAGTGCACATGTACACATCACCCATACCACCAGAATCAATTAGCGCTCCAATCTTGAAAGATGCATCTCCACGTCTTTTTCTAAACTCTACACCTTCAAAATTGTGTCTGGAATTTTTGCTAATTTTACGTTTTTGTGGTTTCGATTGTTTCGATTGTTTCGATTGTTTATCGTTTGGTCTTGTGTCGTTTGGTCTTGATTCAATGGTTACCAACAACTCAATCAATTCGTGTTTTTTAAGTTTACTGTATGAAACGCCGACATTTTCTTTGGTCTTTAAGATTTCTCTGAGGCTAGCAACGGTGAACTTTGAATATTTGTTACGAATGACGTCTTGTAGAAGAGCATGCTGACGAGGGTTAGAAGCAGTTTCCGTTTTGTCAGTTTTGTCATCACTACACTTCTTTTTACGGTTGACTTGTTTCTTGGTTTCAACGCGTTTCTTGGTTTCACTGCGTCCGCGTTTCTTGGTTTCACTATCGGAATTCAAACCTGTTGCTGCGTCTGGTTCACTGTCTTCACTCTCGGCTTCAACGCGGTTCCTTCTTGGTTTAGGTTCATTGTCATGAACGCGGTTCCTTATTGGTTTAGGTTCATTGTCATGACCTGAGTTGTACAATGCTCGGTTGATGCACTCGTACAAGAGTTCTACTCGTTCTTCTTCTGAAGAAGATGTAATAAGTTCTATGTTCTTCATAAGAAGAGGTACAAGGGCATCGTAGAGATGCTCTTTAATGAGGTTTATGAGATTATCTTGGAACATGTTCATGTTTGTTTTGATGAGGATTTGTTACACCCTGAAATTCAATTCCTTGGGACATGGCGATATTTTTAAACATTTACATGTTTAAAAATAGTTTTGAAATATATATTATTTACTACACTTTGTACAACAACAAGATGATGAATTTTCACCATTAATGTGGGTACACCATTTACAACAAAAATTATATTTTTCTTTTTCTTTTGATTTTTGTCGTCGTTCACATTTATCACAAAATACAGTCATGTAATAATGATGAGGTTTAGGTGCCCATGTATGTGTTCCCATTAGACGAGGATCTGGCATTCTTGGTTCTCTCCATGTATTGCTATCAGAATTCATTTTAAGCTTACATTGAAAATTATTTTTTTGATTCAATTTTAAAGTCATACACAAAGTTGCTACATTGAATCAATTTTTTTATAGGACACATAATGATTGAGGAGGATTACACGAATCACACAAAGCATTATCCCATGCTCCATTTGAAAGAGAAGAATAATTAAATTTGACATTTCCACCACGATTAAATCCTGAATACGTACATCCGGGTTCTTGAAAATTTTGACACAGAGCTGTTAAATATGGATTTGAACTAAACATGTATGGTCCTCCTGCACATCTTCCTGTTTCAGAAGAAAACAGTTGGTTAAACATATAAGGTGGATTTGTCCAAGTATCATATAATTTTACATAATTTGAAGAATAATTTTCTTTATTCTTCAAATTATCTTTACCATTCACAACATTGACAATAACAATGATGAGAAAAAGTATTATAAAAAGCAATATAAATTTTTCCATTTTTCTATACAACTATAAAAATGTCATGTATTGATTCAGAATTTCGATATCAAATTGGTTATTTGAAAGATGCTAGTTTAAATAATTTACCAACTACACAATGTGAACCATGTTCACAGTATACAATTTGTCAACCTAGCATGTGTAGATTTCCGCTTCCTTCACAACTAACTACTCGTTATTATTTTAGAGATGAATACACAACAGCTGACACTATTGCAAAATATTTATTCAAAATTTGAATCAAAATATTTATTCAAAATTTGAAAGCACTTCCTTTATAAAAATTTCATTCGCATCAATTTTGTTGTACTCGTTACATTTTTGATAATTAAAAGAATAATCTCGAGTATTTTTTGAGAGATTAAGATGTATAAAATGAATCGAACTATTTCCATAGAATGTTTGGTCTAAAATCAAATTCCATTCTTTCATATCATCGACGTCATCAATGGGTAGATTTTTATCCGAGTTTAAAAAACAAACTTTTATAGTATCATAATTGTATGGATTATAAACAACCAATTTTGTTTCAGGGTTGTATAAAGACCCCTTATGTAGTTTGAAAATTTGTTTATATTTCTGGTGATGTAGTGTTTGTTTACAATGAATAAGAAGTGAACAGAAATATCGTTTCATTACTATTCTGAGAACCATATTATAAATTATTAAATATTTGCTAAGTAATGTAGTTGTAGAAATGTTAAATTTTTGAGATACTTCTTTCATTGTTTTGGGAATATTGTGAAATTTGATCCAGAAATATATACAACCACTTACTACTGATTTACAAAACGAATCATTCATCAGGTTTGTTTTCTCTTTCACCATTTTGAATAAATTGATAGTATGTGTTGTAAATTTTTCCATACCAATGTTCTTTAGAAAAGATAAAATAATAAGTCTTTCATCTTTATCATTATCAAACGGAATAGTATAAATTGATTCTCTGGGCAATGATGTAGCAAGTCTTACAAATCCTTTATTCATTTCATTCTGTTTGATGGAAAAAATTTCCAAGAGATCATTGAATGAAATATCATAATTTACAATATTTGCTGCTCTATGTAAACAAGCAGCCATAATAGATTTCTTGTGAGAATTTCTATAAATTTTATCATGAGTTATATTTTTATAAATTTTTATAGTTATATCTTTCAAGTCTTGAGGTAGATAATTTGGTAAAGCATCATATATGGTATCTAATCTTTGTCGTCTTTTCAATCCGTGAATATTTGGAACTGATGTGATATAATATTCATTGTAAATTTGACCACAAAATGAGCACAGGGTTTGATATCCTTCTTCAACCATGTTGTCTATACAGCTGTGGTTATCTAAATTGTGAACTATACAGTTGTTGTTGTCTGTGTTATCTTCCAACGTTTTTGAAATTTCTTTAAATAATTGTGTATATTCCAAATCCATTTTATTTAAAGAAATTTTCAATAAAATTATTTTCAACTTCTGACAGGCTTATCTCGGCACATTTTTTGTGATGAGATTTTTTGTTTTATTGTTTTTTTTGGATTTTTTGTTTTATTGTTTTTTTGGATTTTTTGTTTTATTGTTTTTTTGGATTTTTTGGTTTTATTGTTTTTTTTGGATTTTTTTTGTTTTTTGAATTTAATATTAACATCCATACTACTACCACTGTTTATTTATCAGAATAAATGAAGCAGTACGTTGCTAGCGAAATGAAGCAGTACGTTGCTAGCGAAATGAAGCAGTACGTTGCTAGCGAAATGAAGCAGTACGTTGCTAGCGAAATGAAGCTGATGTTCTTTTTATTGGCGTGTCTCTCGTCTTATAGCTTTAAACATATTTTTTATTTTTTTTTTATTTTTTTAGTTTTGTATTTTTTTTTATTTTTTTGGATTTTTGGACGTGTGCCTAAATGTATTGTATTGTATTTAACTTTGTGTTCTTTTGATATAATCTACTACTCTTTCTTTAGGATGAATCCTAAAGCATTTCTTGTTTTGAATCACCTCATATCTTCTAATCTTTTTTCCATTTTCGTCTTGCTTGAAGATGAGTGACACATTCTTGCAAGTTTCACCATTTTTGCAATGTTCTACCATCTGAAGCACTTCTTCCTTAGAATGAGCAAACACGCAGTTGATTCCAAATCGACACTCATTTTTGATAGAAATGGAATCTTTTGTGATCTGAAACTCTTTTTTACACAACCACATTTTCTTTACAACCTGTTCACGTGTTTGATCCTGTTCACGTGTGAGATGCTGCTGGCGCTGAATATGTTGGTCATAATGATGAACCATGTTCTTGGAAGGGTGGATAAACTTGCAAGTTTCCATTCTGTTGCAGCCACTTCCATGTTTGCAAAAGTTGGGTCCAGAAGCGACCTGTGGACTGTTGTGACGACTGATGGTATGAAAGAAAGAACATTGTTTGTTTACACATTTGTTTCCTGCTGGACACTGCTCCGGTTTCTTTCCAATTTGAATGGCTGCATCACCGGGCTGTGCAACTTTGGGTTGTGGTCTCACAACTGCAACAGGTGTTTCTTTGCCAGTATTTTTTTCCACCACATTTGGTTCTTTGTCTTGTTGTTTCGCTTGTTGTTTCGCTTGTTGTTTCACTTCTTCTTTATGTGGATGCAGAAATCTGCAAGTATCTCCGTATCTACATCTGCCATACTGAAGGAAGAATTTACAGTTTTCTTTCTGAATTTTACTCGGATGAAAGAAAAGACATTTTGTTCCGAATTGGCATCTGCCATACTGTTCAAAGAACTTGCAGTTGGATCTCAGAGTGATAGAAGGGTGGCTTGTAAACATTAGTCCATTTTTATCCACATCCCAGGAGGTTCGTTTGTTGTGAAGAAACACAACAGGGCTGTTTTGTTGTGTAGCTTCGCCAAACTGCTGTCTGGATACATGGGGAAATTTTGGTTTGTCAATTTTGAGTTTCTCAAGCTTCAGATCTTCTGCTACAACTTGAATAGGGTTTTTACACCAATTGAGTTTTCCTTCTAGAACAGAAAGTCCTGCCAACATTTCAGCGTGTATCTCGTTTTGTCTCTTGAGATACTCTTCTCTGGTTTCTTCTGGTTCACTTTCTTCCTCATCAAATTCTTCTTCCTCATCAAACTCTTCCTCACTCCACAGATCCGCATGCAAATCTCTCTGCACATTCTTTGTTGGTACATTCTTGTACTCGGGAAATTGATCAAAATCTTCATCTTCGGAGAACTCTGACTCGTAATTATAAGTAACATCACGCTCATCTTCATACGAAGATCTAGACATGTTTATCGCTGGGAAATATCACTGGTTTATCGCTGGGAAAATAACCTGGATTGGTCTGTTTTATACAGTCACCTCTCAATTATATTCCAACTTTTTTAATTTTAGAATTCATTTTTTTTATACTTTATTTATTTAAATATTTTTAACCTATACTTGATTTTGACTTATAGGACTTAAAAAGAATTTTTTAACGAAGCATCTCCTTGAAGTTATGGTAATTTTATGGTAATTTAAAGAACTAAAAATATTTTATAAAAAATGTTGCAAGATATTTTAATAGATTTTATTGATGCTTTGATGATATTTTTTGAAGACAAAGACGACTTGTATAAAAAATTACTTTTTTACCGCCATGAAGTTAAAAATCGTTTAAATAATGAACAAATCATGTTCATGTTCAATTCATTCATAGATTTTTCGGTATACAAACAAATTGAAGAAAACAATCCATTTTTTTTAAAAAATACATTTCTTGAAAAAGATATGGATGAAATTTGGAACATGAGTTCTGAAGAAACAAAAAAAATTATTTGGAAATGGTTTAATGTTATTAAAAATGTTACAAAATGCATAGATTAAGAGATGAACGATACTCTAATCATGGTAATCATGAAAAAGAACACGAAAGACGAAGAGACGAAAGACAAAAAGAACACGAAAGACAAAAAGAACACGAAAGACAAAAAGAACACGAAAGACGAAGAGATGAAAGACAAAAAGAACACGAAAGACAAAAAGAACACGAAAGACAAAAAGAACACGAAAGACAAAAAGAAAGACAAAAAGAACACGAAAGACAAAAAGAACACGAAAGACAAAAAGAACGACAAAAAGAATACGAAAGACAAAAAGAATACGAAAGACAAAAAGAAAGACAAAAAGAATACGAAAGACAAAAAGAAAGACAAAAAGAATACGAAAGACAAAAAGAATACGAAAGACAAAAAGAACCACACCCAATTGCAATTCAAGAATTATTAAAAATATGTTGTCAAGAACTTGATGATGCAAAAAATTCTTTGAAGGGAAGACAAAGACAACACTATATAAAATTATTTAATGTTAATAAAGATCTTTTATCTCGTGAAGAACAATATTTAGTTTATAGTACTCTTCATCATCTTTACCAGCATAGTAGAGTAAATTCTTTAGATATTAATGAGGCGAAAAAAATGTTAAAAATTCATAAAATTCCTGCAAGTCATATAGCTCATTATACTTCTAAACATGTTTTAGAAAATATTTGCAAAATGTATGGCTTACCTTATTCAGGTAAAAAATCTACCGATCTAGTATCGGTCATAAGAACCATGTTATAAATATTTTTAAAAGTAATATACTTTTAAAAATTTTGATAAAATTAGACATAAAAAACCTTCTTTGCACGATTTCAAAGAAGGCTTTTACTATCTTTCTTTAATTTTCTTTAAGTCAATTGTATGTCATTCGGTTCTCATATTAGAATATTATAATCTTTTTTAAGTCAATATGTATCATTAAAATAGCTTATATTACCAAATCTTCCAACCAACTACTTCCTTCAAAATGTTCAGAAGATGAAGAATGTTCAGGAGGGCGGAATCTTCTTCTGCATCGTCGAACCAAATAGCTGAGCGATCGCCAGTTGTAGGGAACGGCGCAGGCCAATGCGGCGGACGGCGG
>SXGT01029993.1_pt1 | contig 11095 bp, 11 predicted proteins | sample 3176221 | NCBI WGS metagenome assembly SXGT01 (sample SAMN11356862, study PRJNA531348) | freshwater metagenome | isolation source: freshwater sample F1-120 | place: China: Fuxian Lake, Yuxi | collected 2017-12-25
CAAAATACCTGGAACGAACCGAATGGAATGTCCGGGATAGTGATGCCACCGTCATCTTTACCTTGGACGAAAAACTGGATGGTGGCTCGAAAAAAACGGCGGAGATTGCTAAACGCCTGAATAAGCCCTACCTACATATTCGGCCTAGAGTGAGTCCAACTTGCCTGGTTAAATTTCTGGAGCGTCATCAAGTCAAAACACTCAACATTGCTGGAAAACGTGAAACCTCGGCCCCCGGGATTGGCTTGTTTGTGAACCTGGTCCTGAATCAATGCCTGGTATTAGCTTCATGTGCGGATGCGCCAAATTCGATCAACCATGATGAATCCATCGCTTAAAAGTCGATGACCATAAAACACACAAAACGCAAATCGCCGCCTGCCCATCCCGAAATTGGCCCGCCCCAGCCTAAGCATATTGTGGTGTTGACTGGTGCGGGGATCAGTGCTGAAAGTGGCTTAGCCACTTTCAGAGACTCCGATGGTTTGTGGCAAAATCATTCGGTGTATGAAGTCGCCAGTCTGACTGCCTGGCGCAAGGATCGGGCAAAAGTCTTGGCGTTTTATAACGAACGTCGTCAACAAGTCAGAGCGGCGAAACCCAATGCTGCTCATTATGCTTTGGTTGAATTGGCTAAACATTTTCGTGTCAGCATCATCACGCAAAATGTGGACGATTTACATGAGCGCGCCGGATCAGACCATGTGTTGCATTTACATGGGGAAATCTTAAAAGCCCGCAGTTCCGTCAATTCCAAATTGATCTACGATTTGGACGGCAAAGATATTAAGATTGGCGATCGTTGTGAACGAGGGAGTCAGCTCAGGCCGCATATTGTCTGGTTTGGCGAAACGGTCACCGAATTCAACCGTGCCAAACAGCTGGTGGCGGATGCCGATAGGCTCTGGATTATTGGCACTTCGTTATCGGTTTATCCTGCGGCTTCATTGATCGGTTTTGTGAAACGGGATGCTCCAATAGTGATCGTTTCACCCGATCTGGAACAGGTGCCGACTAATGGCCAATGGTTTCGTGAATCTGCTACTCAGTGTGTGCCTTTACTGGTTCAAAAATTTATCAATGAAACTAAAGGCATCGACTAAACTGAGATTAAACACCAGCCGAACTTAAAGGAAAACCTAACGATCATGAAACAACTGCATCACCCCGCCTAATGAAAGGACAGGCCGTGGGAGCGACGCACACTCGCGATGGTGGTCGCTGGGTCGTGACTACGCGTCGCTCCGATGACTTTCATAGTAATGAACAACTGCATACCTAAACTATTTTCTTTTCAATTCCCTTAAAATATCCGTTTTGGGTTAACAGTGTAAACCTGCAGCAGAACAACAAAATGAAATTTGTTTGTAAAATTTGGCAAATATGTTATTTAAAAAAATTGACAAAAACTTAATCAGGAAACAGAATGAAACCAATTTTTTCTATACATGCAGGAGAATATTTAGTTGCAGAATATATAGAAAAAAACTTTCCAAATTACGAGATTTGGATTCCATCAAAAGATACTGGTACAGACCTACTAATTACAAATAAAAACAACAGAGCAAGATGTGCAGGCATACAAGTTAAATTCTCAAAAGACTTTCTACCACAAATGCAACCACATTATCATACCAACTTATCTGCTTGTGGATGGTGGACTATAAACTCTACAAAACTTCAAAGTTCAAACGCTGACGTATGGATTCTAGCACCCTATAGCTTCACAAATAGACAGATACATTTCATAATAATAGAACCCAGCCTGCTTCTTACAAAACTACTATCAATTCATGGTAATGCGAAAATTTTCAACGTATATCTATGGGTAACCAAAAATAATTATTGTTTTGAAACCAGACGTCTAAATAAACAACAAAAAAATAATATTGCTAACCAACAGTACGGCAACTTAATTACTAGAGCAGAAAACTTTACATTTTATCTAAACAACTGGAGCACAATTACTTCAAAATTATAATAGAATATAATTTTTAAACCAGAATCTAAACAGGAAAAATTTTATAATAAATTTTATTCATACTAAAACATAATTCTACTAAAAGTCAGATAAAATTTTTATAATTAACTTGAAAAAAATACTTATTGTTTTAAATTTTTACTATTTTATTAAAATTCACTTACGCCAATAAATATGGACAGCTGTATTTTTATAAAATAAAAATCAATATATGACAAATAAAATAGTTTAATACTTTCGAGGATTTTATGATTCTATTTAAAAAAGATAGTTTAACGATAACAGATTCATGTTTAATTTTGCCTAGGGGTAACAACGGCCCTATTGGTTTCTCTGGTCCTAGGGATAATGAAACAATATATGTCCACGATATTGATAGTTTTGAACCTTGTTTAGCCCAGTGGATGGGTGAAGAATTTGACTTTCATCGCTGGGGTACTGAAGAATATAAAAAATATTCAGATGCTGACGACGCATATTCAGATAATCTGAGGGAAACATCAAAAGAAAAGGAGTTTTTTAGTAAAAAAATCAAAGAAATGCAAGATCCATTTTTTTTGCTTTAACAAAAAACAAAAAAGAAAAATATTAGATAAAGAAATAGCCATACTAGATAATAAACTTGCAAAGTGTAATGAGGAAAGATTAGCGCTGAGACGCCAATATTTCAAGCCAATACAGCGCGAAGAATATTATATAATTATCAATTATCACTACCGATATTACAGGTATGGAGGTGGCATTCAGGATGCTAAATATTGTTCTGTATTTAACAATAAAATTGATGCAAATAGATTAATTTCTGTGTTAGAAGAACTATGGGTTAAAAGGATTACACAGCGCATACCTCCAAGTATATCTTTACACTGAGGCTAGCATGATGCCTGGCAAGCATGAATACTATCTAGCCCACCTTCTTGGTAAGCATTACCGTAACTTGAACAATCATTAAGGCATATTTGTATTTGTAATTCTTTATCATAGCTATCCGACGAGTAAGAGCTATTTGAACTAGCTACTTCGGGTTTTGAATAACCATAGTTTCTTACAGTGGCTTCACGATACCTTTGTGGAAGCGCTATAGTTACTGGGTATTTTTTTTCAGCTATTTCCACGTCAGGTTGGCTGCCTGATATTGTTTCATCTTTAGACACTAATAAATTAAAAACTAAAAATACAATACCTACAGCGCAAAGCCAATAAAATTGCTTTTCTTTTATAGTTTCCCTAATTATATGCACTAGCACCGTGGCAACAACTAATTCTAAAAATCCACCAAAGTCACCTAAATAGCTCCCGGAGCTTTTACCAATCAAAAATTCTACTGGGAGAAGAGTGATTAGAGCAATAAAAAAAGATGGCATTAATTTGTCGAAACTCATAACCTCTTCTCTTTGTATTATATTTTGTTATAAAAATTGCTGATCAATAATTCTTTGATCTTGTCATTAAATGCATAAAATCACTAAAATAATTAATTAAGCCTTGTTCACCTAGACTAAATATTATGAATCAGAAAAATCGAAAATTGAACATATTCATAAGTATCTTAAATAAGATGCAAATGAAAGACCATTTAAAAAAATTAGGGGAATATTTAATATTGGTTCAAGATGAGACCATTTGGACAACGACTAACCTACCTCCATCCCCCTTGGATAAAAGAATCTGTTGTCCATCTTTAAGCTCAAGCTTTCCTCCTGGCGGTATTACGGTTTTTGTTGCTACATCTGTAAGATCATTAAGCGCCTCATTAACAAGCCACCAAGTTTCGTTATGAAACACAAAATATCCAACTCGTTTTTTTTCTGCATCTGTGAGCTTTTCGTTAGGCGCAATTAAATTATTTACGTGCCACATAAAGATAGACTGTCCTGTCCAGACCATAAGTCGGTGGTTATCAGGTCTGTACTGACCTTCTTTGCGGGAGGAATAAAGATTAAGTATGGGTAATTTGCCCTTAAATGGAGTTCCACAAAATGGGCAAGCAGGTTTAGTTGAATTATCAAACACAAACCATTTCTGGCTACAACTTGGATTCTGGCAAGGTTGAATCAAATCAACTGTTTTTACTAAAGCCGTCTCCCAGTCATTTGCAGAAGGTCTAAACTCTGGCGCGTGAAGACCGGTGACAAACGCTTGTAAAAATAACGGTGATAGGTAAGGGCCGGTAACTGTAAACGGGATTTTAGCAGTATCAGCCCACGGTAGTTCTGTTGGCTTAACATCAGCAACTTTAATGCGATTACTCTTATCCGTAGGATGTTCAACAAATAGTGCATTTTCACCCATACTGAGAACTTCATCTTTTTGTTCATCGTTAACGTCGTGAACTTTAGCTCCTCGTAAAGGGTGCCGATAGAGTAAATACATGTAAATTAGAACTGCAAGCGCATGGAGGTCAGTTTCGCGACGTGGAAGACTCCGCTTAGGGTCATCTTTGGCTAGATGACTTGTCATCACAACCTCAGGAGCGATGAAGTCAGGAGTGCCTACTACATCTGGTGGATATTTTCCAGGGACAACAAGACCGTCAACATCAATTACACAAGCAAATCCCTTAGAAGGATCAACAAGAACGTTTTTATATGACAAATCGGAATGAGCGAGTCCTGCCATGTGCATACGACGGACGGCACGAGATAGTAAAACGCATACCTTTAAATGACTAAGCCAGTCACCAAGCTCTTTAGGATCTACATAGCGATTTCTTAGATTAGAAGCTGCAAACCATTTGCCTTCCTTTTCTTTGCCTTTGATGCCAAGCATGTCGTTATTTTGCGAACCATGCTCAAAGAAAAAATGTTTAGGATAAGTTGGTGCAACTAGCCCAAGCTTTCCTTTGTACTCAAGCATTGCTGTTGGCCAACAAAATAAATTTTTCCAGTATTCCCCCCCGACCTGATTGAAGATACCCTCACGATATCTTCCAGTAATCATTTGGAGTCGATCTTTGGCCTGAAAATCCTGCTGAGTTTTATAAAATGCAACCACATAAGACTTATCTGGCGAGAAATGAACATCTTTCATCGCACCCGAACCAATTACATCGTCGATAAACTCTACTGTCTGTCCATCAAAAGTCTGACATTTAATGACTTTAGCTTTTGCCATAGATAAATCCAAATATATATATAAACTTTGTTATCACAATATTGATATCCATGTGGTTTACCAAAGGATTGCAATGGTGCGATCATCATGATTACCTGGCGAAAAAAACTCTAACCATTTCAGAATATTAGCTCCAGGATTATCTGATTCCAACTGTGGAGTAATTTCGTCCCAAAGTAGATCCCATTTATCTGGATTTGCTAACCCATTATCTGTTTCAAACCTCGGATCAGATACACCGTCCGTCATTAATATTACTGAAGTGATATCCGCATATCTTCCGATACCAGTTCTTTTTGCAAAACCTTGATCGGACAACGATGAGCGATCTAGAAATCGAGTCTGACCGGCAAATTCACCGGCATCAGGGGTTCCCATTAGTCTGACTTTTCTCCTTGGACCGTACGCAACTATTGCACCATCCCCCATCCAAAAAGTTGCAAGATAGGTGTCCGTATTATTTCGTTTTATCGCCGCAGCAAGTAGAGTCGTGGAGTAGTCTTTGACATTGTTGCCAGATGATGAAGCTTCGTCATTAAGAGCTTGAACAGCTAAGGTTGCAGCACTAAAGAAAAGGTAATGGAATTCTGTACCAAAATTATTGGTAGCACTTGTTGGATCATTATCCCAGTCGGCCACTATTGAAGAGAGCTTTAATCCAACTTCCGATGAAAGGTTGGTGACAATATGTTCACCGAATGTTTGTGAAGCAAGTTTAGAGCCTTGGCGAGAAAACCTCGCACTACCAGCACCATCGGCAACTATAATCACACTCCATCCATTGTTTGGGTTGTGATCCAAAAAGAAATCATCGTCTCTAAACGTACCGGAATGTTCATGCGAACGCCCCCGACGACTGGCCGCTACAATTTTGAAACTATCACATGAAATCAATTGTTCAGCCGTATGTGCTTTTTGATATGGAGCATCTGCTGGAGGTTCATTGACTTGCCATAAACTACGAGGATCCGGATTTACCATTAGGATGCATTTTCCGGACAGCCAAGATATTTGGTCATCTGACCATTGAAATGTAATTTCATGGTCACCAGCGTTCGCTGGTATTCCAGTCACTTCACCTCTATCATCATTAGATGTGAGTCCTAATTCTTGAGGTATTCTTATGCTTCTGAAATACAACTGCGAAGATACCGAATCAGATTTTTCAATTACACCAGAGTAGTCATGCCCTGCCTTAGCATTTTTAATGTGGAATAATACGTTCATCGCCGCATTATGATCAGAAATATTTTGACTAGATGACATTTTCTCTATCTCTGGATTATGGTTATTTAGGGGGATAGGACTACTTATTTTGGTTTCACTATTATTGGTATCAGATATGCTGACTGTAGGGTTTTCACTTGAGCCTTTTACAGCAGGATCAGAATTATCATCCTGAATAACATCAGATTTATTATGTTCTTTCAGATTAGGCAGCTCAAGATTTTTTATTACATTGCGCTTCAGGTCAATATTAGGATAGTTTTTTAACCAGATTCTTTCGAAGGCCTGGATAAAATCTTCTCCAGCTGCATGGATATCTGAGTTTTTATTAATAAAATCTTTAATATTTTCTGGATTTAAACCGTCTCTTTTAAATCTCTTATCTTCTCCAAATAAGCTTAAAACAAAAACCCTAATACTTTGTAATGTTTCATTTTCTATTTTAGAATCTCTATTCATAAATAACACTACCCCCGACTTCTGCCTACGGCGAAGTCGATGTCACCGCCGTCGTCATTATCTCCAAAATAGACTTGTTTTTCACACCATGGGCAAATAGCACTCCCTAATTCATTTATACACATTAACTTACCGCACCCGCAAACAGCAAAAGAACTAATTCCTCCACAATGAGGGCATGGTCTATTTCCAATTAATTCCGAAGTATTTACAACAGAATCATTTGTACGCGGATCAGACCAGTTAAAATAATCCTCTTCCAATGGGTAGCATCCAGAAATATGATAGTTGGATAATTTTATTTTAAACTCAGTGGAGGCCAAGTTTTGATCTAATCTATCGTATTTCATAATGTATGGTTTACGAGTTTTTTGACACCGCCCAATTAAAGTGACACATGACTCGTCATTTTTTAATACAGAGGAGTTTTTGACGAGACGCATTACTGTTTCATCCAAGATTGGTAATGCATTAGAATCTTTCCCTTCACCTACACTTTGACTTTGAGCTAAAAGAGATGCTGTTACCCATTTTACGAATTTTGTAAAATCCCCTTCCTGAGCTTGTTCGTAACTAATTACATGCTCTGTAAGTCTAGTTAATACTGAGAAATCAACTGTCTTGCCCAGTCCAATAGCAATCAAAGTGGATTTGTTTGCATATTTTGAGTTCCAACGGTTTATTGCTTCATCAGGATTATCAGTAGGGTGGCCGTCAGTGAAAAGATAAATTATTGGTTTCCAATCACCTTTTCTATCAGCTGTAGTTTTGATGACTGAATTGTCTATCTCGATCATTAAGGTCTCAAGCGCAATGCCAAGATTTGTACCCCCACCAAGAGGAAGCTTTGGGGGGTAAAAAGATACCACTTCAATCAGTGGAACAATGGTTTTAGCTATACCAGCAAAAGCAATAAAAGATATGTAAACTGTTTCCAGTGCATGTGGGTCAGCGCGTAACGACTGTATTATTGCTTTAAGCCCATTTTCCATGTTCTTGAGATTCTCTCCAACCATCGATTCTGAGCAGTCCAAAACAAAAAAAACCGGTAAACGCCTCATAAAAGTATCCTGAATTTTAATGAAACCTATGATTACCTATGTATTGCACAATGCTTGGGTAATCAATTTGAAAAATGCCAAGTTAATTCTTAAAGCACAAGTTGAACCTCTGGCGGTGGCGGTGGCAAAGAAACCTGTCCAGAAACACCTGCGCTGCTACTCCCAACAGCAACACTCGCAGATACCCATTTGAAAAAACCAGAGAATGTGGCCGCATCCATTGTGTCTAAAGAAACGACCCTGTCTGTAAGCTCCTGGAGGTATTCCTGCTTGGCTTTTGGGCCTGCTGCACAGGCAAGTATTGATCCAAAATTTCTTTTCTTCACTTCGGAGATTGCCTGCTTATACGCATGCAAATCTGAAGGACTCCCATCGGTCATAATAAATACTAACGGCCTCCAATCGCCCTTGGCATCTGGAGTAGATTTCCTAACATCTCTATCCACTCGCTGAATCAGCAATTCTAACGCAGCTCCCATAAACGTTGCACCAGCATCAGGTACTACAACATCCGTCAAGCGAACTTGATCAAGAGGTGTTAATGGAAGATATTCTCGAGCTTCATTGTCGAAAGTAAGAATTGATAAATGAACACTTTCTAAAGCATAAGGGTCTTGCTTCAACGCACTGATCATTGCTTGAAGGCCAACATTAACAGAATGGATAGGCTCTCCCCTCATCGAGCCTGAAGTATCTAGAAGAATATATACGGGAAGCCGTCTGGTACTCATAAATACTTTTTCAGCCATTCGATAAACGAATCTGACTGGGAAGGTGTTCCGATTGCGTTAAACTTCCAACCGCCAGTTTCTCGAACAAGTTCTGCAAACAGCATTGAACAGCAGTTTTCATATTGCTCTCCACCTGATAGATCAAACCTAACCATTTCTTTTCCCTTCCCATCCTCGGCACGAATAAATGCATTTTGAACTTTCCCAAAGCTCTGTCTCCTCTTGATCCCATCGTAAATTTGGACGACAAAGACCACTTTGGCAAAATGATCCGCTAAGTCATTTAATTTAACGATTATCTGTTCATCGTCTCCGTCGCCTGCACCAGTTCGATTGTCACCTGTTAACCAGATATGTCCTGATGGATGGATCATATCGTTAAAGTAGATAACATCACCATTTTTTAACGTGGGTTTTCCGTTTTCTAGGAGACCTAAATTCTGTACTTTTCCGTCAGTACCGCACAGAAAAGCAATAACATCTAAATCATATTCGTCATCCTCCTCTTTCTTTTTACCGAAAAGGCCGCTGAGCATTCCTTGCTTTTCTTCACGAATATCCCAGCCAAGACCAATGGTTACGGTAGTAAGATCGTGCTCATTCTTTTTGAGACTTACACCTTGCCCCTTTTTAAGAGAAATTGCCATTTGCACTCCTTAGATTACTAAATTTACTTCTGGTGGCGGAGGGGGTAAGTCGTCCAGTCCAGAAACTTCTTTCTGTCCTGAATCTATTTTTTGACTACCAGTTGAAACACTAGCTGTAACCCATTTAAAAAAGGCTTTGATTGTGTTTTCATCAGCGGTGTCTAATTGAACAACCACTTCAGTTATTTGTTTAAGAATCGTTGTATCTGCTCCTTGCCCTGCTGCGCAAGCTACAATCATTCCCGTACGAATGCTTTTTAGTTTTGTTAGCCCTTTTTGCCAATCATCCGTTGGAGAACCATCAGTCATAATAAAAATTAAAGGTTTCCAATCGCCCTTAACATCAGTAGTTGTCTTGGCCACTTCGGAATCAATTCGATCAGCGAGCAAATTTAGAGCTTCACCAAAGGCTGTCGTACCACTAGCAATTAAAGATGGTGATTGGAACGTGGCTAACTCAGTCAAGGGGGTTACGACTTTTGCTGCAGAATCAAAAGTTATAACTGACAAATAGGCAGTTTCGAGTGCATATGGATCTTTACGCAATGTTGAAACAAGTGTTTGTACTCCAGCTTTAACTGCTTCGATTGGTTCTCCACTCATTGACCCCGAAGTATCAAGTACAAGATAAACAGGCAATCTTCTCATGTAATGTTCCTTAAATAAGGTTGAATAGTATTAGGCAACTGATACGCCAAATTGATTACAAAGTGACTCAAGTCCCCCAGTGAATCCTTGGCCAACTGCTTTAAATTTCCATTCGCCGTTATGACGATAGACCTCGCCAAAAATCATAGCAGTTTCAGTACTGTAGTCTTCTGAAAGATCAAATCGAGCAATTTCAATATCATTATCATTATTTACAATACGCATAAAAGCTTCACCTACCTGTCCGAAATTTTGTTTCCGTAGATCCGCTTCATGAATAGTCACACAGACAACTATTCGCTTAATCGCTTCAGGTACAATTTCAAGATTAATCTTAATAGCTTCGTCGTCACCATCTCCGGCGCCAGTAAGGTTATCCCCTGTATGTTCTACAGAGCCACACGTCGAAAGTAATTGGTTATAAAAAATGAAATCCACATCACGACGAACTTTCCCGTTCTCAGAAACTAAGAACGCACTCGCGTCTAGGTCAAAATCTGAACCGTCACTAGCTCGAGCCTCCCAGCCGAGACCAATAAGAATAGACTTCAATGATGGTTCTGTCTTAGATAATGAAACATTGCCACCTTTAATCAATGATACTGCCATTTGTTCTCCTTCAAGTTATCATGCGAAGTATGTAGTTGCATATATAGCACAAAAGAATGTCATTCTATTCTGGATTGGCGAACAAAACCATATCAGCGCTGTTGTTTTAGATTGTTCAAGTATAGAGTTACTATGAAAGATCCACTGTGCGGGAGGCGAGCGACGGCATGGCCAAAAGCAGACCACCCTTATTCTCTGGTCTGCACAGCCGTCAGGCTGCGATATAGCTGTATTGAATCAACTTTTTGATCCAGCGCGGTGCATTGCGTTGAACGGTCAGTGCTTCGTAATCCGTTTGGGCATCCCGGTAGTAATCGCCCCGCTGGATCAACAAAAACACGGTTTTCAATAATTTGTGGGCGATGGCGAAAATGGCACGCTTTCGACCACGTCGAATCAACAAGCCCTTGAACTTGTCTTGCAAGCCGCAGCGGGTCCGACTGGCGGCATTGGCCGATTCACACAAAATGCGCCGCGGATAAGGGTTGCCCTGGCGCGCCCTCGCCGATTTGCGCTTACCCGCCGATTCGTTTTGACCGGGACAGACGCCGGCCCAGGAGGCCAGTTTGGCCGGCGAGCCGAAGGCCGTCATATCGTCGCCGATTTCGACCAGGATCA
>SXGT01440903.1_pt1 | contig 11095 bp, 6 predicted proteins | sample 3176221 | NCBI WGS metagenome assembly SXGT01 (sample SAMN11356862, study PRJNA531348) | freshwater metagenome | isolation source: freshwater sample F1-120 | place: China: Fuxian Lake, Yuxi | collected 2017-12-25
AGTAATATTGCATTCATAAAAATTAAATTTAAGCAAAGATAATGTATTTTTTGATACTGTATTTAATAACTATATTCTTATGGCATTATGGCCACCTGCAGCCGCAATTTCCAGAGCTCGTTTTATATGGTTTTGACCCTTCACATCTTGAAAATCGACATTGTGGGTAGTTTGATTCCTGAAAAAATCATCTCTTGTGTTTACCCTGGTGGGCATAATGATTAACTCCTCTCTTAAAAAAGCAACAACTTCGGAAAGATGCTTAACACCAATTACCTCTATATCATTAACAATCCCTGCCTCTCGCGCATTACTTACTGGTAATATTATTCCATGGAAATTTTCCTTCCTAGCTTGTATGGCCATCGGAAGGGCGCCTCTTATAGGCTGAAGAGTTCCGTCCAGAGAAAGCTCACCCATAATAAGATAATTGCCTAGTTTCTGAAAAGGAATTTGACCTGATGATGCCAAAATACCTAATGCTATAGGAAGATCATAGGCAGATCCTTCTTTTCTTAAATCAGCAGGTGCTAAATTCACAATGGTTTTAACACGGGGCATTTTCAATCCTGCGTTAGTAATAGCAGCCTCAATACGCTGGAATCCTTCTTTTACGGCATTGTCAGGCAAACCAACCATATTATAATAGTTTGTTCCAGCAACGGGTTGCCCGCCCGTATTGACTTCTACTGTTATTGTTTTAGCTCCAACACCTTGTACCGCACTGGCAAAAGTTTTAATTAACATAGCATCTCCGTTATTCTTAAATAAACGTAAGATATGCTATTTCATTTGGGCTATTTCAAAATTCAGAAAACGAAATTTTGATAAAAAATGATATTAAATATCTAGTTATCAATAAATTAAATAAAAAGGAAATGGTCCTATCAGGTAGGAAATCAAGGCTTTCTGTCCTAAAAAATAAATTAACCCTCTAAATGTATCTCCAAAAGTGAACTAAAAGTGAGAACGTCTTCACCAAACAAGGAAATTTGTTGTTCAAAAAATGTTGCCATCAGACCATCTCGGTATTTTAAAAAAGTCTCCCAGCTTTCACATTTAAATTGAAGGGCATACGTCTGAGCATCTATATTTTCTTCACCTAAAAGTGAGCAAAGTCTAAAACTTGAAAATAAACCTAATGACATGATAGCCGGAATGTTTGTTTCTAATACCCACAACTTCCAAGAGTCAAAAATTTTATTTTCAACCCTATAAGTAATATTATATAAATACATTTAGCTATGTATTAGGTTTTCTTTTGCCCGGACCAAGACTATTAAATCGAGATCTTGTCTTGTTTTTATTCGCACTTTGTGGATAATTAGTTCTGTTTCGGCCATAATCATTGCTTCCATAAGATTTCCCCATTGGCCGCCGGCGCGAATTCGAGTTGTTGGATGGTTGGCCAAAAGTATCGATGGAGGAGCCATCCTCAACATAGAGCGTTCCTTTTGAAATAGTTGCTAGGTCGTTTTTTATCGATTCATCACTAACATAATTTTCCCTGTTCCAAGTCTTATATGCCAATTTCATATAGGAAGCAATCGTATTAATCATGCCTGCCTTTTTAGGGCCTTCAGGCATTTCCTTTGCTTTTTTTATCAGTAATTGTATGTGATGACCATAATGCCTATAATTATTTTCAATATTGGGATAGGCAACTTCCTCCGGATGTTCCTTCGAATCCTCTTTTGAAAATACCACACCTTCTGGAGGAGTCATTTTTAACTTGAAATCAGAAATCCGATAAGCATGTTTCCAAAGTTTTGTTCTGAAATCCTCTACATTCCTACATTGAGGATTTATGACAATCATTAAATCTATAATTTTGTCAACATACTTCCGCTGTTTCTCTAAATCTTCAATTTCTGCCGCGTAATAAAGCATTTTTTGAATATTTCTTCCATATTCGGCAATATTAATTTCTCCTCTTTGAGAATTATATTCAATTTCAGGTAAATCCACTTTACTCATTTTGCTGTTTTTACAGCTGTTAAATAATATAAATAAACTGCAAATGTACGCAGTATAATGCTGTCTTCATGTTTTATTAACGAATTATTTGTAATTTTTTGACTCCCTGAATATTTTTTCCGTCAAAATTTAATAAATAACTGCCCGTTGGTAAATTAGATAAAGGAATTTCAAGTACCTCACCTTGTGCTAATCCTTTTGTATATACCCAATTCTGAATTAATTTTCCTTCCGTGTTCCACAGGCTTAGAGTGATTTCTCCTATTAAGGTTTCCAAAACTAAAATCTGACAAAATGAATTAGCTGGGTTAGGGAAAATTTCAATCCTTCCTGCTTCATTTTCAGATGAAAACAGCCCTGTGCTTGCTATACTTTGAATGGAACCAATTTGTAAATCATCTTTTCGATATTTCCCATCAGCGCCGTCTTCCCATTGAATAAATAAAGGATAAACCTTATTTTCAGATTTCCTCCAAAGCTTAAAACGTATATTTTCATTCTCAAAAAAACCATTTCTTTCCGAAACATTTTGACTATTTCCCCAGGCAATAATCGCAATATTTCCTGTATCTACCTTTGAAGCGCCAAAAAGCAAAGTATCATTTGCAAAAACACCAATTTCATCTCCCTTTTTAAGAAATTGATTAGAATATCTTAAAGCTATGGTACTATTGTTTCCCGTATTCTGATTAACCCTCCATTTATAATATTCTAAGGTGTCCAACATCGGAATATATTGAATGCTAGGTGGAATTACCCCAGAAACATATTGTTCTGGATATATGAGTTGCGTTGCTTTCTTTGCCTGAATATAATAACCTTGTCCTGGATTTAATTGTCTTAATGTATTAATCTCCAAATCGGGAATATAAACCTTACCCTCATTATCTTTTATTAATTTAATGTCATTGATAATCGGTTTTAAAACTTCAGTAACCGGCCTGGATAAAAAACTGTAAAAGGGTATTATTTGAAGCCCCTTTTTTAGGTCGATAGGATAAAATAATGGCTTGACAACAGCACCAGTTAGAGTTAGTTTACCCCCAATATCTGTCGATATCTTATAACCCTTTTGAATGTTAAAAGCGGGATAATTTGCATTTTTCTTATCTATAAAATAAGTGTTACCCTCTACATCTTCAATTGATTTGATAAATGTATATTTAGACCAGTCTGCTAAGTAATCAAAAGCTTTTATCTCTGGAATGATATAACTTGATATGGTATTCCAACCTGGATTTAAGTAAAAATCAATTTTAGCAGAAGTTAAGGTAAACATTGATTCAATGGCGCTGGTGCCACCTGGTAAAAAGGTATTAGTGGCTGTCACCACCCCATAAGAACCGATTGGAGAAAATTGACATTGAACATCTATATCCTTAGGGCTATTAAGCGGTCTAATTTTAAATCTTAACGTTGAACCAGTTACAAAACCCTCTTTTTCAGGCGTGTCTGGATTATCCCCATAAACATTTAAAACTAAATTTTCATCCCTCCAGATTGCATATCCCACACAAGTTAACTGGTTCCCTGTTTCCATGAAAAGCCCAATTAAATCTCCAGGAACTATTTTAACATTTGATCCAAAATTAAAAGATGAATTTTTAAATATTAAAACCTGATGAATAATATTTGACGGCCTGATTTTCCAGTTTTCCGGCAGATTTACTCCCTTTGAATCTTGAATTACTTCCAGCGAATCAATTAGATTTCCTCCCTTCCAAACGATTATACCTTTTCTATTTAAATACCCTGGATTAGATTCAAAAGAAAATTTCAAAGTATTCTCTTTCAATAAAAAACTGGAATCCTGAGCAGGTAAAATTTGAGAAACCCAGTCAGGTTTAGTTTTTAATTGCCATGGAATATTACTATTTAACTTTATTGACACCTGACTTACTGAATCTGGAATGGCAATCATTCTGGTGGCTAATTTTAATAAAGGTAAAGCAGCTTCTTGGAAAATTTTAACATTCACCTGAACGGTCTCATCGATTGAACGAATCAAAAGGATACCAGTTCTACTTGATCCATTTGTATTAACCATTACAGAAACCTTCAGACTATCCCTTACCATGCCATTTTCCTTGTCTACATTTACCCAATCAGGTTTACTGATTACCTTCCAGTCTACATTTCCTTTTGTATAAATAAATTGGCTATTTGGCGAAGATGAAAAATTTAAAGAATCTGGATTAATAAAAAATTCACCTTTTTTAGGAGCCTGTTTAATTAAAATTAATTTACTTAAGGTATCCCCACTGGCAGCGAAAACACGAATCGTATCTGTTCGAGGTTCTTTATTTGTATTACTTAGGACCGAAAATCTTAAGTTCCCATTTTCTAATCCCAGTGGCGTATTTATATTCATCCAAAATGCCTTCGTTCTGGCCATCCAATAAATATTCGATTTAATAGGAATACTTACATTTTGTAAGTCGTCTGAAACTTCAATAAAGGAGGTATCAATCGATAAAGTGGGTTTAGCAGGATCTTGAGAAATAAAAATGGCTTTCGTTTTAACAGATCCTCTTAAAGTATATGTATAGTTGAACTGTCTTCTGACTCCTGTATTGCTGCTAACAAATAATGAAACATTTAATCCGGAAGGGGTTGCAGCCCAGCTTGGATGGGTGGTTGATACCCAAGAAGGCCTTTTTGTTACGTCCCAACCTGTTGAGCCTCTAACATTAACTCTAAAGGTCGTATAGGCATTTTTTAAAAATGCTGTATCAGGAGTAATAAAAATACTGTCTCTGTTTTTCTTCACATTAATCCCGTAATCTTCTACTTCCAATATTTCTGGTGATATTTCGCATGCGCTACTATCTGTTTTTTCCGTGGATAAAATGATACGCATTCGCGTTATGCCTAAGGGCATATCTTCGGGAACGGTTATATTTTTAAATACCCCTGTAACAGAAGTAAACTTAGGAATAACTGAATTATAAATTTGTTCTAATGTATCATTAAAATCCTTATCTCCATTATAATCGATGTAAAGTTGCCAGCGGTATAAATCCGCTTTTGACAAAGAATTATGCTTACTTGCAAACCTGAAATAATGAATCCTTCCCTCTTCTACATTTCCAATTACATCTGTTTTATTAATATACCCGAGATTTTGTCCAGAGGTAAATGATTTATCGCTCAAAGTTACAGATTCGATCCAGTCTGATTTACCTGCACCATATGAATAGCAATAAGGATCGTTACAACCTTCGGTTTTAAAACTAAATTCAGTAGATAAAGGACTCTTAATATTTGCACAATAAGCACTTACCTGGATGATGAAGGAATTACAAGGGGCCAGATTAGAAATTTCAAGAGAGGTTCCTTGTATGGAATCAACACTTATCCAGGTGCTGTCGCGTTGATTTTTATATCTCACCTGATAGTGATTCGTACCCCTTATTGGATTCCATGTTATTTTAGCCCAGGTATAATCTTTACCAGTAACTTTTAAACCTGAAGGTGCTACACATTCCGAAAGAGAAAGCGCATTTTGTTTTACATTAATATCAAAGGATTTTGTTCCCGTAGCAGAAATATTAAATTTCGCAGAGCGTGGATAATAGGTGATGTTTGAATCACAGGAAAAAGTTAAATCTGTATTTCCAAAAGATCTGTTTGTTGGAAATTTTAACCAAGACGGATTATTCGAAACATTCCATACTGTATTGGAAGTAATCACAATCGTTTTATTTCCCCCTTCCTTTTCAAAAGTAAAATCGAGAGGTTTTACGTCTAGCATAGGGATAATTTTCAACCCTTTGACCTCTTTTTTATTCGAATAGGTACTTGTTGATCTCACTTCTTGTTCCGATGAGCCACAGCTTTCTTCATATAATAATTCGACATAATAATCACCCGTCGCAAAACTTACCCCTGCACTTGATAAAACCTGCATGCTTGAAAATGATTTCCCTGACATTAGAGTCTCTGTAGGATCTAAAGTAACTTTCGTCATTAATTGCCCGCCTACCTTGTAAAGTTTTAAAATAATACAACCATTAAAGTCAGCATTTCCTGTATTGGTAAAGTTGGCACTTACAGAGAATCCATCATCACTAATGATAGGAATAGGATCTATTCTAATTTCTGAATCCATAGTTAAGATAGGAGCAGTAACCACAACAACACCCCCTCCTCCACCGCCTCCAGTAGAACCTCCACCGGTTGATCCACCTCCTCCGGTTGATCCGCCGCCACCTTTGTCACAGGCAACTGTAGGGTAAATAGTATTTAGTGCGGCAATATCTCCTCCGCTTAACCCACCTCTTTGTCCTATGGTAGTTCCAGCTGCTGCTGGAGGAGTCTTAACGGAAATCGTAGGAAGTCCGTTCGAGGAAAACGCATAAGCACCATAATGCATGATGGAACCGTAATCGTATGGACCAGATTCCGTACCAACACTCCCGTATTTATCAAAATTATTGGCATATCCACTTGAAATATTTGCTGCATTAACCGTAATATAAGTATCTCTGTCATTTCTCGATTGTTCATGCCACATCCCTGCCGCATGACAAATTTCGTGTACAGCTGCCCCAAAACCACAGGCACTGTGCACATTAATGGGTTGGGCTCCGCCAATTTTACCGACATAAGACCAACAGGCAAAATCTGAATCTTGAAAAACAAGGTAATCTGATTGTGTTGTTCTGGGTACTAAACATATATTGGTACTCGCATTTACATGTGCTATCGCGCTGCTAATAATTCCTGCACTAGCCAGACCTGAAGGAATAGTATAATAAATGATACCCCCAGGCCAGGCCCAGGAAGCAAAAGGAATAATTCCCCCTTTTTCCAATTTCTTTAATATGTATTCTTCCTCTGAAAATAGGACAATATCCTCCCCAACAAAAACTTTACCATCCCGTATATTAACTGTTAAGTCCGTTGGAGTATTCCTACCCTTAAATAATATGCTCGCTTTTTCAAACCGTCCTCTGGTAGACTGACCTGACAGTTCATCAATGAAAAAAAAGCTGAAAAATACACTAAAAAGGAATGAGTAATGGGTAAGTTTCATGCGAGAGCTTATTTAAAAAATACTAAAAGGTTAAAGATATATGTCTTTTACATATTAATTTGTACCCTGTTAAATATAATAATTTTTTAATTTTCTTAAAAATAATGAGTCCTTTAAGTTTAATAATCCTGTTATCTTTGATTTTTAATGATCTTTTACATGAATCTTCCATTTAAAATAGCCCTCCGATATTTAATTGCTAAAAAATCAACCCAGGTAATTCAACTTATCACAGGTATATCCGTTTTGGGACTTACTGTTGGAACTGCTGCATTGGTTTTGGTTCTTTCTGTATTTAATGGCTTTGAAGACCTCATTATGGGCATGTACGTAAAATTCAATCCTGATATTAAAATTACCCCAATTTCAGGAAAATTTTTCCACCCTGATGAATCCTTAGTTTATAAAATTTCAAAAATTCAAGGCATAGAAGCTGTATCGGGTACCCTGGAGGAAATAGCGTTTTTTACTTATCAGGAGAAGCAAGATTTTGGTATGGTCAAAGGAGTTGATACTCTTTTTAAAGCTGTCTCCAATATTGATTCATGTATCAAAGAAGGTATTTATCTGCCAAATCGTTCCCTTTCATTTAACGCAATCATAGGGTTAGGTATTAGAAATAAACTGGGGATTAATTTAGAAGATCCCTTTGCATCCTTAACGGTTTATATGCCGAAAAACAAGGAAAATACGCCTTTTGAAAACCCATTCAGGAGCAGAAATTTACAGCCTGTAGGCACTTTCATGATTCAACAAGAATATGACAATCAATATATTATTACTACGCTAGATGTAGCAAGAGAACTGATTGGCAACCCAGATATTCTTTCAGCATGGGAAATAAAAGTTGAAAAAGACTATCCTGTAAAACAAGTTATTTCGGAGTTGCAATTAATACTCAAGGATCAATTTTATGTTAAGGATTATTATGCACAAGAGGAGGGTTTTATTAAGTTGATGCGCCTTGAAAAATGGCTCAGCTTTGCCATCGTAGGATTTATGCTTCTTTTGGTGGCCTTCAATTTAATTGGTGCCTTATGGATGATTGTATTAGATAAAAAAAGAGATATATCTATTTTAAAATCTATTGGATCTACAGATTTAGATATTCGGAATTTGTTCTTATATGAGGGTTTATTTCTAACAGGAATTGGATTAATATCAGGCGTTTTACTCGCTCTTTTTATCTTTTTTTTACAAAAAACATTCCATTTAGTCACCATTCCGGGATCTTTTGTAGTTGATTCCTATCCCATAAGTCTTCGTTGGAAGGATTTCATTGTTGTAGGAATTACCGTCTTTTTAATCGGTCTACTGGCTTCATTACCTGCTGCTTTAAGAGCAATGCGTATTTCTACACACGAAAAAATAGTTTAAATTTCTTCCGAATAAGGCATTTTTATTTAAATAAAAATGCCTCTTCCAAATAGGGTATATTCGGAAGAGGCATTTATGGAATTTATCCTATTAACCTAAAAGATTAATAACCCGTGTTCTGAGTAATTAAACCTGCAGAAGTTTGAACTTCTCTTAAAGGAATAGGCCAGCGAGATCTAAAATCTTCTGTTAAACCTGCAGCATTCCAACGACCTGTTCTTCTTAAATCTAGCCATCTTAAACCTTCGTGAGCAAATTCAACTCTACGCTCTTTCAAAATAGCATTGATTAATCCAGCTGAAGTTGTTTCAGTAGCATCACTTAAACCAGCACGTTTACGAATGATGTTTAACTCAGCAAGAGACTCAGATGTTTTATTCAGATTTGCATAAGCTTCCGCTCGAATCAAATGCATTTCAGCTAAGCGAATTAATAATACATTATCAATACCATTGATACGGGTATATTTAATTGTTTTATTTGCAGGTGCTGTACTAACATTCACTACTCTTCTGATATCCCCTGCTTCGTGAGCATCTCTTAAAGAATTAGACGAGGTAAATTCATTTCTTCCCCCATTTGCTGTTGGATAATACCAAAATGCAATAGAATTTGTATTGTTAATATCAAATTGCAACTCCCAGATAGCTTCTGTTGAGTTTTGGCTCAACCAGATATTCTGATAATTTGCTCCCGTTAAAAGAGTATGTCTCTTAGAGTTAATTACCTCCGATGCAGCAGCATCCGCAAGCGCCCACTCATTACGAACGGCATGTACACGAGCTTTTAGTGCTAAGGCAACATTTTTGTTTGCTCTTCCGTTACCATTTGTGGTCACCAAATTTGCCACTGCAAAATCAATGTCCTCCAGGATTAATTTCCAGACTTCCTCCTCTGAAGCTCTCGCTTTAGGAGCAGCATCTTCGGCTGAAAGCGTTGGAACGGTATAGATAGGTACACCTAGCCCACCTGCTTTGTTATATCCTGCTGGAGAACCTCCAAATAAAGTAACCAGATTAAAATAATGGAAGGCACGTAATAATCTCGCTTCTCCAATGGCATTATTGGCATTGAAACTTGGATCTTTTACGGAAGGAACTGAAGCTATCACATTATTTGCACGATTCACTCCAATGTACACTTGATTCCAAAGGCCACCAATGTTGGTATTATCGGCTAATACTTGACGGTTGAAAATTTGAGCGTAGGTTGGAAATGTTCCTGTATGATTGATATTGTCAGCATATAAATCTGGTAGAACTTGCAGCTGAAGCCCAAAATAATTACTGCTTTGAATAGCGTTGTAGGCACCTAAAAGGGCCGCATCAACGTCTTGTTTTGTTTTAAACCCTACGGAGGCATCTAAGGCAGTGTAGGGTTCCAATTCCAAATTGTTATCACAAGCCTGGAAGAAACCAAATGCTGCGATTACCATGGATATTTTAAATATGTTTTTCATTTCAACATGTTTTCAATCTAAAAAAATAGAATTCAATTAAAGGATAAACCCTATTAAAATCCAATATTTAATCCGAACAACAATGATCTCGACTGTGGGAAAGTTAAGAAATCAGTACCTGGCGCCGTATTCGTTTCGCCAAATGTACTTACCTCTGGGTCGAAACCAGAATAATCGGTAAAGGTTAATAAGTTTTGTCCAGTCACATAAATTCTTGCACTACGCATCTTGATTTTCTCAAGTAACTTAGCTGGGAAGGTGTAACCTAAAGTAACATTCTTTAAACGAACATAAGATGCATCTTCTACAAAACGATCTGATACTCTTCTGTTATTATTTGGATCACCAAATACGGCTCTTGGCATGGTTGTATTGGTGTTTTGAGGTGTCCAGCGACTCTTAACTGTATTTGCTTGTCCAAATACCCCATTCATACCTTCTGAAAAAGCACGTGTATTATTGAAAACAAAATTACCTATGCTATATTGGAAGAAAAAGCTTAAATCAAAACCATAAGCCTGAATGTTATTAGTAATACCCCCATAGTAGTTGGGATTAGCATCTCCTAATATTTCCTGGTCATCACTTGTAATAACACCGTCATTATTTATATCCTTAAACTGTATATCACCAGGTCTGGTTAAAGTTGACTGATAAACTGCAGTTGTACGACCTGTTAATTCTTTTGCTTTCTTATCTAATGCATCAATTTCAGCCTGTGTTTGGAAAATACCAACCGTTCTATAACCTCTAAAAGATCCTAATGCTTCTCCTTCGGCAACCCAACTGGCAAAACCAGCAGCAAATGGTGTTCCAGCCAACTTAAGAATTTCATTATCGAAAAATGAAATATTAAAGTTAGTTGTCCATAATACATTTTTAGTTTCAACATTGGTAGTTGATAAACCTATATCAATACCTTTATTACGGATGGATCCAATGTTTTCCTGAATACCAGTGAATCCTGAGGCACCAACTAATGGTCTGTTTAATAACAATTGGTTGGTTGTTCCCTGATAGGCATCAACTGTAAGCTGTAGTTTGCTCTCGAATAATCCAATTTCAAGTCCTAAATCAATATCTTCACGTTCCTCCCAGGTTAAATTTGGATTTCCTAACTGTGTAGGAGCCAAACCTGCTCTCTGTAAATAATTGGCTCCAGGTGCAATTAAAGCACGAGATGCGAAGTTGGCAATATCCTGATTTCCTCTTCTACCCCAGCTAGCTTTTAACTTAACCTCTGA
>SXGT01689205.1_pt1 | contig 11095 bp, 10 predicted proteins | sample 3176221 | NCBI WGS metagenome assembly SXGT01 (sample SAMN11356862, study PRJNA531348) | freshwater metagenome | isolation source: freshwater sample F1-120 | place: China: Fuxian Lake, Yuxi | collected 2017-12-25
CCTGAAAATGGGATGCAGCGGAACAATCCGCTTAAAGCGGATAAATTCGCAGCGTTTTTAACAAACTTTTAAAATAATTGCCCAAAAATTAGGCAGTTCAAAAATTGCTGAGTAAAGTTCCTTGTAAAAGGGATTTGTTCGGCGCTTCCCTAAGATCTCAGGATAGGCTTGGGACCGGTACCCGGTTACGCCGCCGCTAACTGGTTCCCTTTTACTCCGCCGTTCACACCTTGATTCATTCATGCTGTGCGCGGGCCAAATAGGTCACTGTAAAGTCATGGTCATGTGCTTATAATGGCGGTAAGCGCGGTCGCGTGATCAATGCAAAAATACTAATAATCAGGAGTATGCAATGACAAAAAAAGCCCAGCGAGCAAAAACTCCCACGCCAGTCAGCGATTCAGTGGTCGATGCCATGGAGGCCAGACTGGAACAAGCGCAGGATCATGCCTCGTCGCCAGCTGAATCAGCATCGTCCACTCATGAGTCTGGTTCGGAAGACGCACCGCACGCGCCGCAAGACAGCACGCATCTCTGAGCAGACCTTCCGACAAAGCCACCACCCCGGTTGGTCGCTAGGGGCGGCGTGTCGCATTCACACCATTGGCAGGCGGGCATGTGCGCCAGGTGTTGCACGCCATTGTCCAGCCTTGTCCTGCACGACGACATCCACATCCCACACGCGTGCCCTCGGTAGTACCTGTGATGGCGGCAGCATGAAAAATACCTTGGTCAGTGCATCGGCCACGACACACCGTGATGCGATCACGGTGACCGAAGCCCAATAGGTCGGCGAATAGCCCGTGCGAGGATCAAGTATGTGATGGTGCCGATGATCTGCACTGAATCTGGTGTGCGCGTCGGATGAGGTCGCGATAGCGCGGCCCGCACTGCGCACGATGGGTATCTGGCGTTCAATTTGCGGCGCGTTGGCACGCGGCTGTTTGACCACGGCATCTTCAATGCCGAATGCCCACGGGTGCCCGCCCGGTGCCTCACCCAGCACTGCGGTTTCACCGGCATCGATCATCGCGTGCGCGATTCCGTGCGCCATCAGAGCCGCTCTGGCCCGGTCCGCGGCATAGCCCTGCGCGATACCGTTGAGTGAGAGCTGCATCCCCCGAACATTGAGTCGCAGCCTGTCGGTCGATATTTCCAGCGCCCGCCAGTTGACGCGTTGGCGCGCCAGTCTCAGCGCACGCTCAGAGGGCAACTCGCCTTGCCGCGCCGCTTCTTCCCAAGCCAGCCACAACGCTTGCATGGTGACGTCAAAGCTGCCGCCGCTCCGGCGTGCGATCTGTTTTGCCAGTGAGACCACCTCAAGCAGGGCGGGTTCTGGGCGCGTCAGAATGCCGCGTGCATTGAGCCGTTGCAGTGAACTCTCGGGATCGAACAGGCTCATCTGACGTTCGACATCACGAATCGCACGTACCGCCGCATCCAGTGCGATCTCCACACGCTCGGTATCGGCATGCGCGGCTTTGATCCAGAGCGTCGTGCCAAAACCCAGCAGCGCGCGCTCACGCCAGACCAGTTCGCCGCGCGTCGCGTGCACCAGCGCTGGTATGGATGCGCTAGCACCCACCAAGCCACAGGTCCATCGTAGTATCTGTCGTCTTTGCATGGTGTTGTTTCGCTGGTGGGTCATAAGCCGAGGTTTGATTCAGAAATCCTTAGGCCTTTTTTGTGCTCAATGCCGCGAATGCCTGACGCAGATAAGGATCTACATTGGGCTGATCCAGCAACCAGCGCACATAATCCTTCGGCACCTCGGATAGCGGCACACCCTTGTGTTTACCAAAGCTCATGTGGGTGGGCAGACGAGCCTGCTCCGACGCCTCCCACAGCGCTTCCAAAGACGCAATCCGCATATGCTGGCACAAGTGATCAAGAATCGTGCCGCAGATACGCACATCTGCCTCAGCCGAGTGAGCGTGCCGCAGGCGTTCTCTGGCGGTTTCGCGATCGAGAAAATAGAGCAGCGCACTCTGGCTATGTGAATCCACTTCCGGCCAGGCACGCCGCGCCAGTGCCAGCGTGCAGATGCGTCTGACCTCGGGTTGACCAATGGCCTGCCAGTCGAAATCAATGTTGTGACCAATCAGGTAGTGCAGACCATTCGGCAGACGGAAGCTGGTGGACGGTGGGCAATCGACCAGCTCCTCATCCAAGATGTGGTGGGTAGCCAGCGCACCCAGGCTTATGGGTTTGCCGGGTTGGTAGCGTTGATGGAAAGTCTCGCCAAGTGCGAATGGCGCCAAGCTATCAACAGCAATCCACGCCGCTTCAATGATGACGGGATCGACGATGCCCGTGGCTTCGGTATCAAAAATAATCGCAGTGGGCATGGGGGGTATTGTTATCAAACGATCTCGAATGCCCGGTTGATCGAGTACCCACCGGGTGCGGTCGTTTCATCTGTCAATGGTTGATCAAATAGTGGGTGCCTATGATACCGCGTGGTCCTGACCGCAATCACAAACGGCCTCAGCACTTGGCCGGAAAATGATATTTATTTGATAATTAGATGCTGATTTTTTGGCACTAATCAGCGTTTGGTAATACGATACTTTCTTATTCTGTCGTTCCTATCAAAATACCGGCCCCAGAATTGAGGCGCCTTGCACCTCTGATTCTCTGCCAGATCCTTGCCAGCCAACGCGACGCTCATTTTGATGGCGACGCTTGGATAACGACAGCACGTTGCATCAAAAATTAAAACAAGAAAGGAGACAAAAATGTCCAGACTCGAGTTATTTGGTCAGGGCCTGGTAGGCGGATTGATGATTCTTCTATTTATCGAGTACTTTGCTGGCTATCTGCACATTAACAAGGCCGAGGTGCATCGATACAAAAATACGCCGGAGGGGCGTGTCGCTCATGTCGTTCAGAACAGTTTACTGATGATATTGCTGGTACTCTGCGGTATCGCCTCTGTGCTGATTGGTGGATAGATGTTAAATCGCATATTGACAGTGCAATGAGAGAAAAACGGGTATGGATACCAAGGTACTGAAGGCACTGCAATGGCAGGTGTTTCAAAATGTCGCTGCGGCCCAGCTGGTGCCGCTGATGCGTATTGGGGATGAGCTAGGCTTGTTTGCCACGCTGGCGCGAGTGGGCCCCTGCGACAACGCGCACTTTGCCGAGGCCGCAGAGATTCATGTCCGTTATAGCCTGGAATGGTTATGCGCGATGTGTGCCGCGGGTTATGCTTCTTACGATAGTGAGTGCAGCCATTTTTTTCTGAGTGAAGAGCAGGCCGCTGTCTTTGCCTGTGAGGACAGCACTTCACTGATGATAGGTGCGTATGACAGCGTGGCATCGCTGGTGATGGACGAGCCCAAAGTGCGCGCTGCATTCAAAACAGGCGAGGGTCTGGCATGGGGCGAGCATCACCCTTGCTACTTCCGTGGTACTGCCCGCTTCTTCAAGCCCGTCTATAAATCCAATCTGGTCTCTCGTTGGTTGCCGAAGATACCCGCACTCACTGAAAAGCTCACAGCAGGTGGGAGTTTTGCCGATGTCGGCTGTGGTCACGGTGTCTCTACCATGCTGATTGCCGAGCACTTTCCCAGCGCAAAGGTACATGGCTTTGATTTTCATGGTCCGTCGATCGAAGAGGCAAAACGTCTTGCAGCGGAGGCGGGTCTGAGCGAGCGCATCCACTACGAGACGCGCAGCGCGAAAGACTACAGTGGCACCTTCGATGTGATTGCCTTTTTTGACTGCCTTCACGACATGGGCGATCCGGTGGGGGCCTCCGAGCACGCCTGTCGGCAGTTGAAAGAAGAGGGTCTGCTGGTCATCATCGAACCCTTTGCCAATGACAAGCTGGAAGAGAATTTCAATATTGTGGGCCAGATGTTTTATACAGCCTCGACCATGGGCTGCGTGCCAGCGTCGATGGCGCAGGAAGTCGGCTTGGCACTCGGTGCCCAGGCAGGGCCTGCAAAACTTGGCATGGTGTTGCAGCAGGCGGGTTTTTCGACCGTAGAAACGGTGGCCACCACAGCGACCAATATGGTGCTCTGTGCCAGAAAATAGGCCGTCAGCGTCTCACCCTTCGGAACTCCGAGCAGAACACCGATGCCAGCCTTCAAGCCGTCTTGGTAATTTGGACTGATTCTGCTCGGATTCAGGCAGAACCGTTTGGTAGCGAGTGAAGCGGGTCGCCTGGTCCTACGCCCATGGCCAGTGTTGAAACCGCTTGTTGAGACACTCGACGAATCTGGGTGCACTGAGTCAACCCGATCATTCGTGCGTTATGGTGCCGACGGAGTGGCGGGCAAGCGATCATTCAATCAACCCAGAAACGTTTGTGGCAAGCTGAATGGCACCAAGTCCTTGATGTCGCTGATCCCCGCGTCGCACAGCTGCGCTGGCACGCCATAACACCGAGATTTATTCAACGTCTGCTCAGCCGTGTGTCCGAAATTATGAAGATCGACCCATGATAAACAGCAGTGAAGACCAACATCGGCAGTTACCGACGCCAGAATATCGCGCCGATATTGATGGTCTGAGAGCAGTCGCGGTGGGTGGAGTCCTTATTTTTCACGCATTTCCTGAATGGTTGCAGGGTGGCTTTATCGGGGTCGATATTTTTTTTGTGATCTCGGTATATCTGATCACCGCACTAATTCTGACGGCGACAGAGAATCAAACTTTCAGTTTCAGCGATTTTTATGCGCGTCGCATCCGGCGAATTTTTCCTTCTCTCATTGTAGTGACGGTAAGTTGCTGTTGTTTCGGATGGTTCGCGCTACTTCCCGATGAATATCGTTCGCTCGGAAAGCATATGGCCGGCAGCGCCATTTTTATCCCAAATTTCCTGTTTTGGAGCGAGAGCGGTTATTTTGACTACGCAGCAGAGGCAAAGCCGCTACTGCATTTGTGGAGTTTAGGGATTGAAGAGCAGTTCTATCTGCTTTGGCCAGTGATTGCCTGTATATCTTTGAAATACAGATGTAGTCTGTTCATCACGGGCGGCGTATTATTTTTGGCTTCATTAGCGCTCAATCTGAGCATGATTGAGTCAAATACGGTGGGTACTTTTTTCTCCCCACTGACGCGTATCTGGGAACTGTTGTCGGGTGGGTTGTTCGCTTGGTTTTCAGGACCCGAGAATAATGGATTTGCTACATTCAAGTCCCGCATTAACAGCGGCCCGATCGTTGATAACGGGTTATCCATTGTCGGACTGATTTTGCTCTTGTCGGGCGCATCGCTATTGACGTCCGATGTTCCCTTTCCAGGCGCCTGGGCACTGGTACCGGTGGCAGGAACTTTGTTGATCATCATGGCCGGCGAAAAAGCCTGGTTCAATCACGTCGTTCTCTCCAGCCGACTCCTTGTCGGTATCGGACTCATTAGCTTCCCGCTGTATTTATGGCACTGGCCATTACTGTCGTTTGCAAGAATTCTTGAGGGGGCCAGCCCCGACCTGTCTACCCGCGTGGCTGCTGTCGTTCTGTCGTTTGGTCTGGCGATGCTGACCTATTTTTTCATCGAAAAGCCGGTGCGAGTTGGTTCGCGTAAAGCAGGTAAGACTTTTTTACTGGTGATTCTGATGGCTTTGTCCGGCAGTCTGGGTTTGTTCGTATTCATTGAGGGTGGATTTAAATTCAGAGCTTCCAGCCTTGCTATTGAAGCGCAAGTCGCTGATCTGAATTTTGATTTACCCGATAGCGAAGGCTGGTACTGTGAGGACTCCATGCACGACAGTCCTCGCTGTCATTCAACGGGACCATCGCCGTCTGTGGTGGTGATTGGCGATAGTCACGCAATGACTATTTATGCCGGTTTGCGTGACCGCTTCAAGGCCAAGGGGCAGGACATCGGTTTGTATGGCGCCAGCGATGGCTGTCCTCCGTTGCTTGATGTGGTTATTCAGGATCAGGGTGGTGATCCCAGAAACTGTCTGAAGAAAGGAACGCAGGCCATCAAAAGAATCATCGCCGATCCCTCCGTGCGCGAGGTAATCATCACCAGCAGGGGACCGATGTACACGACTGCCACCGGTTTTGGGGCTATTGAATTTGATCAGTTCGGGTCATGGGTCCTTCATTTAGAAGGCGAGCCACCAGGGGCGCGAACTAACGAGGAAGTTTTCTTTATGGGGCTGACGAAAACACTCGATACGTTGCTGGCGGCTGGAAAAAAAGTGACGTATTTGTATGATGTTCCCGAGCTTGGATTCGATATCCGAAGCTGTGTTTCCTTTCGCCCGTTCTCTGTCACCAGCAAAGTTACTGATCCCTGCGCAGTCAACAAAGACGTTTTTGTGAGCAGAAACAGGGCATTCAGAAGCAAGATGCAAGCTGTTTTATCAGCCCGTCCGGATATCCATGTCGTGGATTTAGCAACGGCTTTGTGTGATGAAGCGCGATGTTTTGGTGCTCGCGACGGCGTTTTGTTTTATATCGATGACGATCATTTAAGCAACCGAGGTGCCGCTCATGTGGTGCACCAGCTTTGGAATAATTTTTGAAAAGATGACAATAATCGGAATATTCTGGCAGCACCACCCGCATCAATTGACCCAGCATTTCCTCGCGTGACGCCGCAAGTCGACCTCAATGCCGGTGGCTCAAAGGATTGTTCGCGCCCGATGCCGTTCGCGAGATCGGCCAATCTGCATCACTTACTGTAGTCCTCTGCACACCCATAAAAACTCTCAATTTCATCATTAATAGCGGCGCTGGCGCTCGTTCTCGGGATGAGCTGCGCGCTGCCACCAGCACGCGGACGCCAGTCAAATCAAGAGTATTTGAGAGTTTGTGTGACCTATGCAGCGCAGGCAACTATGTCTAGCAAGAAAGGTCTCTCCGTATCGGTGGAATCCGGCATGGCCGGCTAGATCGCGTCGGTATTCAAAGCCAACTTGCAAGCGTGTGTCTGTGATGAAAAAAATAAATCTTCTTAATCGGTTGCTGACAAGCCTCTCCGAGGATAAAGGATTTGTCTCGCCTGGTAGCGCCGGTGTGATCTATCTGACGCCCTATCTCTCACTGATCGTCGCCATTCTCTACATGATGGCGGCCGATGATGAAATCTCAAAACAGGAATGCAATCATCTCCTTTTCGTATTCGGCGGCGATCAGCAAATCCTGCAAAGAGCGCTCAAATACGTCGAATAAAAAAGTGAAGATGAATTTTTGACAGAAATACCTGAGGTCGTTGAGGATGAAAACCGACTTTGTATTTTGCTGAATGTCTGTGATTCCAGCATGTCAGATGGCGATTTTTCAAAATCAGAGATGATTTTATTCTCTCGCATGTTGAGCAGTTTTGGATATTACAAAAATTCATTCAAGCCTTACTTCGATACCATATCGTTGAAAAACAAGCATTCTGTCTTCGGCACCAGCGCCGATACGTCGGGTGGCGAGATGACGCCGACACGCGCGCTGGTGGTGAGTATGTTGTACATGATGAGCGTCGATGGCGAGATGGCGAAGGAGGAAATCGGCCAGATCAATGTGGTCTTGCGAGGTTCAAAAAATATCCTTCCCGAGATCCTGAAATACGTCAAACGAACCAAGTTTCCTGATTTCATGAATGGGATCATCCCCGTTCTTAATCATCAGCAAAAATCATGCATCCTGGTGAATGTGGCTGATTGCATGCTATCAGATGGGCGTGTGAATCGACTTGAGCAAGATTTATTTCGACGCATACTTGCTGGTTTTGGTGTGTCGGAGGCACATTTCAAGAAGCACTTTAGCCACCTGGCCATCAAAAACGATCGGCCTGTTGATATTCGCAAGGCATCAAAGGCGGAGAAGAAAGGTGTGGTAATACGCAATTCGATTAACACCGACGACGAAAAAAAATTTGCTGATGCCGGAAAAGCGGCTCCCAATAAAACGATAAAGGTGTCACCGACCTTTGGAGCTGCCGCAAAAATGGCGCATGAGATCGTCAATCAATTTGAGCAGAGTGTTGATGCCTTCGAAAGTCAGGCTGCATCCTCCGGTGGCCTGGACGTCATGGCTGCCAATGCCAGAGCATCTGAGAGTAACAATATCAGTGGAGCACTCGCGAGCCCGTCCAAAAATGGACCGCATGAATCAGACACGAATCAGCCAAAGAAATCGGGTAATACAAGCGCCGCTGCAGGTTCTTGCCGCTCTGCGGCCAGCGGACCGATGGATGAGTGCAAGCATCGGTTGAACGATGCCCAGGGTGTGGCAGAAACACGCAACCTGCACGATTCCAAAAATGGTGAGGCAGATACGCGGCAGCTGCGCGATCCGAAAAATGGAGAGGTAGATGCACCGCAGCTACGCGATGCCAATGGTGGTGTCCCCGACAAGCGTAATTTGCGTGATGCGGAAGGTGGCGCTTCAGATCAGCGCAATCTGCGAGATGTAGAAGCCGGCCAGTCGGACAGTCGGCGTCTGCGCGATGGCGAAGGCGATGCTGACATACGCCGTTCAGGTGATGCGGAGGGTGACGCAGATATGCGGCGTCTGCACGATAGTGACGGGGCCTCCGACATACGCAGCTCGCGCGATGCAGGAAGTAATGCTGATATGCGGCACCTGCGTGACGGAGAAGGTGATTCTGACATACGTAGTGCGCGAGACGGAAAGGGCGACTCCGACAGGCGGCGTCTGCGCGATGCAGAGGGGGAGGCCGATGGACGTCAACAGTCCGATGCCGAAGCGACCGCCGACACCAATCAACTGCGTGATGCAAAGGCCCGCAGAGACAAGCGTCATCTGCGCGATGCTGAAGGTGAATCCGACCTGCGGCAATCTAGCGATGGTGATGGTGACGTTGACCTTCGCGCGGCCGAGGACACCAGCGCAGGAGCAAAGTCACGTAATTTGCGGGATGCTGCATCCGCGGGTGGTAAAAAACTCAGCGACAGTGATTACGAAAGCGATGTTGTCACTTTGCAGGACGGTCAGGGCACGCAAGACTCGGACTCGCATCTGCATGTGCGTATGGATTATCTGAAAAGCTGGACGGGATCGCTTAAAGATAATCTGGACGAATTTGAATCGATCGACGCGCGCCATACTGATAAACGAGCGACTGCCCTGGAGATGGTCACGATCAGACCTGATCGTCCTGCGGTTCTTGCGCTGGCAGTGACAAATTCGTCCATTCCTATCACTGCGCAAGCCAGACAAAATGACATCGTAAACAGGCCATTGGCAAGGAATTTTGATATGACTGAAAGAACTCAGCAGATCGCTAACGAGTCCGCCATAGCGCCTGGCGTGGATAAAACCAGAAAAGCACTCGCCGCGGTGACCACCGGCTTGATCATCACGCAAGGATTTTCCAGTTACGGATTATCCGAGGCATAAAATACCTTCATGACGAATCAGCTGATGGCATCAACGACCCACATGTCGGTGCGGACGGTCACCGTACAGCAGGGTGCTTTCAACCTGACGGCAGATCTCATGGATCACATTGTTGCGAAGAATGAGGTCTACAGCAGTGATTTGCGCGAGCTATAGAAAATCAGTGCAGAGACTTATCGCTCGCAGGCACAAAAAATAGAATCAGGAACCGAAGGTATTGCAGGCAAACCCTCATTGACCGAAAAGATAAAATTTTATGAGAGTCAGAGTGCGATACAGCTCACGAAGCTAAAATGGTTTGGTCTGGCCAACGGTATCCTGATGCTCGGATTTTTCCTGTCTTTATTTAGTTTACTTTTCAAATCAAAAATGTCTGTGACTGGCGCCACCGTCGTGTTTGTTTTGGGCAAGCTGGTGACTCTCAATGGCTTCTATTTATTGATCTGACCTGAAGGCGATGCTGATAAATCCGCGTTGTATGGTGCGCCAGCACAGCCGGGCGAGCTGGACGATGCGAAATCAAGGGTTTGCCGCTATTAATTCAACTGAAAAAGTTTCCGGTTGTATTTAATCAGTACTTCCTTAGAATTCGGGAGGAGAACCATCATCCAATAGCCTGCAAAAGCTCATGAAAGCTCACAGACCGGCGTGGCGATTGACACGATCCTTACTTTCTTCAACGTGTTGAACGAGAGCCCTTATCCCGCCAAAGTTTTCGGCAGTCCTCGTTGGCTGGGTTGGGTGCGGCGTCTTTTGTGCCTTTGTCTTTTGGTGTTGAGTCCGACCGTCCTCATGGCTGCGACCGATCCTGTTTACGATCACCATTTGTTCGTTGACAAAAATTTTCAATTTGATATTCATTCCATCGACCGTGCGCCTTTCGAGGTCTCCAAGAGAAAGCTGAATCTTGGTTATGAGTCAGCGCCAATTTGGGTGCGGCTTCGCATTGACTCATCGCCATCGGGGAATGCCGCCGACGCGACCACGGGTAGGTTGATTCTCCGTGTCGGCCCGCATGACACCAACCAGATCGAAGTGTATGAATTCTTTGAAGATCGGTGGCACGTGCAAACCGTGGGCGATCTGTTCACCCAAAATAAAAAATTATGCGCAGATGGTTATTACTGCATACAGTTACGTGACGGCGCGGTGCAGACGGGAACGGTTTATCTAAAAATACAAACGAATAATTTTTTGATTCTTGACACAGAACTGGTCCCACTGGAAGGTCTGTCAATAGTCAGTAGTGCTCGAGTCAAGCGTATATTTATTTCCCTGGCGCTGGCAAGCGTGATGCTGATGATTGCCGTCTTTTGGGTGATGAAGTATCAGTCAAGGATGACTATTTTTTTCACTGGAGTGCAGTTCAGCATTTTGATTTACCAGCTTTGTATCTAGGGGTTTCCGGCCACTTGGTTTCCTGAGCTGCCTTCTGCAGTGCTCGATGCCTTGCCTTCATGGCTGTTTATCCTGAGAACCTTTTTGACGATTTTGACTATCTTTGTCGTTATAAAAACCTACTGTCACTCGACGCTCTACTTCAAATTGGTATATCTGCTGATGGCATGCTGCATCTTCAATGGTATTCTTTATTTTACCGACTACAGAAATTTTGCAATACAGTTCAATTTGATGATTTTCTCCTTGTATCCGGCTGTTCATTTGTTGGGTGTCGTGAAATCCAATGGAATGATCAAAAATGTGGAGAGATTGTTCTTTGCTTCATTTTGCTTTTTTTATGTTGGGTGAATTCAAGGACGAAGTGCAAC
>SXGT01723090.1_pt1 | contig 11094 bp, 8 predicted proteins | sample 3176221 | NCBI WGS metagenome assembly SXGT01 (sample SAMN11356862, study PRJNA531348) | freshwater metagenome | isolation source: freshwater sample F1-120 | place: China: Fuxian Lake, Yuxi | collected 2017-12-25
CATCGGCAAATACTCCGACCACATCAGCCTGCCGATCCTGATGGAGAAGGAAGACTGGGACGCCGAGAAAAGCGAGTACGTGCGCAAGGGCGAGTGGGAGGCCGTGAACTCGGCCAATGCGCTGTGGGCGCGCAGCAAGAAGGAGATCAGCGACGAGCAGTACGCCGAGTTCTACAAGAACCTGAGCTACGACACCCAGGCTCCGCTGGCCTGGAGCCACAACCGCGTGGAGGGCAGCACCGAGTACACCCAGCTCCTCTACATCCCGGCCAAGGCGCCGCAGGACCTGTGGAACCGCGACCGCAAGGCCGGCATCAAGCTGTATGTGAAGCGCGTGTTCATCATGGACGAGGCCGAAGCGTTGATGCCGGCCTATCTGCGCTGGGTCAAGGGTGTGGTCGACTCGGCCGACCTGCCGCTCAACGTGAGCCGTGAGCTGCTGCAGGAAAGCCGCGACGTGAAGGCGATCCGCGAAGGCAACACGCGCCGCGTGCTGTCCATGCTGGACGACCTCAGCAAGGACAACGAAAAGTACACCCGCTTCTACGCCGAGTTTGGCAGCGTGCTCAAGGAAGGCCTGGGCGAAGATTTCGCCAACCGCGACAAGTTGGCCAAACTGCTGCGCTTTGCCAGCACGTCCGAGGCGGATCTCACGTCGCTTGCCGATTACAAGACCCGCATGAAGGACGGCCAGGCCGCGATCTACTACATCACCGCCGACAACCTGGCCGCCGCCAGGAACAGCCCACAGCTCGAGGTGTTCCGCAAGAAAGGCATCGAGGTGCTGCTGATGACCGATCGGGTCGACGAGTGGGCCCTGTCCTTCCTGACCGAGTTCGACGGCACACCGCTGCAGAGCGTGGCCAAGGGGGCGGTCGATCTGGGCTCGCTGCAGGACGAAGACGAGAAGAAGGCCGCCGAAGCCGCCGCCGAAGTGTTCAAACCGGTGCTGGAGCGCCTGAAGGAAAGTCTGAAGGACAAGGCCAAGGACGTCCGCGTGACCTCGCGCCTTGTCGACTCGCCGGCCTGCCTGGTGGTGGAAGACGGCGACTATTCCACGCAGCTCGCCCGCATGCTCAAGCAGGCCGGCCAGCCGGCACCGCAGGTGATGCCCATCCTGGAGGTCAACGCCCATCATGCGCTGGTGAAGAAACTGGAAGCCAGTGAGCATTTCGACGACCTGGCCCACATCCTTTTCGATCAGGCCCTGCTGGCCGAAGGCGGCCTGCCCGACGACCCGGCCGCCTACGTGAGGCGGGTCAATGGCCTCCTGATCTGAACGGTACAGCCGCCGGCTGACCGGTCAAACCGGTTGACTACACTCGGACGCGGGGAGTCCTTCAAGGCGCAGTGCAACGCACCTGCCCCGCCATCCGATCAACCGGCCACACCGTGTACCTCCAGCGACCTTTCGATCACGTCGTCACGTTCCGCAACAGCCAGGGAGACAGCGCCCGCGGGACCCTGACGGGCCTGCAGCGTCGGTCCCTGGTGATGGAGATCTACAACCCCTACTCGATCGTCCAGGTCAGCGAGGTGCTCAACGAGCTCACCATCCGCTCCGGGGACCGGAACATCTACAAGGGCAAGGCGGTGGTGGTCAGCCTGCTCAACACCGGGCTGATGGCGGTGATCTCGGTCACGCTGATCGACGAGTGGAACGACCTCGGCGGCATCGGGCACGACACCCGCACGGTGTCCGAGGCGGTGGGCCGGTTCATCCAGGATTGGGATTCCCGCTACCAGGTGGGCCAGGCTTACCAGGTGGTGGTGAACGAGATGCGGGCCTACTTTTCGGAGGTGACCCGCTGGCTGGACCAGGCCGACGTCACGGCCGGACTGCCGCGCGATGCCCAGGGGCGGGTGCGCGACGACATCTTCTTCGAGATCGGCCGGCCGCTGCTGGAGAAGGGGCGCGACTACCTGCTGCGCTTCGAGGCCGAGGCCTCGCGCGTCGAACCGGCGTTCGAATCGGTGCACCGCGCGTTCGCCCAGGCCGCGATCCATCCGCTGGTGTTGCGCGCGCCGTTCGTCTACCGCACCTTTGCCAAGCCACTGGGCTATGCGGGCGACTACCAGATGGTGAACCAGATCCTCGGCAATCCCCGCGAAGGGCCGAGCACCTACTTCGAGCTCGTCAACTACATGTTTCTGCAGGCGGGCGTGGCCCAGGCGCACCGCAACCGGGTCGACATCCTGCACGCGCGCCTGCAGCAACTGGTGGGCGAGGCCGGTGCGACGGGCCGGCCGCTGCGGGTGCTCAACGTGGGCTGCGGCCCCGCGGTGGAGCTGCAACGGCTGGTGGCCGGACCGCAGGACCTGGGCCAGATGGACGTGGTGCTGATGGATTTCAGCGAGGAAACCCTGCAGTATGCGAAGGCGCGCATCGACGAGGTGGCGAGGGTGGCCGGACGCTGCCCGCCGCGCATCGAGCTGCGGCACGAGTCGGTGCACCAGCTGCTCAAGCGCTCGGCGCGCGACGAGGCCGTGGCACCGCACGAGCAGTTCGATTACATCTACTGCGCAGGCCTGTTCGACTATCTGGCCGACAAGGCCTGCGCCCGGCTGATCAGCTATTTCGAGAGCCGGCTCAAGCCCGGCGGCTCGCTGCTGGTGACCAATGTGCATTCCTACAACCCCGAGCGCTACTGGATGGAGCACTTCATGGAGTGGTACCTGATCTACCGCAACGAGGAAGGCATGGCCCGGCTGTTCCCCGCGAACCTCGCGCAGCAGCGCACCTACACCGACGCGACGAACATCAACCTGTTTGCCGAAGCGCTGAAGCCGGCCTGACAGCGGCCTGAACCCGACATGCCCGTGGCGACCACCAGCACCACCCAGCTGCCAGCGACCTTCGAGGACGCGCTGAAGGAACACCTGAAGTTCTACAGCCGCGTGACCTGCAAGGTGGCCATCCTGCTGATCGTCGGCGGCGTGGGGCTGGACGCGGCCTTCTACCCGCAGCACATGACGGAGTTCGCCGTGGTGCGCGTGCTGGTGGCGCTGCTGATCCTGCTCACCCTGCTGACCTACCGCACGCCCTTCGGCGAGCGCAACATCCGGTGGCTGACCTACTTCTGGATCGCGCTGCCGCAGCTGATGATCGCGTGGATGATCTTCCACTCGGATGGCGAGAATTCCATCTATTTCGTGGGGCTGACGTTCGCCATCTCCGGCATCGGCTTCTTCCTGCCGCTGACGATCCTGGAGGCGTTCCTTTTCAGTTCCTTCACGCTGGCGGTGTACGCGCTCGCCTGCCTGCTGCGGCCGCAGGGCGTCCAGGACGCCCACCTGTTCCACGGCCAGATCATCTTCATCGTGTTCTACGCCGTGATTTCGGTGGTGATTTCGATCTACAGTGGCAGGTGGCGGAAACAAGCCTATGCGCTTCAGTCGGAAGTGCAATCGAAGAACAGGGAACTGATGGAAACCAACCGGACACTGGCCGAAGTCAAGGGCCAGCTGCTGCAGCGCGAGAAGATGGCGGCCATCGGCACGCTCTCGGCGGGACTGCTGCACGAGCTCAACAACCCGGTCAACTACAGCCTCATGGCCATCAACATGGGCCTGACCTCGGCCGCCACCGAGAGCGATGCCATGCTCAAGGAAAGCCTGGTCGACGCGCGCGAAGGCATGCAGCGCATCCAGAACATCGTCTCCGACCTCAAGACCTTCGCCTACCAGAAGCCCGGTCAGGACAGCCAGCGCCTGTTCCTGCTGGAAAACGCCCTGCGCTCGGCCCAGCGCCTGGCCGGCCACGAACTCAAGGGCATCGAAGTGCGGGTCGAGCTGCCTCAGGACACGCACGTGCTGGGCGACGAACCCGCCATCATCGGTGTGCTGATCAACCTCTTCAGCAACGCTGCCCACGCCGTGCAGGCGGCGCGCCGATCACAGCCCCGCATCGACGTGCGCGTCGCGCCGCAGGGCGATCGGTTGCGCATTTCCGTGCGCGACAACGGACAAGGCATCGCGCCGGAGAACCTGCAGCGCGTGTTCGAACCTTTCTTCACCACGCGCGATGTGGGCGCCGGCCTCGGTCTTGGACTGAGCGTGAGCTACGGCATCGTGCAACGCCACGGGGGCACGCTGGCCGTGGAGAGCGAGCAGGGCGTCTGGACCGAGTTCAACTTCGATCTGCCGAGGCCCGCATGAGGCCGCAGGACCCGCTCTGCGCACGTTCGGGCATCGGCCCGCATGCGGTGCTCATGGTCGACGACGAACCCCAGGCCTGCAAGTGGTTCGCACGCCTGTACGGCACCGAATTCACCGTGTTCACGGCCGGTGGTGTGGACGAAGCGCTGGAACTGCTCGGCCAGCGGAGCAGCGAGGTGGCGGTGCTGCTGACGGATTACGCCATGCCGGGGCGCGATGGCGTGGCGCTGCTGGGCGAGGTCCACCGCCGGTATCCCCACGTGGCGCGGGTGCTGGTCTCGGCCTACGCCGACAAGGACGTGGCCATGTCGGCGGTGAACCAGGGCCAGGTGGAGAAGATCCTGGAAAAGCCCATGGAGGAAACCCTCACGCGACAGATCCTGCGCGAGGCCATCGCCACCAGCCAGGAGCGCATGCGACAGCAACAGCTCGTCGAACGGCGCGCCACCGCCCTGCGTGAAACCCTGGGCTTTCTCGCGCACGAGGTGACCTCGCCGCTGGCCACGGTGCGCGGCTACCTTGAAGCGATGCGGGATCGGCATCGCGACACGCCCGATGGCCAGCATGGCATGGCCTACATCGAGCAGCACAAGCCCGGTGACGTGCTGTTCATGATCGAGGCGGCGCAACGCCGCGCCAACTACGCGCAGTCGCTGGTCTCGACGTTCGTGCAGAGCGCGCGCGACGCCAGCCGGGGCGACGCCTCGGCCAGCCTGCTGGCCAGCGAGCTGGTGCGCGCGGTGCAGGAGGAGTACCCGTTCGAGCCCGGCGAAGCGCAGTGGCTGTCGACCGACGCGTCGGCGGACTTCGCGTTGCCCGGTCGGCGCGACCTGCTCTACCTGGTGTTGTGCACCCTCGTGAAGAACGCATTGATCGCCCTGCGCGCCAGTCCACCCGCGCAGCCCCGGCTTCGCATCGAGCTGACCCGCGCGGCGCCCGCGCCCGGCTTGCCAACGCAGGCGGCGCTGGTGGTGAGCGACAACGGCCCTGGCATCGCCCCGGATGTGCTGGAACGCCTCATGGTGGAACCCGTGACGACGCGGGCCGCGACGGGGGGCAGCGGCATGGGCGTGCTGTTCTGCCACCGCGTGATCAGCTCGCTGGGCGGCTCGATCGAGATCCGCTCCGGCGTGGGCGAGGGCGCGACCGTCGCCTTGTTCTTCCCCTCTGCACAGGACACCCCGGCCAAGGAGGCCCGATGACGCCCAAGAAGATTCTGTACGTGGACGACGAGACCATGGCGCTGAAATACTTCGAGCGCCTCGTCAGTCCCCTGGCCCCCGTGATCACCGCGAGCTCGGTAGAAGAGGGTCGGGCCCAGCTCAAGGCCCATGGCGACGAGGTGGCGGTGCTGGTGTGCGACCAGCGCATGCCCGGTGAACACGGCAACGAGTTGCTGCGGCATGCGCGCGAGTATTACCCCGGCGTCGTGCGCATGCTGACCACGGCGTACTCGGAAATTGGCGACGCCATCGAGGCCATCAACGCGGGCGAGATCTACCGCTATATCAACAAACCGTGGGAGATCGAGAGCCTGCGCGCCGACCTGAAGAACGCCCTGGACCTTGCCCAGCTGCGCAGCGAGCGCGACAGCCTGATGCGCGACAAACTGATGGCGCAACAGAACCAGCTTCGATCGAACCGGCTGGCGGCGTTGTTCATGCTCGGTGCGGCCGTTCAGCCCGAGGGTCACGAGCAGGCGCTGTACCACTATGCCCAGGCCGCGTTGCTGGCAGGTGGCGATGAGCCGGGCGTGGACTGGCACCGATGGGATCACGCCGACCTCATGCAGGCCGAAGCCCAACGAGGCGCGGGCATGGCGGCTGAGTTGCGCCACTGGATTCAGGTATTCGGTCCCCGTGTTGAAGGCATTCCCGCGCTGGCCGCGCTGGCGAACGCCGTGGGCGGGGACGTGCAGGGCGACGGTGTGCGCCTTTCGAGCGCCGCGGTGCTCACCGACCTGCTGTCCTCGCCGGTGGGCGCACCGCCGGCCCGCGCTGCTTGCGGCTGGCTCGCCTGGTTGCTTTGGCAGGGCGGCCTCGCCGAACTCACCAAAGCGACCGATGGCGCCTGGATGGTGCGGCCTGCGGCGGCCGTTGCGCCACGGGCCGACTGGCTGGCCGACCACATGGAACGCCTCGCCCCGCCTGCCGCTTGAGCCCACCGCTTCGCAACGTGCGGTAACGCACGGCACTTTTGGTGCCACTCGCGCTCACAATGGGGTTCGCGCCCGCAACCGCGCTGCGCGCCTTGTTGTATTCAAGCACTGCCACCATGAAAACCCGTCTACCGACCGCGCACGCCCCCACGTCCCGACCCCTCGTCGGCCTCGCCCTTGCGCTGGCGGCGCTGCTCACGGGCTGCGGCTCCGCCGGCGTGGGCGTGGGCATCGGCATACCCATCGGCCCGTTTTCCATCGGCATCGGAGGCGGCACGGGCGGCGTGAGCGCTGGCGTGAGCACCGGCGTGGGCCCGGTCGGCGTGGGTGTGGGCGTGAATCAGCGCGGCCAGGTCGGCGTCGGCGCTGGAGTGGGCGTCGGCACCCGCTTGGGCAACAGCAATGCCAGCGTGGGCGTGGGGGTGGGCACCGGGAGCGTGATCTACGACCCGAACGACCCCAGGCAGAAGCGGGCCGGCGGCGAAGTGGCGCCTTGAGGTTGCTGCGCCAGTGGCTGGGTGGCTAGTCTGCCAACAAGGTCGTTTCCAGCGAAGCCATCACCTTGTCTTCACATGCCTGCAGCATGGCGTCTAGTTGGGTCATGACTGACCGGTAGTTGTCTTCGGCCCAGCGCGCTTGCGGCCACGCCTCCGGCGATTCGCTGGCGCATTCCACCACTCGGGGTGCTATCAGCCTGTTGAGGAGACTGCCCTCCCTGACCTTGTAGACCACCAAGTCGGTCTTGAGGCGAAATGTCTCCTCCTCTGCACCGAGCAAGCTTTCATACACCAGCTGTGTGCTGCCTCCGGCCACGGTCACTGGGCGTCCAAATGTCCGTGCGCGCAGAGCCTCGCTGGCCTGCACGGCAGTATCGACACGGGTTTGCAGTCGTGTGACAAAGGTGGTCTCCACAGGAATCTTCAGATGGCCCCGATCCGTCAATCCTTCCAGTTGCCGTCCCTTCAGGTTGTCTTTGCTGAAGCCCTGAAATGCAACCGCCCCAAGAGCCAGCATGGCCACAGTCATTCCGATCTGTTGCGCGACTTTGTTGCTGGTGGCTTCCCGAGTGACAAGCCTGACCTCTAATGGCTTCTCCTTGAGATAGCTGCCATCCGGGAACCGGGTCGAGTAAACCACCTGCAGCCTGCCTTGCGGGCCCGCATCGCTTGTGTTGACGGCGGAGCTTGTGTTTGCGTCCGTCGCATTTGGCGGTGCGGCGCATCCCGCAGCCAGGGAAACGATGAGAAGTAGGCAGGTGAACCTGCGGATAAACAAGATGTTCATGAGAAAACTCGTGTGACAGCGTGAATAGTTTTTGGCCGGTTGCGTGACCGGTCGCGGTATTTGAGGAAATGAGTTGCATCGACACGCGATGAATTGCGGCAGTGGTGTGGGTTGTTCTTTCAGTTTCTGGTCAAAGGTAGCCTCTCTGTGCTGCCCCGAAGCAGCGGACTGCACGGGCAGCATTTCAAGAGCCAGGATGTACGGGGTTTGGCGAGTGTTTGCACAGAGCACTTTCACGTGGTCTGCCCTGGCGGCTATACCCCCCTCTGGTGTTTCCGCGGCCCTGGGCGGCGGAGCACATGCTCGCATTCACTTCACCTGATCGCCCGTGCAGGTTGCGATGCCGGTTTCCGGGTCCAGGATGTAGCTCCACCATCGGGTGAATAGGTAAACGACGCAACCCGGACGCCAGACCCCCTTGGGCTCAGAGTCGATGGCTGCGCGCTCATCGAGATTCATGCTGGTGAACGGGTCGAGGTAGCCATCTTCGGTGAAGGCTCCGTCAATCACGCCTTCACTTCTCCACTGACGAGCCATGGCATGCTTTTCGGGCCAACTCGGACTGTCTGGCAACTCCGCACGCACAACCTGCCACACCACCTGGTTCTGAGCATCCAGTCGGAAGACGTTGTGGTTAGCGAGTTCGATGTCTTCCCAGCGCGGCTGAACTGGATTGATGGTCACGAGCCGGTGATGCAATTCCATCCTTACTTCATATGAAATTTGCGCATTGAGATCAGAAAGTAGCTCGCCTCTCATTTCAGTGCCCTCGGATTCTTGAACCAGCTTTCAAACTCCCCATCGATCGAAGGACGCGAAGTCACTTCAAACTGCACCCCACCCCCCCCGCCATTGCCTCCAACGCCCTGCCGGATCTGCACATCGTTGGCCACCGATACACGCATCGTCTGGCCAGGAGGCACGGCCACCTCTGCCATGTGCGTTGGTACCTGAGGCAAGGCGTACTTGCTGGCGATTTGCTCAGGGCTGAGGCCCTTGATGTCGTCCGAACGCATCATCCATGAGCCGGCCAAGCTTGACTTGTTTGCTTCTTGCACATAAACGCGCACGAACGACTCGGGTTGTGTGGTTTGCACTGTCACGATCTTCGTGTCTGGCACATACGGCGGCTTGAAACTTGGATTGCCTCCTACTACCGTGGCATTGATTGCGTTCGCATTGTCAATGGCAGTGACCTTCGCCCCCTCTGGCAAACGCGCTGCAATCATCAGGTCAGCCTCGCGCCCGGTGATCTGCGCCGCCGGCACCCAACCACCCATGGGCGACATGGCCCTGGTGGGGTCGGCCAGGGAATCGTCCCGGTAGGCGTTGTTCGCGATGCGGTAGGCCTCGGTCTCAGCCTCCGCCACAGCCTTGGCCACTTGCGCCTTTTGAACCGCAGTGAGCGCGACCTTGGTGCCTGTCGCTGTCACGGCCGCAGTGCCAAAGCCCAGGCTGATCACATCGACCATAGCCTCGCCCCGGATGGTCGGGTCCGGGTTGTTGAGCCGCGCCTTGAGGTCCGATGGAATCCCGGCGATGGCGTTGACGCTGTCGATCAGCGTCTGCGACAGACCGTTCTCAGCAATCGCTTGCACCGTCATGGCCACGCCGCCGGCTGCACCAACTACCAACCCAGGCGGTGTGAGCCTGAGCAAACCCTTGCCCACCCCGTTCATGAATGGGTTGTTGACCGCTTGCTGGTACTTGAACGCCTGGTTCTGCACACTGGCGCGCTCGGCTTTGTCGACGAAGTTGCCTAGCTGGCCTTGGTAGCTCTTTGACGCCACCTGGATGGCCGCCGTCCAGCTCTGGCATGCGGCGCTGGCCGGGCTGTTGCAGGCCTGCTCGATCTGCTGGTCACGCCAGACATCAAGGCGGTTCAAGCGGACGATCTCAGCTTGCTTGTCTTGGCGGCACGCGTCGTCGCTGCACGCGAGCACCTCATCTTTTAGCTTGAGGCGTCTGCTGGCCTCAGCGTGGGTGAGGAAGTTGTTCTGCACTTCGTTGAAGGCCGCCGTGGCCCCAGACGCTCCGCCCACGCCCGCACCTACGGCTGTGCTGGCGGATGCGGTGATCAGGTCAGCCAGCGGACCTTCAATACCTGCTTCGTGCTGGGCGTTAGCCACGACGGGGGCGCTCAATGTGCCAGCGGCTGCGCCCGCTGCGCCTGCGGTGCCGCCGGTCAAGGCGCCGATGGTGGTGTGGGCGAGCAGGCGCAGCGTGCCGTTGTCTCCCCAGTGTGACTCGAGTTGTTCAGCCTGGGCGATCAACTCAGGCTAACGGTGTGATCACGTCGCCAGTGATCGCGACCACGGTGCCGCCCGCCGTGCCGGTACCTTGCGTGGCCAAGTCGGTGCTGTGCTGCTGGCTGCGAAGAGTGCCGCGCATTGCGTGAACGCAAGTCGAGTGAATAGCGTCGCTTACTCTTGAAGTCCGCTGTGCGGAGATTGCGACTGCACCTGCCCCCAATATCCCGTAAATGGAGGATCCGGGTTTACGAGTCGCCAAACCTCATTAATCTCCGTAAACCTGAACCACCTTTCAGTAAACTGAGGATTCACAAAATAGTTTTGAACCCCTATCTCATGGCATACACTAGCTTTTATTTGCTCCCCTAGCCATGATTCAAATCGAACAAATTCGCCCCTGCTATGAAACCCGTTAATTTCAGACAAATTACTTTCAGTCATGGCCGTATCCATTCTGGCTTAATCTCAACATCTCTTGGCAATAAAACTTGACTCCCTCCCCCGACCAAACCGCCTTGTTTGGCCGCTTGTCCTTGAAAAAGTTTGACGCCGGGCGGTACCTCAATTTTAACCACGTTAAGCGCAGTGTTGCCCCAAGAGGGGTCTAGCGCGCTGTCAATGACAGATTGAACTGGTCCGGATGGAGGGGTAGATGTCCAATACCCACCCATTTGTTTGGCGGTTCCGCCGTATACGCGATACAGAGTCGTTGGTTCGACAGTAATAGTTTCGGCATAAGTTCCGCTGCGGAAGGTGTTTGCAATACCCTGAGGCAACGGACCGGATAGATCGACGGGAGAATGCAGCTGTATAAGCTTAGTAGTTGATGCAATGGGAGAGTCGGTGTGCTTGATTAACGCAATGATTGCGTCAACTGATGGCTCCGCAACTTTTCGAATTACGCCGCCCGCCAAAGGCACCACTCCCACCGCAGCCCACAGGCGGCTCGCCTCTTCTCCCGTGAGTGTGCTACGGCCAGTTACGAGTTGCAGCAGCGATTCGCCGCTGCCGTAACCCGGTGCCAGCTCCACCACCAATTGGGCCAGTTGCTGGGCTTGCTGGGTAGTTAGCACCCCGCGCTGGGCAAACTCCCCCAGGTTGCCGGCCTGCTCCAGCGCCGCCATCTGCTGGTCGATGCGCCGGAAGTCCTCTGCCGTGCAGTTGGCACCGCATTCGTTGGTGAGCCGGGCGTTCTCCTGGCTCACGGTGCGCCGCACGTTGGCAAACGGGCTGTGGCTCACG
>SXGT01850720.1_pt1 | contig 11094 bp, 12 predicted proteins | sample 3176221 | NCBI WGS metagenome assembly SXGT01 (sample SAMN11356862, study PRJNA531348) | freshwater metagenome | isolation source: freshwater sample F1-120 | place: China: Fuxian Lake, Yuxi | collected 2017-12-25
CAGAAACCGAAACGCCCCTCCGACGTGAGTCGGAGGGGCGAAGTTGCGCACCCAATATGAGTCGAACCCATAACCTTCGGATCCGTAGTCCGACGCTCTATCCCGTTGAGCTATGGGTGCATGGCTGGGCCGGTGGCGGAGCCGCCGGGAATTGAACCCGGGGTACGGCTTTTGGCCGTACACTTGATTAGCAATCAAGCACCTTCGGCCACTCGGTCACGGCTCCAAAATCGAAAAGAACAAAGCGGAGGCGGAGGGATTCGAACCCCCGGACCCTTTCAGGCCAACGGTGTTCAAGACCGCCGCCATCGACCACTCGGCCACGCCTCCGGTGGTGGCGCAGCCACCGCGTTCTACTCGCGGGTTCGGCCTACGTCAAGCGAGCCGCGATGTGGTCGCGGCCGCCCATGTAGGGCTGGAGAGGCGCGGGGATGGAGACGGACCCGTCGTCGCGTACGTGGTTCTCCAGGATGGCGACGAGCGTGCGTCCAACGGCCAGTCCTGAGCCGTTGAGGGTGTGGGCGAAGGCCACTTTGCCCTTCCTGGCGCCTTCGCCGGCGCGGTAGCGGAGCGACATCCGGCGCGCTTGGAAGTCGCCGAACCAGCTGACGCTGCTGATCTCCCGGTAGCCGCCCTGAGACGGGAGCCAGACTTCGAGGTCGAAGCAGCGGGTGGCTCCGAAGGAGAGCTCCCCGCCGCAGTGCAGCACGGTTCGGTAGGGCAGATCGAGGCGCTCCAGGAGCGTCTCTGCGTGGCGCCGGAGGGCGAGGTGGTCCTCGTTGGCACGCTCCGGCGTCGTCGTCCAGACGAGCTCCACCTTGTGGAACTGATGCTGGCGGATGATGCCGCGCACGTCGCGCCCTGCGGATCCCGCTTCCGATCGGAAGCAGGGGGTAAAGGCGGCGTAGCGAATCGGGAGAGAAGCTTCGTCGAGGATTTCCTCGCGATGCAGGTTGGTGACGGGGACCTCGGCGGTCGGCACGAGGAAGGCGTCGGCGCCGTTGAGCGGCTCGGCGAGCCGGAACATGTCCTTCTCGAACTTTGGCAGTTGCCCGGTCCCGACCGCGCAATGGCGCTGCACGACGTACGGGACGAGCACCTCGGTGTACCCGTTTTCGTTCGTGTGGACATCGAGGAACCAGTTGATCAGGGCGCGCTCGAGCCGGGCCACGTCGCCGAGTAGCACCGCGAACCGAGCGCCGGACAACTTGGCCGCGCGCTCCAGGTCGAGCCCACCGAGGCGGGCGCCAATTTCCACGTGGCTGTCGCCGGACATCCTCCGCGGCGTTCCCCAGGTGCGGACGACGGGGTTGTCGCTCTCGTGTTTGCCGTCGGGAACGTCGTCGTGAACGAGGTTCGGCAGGCCCAACGCGATTTCGGCGAGAGCCGCCTCGACGCTCGTGAGCTCGGTTTCCAGGGCATCGATTCGGACCTTCCCCTCGCCAACCGCGGTCTTCATCGCGTCGGCGGCGGCTGCATTGCCGGCCTTCATCGCGTCGCCGATGTCCTTGGACAACGTGTTGCGCTGGGCGCGCAGCCGGTCGCGTTCGGCGATCGCCGCGCGGCGCGTGGAGGCGAGTTCAACGGCGCGGTCGACGAGCGCGAAGGTGTCCTGAGCGGCGTGGCGCTTGCGCAGGTGCTGCTTGACGCGCTCGGGGTTCTCCGCGAGCACACTCGGATCGATCATGGCGGCTCCGGGGCGGGCGCGCCTAATCGCCGGCGGTCGGGGACGTCACGGCGGCGACGATGTGACCGGGATCGGCCAGCCGGATGGCGCCAAGCTGACGCTCCGTGATCCGCGCAATGTGAGTGGCAAGGGGCAACCGCCAATCCTGCAGGGGTGGGCAGGGATCGAGATGATCGATGAGCCGGGTGATCGAGGTGACCTCGAAGCCGCAAGGGCGAATCGAAGCGAAGCCGGACAACTCGGGGGAGACGTTGAGGGCGAGCCCGTGCCACGTCACCCAGCGCCGGGCAGCAATGCCGATCGAGCAGACCTTGCGAGGTGGCCCGTCGGCGGCCGGCAACCACACCCCTGTGTTGCGGGCGTCGCGTCCGGCGGTGAGACCCGCGTCCCTCAGCGTGTCGATCACCGCGGACTCCAAGCTTCGGAGGACGCGATGAAGGTCGCGCCAAGGGCCTTCGAGGCGGAGGATGGGGTAGGCGACGAGTTGGCCTGGACCATGCCAAGTCGCTTCGCCGCCGCGCTCGACGCGGTGAACGGGGGCGTTGGGCAGGAGCAGGCCCGCCTCGCCGTCGCGGCCCCGGCCGACCGTGATCGTCGGCTCGTGTTCGAGCATCAACAGGACGTCGTCTTCGAGTTCGCCGTTCGCCCGAAGGCGCACGATTTCCGCCATCTGGCGGTGGACGACTTCGTAGGGCGCGAGGCCGTTGACGTGGACCGGCGTCACGTCAGGGCGTCAACGGCCGCGAAGACGGCCGCGGAGACCTCTGCGACGGGCAGTTCCCCGGACACGACGACGACGGTGTCGCCGCGGTCGCCAACCCAGCGCAGGACCGAACGGTAGGCCTTGGCGACGCGCCGGAGGCGGTCGTCGGCCTCGTACCACTCCACGGCGCCTCCACGCCTCGCAATGCGACCAAGCGCGACGTCGACGTCGACGTCGATGAACACCGTCAGGTCGGGGACGCGAAAGCGGTCGTTGAGCCGCGCGACGTCGTCGAGCGGCCAGTCCAGCGACTGGTAGGCGAGCGAGCTGTGGAAGTAGCGGTCGGAGACCACCCAATCGCCTCGGTCCAGGGCCGGCTCCACGGTGCGGGCGAGGTGATCTCGCCGGTCGGCGGCGAACATCCAGGGCAGGGCAGATCGGTCGGCGGCCGCAGGGTCCGAACGGAGGACGTCGCGAATCGCCCGGCCGATGGGCCCAGCGGTGGGTTCAGCGGTCTGGATGGCACGACGCCCGGTCGCGCCAAGGTGCGCCACGAGCAGGGCGGCCTGGGTGGTCGTGCCGGCCCCGTCGAGCCCTTCGAGGACCACGAATCGGCCCACTCCCCCTCCGATCCCGCAGCGCGTCGGCACGGCCCGGGCTAACCTGCGCCCTGTGTGAAGCTGGGGAGTGGCGATGCGCGACCTGATGGCATTGACGCTGGTGATGGCTTGGGGCTGCGGCGACCGAGGTCTCACGCCGATCGACACCGGGGATTTGATGACGCCGTCCATGAGCTTGACCGATGGCCCGACGGTCGATGAACCTACGGAGCCCTCGGTCGGCCTCCCGCCGCCCGCGGACAGCGGCGGCGGCGGTGGGCGTGGCGACAGCGGCTTTTCCGATTCGGGCCAACCGGACAGCGCTTGATTTTGCGCTGGGCTGCGATCCTTGCTGCGGCAGGATGCGGGGCCAAGACGGTGGTGGTGGTGACCCCCACCGTGGTGCCGACGCGACTGGATGACGAAGACGTCCACGTCCTGTTCCACGACGAAGCGCCCCTTGGGGCCTTCGGTGAGGAGGTCGGCCGTGGCGGCGATGAGCGGATGGCGCCTGGGCGTACTGTCTGCAGCGAACATCTGCTGGTGCGTCCCACGCCGGCCACCGCCCCCAAGGGCGGCTGGGTCTATGCTTCGCCTGAGGCCAATGCCCGGCGGGGCGGCGGCGGTGGTGAAGGTGACCACCTGGCATGGGTCGACGTGGTGCCGGCCGCAGGGTTGGAGGCCGTGATCGGAGACCCGAGCGCGCTTGCGGCCTGTTGCGCGACTCAGGCGGACGCCTGCACCGGATGGTTTGTGGACCGGGTGTTTGTGGGTTCGGGCACCTTCCACCATCCAACCGGCGGCGCCAACTGGGCGGCGGGCACATCCTTCACGGGCGTCCCATACGCGTTTTCGATGGGGTCCAATCCGTACGCGACGCCAGACTGTGGCGCGTGGCAGTTGGAATTGCCAAGGGCGGCCGACGGCATCTACGCGCTCGGCGTGAGCAACGCGACGTTTGCCGAGCGGACCGCGACCGCCGACGCCACCGCCCGCCTGCGGGAGTCCGCCATCGCGGGCCTACGTGCGGCGGGTGCTAGTGACGCGCTCGTCGAGCAGATGCGGGAAGAGCGTTGGTGCATCGACGCGTTTCCTGGCGCCGGTGGCGAACAGTTCATCGCCCAGGTGCTCGCGTACATTCCGCTCCCGAAGGCCGCCCCGTGACGGCCCTTGTCGTCTGTGGCTGTACGTTCGCCATGCGCGAATACGCGGCCCAACAGAACGACCTCGGCCTCACCGCGCGGCTTGTGGCGGATGCGAGTCCTTGGGCCGGATCGACGACACTTTCAGTGGAGACGCTCGCCCAACAGGGCGTTCGATGGAAGGCGCACGACGTGCCGGAGTGCAACTGGCACGAGGTTGGCGAGGTGTCCTGGGAAGCCGATGTCGCGGTGTTCCGGTGCCGTGACGTCGAGGTCCGCTCCCCGGCGATGGGTGCGCGGTGAGTGATGGGTTCCGCGAGACGTTGGCGGCCTGGCCGTCCGGCGTCTCCGTCGTCACGACGAATGCCGAAGGTCAGCTCTATGGGTTGACGGTGTCGAGTTTCTCGTCGCTTTCGTTTGACCCGCCGCTTGTCCTTGTTTGCGTCGCCAACGAAAATCGTCTGCCGGCGATGGTCGACCGAAGTGGCGGTTTCGCCGTCAGCATCTTGGAGCGGTCCCAGGAGCAGGCCAGCCGCTACTTTGCGCGGGCGGGGCGCACCCCGAGCGAGCATTTCATGGAGATTGCCGGTCGGCACACGGCGTCAGGCCAACCTGTCATCGAGGGGTCATTGGCTTGGCTGACGTGCCGCTTGCGTCGGGCGATTCCCGAAGGAGACCACACGATTCTCATCGGCGAAGTCCTTGAGACCTACGCAGGCGAGGGCCAGCCATTGCTCTACTGGCGCCGTGCCTACCGCTCGATCGGGACCCCATGACGAAAACCGTTCACTCCGTTTGTCCTCTGGATTGCCCCGACCGCTGTACGCTCCACGTGGACGTCGACGGCGACCGGGTCGTCCGCATCGATGGCAGCTCACTCAATCGCTGGACCGATGGCTACATCTGCGCCAAGGTGCGGCACTTTGGCGAACGCCTGACGGCGTCCCATCGGCTGACGCGTCCGATGCGTCGGGTGGGCCCCAAGGGGCCGGGTTCGCGGTTCGAGCCGGTGTCGTGGGACGACGCGCTGGACGAAATCGTCGCCCGTTGGCAGGTCATTCTGCGTGAGGACGGCCCTGCGGCGTTGCTGCCCGCCTGGTACGCCGGGTCGAACGGGATGCTGACGGGGCGCGCGCTCGACCAGCGCCTTTGGAATCGGTTGGGGACGAGCCAGGTGGAACGGACCCTGTGCGCGGCGAACACGGGCGCGGGCGCGAAGATGACCTTTGGGGCGACGCCGTCGCTGGATGTGGCCAAGGTCGAGCAGGCGGAAGCCGCCGTTTTATGGGGCTGCAATCCGTCGGCCTCTGGCATTCATCTCGTCCCGAGGATGCGCGACCTGATGCGCCGTGGTGGCCGGCTCGCCGTCGTCGATCCGCGTCGGACACCTTTGGCCGCCCAGGCCACCCTTCACGTGGCGCCGCTTCCGGGTACGGACGTCGCACTCGCGCTCGGCGTCGCGCGGGCCGCCGCCAAGGCGGGACTTGCCAAGCCGCACCCGTCGATTCGGGACTTGGATCGGTATCTGGAGGCGATCGAGGAGTGGACGCCCGAGCGGACCGCGGCGATGTGCGGCATCGGTGCGTCCGAGGTGGTCGCCCTCGCAGAATTCTGGACCCAGGGACCCGTATGGCTGCGCGCTGGCTGGGGCCTGGAGCGGACGCGCAATGGTACGGACTCCGTCCGCGCCGTCCTCGGGTTGTCCGCCTTCATGGGTGACGTCGGCACCGCGACGGGCGGATGGTCGCTCAGCACGTCGTCCGGGTACGGCATGGACCTGGCGCCACTCATGCGGGCGCCGGGGTGGCCTGAGGTGCCCCGCATCGTCAATCTGGCTCAGCTTGGGCGTGCGCTGTTGACGCTGCGCGACCCGCCCATCCGGTCGGTCTACATCTACGACCTGAATCCTGTGGCGACGATTCCGGACCAGGCATCGGTGGTGGCCGGGCTGGCGGACCCCGACCGGTTCGTGGTCGTCCACGAGCAGGTCTACACGGACACGTGCGACTACGCGGACATCCTGCTGCCGGCGACCACTTTCCTGGAGCACAGGGAATTGAGTCGGAGCTACGCTGGCTACGGCCTGATGTGGTCCGAGGCCGCCGTGCCGCCCGCCGGTGAGGCGCGCAACAACCACGACGTCATTCAAGCGCTCGCCCGTCGCCTCGGCATCACGGACCCCGAATTGTACGAGGACGAGCTGACCTATGCCCGCTCGGTCGTTCGGACGTGGCCTGGATCGGACGAAGGGACCTTCGACCGATTGCGCCGCGACGGCCACATTCCGGTCGTAGGGCCCTCCCAGTTGCCCGAAGAGGTGTGGCTCTGTCGTCCGGAGGCCCCCAAGACGCGGCCGCCGCCCGAAGAGGCGCACCGGCGCTTCATCGTCGTCAGTCCCGCGATTGGCGCGGGCATCAGCAGCACGATGCTCGAGGACACCCCGGGCCGGCTGCGTATGCACCCCGATGACGCCGCGAGTTGCCGCTTGTCCACGGGTCAGCGGGCGGAGGTGACCAATGGGCGCGGCACGGTCGTCATCGACGTCGTCGTCTCCGACCAACTCCGCCGAGGCGTCGTGGAGATCCCCAAGGGGCTTTGGCGCCGGAGCACTCGGAACGGTTGGACGAGCAATGTGCTGATTCCGGACCACGTCGACGAGCTCGGCGGGGGCGCCTGCTACAACGACGCCCGCGTCGACATCCGTCCCTTTGTGCCAGAGGCGACGTCCGCGGTGGCCTGAGCGGCGAGTCTCAGGCCTTTCGACGCCGGAGCCACGCGAGCGCGCCAAGCGCGACGGCCAGGCCGCCGATGGGCGCCGTGGAGCAGCCATTGCCTTCGTCGACGGGCTGGCACTCCACGGTGTTCGTGGACGGGACGAGCAAATTGACGGATGCCGCACCGTGGTGGAAGGCGTACGACCCCTCCTCGAGGGGCGGTGTGTCGCAAGATGCGATGGCCGGCACGATGCGGGTGTCGCAGTCCCTGCGGTCCTTGTGGAACCGGATGGTGCCTGAGGACTCCACGAAGATGTCGTTGCCGTCGAAGCTCACCCGACAGGTGGGGTCCAGGAACTCGTCGCATTCTGACAGCGCGTGGTGGAAGACGACCATGACCTTCACACCCTTGAGAGCGTCGTAAACGACCTCGTCCTTGGGCATGACCCCATCCCAGCTGTCGGCGTCCACCTCGAAGCCCGCGGGCGCGATGCAAAGCTCGGCGGCGTCCCCCTCAAGGTACGTGACCTCACGGTAGTTGCACGCCACGAGGCCAAGCAGCGCGAACAAGGACATTCTCCACCTCCATGTCGGGTTCCTATACGACACCGTGCGCGCTTGGATGCGTCACCGGCCCGACAGGACGGCAAATTGCTGGAAGACGGCCTCTGGCAGCCACCGTACGATGGCCATGATGAGGCGCCAGCGGCCGGGCACGTAGGTGAGCGCCCAACCCGCGTCGATGGCGCGAACGATGCGCGGGGCAATCGCGTCCACGCCGACGAACAGGGCGTTGCGAGGGTGGCCCACCGTCATCGGCGAGTCGATGGGCCCAGGCTTGATGACGACGACGGTGGCGCCGGCGCGCCACAACCTCGACCGCAGGCCCTCCATGTAGGTGTCGAGCGCGGCCTTGGCGGCCCCGTAAGTGTAGTTCCGGGGGCGCCCGCGTTCGGCCGCGACGCTCGTGATGACGGCCAGGGTCCCGGACCGGCGCGCCTCCATGTGATTCGCGAGGGGGATCAGCAAAGCCACCGCGGACAGCAGGTTCGTGCGCATGGCAGCCTCCGCGGCCCCGATGTCGACCTCCGTCTGCGCCTGGTCGGGCAATGCGCCGTGGCCGATGAAGGCGATGTCGATGTCGCCGAGCGCGCCGATGGCCTCGGCGACGAGGGCGGCCGCGTCCACGGTGTCGAGATCGACGCACCGGGACCCCACGACCGCGGGACCCAACGCTGCCACTTCAGCGGCGAGCCGCTCCGGGTTTCGCCCCACGAGAAAGAGGCGGTCGCCGCGGGCCGCCCAACGGCGCGTCACCGCGCCGACGATGGCGGACGTCGCCCCGAAGACGGCGATCCGCTTCACTTGTTGACGACGTGGATGGCCTCGCCGAGCGCGTGCTTGGCCGCTTCCATGATCGACTCGCCCAACGTCGGATGCGGGTGAATCGTGAGCCCGATGTCGAGCGCTTCGGCCGCCATTTCGATGGCAAGCGCCGCTTCTGAGATGATGTCCGACGCGTGGTAGCCGACGACGGTGACGCCGAGGACGAGGTGGGTTTCGGCGTCGATGACGACCTTGACGAAGCCGTCCGTCTCATGGTTCGCGATGGCGCGACCGATCGCCGCGAAGGGGACTTTGCCAACGCGAATCTTGAGCCCCTTGGCCTTGGCCTTGGGCTCCGTCAGACCCGCGACGGCGACCTCGGGGTCGGTGAAGACGACTTCAGGAACGACCTTGGCGTCGCTGTGGACGTTCCGGCCGTGGATGACCTCCGCCACGATCTCGCCTTCGTGAGTCGCCTTGTGGGCGAGCATCGGGTTGCCGGCCACGTCGCCGATGGCGAACAAGCCCGGGACGTTGGTGCGGCACTGCTTGTCGACCGCGATGAACGGGCCCGCCATCGTCACGCCGAGGGCTTCCAAGCCGAGGTTTTGCGTGTTCGGGCGGCGGCCGACCGTGACGAGGACGTAGTCGGCGGGCAGCTTCTTGGTGCCGGTGGCGTCGGAGACCTCGACGTCGATGCCGTCGGCCGTCCGCTCCCACCCCAACGCCTTCGTCTTGAGCATCCAGGTGACGCCGTCCTTCTTGAGGCGGCGCTCGAGGACCTTGACGACGTCAGGATCGAAGCCCGGCAACAGCTGGTCCATGGCCTCGACGACCGTCACGTTGCAGCCGAGCTTGGCGTAGACGCCCGTCATTTCGAGGCCGATGTAGCCGCCGCCGATCACGACCATCCGCTTTGGAACTTCCGTCAGGGCGAGCGCGCCGGTACTGTCGATGACGGGGCCGTCGGCAAAGTCGAAGCCGGGGATCTGGATGGGGCGCGAGCCCGTGGCCAGCACGATGGCGTCGGCGGTGACGACTTGGTCGCCTTCGGCCGTCTTGACCGTCACCTGCCCTGCGGCGGTCACCGTGGCCTCGCCGACCAGCATGGTCACGCCGTTGGCCTTGAGCAGTGTGCGCACCCCGCCCGTCAGCTTGTCGACGACGCCGCCCTTCCAGTTCTGCAGGCGCGCCATGTCGAGCGTGACGGGGCCGGGGACGGTGAAGCCGAACGTGTCGGCGTGACGGATGTCCTCAAACTTCTTCGCGGCTGTGATGAGGGCCTTGGACGGGATGCAGCCGACGTTGAGGCAGACGCCGCCCCACGAGGCCTTCTCCACGATCAGCGTCTTGACGCCGAGCTGGCCGAGGCGGATGGCGCAGGGGTAGCCGCCGGGACCTGCGCCGATGACGATGGCGCCGTAGTGCGTCGTGCTCATGGGGACTCCGAGCCCGCGAGGCGGGCGATGATCAAGGTGGGTCCGGAGGATTCGCGCGCCTTGCGGACGGCGGTCGCCACGGCGTCGGCGTCGCGCCCGTCGACGGTGGCCGAGGCCGCGCCGTAAGCGGCTGCGAACGCGGCCAGGCTGCCGGCGCGCTGGGGTCCGAGCGGAGCGGCGCCGTCGAGCGGATGTTCTGCGACGAGGAAGATGGTGCGAGTCCCGCGGAGCACGGCCAGCGAAAGGGCCTCGGCGAGATGCCCGTCCGCGGCGCTTGCGACGCCGAGGTGGACGAGGGAGACCCCCCCGCCGTCCGCCGCGCCAACGGCCAACAAGGCGCGATGGGACGCGGTGGGAGGACCCACCTTGTAGGGCCGGCTGCCGCGTCGGGCACGCTGCGGTTCGATGCCTCGAAGCGTGGCACCTGCGGCTTCCCGCGGCCCCGGAAACCACCAGTCCGTCGGGCTCAGGCCCTCGATGGCGCCTTGGACGACCGGGCCGAGGTCACCGAGCGGGGCGCGCGCGGGCTCCACCGCACACAGGGCCGCGTCGGCGGCCGTCAGCGCTGCGTGTTCGCTCACGCCAGGTCCAGCAGGAGCGCCTCTGGCTCCTCGATGAGCGCCTTGAGGGCAGCGACGAAGCGGGCGCCGTGGGCACCATCGACGACGCGATGGTCGAAGGATGGCGACAGGTAGAACATCTTGCGGGCGACGATGGCTCCCCCGACGACCATGGCCCGGTCGCGGATCGCGTTGACGCCAAGAATGGCCACTTCGGGGACGTTGAGGATCGGCGTCGCGAACACGCCGCCGATGTTGCCAACGCTCGTGAACGTGAACGTGCCGCCTTTGAGCTCGTCCAGCTTCGCCTTGCCCTTGCGGGTGCGGTCGCTGAGGTCCGCCGCTTCGGCGGCGATCTGCAGGATCGACTTTTGGTCGACGTTCTTGATGACCGGGACGAACAAGCCTGACGGCGTGTCCGTGGCGAGGCCGAAGTGGTGGTCGCGCTTGACGACGAGCTCGGACTTCGCCTCGTCCATCGTCGCGTTGAGCGTGGGGAAGTCGCGCAGGACCTGACTCGTCGCCTTCATGATGATGGGCAAGTAGGTCAGCTTGATGCCCTGGCGCTCGGCGCGGCCCTTGAGCTGCTCGCGCAGGGCGACAAGGCGCGTGGCGTCGACCTCTTCGACGTACGTGAAGTGCGGCGCGGTCTGTTTGGCGCGGACCATCTGCTCCGCGATCTTGCGCCGGATGCCGATGAGCGGGACGCGCTCTTCGCCGCCACTCGGGCGCGGTGCGGTCATGGCTGGCGCAACCGCGGGCTGGACTTCCACCGAGGCGTGGGACGCGACGTCGTCGTGGGTGACGCGCCCATTGGGGCCTGTGCCGGCGACCGCGCTGATGTCGACGTCAGCCTCGCGGGCGTGGCGGCGGACGGCCGGCGCGGCGCGCGTGGGGCCGGTGCGGGGCGCGGGCGCGGGCGGC
>SXGT01107936.1_pt1 | contig 11093 bp, 8 predicted proteins | sample 3176221 | NCBI WGS metagenome assembly SXGT01 (sample SAMN11356862, study PRJNA531348) | freshwater metagenome | isolation source: freshwater sample F1-120 | place: China: Fuxian Lake, Yuxi | collected 2017-12-25
AGATGAGGTTGTCGAGTTTTTCGCGCGAGGCGAGAGCGATGGACCCGAGACTCTCGGGCTCGTCCGTTTCACCGTCGCCGAGAAAGGCCCATACTTTCTGGCCAGTGGTGTCCTTGAGTCCGCGATCTTCGAGATAGCGCATAAAGCGCGCGTGGTAAATCGCCATGATGGGTCCGAGGCCCATCGATACCGTGGGGAACTGCCAGAAGTCGGGCATGAGGCGCGGGTGCGGGTAGGACGAAAGGCCGCCCTCGGGCGCAAGTTCTCGGCGGAAATTTTCGAGCCTGCTCTCGGGCAGTCGGCCTTCGAGAAATGCGCGCGCGTAAACGCCGGGCGAGGCGTGGCCCTGGAAATAGATGCAGTCGCCGCCACTCGGATGCTCCGGGCCGCGGAAGAAGTGGTTGAAGCCTACCTCGTAAAGCGTCGCGGCGGAGGCATAGGTCGAGATGTGCCCGCCGATGCCGTCGGAGTTCTTGTTCGCGCGGACGACCATGGCCATGGCATTCCAGCGGATCATGCTGCGGATGCGGCGCTCGATTTCGAGATTGCCGGGGTATAGCGGCTGACTCTCGACGGGGATCGTGTTGATGTAGGGCGTATTCGCCGAGAAAGGCAGGCGAATGCCGCTGGTGTGTGCACGGGTTTGCAGCATGCGCAGCAGGTAGCGCACGCGTTCGGGCGTTTCACGCTGGATGACGTCGTCGAGGGACTCAAGCCACTCGCGAGCTTCGGCTTCCTGCTCCGCCGTAGGGCGGAAATCGTCTTTCAACTCAGGGTCTCCTGCAGGCGGGGGCAGGTTTGCGCTGTCCCGTATCCCCCTATGAACCGGGCGCGCGTCGCGGCACACGGGAATTGTATGCTATTCAGGGCAAGCGGACAACCAGACACGCGCGCGGAGTGGGAGATCGAAAATCGAAAGGTCGCTTGAGAAAGTAGCCGCCACGGACGAGCGCGTACCCGCCCTCGATGGACTGCGGGGTATCGCCATACTCTTGGTTCTGCTCATCCATTCCTACGGCATCGGAGTCGTGCACCGTCAGGGTTTTCTCTGGCAGGTGGCCCACGCGGGCTGGATGGGCGTGGATCTTTTCTTCGTCCTGTCGGGCTACCTAATCACGGGAATTCTGTTGTCCAGCCGCGGAAGCAAAAGTTATTTTTCGGCCTTTTTCGCCCGTAGGGCTTTGCGAATCTTCCCGGCCTATTTCGCTGTGCTGATGTGCCTGCTTCTTCTGGGTTGGGGAGTTCCATCCCTCCGGACGGAGGGGTTTCAGAGGTTCCTGCATCAGCAGGGTTGGTTGTGGACTTTTACCACAAACGTCAAGATTACTCTTCAAGGTCATGTGGCCGATTTTGGTTCGATGACGCCGGGCACGTCGATATTCAACACCGGGCATTTCTGGTCGGTTGCGGTTGAGGAACAGTTCTACTGGTTCTGGCCCTTTGTCGTCGCAGCGCTGCCGCCGCGACGGCTGTTGTGGGCGATCGCCGGCATCCTGGTAGTCGCTCCGGTGTCGCGTTATTTGATGATCCAGGGCGACAATTCTATTGGCGCGTATGTCTTTACGGCCGGCCGTATGGATACCTTGTCTCTAGGCGCGTTGATCGCCGTACTCGAGCAGGGATCGGGACTTCAAGTCTTTCGAAAATGGGCCTTGCCGCTGGCCGCGCTCACTCTGGGCGTAATTGCCTCGCTGGCCCTTTGGCGAAAAGGGTACGATTCACTCGACCCTTTCGTAATCCTTGGCGGCTACGCGTTAAACGGCGTCCTCTTCGCGCTCGTATTGGTGCATGTACTGACCTCGAAAGACGGTATTATAGCGCGTTGTTGTTCGGCGAAAGTGCTTCGCTTCATGGGCAAATACAGCTACTGCGTCTATCTCGTGCATCTCATCATCGCCAATCCCCTCCTCCTGCTGTCGGTGCACGATGTGGGTTACGTGGAACGCACGGCGGGCTCGCTATTCGGCTGGATGAGTCTGGTCTTCGTGGTCACGCTGACCGCTTCTTACGCCGTGGCCTTCGTTCTTTGGCACGGTCTGGAGAAACATTTCCTATCACTCAAGCGCTTTTTTCCTTACTCCACGCTCGGAGATTCGCCAGCAGCGCCCGATCGGGTGAGAGGGGTGTGACAGCCGTGATGAAATCCGGAATGGTATTAAACAATTCGTCATACTCCATGCGTCCAATAGATGCCTTTCGGGATCGGGTTCCAGAATCTATCGATGCATCAATCGATCGTGACGGGTGGTGCCGGAATCGCGCTGTTCCGGCGTGCGCTCCGCTGGCGTCGTTGAGCGGAACAGACGAGAAAGGGAAATTGGAATGCTACGGTTCTTACTGGTCTTGTCGACGGTCACTGTTTTCGCAGCTTCGTCGGCCGCGGAAGCGGCTGACGCGGGAGAGACGTTTTGGATCGGTCAGGCCGAGCGCAATGGCGCAATGCTCACTGTGCAACTACGGCTCACTTCTGGCGAACCGATGACCGGAGCGCTGGATGTGCCGGAGTTTTCGCGGCTGGGGATGCCGCTGTTGCAATCGGAACGCAACGGGGATCGGCTGACGCTAGGGTTCGGAGGAGTGCGCCTCGATCACCTGTTTGAGGGGAAGCGGAAGGACGATCGCTACGGGGGCACATGGCACTGGACGGATGAGAGTTTTGAGTGTCGGTTTATCCTAGAACGGAAACCGGATCCACGGCCCTACACCTCGGAAGAGGTCACTTTCGAGAATGGCGATGTGACGTTATCGGGCACTGTATTCACACCGAGAACACCGGGACCGCATCCCGGGATCATGATGATGCCGGGATCGGGCGACAACCCGCGCTGGCACTGGGAAGGGCATGCGGATTTCTTTGCGCGGCAGGGGTTCGTTTCCCTCATGTTCGACAAACGCGGCAACGGCAGGTCCACGGGTGACTGGAAAAAATCCGGCTTCGACGAACTCGCGCAGGACGGTATCGCGGGGATCCATCTGCTGCAAAAGCGCAAAGATGTGGATCCCAAGCGGGTCGGGTTCTGGGGCATCAGCCAGGCGGGCTGGATCATGCCGTTGGCGGCGAAGAAGTCGCCGGATGTCGCTTTCATTCTCACCACCTCGGGCGCGACGGTGGATGTGAAAACGGAAGGCAAGTATGACTATCTCGTGCGGCTGCGCGATGCGGGAGTTGGCAGCGAAGACCTTGCACTGGCGGAGCGGATTCTCGATCTGGATCACGAGGTGACGATGACGGGCCAAGGATACGATGAACTGCGCAGGCTCGTATTGGAAACGCGTGCAAAGCCGTGGTGGAAATTTTTTGAGTTTCAACTGGTGCCTGCGGGTGCACGGGCCTTTCCGAAGCTGATCGGCGGCTTCGATCCACGGCCGGTCTTGGAAGAAGTGAAAATTCCGATTCTGTGGATGTATGGCGACGCGGACAAGAGCGTGGAGCCGTCGAAGAGCATCGCGATTTTGAACGACATCATGGCGAAACAGCCGAAACCCTGGACGATCAAGACCTTTCCGGACGCGGACCACGGCATCCAATTGATGCGGGATGGAACCGCGCCCTTCCCCCACCGTGCGTATGCGCCGGGGTATTGGGACACCATGGTGGAGTGGGTTAAGCAGTTCGGGAAGTGACCTCCTGGCTTGCCCAGATGGGCAAGACGCATGCTACGCGGATAATGCGTTTCGCAGTCTGTCTCGGGATTGCGTACCCTGTATTCATATTTCCGGAGGACTCATGTGGACACGGGTTGCAGCATTTATATTCGCGGGGTTTGGGCTGATGGGCTGCGCGACGTTTGAGGCGGGGGCCCCGGCGGGCCAGGTGGATGTGATCGCGCACCGGGGCGGGGCGGCGTATCGTCCGGAGAACACGCTGGCGGCGTTTCGCAATGCGATCGCGCTGAAGGCGCACTGGTTTGAGTTGGACTGCACCCTGACGAAAGACAACGAGGTGGTCGTCATTCACGACGACACGCTGGAACGGACGACGGGTGGTGTACAGGGGGTCGTAAGCGATGTCACGATGGCGGAGCTTCGGCGCTACGACATCGGGTCGTGGTTCGGTGCGCAGTATTCGTCGGAGCGATTCCCGACGCTGGGCGAGTCGCTCGATCTGGCGAAGGGAAAAATTGGCGTCTACATCGAAATCAAAGACACGGGCGACGATACGAACTTAATGCAGTCGATTTTGTCCGAATTCAAGGATGCCCAGAAGCTGTTTCCCGAGCACAAAGACGAAGTGCTCAAGCAGATCGAAGCAAACGGATCGCGCAATCTGGAGCTGACGCGGCGGTGCATCGCGGATGTGCGTGCGCGGAAGATGGAGAAGCAGATCGTCATCCAGTCCTTCTCGGCGATCGTGTGCGCGGTGGCGCTGGTCGAGGCGCCGGAGATGCGAACGGAGTTGCTTGCGTCGTCGAGTGAACGGGACCCGTTGCAGTGGAACCGGTTCCTCGAATGGCTGCGGCTGCTCGATCCGCACGGTTTCAATCCGAACAAAAAAGATGTGACGGAAACGCTTGTGCGCGATCTGCATGCGAAGGGCAAGACCATCGCCGTATGGACGGTCAACGAGCCCGCAGATATGGTACAGATGAAGAACTGGGGCGTGGATTCGCTGATTACCGACAAGCCGGATGTAGCGCTGAAGACTGTCGCTGTGCGCTAGGGCAATCCGGCGTTGAATGAATGAGGAACTAGTGCGTTGCGGCGCGTGTTTCTCTGGTAACAGGCCATCTTTCGACGCGATTTGACGAAAGGAGCACGCCTAATGAGTCAACCGCGCAATCCCGCGCCGCCGGCGACCATGGTCGCTTCGTACGAGCGGCCGTTTGTGCCATTTGCGTTTGACGTTCTTATTTCGACGATCTTCATTCCGTTTGGCGGGATCCAGAAACTGCGGTCGGATGCGCTGGATCGCATTGGCGTGAAATCGGGTACGCGCGTGCTGGAACTCGCCTGCGGGACGGGCGGGATTACGAAACTTCTACTCGAGCGCGGCGCGGAAGTGACGGCGATTGACGGGTCGGAAAATATGCTCGCGCGAGCGCGAAAGCATGCGCCGGGCGCGAAGTTTGCACAATCTCCACTCGAAGACTTCGAACCGACGGACCGTTTCGATGTGGTGCTCTTCGCGTTTGTGTTGCACGAGTTGCCAAAGGATCTACGGGTGCGGGTGCTGAATGCCGGCCGTCGCGCACTGATGCCGGAGGGTACGCTGGCGGTGCTCGATCATGCGGTGCCCAAAACGGGTACGCTCGCGCGGGTATGGCGGTCGTTTCTCCTGAAACTCGAACCGCCGACCGTGCGCGATTGCATCGAGGCCGGCTACGACGAGGAACTGCGCGACGCAGGGCTCAATGTGATCTCGCGGCACGAACTCGCTGGTGGGACTGCCGCACTGACGCTCGCGCGGGTGGTTAGTTAATCGCGACGTTTCGTTTCATCCAGTCCGCGCAAGTCGAAACGAGGATCGGATTAAACTCGCCCTGCATGCTGTTGCGCAGGCTATCTGCCATGGACGGCGAGAGCTCGAAGCCGTGGCCCGTGCCGCCGACTTCGCGGAACTCGGCTAGGCCGGGGTGTTGCGCATTGACAGTCTCAACCAGGAGCGGATGGTCGTCACGCGTCGCGGCGACATCCGACGTGCCCCAGAGCGCGAGCACGGGGATATTCACCTTCGTCCACGGCGACGGTAGTTTCAGATCGGCAAGCTGGTGCCAGAAGCTGTAGTGCCGGCCGAAGACGTGGGTTCCGTCTCCGCCACGCAGGGCTACGTACCCGCGCAACGCGGGGTTGCGCTCAGCTACCTGCGCGGGCGTCAACTTCTCGACGAGAAACAACTGGATGAATTCCCGGCTATTGGCCAGTTGTTGCTCAAGCCTCGCGCCGGAGTTGCCGATCATCGGCATCTGGCGCGCGTCATTGTCGGCGAAATATTGCTCGAGCGGCGCGCCGATGGTGCCGTACACAATGATGCCGGCGACGGGGCGCTCGGCGGCGAGCAGCGGCGCGAACACGCCGCCCATGCTGTGACCGAACAGGTAGATGTGCTTCGCGTCGATGCCTTCGCGCTTTGCGGCGTAGTCGAAAGCTGCGCGGTAGGCCTTTATCTCCGTCTGCAGGTCCATCTCTTCGCACGGCGCGCCCTGGCTATCACCGCAACCGGACTTTTCGACGCGCACCGTCGCGAATCCCGCCTCCGTAACGCCTGCGATCATCTGATACACCGTCTCTTGCGGCGTAAAGGGGAATTCGATGGACGAACAACTCACACCCTGAAGGAAGAACATCGCCGGATGCGGGCCATCCCCGCGCGGCATCGTCAGAATCACGCGGTGCAGCGCACCGTCAACATCAACCGCGTCGTAAATGGTGTCAAAATCCGGATCCGATTCGCGCGGCAATTCCTTGAGCGCGACCGGCACATTCTGCTCGGCGTTGTTGCGCACGATGGTCGCCTCAAGCGTCTGGCCGCTACGCGAGCGCTGCACCATTTGGACAACCGCGGCGAGGCGTCCGGGCCCTTCAACCGGCTGGCCATTCAATCGCGTCAGGAGGTCTTGCGGAAGCAGGCCGGCCGCTTCGGCCGACGATCCGGGAACGATTTCCTGCAGAAGAACGCCGCGCTCCGCGGCGGCGCCTTTGGTGTCCATGGCTACGCCGAGATATCCGCGACGAGGCAATGTGTTTTCATTAGCGGCGTATGCACTGAGTGAAAGCAGAACAACGAATGCTGAAACGACTGTGCGGTTCATCATGGCGAATCCTCCGCTGTGGGTGGGATAAGTGTACGCGTCGAGATACGTGTGGACAAGCGTATTCAGGGCTTGACGCTTCCGGATTGTGTCGATAGGATGCTTTGTCGGCCGGGCTGCGCTCCGGCATTGGAGGATTGGACCATGTTGATGCGGGCGGCGGCGATCCTGGCGATCGCTTTTGGGAGCGGGGCGATGGCGAACGAATTGGACGATGCGCTAAAGGGATACAAGTATTTGCAAGGCGCGCGGGACGGCGGCGTGCTAGTCGTGAAGTTTTACAACCCGCCGACGAACCTGATGAACGCACCGATGGTGTCGGAAATCAGCAACTTGCTGACAAAAGTAGAGGCGGATCCGACGGCGCGGGTCCTGGTATTTACGGGCGGCGTGCCGAATTTCTTTATTCAACACTATGACGTAGGCGAGCTGAGCACGACGGCGGACGCGGCGGCGACGAATACGTCGATCGGCGCGAGCGGCGAATTACACGCAACGCACCAGGCGTATCTTCAAATCGAGGCGCTGTCGAAGCCGGTAGTTGCGGCGATCAACGGGCAGGCGCATGGCGGCGGGTTCGAGCTGGCGCTGGCGTGCGACTTTCGCATCATGACGGATCCGGGTTCGGTCGGTCTGCCGGAGGTGAATGTCGGGATTCTCCCCGGGGCGGGTGGCACGGTGCGTTTGCCGCGGCTGATCGGCGAGGCGCGGGCGAAGGAACTGATCATGCAAGGGCTGACGGCGAACGCGGAGACGGCGGTGAAGTTTGGGATGGTCATGAAGGCGGTGCCGGCGGACCAATTGATGCCGGAAGCCATGCGGATCGCGAAACGGTTGGAGTCGCTGCCGCCGCAGAGCCTCGCGCTGACGAAGAAAGTCATCACGACGACGGGCGACATGCAGTTGCGCGACGCGCTCAAGCTGGAGGAGCAGTCGTTCTGGGCGCTGATGCGGTCGGCGGATGCGCAACGGCTGATGCGCGCGTATGTGCAGAGCAACCAGGGGCGCGCGGCGCAGAAGTAAAGACCTCTTGATACGAGAACCATGAAAATCCTATCCATCGCCGTGTTGCTCTTTGTGTCGTCCGCCTTTGCGGCGGAGCCGGTGCCGGACAAAACCATTGTCCTGACCTTTGATGATGCGGTGAAGTCGCAGGTGACGAATGTTGCGCCGTTGCTGAAGGAATTTGGCTTCGGCGCGACGTTTTTTATTACGCAGCGATGGATGGACGACCCGGCGCGGTTCATGAATTGGGAGGACGCAGCGGCGCTCCACACGCTGGGTTTCGAGATCGGGAACCACACGTGGACGCATGACAATTTTGGATCGGCGGAGAACGCGAAAAAACTTGCGGCAGAACTGAAGCAAGTTGAGGCGGAGCTCGCGCGGGTCGGCGTGCCGAAGCCGGTGAGTTTTGCGTGGCCGGGGAACAGTTTTGGTCCGGAGTCGCAGGCCGTATTGAGGGAGGCGGGTTATCAATTCGCGCGGCGTGGCATGCAGCCGGAGATTACGTATGGCGAGATCGTGCCGGGGCCGTTGTATGACCCAGCGGTGCATGACCCGTTGCTGATTCCGACAGGCGGTGATGGATATCCCGATTGGACGCTGGAGCACTTCAAGAGAGTGGTCGAGCGGGCGCGCGATGGAAAGATCGTGGTACTGCAATTTCATGGCGTGCCGGATGAAGCGCATCCGTGGGTGAATACGCCGGTTGAGCGCTTTCGCGAATACATGGTGTACCTGAAGCAGGAAGGTTTTCGGTGCATCTCGCTAAAGGACGTTGGGCGGTTCATTGACCGCGCGAAACTGCCCGACGATCCCGTTGCGCACATGCGGCATCCGGACAACGCGAATTAATCTGCAGCATCGCCTTGAACGCCGGTGCGTGGGGATTGGTGCAGCGGTTCACGGATTGATGCAGAAACACGGTTCGATTCGACCGTATCGCGCGACAATCGAAGCCTTTCTTACAGGAGGAAACAGAGTTAATGGAGGAAAATCCTCCAATACTTCTCTGTTTCCTCCGTTTCCTTCTGTAGAAATTAATCCTCCGGTCTCTCCCCCGCCGGGGCCATCTTGACCAGCTTGGGATCGAACTGCGCGAGGACCTCGACCAGGTCGTTCTGCGCGGCCATGACGTCGTGGATGTTCTTGTAGACCATCGGGACTTCGTCGAGGCCGGCGGATAGCAGCGTGACGCCTTCGCGGTCGAGCCAGTCCTTGGCCATTTTCCAGGTGAAGGTGTTGCGCGCCTGAGTGCGGCTCATGACGCGGCCCGCGCCGTGCGCCGCGCTGTTCAGCGACATGGGGTTGCCGCGGCCGCGCACGACGAAGCCGGGGCTCGCCATGCTGCCGGGGATGACGCCGAGCACGCCCGCGCCCGCGGGGGTCGCGCCCTTGCGGTGCACGACGACCTCGCGGCCGTGATGACGCTCCTTCCACGCGAAGTTGTGGTGGTTCTCGACGTCGAGCAGCACCTCCGCGCCGAGCTTTTTCCGGATGTGCCGGTGGATCAACTCGTGGTTCGCCGAGGCATACCGCCCCATCAGCTCCATCGCCTCCCAGTACTCGCGGCCTGCGGCGGAGTCGAGGCTGAGCCACGACAACTGCCGCATTTCCTTCGGCAAATCGCGGTGCTGCTCCATCGCGAGCTTGCTGTAGTGGTCGCACACGGCGGCGCCTGTGCCACGGCTACCGCTGTGGCTCAAGAGCGCGACGTATTGCCCCGGCGCGAGGCCGAGCGGCTCGCTGTGCTCGACCGTGAATACGCCGAACTCGACAAAGTGGTTGCCGCTGCCGCTCGTGCCGAGCTGCGCCCACGCCCGATCCTTGTTCTTGCGCGTGATCGGCGATGCGGACCAGTCTGCATCGAGCACGTCGTGCGTGCGCTTTTGTTTGAAAGTGCCGCCCACGCCAAAGCGCGTCTCACTTTCGATCGCGTCGCGCAAAATATCCGCGCGCCGGTCGATGGAGTTCAGCGGCAGATCGAGCACGGTCAGCTTCACGCGGCAGGCGATGTCCACACCGACGGCATACGGAATGACGGCGTTGTCCGCCGCGAGAACGCCGCCGATGGGCAGGCCATAGCCCACGTGCGCATCGGGCATGAGGGCGCCCTGCACGGCAACCGGCAGATCGCAGGCCGCGTGCATTTGCTCAATGGATTTCGCGTCGAGATCACGGCCCCACTGGTGATACGGCGCGCCACTTTCGCGCGGCACGAACGAGGCCTGCGATCTGCGGTACACGAGGATCATGCGCGCGAGTTCGCCGAAGATCGCGTCGTCGGTGTACCGATCCGGGTGCGCGGCAACGCTGGCGACGAGATCGACCAGCACGCGTTTCTTCATGCCGCCCTGCGCCGCCTTAATGCACGCCACACGCGCCGCGTCACACGGTTCGCCACGCGGGATGCCGAGTTCGATGAAGTCGCGGGTCTTCATATTAGGTCACTCGATAATACTTCTTACTCAATCCATACCCTCTGTCATCCCCGCGAAAGCGGGGATCTCTCCGTTCCAGTGAAAGTGAAATCGTCGGTATTTCTAGAGGTCCCCGCTTTCGCGGGGATGACAAAGAGGAGGCGTCTGATGAAAGCTGTCGTCCGCACCCACGTTGGGTGCGGTGTTATGCGCACTCGTTACGGAGGCGTGATCTTCCCGAGGATACAGGGGTGGCTGGCGCCGGTGGCCTGAGGGACATTCGATGGCGTGCCGCAGATGGTTTCGTTGGCGAGGATGGCGAAGGCGACGGCTTCGCGGGCGTCGGCGGGAATGCCGTAGCTGTCAGTAAGACGGACGGTGATGCCGGGGAGGCCGGCCTTGATGCGCTTGAGCAGAGTCTGGTTGTAGGCGCCGCCGCCGCTGATGAGGAAACGGGAGACGTTGTAATTCGGCTTCACGAAGCGGTTGAAGGCGCGCACGATGCTGTACGCGACCGCCGTCGTCACCGTGGCCATGATGTCCTCGGGCTTACGATCGCGGCGGGTTGCGATGGCATCGCGCAGGTAGACCTCGGGACCGAAGTCTTCGCGGCCGGTGCTCTTCGGTGGCGGATCGTTGAAGTACGGATGGCCGAGGAGATAGTCGAGAAATTCGTCGATCACGACGCCCTTGCCGGCCATTGCGCCGTCCTTGTCCATGTTCTCGCGGCCCTGCGTGAGCAGGCGCATCGCGCCGTCGATCGCCATGTTTCCGGGGCCGGTATCGAAGGCGATGAGGTCCTTCATCTCCGGCGGGACGACGGTGACGTTTGCGATGCCGCCGATGTTGAGCAGCAGCAACGTGTGATCTCTGCGGCGGAACAGCACCCAGTCGGCATAGGGCACGAGCGGCGCACCCTGCC
>SXGT01187609.1_pt1 | contig 11093 bp, 9 predicted proteins | sample 3176221 | NCBI WGS metagenome assembly SXGT01 (sample SAMN11356862, study PRJNA531348) | freshwater metagenome | isolation source: freshwater sample F1-120 | place: China: Fuxian Lake, Yuxi | collected 2017-12-25
GCTGAGCATGAGACTCCCCTGCCCCATCCGGGGCAGAAAATAAAATACCAGCTTTCCACCAGTGACGCAACGCTCAAAGCAGCGTTGCTTTACTGGTGGCAACATTCCTGGCGACCCGTTGGGCCGCCAAAGCAAAACCGCACGCTCATGGGAACGTCGAGCGAAGCCATCACAGTGCAGTTCGGCACCGATGGCGGAAGCTTTACGTTCGCAGGTGCGACTACGAATATGAAGATCGCGGCGTAAAGACTCGAGCGGAGCTCGAATTAAATTCAAACACACGGCCCCGAGTCTTATTGGCTCGGGGTCTTCTCTATGAGGGCGGCGTGGGCGCGGAACAGTCGCCGGTGCTTCCAGCGCGCGTACAACAGGGCTCCCAAGAGATACAAACTCATGCCAGCGGGCAAGGACAGATACGTGAGGAAGAAACCTTCGTCCAACCCGTCGCGAGCGGACCTCGGACCGTTTGGGGTGATGGGAGCGAGAATTGGTGTGAATCGAGAGAGTGTTGTCTCGTTGAGGAGTATGGCAATCCCTAGTGCTGTTAGCGCCTGGAGAAGGATGACGCGTACAAACAGCCGCGGCCATGCTCTCAATCCGCTAATGGTGATACCGAACGCAAAGAAAATAGGAAGGATCAAGAAGAGGCTTCCGCCAATCATTCGCGCTGAAACGGGGCCAGATTGGAAAATCACGTTTACCCGTCCCATGAACCAGACCGTGTAGCGTGCGATGACGATCAACGAACACCCGATGGCAGTCCACGCTGCACGCGTTCCCCAGGGATGAGTCGTAGGAACTACCCTCCCTGAGCCGCATCCTGGACAAAGCACGATCCCCGCGCTCGGAATTGGGTGTCCGCATTTGCCACAGAGACCGGGAGGTATCGGAATGGGAGGGGTGATCTTTTGCCATGTCATCCTCAGGATGAGCCAGGCGATAATTCCCCCTCCGACCCAGAAAATCATAAATGCGGTAATGAGGGATTCCATCCGTGTGGGTACAGCATACCCCAAACTTGACCCTCACGCCCTTCGCGCCTTTAATTGAGGCCCTACCGGGATTGTCCCGGACGGGAATTCAACCGGATCTTCCCAGATCTATCGCTGCACCGAAGTCTCGGTCTGCGGCACACACAATCGAAGGCCGCCTTTCGCCTCTGGCGATGTCGAGCTTTCACCCCTCACCACGGGAAGCGGCGAAAGCCGAGGTGAGCAGGGACGGAGGTTTGTTTTCATGGCACGGTACACTGGTCCAAAACTGAAATTGTCTCGTCGAGTGGGCGTCCCGATCGTGGATCTGCCCAAGCACACAAGCAAGCGTGCACTGGTTTACCCAGGTATGCACGGCTTCCGCGGCCGCCGCCTCAAGGCGTTCGGCATCCGCATGAATGAAAAGCAGAAGCTGCGGTATCACTATGGCGTGCTCGAGCGCCAGTTCCGCGGGTACGTTGCTGAGGCAGGTCGTCGCCCGGGTAACCGCGGCGAGACTCTCATGCAGCTGCTTGAGCGTCGACTTGACAATGTCGTGCGTCGCGCTGGCTTCGCCCGCTCGGTGTGGGCATCGCGTCAGCTGGTCGCTCACGGACACGTGAAGGTCAATGGTCGCAAGACCGATCGTGCGAGCTGCATGCTGAAGGTCGGCGATGTGATTTCTCTCAAGGAGAAGGCACAGAAGCAGGCCAAGGAATCGATGGAGAGCCTGGCTGGTTTGGAAGTTGCGGGCTGGATCGAAGTGAACCCGGCTGAGATGACGATCAAGATCGTCGCTCTGCCCACATCAGACCAGATCCCCTTTGACATCAACGCCAACCTGATCGTCGAATTCTATCGTTGATAGATACTGATCTTTAACCGGCAGCGACGGTGCGACGGCGGGAAACTCCCTTCGTTGTGCCGTCGCTGCTTGTCTTGTATCGCACTACAGTGCCGGCTCAATCCAGGCCATTTCAATCCAGGACGGTGACTCAATGCTGAAAATCTTGCGTAAGAACAAGCAGTGGCTGTTTGTGGGCTTCATGGGCCTGTTGGCTGTAGCGTGGCTGGTTCCAACACTGGGACAAAATGGAAGCCCCGCAGATCAAGCAAAAGAGACTGTGGGGATGATCGGTGAGACCAAGCTCAAGCTTGGCGAACTGAATCTGGCAGAGCAGGAATTTGAGGTTCTGAAGCAATTGTACAAGGACCTGATTCCTCTCGACACGCTGCTTGGGATCAAGGTAGAGAATGGGGCACATTGGTTGCTGCTGACTCGTGAAGCTCAGCAGGCCGGGCTTATTGGCGGGCCGACTGATGGTGAAGACTGGGTGCCGGTCCTGGCACATTCGATCGCACCAGATGCCGCAAAGCAGATGTTGAATCAGAATTACATGCGGGCGATTGAGTTCATTCAACGTGACCCAAAGGCACTCGAACTGGTTCAAAAGAACCCGCAGGCAATCTATCCTGTCCTTACGAATCTCATTGAGTCGAGTCTGCTCACAGGGCTTCAGCAGTTGCGTGCGCAAGGGAACAGCCGGCTGGCCGGGGTTGAATCAATGGGCGCAAAGATGGCCCCGGATGTTTTTGATCAAACGATGGCCAAGGTGCGTGGAGTGAGACGGTTAACCAATGCGTTCTTTGGCGCAGCGCGGACGAGCGATAAGCGGTTGGCAAGCCTTGTGACCGATAGGCTTGATCTGGGCATTGTCAACCTGGTACAGATTCCCGCCGATCGCCTGAAAAAAGAAATTGCTGATCCAACACCGGAACAGTTGAAAGAACATTTTGAAAAATACAAAGCGGTTCGACCGGGAACCGGCGAATTTGGATTTGGATATGTGCAGCCGGATGGTCTGAAGCTGGAATATCTGAAGCTTGATCGCACAGCGATTGAAAGCGCCATCAAGCCCGATGAAGTCGAGGTCAACAAGCGCTGGCGTACCAATCGTGCGGTGTACAAGGGCGAATTCAGCGAAGAACGCCCGAAGATCGAAGCGTCGATGAAAGCGGATCTGGTCAAGGCTGCGATGTCAGAGGCCGTCCGCATTGCGCGTGGCGAGATTTCACGAGCCATGAAAAAACTGCCCGATGACGGAGCATACAAGCAACTGCCTGCGGACTGGGACACCACCAGAATCAAGCTTCAGGACATTGCCAAAGCCATCCAGACGACGTTGAAGCAGACTCAGGGCGCTGACATCGCCGAGCCTTTGGTGACGTTGAAAACGGGGAGCTGGGTTACTCCCAAGGAAGTCAACGAACTTGAAGGGATTGCAAGGGCGAGCGTGCAGATGGGTCCCAAGCGAGAGACCTTTATCGAGGTGCTCAGCCACCTGCGCGAACTGGGTGCGCGTAATGACTACGCACTCCAAATTGGCGTTCCATATCCCAACGACAAGGCACTTGAAGGTGAAGATGGATCATTGTATTTCTTCGTGGTGACTGCTCTGAAAAAGAGTGCACCTGCTGAGTCGGTTGATGAAGTAAAAACTCAGGCAACTGATGATTACAAGCTGCTTGCTGCGTTTGAGAAGCTGAAGCTTGACAGGCAGGTCTATCTTGATAAGGCTGCGGCTGAAGGACTTGATGCGTTGGCATTGTCATTTGAAAGGCCGCCGCTGGATGCGAAAACCGGTGAAGGTGGCGAGAAGGCACTGGAAGTTCAGAAGCTCGTGCAGATGAACCAGAGTCGAGTGGTCATTGAAGGAAGAGAAGATCGGGCACTTGCGGATAAGTTGTTCCTTGACCAGGTGCGTGCGATTGTAAAGTCAATCGACCCCAAGGCCGAACCAATTCTTGGAGATGCGGCCAAGGGCGATGCGGTGAAGAACCGGTTTGTGGCGACACATATCACTCCTAATAAATCATTGGTACTTGCATTTGTGGTTGCGAATCGCCCGATTACCGCAGAGCAAATGCGAGCGATTGGCCAGGGAGGCGATGAGCGTGTATTGGTGTTACAGGAATTCAAGCCTGAAGATGGCCAGACCTCTCTTGCAGATCCGTTTACGTTTGCAACAATGAAACAACGGATGCGCTATAAGTTGACCAAAGAAGTAGAGACGGTGAAAATTCCAGAACCCAGTGCTACCACGACGCCAGAGAACGGCACTGCACCAACCGCTCCGGCAAACTCCGGCAAGTGATGACTTCCAAAAAAACACAGGCCTGGCTTTATTGAAAGCCAGGCCTGTTTCGTTTTTCGTGTGATGTGTTTCGGGATCAGATGCCCTTGGACTGTCTTGCGGCCTTGATCTTCAGGCGAGCAAAGTTCCGCTCGGCGTTCAGAGCCGTGACTTTGGCGGCACGATCGGAGGCATCATGCGCAACGGTCTTTGCTTCTGCAGCCTTCAATTCCGCCTCGGCTTCAGAAACTGCGATCGTCTCGACTGGAACCGCTTTCTCAGCGAGAATGGTCAGGCGGTTGGAGACCATTTGGGCAAATCCGCCTTCGATGACATAGGAGCGGCTGCCGCCCTTACCCGAGACGGAATCGGCAAAATCTACGCGAAGTTCGCCAGCACCCAGGCGGGTGAGGAGGGCCGCACGATCGACCATAACGCCGATGCCGCCGTCCCAAGCGGGAATTGAGGCATAGACCGCATCCTCATCGAGGATTCGGGCAGCGGGGGTTACGACACGGCAGCGGAAAGCTTTGGATGCCAAGGCTAGTCTCCAATGGAAGGGGCCAATAGTACGCTCTCTGGGGCGGGGAGTCTTGCCAGGTGGACTGGGAAAGGTCGGTCAATTGGCGAATCGGCGGGTTGCCATTTCGATTGCTTTGTTCTCGGGAATGCTGGTTTTGGCATTGGCGATCCGCGTTTTTGTGGCGGGAGGCTGGACCCTCGAGGCCGCCATGCTGGAACTGCGTGTCCATCGTGCGATCGTTGGGGTGGTGGTGGGGGCGTCGCTTGCGATTGGAGGTGTGTTTCTCCAATGTCTCATGCGAAATCAACTGGCATCTCCCGACTTGATCGGGCTGGCATCGGGCGCAGGGCTGGCGGTGATGGCGGGGGAATATCTCGCGAAAACCTCTGGGGAGTTAGGGGAAAATGTACTCGCTAACGCTGCTTTGGCAATGCTGGGGAGCGCGTTGTCACTGGCGACTGTCTGGGGGCTGGCACAGAAACGCAGGATGATGGAGCCTGTAAGCCTGATCTTGATCGGGGTCATTGTCGGACTTGTCTGTTCAGCGATGACGATGTTGCTGCAGCACCTGATGCCGGGGCAAGGTGAATCAACGCGGCGATGGCTGCTGGGCAGTCTAGATGATGGGGCGAGGACGTGGGCACTTTGGAGCGGAGGGGGGCTGTGCGTCCTGTTTAGTGTCATGGGGACGGTCTGGTGGCGGCGACTGGATGCGATGACAATGGCGGAAGATGAGGCCAGATCGCTCGGGGTCAATGTTCGACACATGCGGCAGTTCTTGTTCATCGGCGCCGGTGTACTCGCTGCGATTGCAGTGGTGCTTGCTGGCCCGATTGGCTTTGTCGGGCTGGCATGTCCGCATGTTGCCAGGTTGTGCGCGGGGCCTTCGCATCGATGGCTGATTGTGTTGTCAGCAATTGCGGGGATGGTTTTGGTGGTAAGCGCGGATAGCGTTGTGAAGATGCTGGACCTTCAGGCTGGGAGATTGCCATTGGGTGTGTTGACGACCTTTATTGGCGGGCCGGTGTTGATTTCAATGCTCCGGCGCGGTCGTTAGCATTGCTTTTTTGGCGCAGAGTGCCTCTACTCTGTCACTGTGGCAGCGAAGAAAGTCAAACCTGTGCAGAGATCAGAGGCAGTTGGTGCGGTCTCAACCGTTGCCAAGGCCGTTGATGCCTATGGCACTATGTCGATGAAGCCGCTGCATGTGCTCGTTTTTCTGTTGCCACTGATTGTGGTATATGAGATCGGGTCGGTGTGGTATCTGTCAGACCCAAGCCGCGGCGTTGTCGAAACGATTGGCGCGCGATCGATGTTGTCGCAGTTCTTTGAGATGTTTGGACCGCTGACGTTTTATCTGCCCGGGGCGGTTCTGATAGTTGTGTTTTTCATGTGGCACCTGTTTACTAAGGACAAGTGGCAGATCCGCCCATCGGTGATTGGCGGCATGCTTATGGAATCGCTAGTTTGGTGCCTGCCGCTGCTCGTGATTGGCACGCTATTGATGCGGAAGCCGCTGCTTGTTCAAACCACCACGCAGGGACTTGCCGCATTGCAGTGGCAAGCCCGGCTTACGTTGAGCATTGGAGCGGGATTGTATGAGGAGCTTCTCTTTAGACTGGTGCTTATCACGCTCATCCACTTTCTGACTGTGGATGTGATAAAGACCAAACCGATGTCGGGCAACATCATTGCGATATTGATTTCCGCAGTGTTGTTCTCTCTGTATCATCACAACGCCGTGCCACTGAATGATCCACGAGCATTTGAGACTTATCTGTTCTACGCCATTGCCGGCGCGTATTTCGGGGCCATATTCCTGGTGCGAGGATTTGGTGTCGCGGTTGGATGCCACGCCTTGTATGACGCGATTGTCCTGGTGCTTCTGGTCAACAAGAAATGAGTTACGTGTTTATTTCGGCAACTTCGCAAGTCTTGCCCAGTCCGCGGCAGACAGATACGCCACGCACTTAAACGTGCCCTTGTCGTTGGTCGAATAGATGAGGCAATGACCTTCATCTGAACGCCTGACCTGTGGCGGCAGCGCTGGGCCGACGGTGTTGGAATGTCCAACCAGCAGTGTGTTTCCGGATGTTGGTGCTCTGAATAGAAGCGAACTGATTTCCTTTCCACTCCCGGATGCGAGTCCGGGCGTATCTGTTGCGGGTTTTCCAAAGAGGATTTCAGCGGTGTCGCGGGCGCGGAACATCGGGCTTGTCTCGGCGGTTGTGAAGGTTATCTCAAGCGATTTCAGACTCGCCGCGATTGCCTCAATTTCGGTCTTTCCTTCACTCGACAGGTTGCGTTGCTGAGCGCGATCGGTAGAGCCTGCCACATCTTTTTGCGACTGATCGCTCTTACCGTGTCGGAAGAAAACGATATTACCGCCGGCTTTGAGTGCTTTGATAAGCGCTGCATCTGGTAGATCACTGAAGGTCTGACTCGGAACATCTGAGAATTCTGCACCAAGTGCGGGCGAAGTTGTAAGCCGATATCCCTTCACCCCCAGCGGTAATGCGTAGATACCCGAGCGAGCAGTGATGAACAGCGTGTCGAGTTTGGTGCCGCCAAATTCGCAGTTTGCTGGTCCTTCTGGCACTGACCAGGATTGACCCAGGGTCAGGTCGGACTTGATTTCTTGAATCAACTTGCTGCCGGGAAGTGCGACATAGATGTTGCCGGAGGCATCGACAGCAAGACCATCGCCTGTGCCAGGAAGTACAACTTCTTTCTTGTCACCCAATGTCCCCGGTGAAGTGATGGGAAATGCGACCAATGCCGGGCGACCTGCGGGAACTACATAGAGAGTTTTTTCATCGGGTGAGAGCAACACGCCGTTGGGGCGGTTGTCGTCATCCATCGCGCGTGTGATAGTCCGCTTCGAATCTTTTTCCGGAGATGCGTAGTACACAGATTGCTTGCCCTGGGGGTGTGGCGGGGCTTTGTACAGTGGATCGGTGAAGTAGATTCCGCCCTGTGAATCGATGGTGAGATCGTTGCAGTTAGAGAAGGGCTTTCCTTCGAAGGAGTCGGCGATCGTCTTGAGAGCACGCTTGGCGAGGTCGACTTCTACAAGTTTGGCTCCGCCGAATTGGGTCATGAACAGGCGGCCGGATTTGTCGAACATAAGTCCCGCGCCAGACTCAGTCTTTTCAAGTACGGTGTCGAGCGCGCCATGTGAATCCAGGCGATAGAGCTTGCTCGTACTCATATCTACAAAGTAGATATTCCCATCGGCATCGGCGGCGGGGCCTTCGATGAATCCGAATCCGCCGCGGAGTTTTGTTGCTTCGATGGAGGTGGGAGCAGCCTTGGGTGCTGGCTGCGCCCATGCCGTGTGAACGAATGTAATGAGCGAGAGAGCAGTGACCAGGCGCATAGGAACTCCTTGAATAGGCCGCACTGTATGTGCAAAACCGGAGAGCGGAATTATGGCTTCCATCGCTGTGCGATGGGTACGCGACGGCCAGAACCAAAAGCGACTGAACTGACTTTTAGCCCGATTGCGGCCTGCTTTCGCTTATATTCCGACAAATCGATCAGGCGAATCATGCGTTGAACGACTGCGGCATCAAAGTGAGTTGCTTCGATGATCTCGACCGAGCTCTTTCGACCTTCGACATACAACTCAATAATCCGATCGAGCACCTCGTACGGTGGCAACGAATCCTGATCAGTCTGATCTGGGCGAAGTTCGGCGCTCGGTGCCTTGGTAATTGTCGATGGTGGAATCGGTGCCGATTCAAAACCAGCGGCTTTGGGATTCTGGTTGATCCAGTTCGACATTGCGTACACAAGTTGTTTGGAAACATCGCTCAATACTGCCAGCCCGCCGTTCATGTCGCCGTAGAGCGTGCAATATCCGACCGCCATTTCGCTCTTGTTTCCGGTGGTAAGCACAATCGCTCCGCTGCGATTTGAAAGTGCCATGAGCATGGTGCCGCGGCAGCGAGATTGCAGGTTTTCCTCGGTGATGTCAGGGATCACTTCAGCGAGCTGTTTAAGTTCTCTCTCAGAAAATGCGGCGTTGAGCGTGTCGCGGAACCCATCGACGGCAGGGTTGATTGGCGTCGTGATACATGTGATCTTCAGCCGCCCAGCCAGGTCGTAGGCGTCGTTGCGTGAATGTTCGCTTGAGTATGGGCCGGGCATTGCAACGCCGAGAACATTCGCAGGTCCGATTGCCGCCGCCGCGATGCAAGCGGTGAGGGCGGAGTCGATGCCGCCGGACAGGCCGATGAGAGCCTGCTTGAATCCAATCTTGCGAAGATAGTCTCGCACTCCCAATACAAGTGCGTGGTATGCAAGCTCAGCATCGGATGCGCCGATATACGGATCGTTGACCGATGTTGTATTTTCAGTGTTCACCAAAATCAGGTCTTCGCCAAAGCCACGACCTGCGGCGATAAGAGTTCCCTCGGGGGAGAACGCCGCGGAATGCCCATCAAAGATGAGTTCATCGTTTGCACCTGCGACATTGACAGCTGCGACGCAGACGTGATGTTGGCGAGCGTGCTTTCGCAGGATCTCCCGGTGGCGGCGGCCTTTCCCAAGCACAAATGGGCTGGCAGACGGATTGACAATAACTTCTGCGCCAGCGGCGATGAGTTCAGGCACTGGATCCGCGCGGCCTTCGTATCGCCATGAGAATCCAACATCTTCACCCTTCCAGAGATCCTCGCAGATTGAAAGCCCGACCCTGGTCGTGCCTGCGGATGTTGGAACGGATATGACACACGGCTTGTCACCGGGCCGAAAGTACCGATCTTCATCAAAGACGTCATAGGTCGGCAAGAGTCGCTTGTCGTAGTAGTCAAGCAATGTGCCATCGCGATATGCAAGCAGCGAGTTGCAGATGCCGCCAGATGTAGCAGGAATTGAGGCAGGTAGTGGTGCGCCGAAAATTACTGTGATGCTCGAAGAGTGATTCTCTCCGATCGTCTTCGCGGCAGTTGAACACGCAGCGATGAATCCGGACTGAAGCAACAGGTCCTTGGGCGGATATCCGCACAGCGCGAGTTCTGGGAACACGATGCAGTCTGCGTGAGCTGCTTTGGCGCGAGAAATGAAGTTGATGATTGATGCGGTGTTGGCCGCTATATCACCGACAACCGAGTTCATTTGGGCAAGTGCAATGAGCATTGGCGGACGATAGGGCTTTCAGGAGGATGATGCTGGAGGCTGGGTCGGCTTGAGCCGCCAGGGTTTGAGAATGAGTGCTGCGATCGGCGACAGTACAACCAGAACGATGAGTTCGCAGGCTGTCACGGTTAGGGCAATAGGGGCGAGCGATTCCCACGATATCACCGCTCGCAACTTTGCCAGCGCGGTCACACCAGCCTCGCGCGATCCTGCCGCTCCACTGGGCGATAGCACACCGATGAGGAAATAACACCCGGAAAAGAGCATGGCATTTCCAAATGAAAGCTCTATTCCCATGATCTGACTGACAAGATAAAACCGCGCAGCTTGAACCAATAGATCCGCAGCTCGAAACACCAGCGCAACCACGAACCAGCGTGATGAAACCATGTCGCAGCCGGAGTGCATCTGTGCAAATGCCCCAGACGCACTGAATCGCGCAGGCAACGATGTTGGTAGCTTGTGCGCGATCGCCTGAACTCGTTGCAAACCATCGGGTCCAGATATGGCATTCGCAACCATCATTACACACGCAAGAATTGTTGGTGTACCTAGTCCAACAGCCATCATCCAGGGTACATCAATCTTCTCGCGCCAATATGTTGCGATAATAATCGGGCCTACCACAAGCAACGCGCCCACTCCGACTGCGGCAAACCAGGCTCCAATCGTAAAAAGCGGAATGTTGTCGCGTCGATTGTGAATGAGTACGCGAAATACGAGCGATGCTTTGAACGGCACCAGGGCTAGTAAGGTCGCAATGCAATTTGTGGCGATAAGGTCAACAGGATTGAGTTGCTTCTGCCCGCGAATGGTCGCCCAGAAGCAGAGACCATTGAGGGCAATACTGACAAATGTGAGCGCAAGAAGACCGGTTGCATTCGCAAACGAAATGCCGCGGAGCTGCGCCAAAGCCTCTTTGTTCTGCGGCTGGAGTGCAAGGTGAATGCACCATGCGAGTGCGGCGATTCCGATGGCGATACCCAGGAGCTGAACCAAAATGCCCCGGAGATTTCTATGTTGCAGAGGTGCCGTGCTCAACTCTTTCATCCGGGTGGTCCTGGTAGCGGAAGCGATCGTTCCCTGAGTTCAAACAAAACAACGCCGCTCGCTTTCCATTCCTTTTTCGCAACGGCATTGTCCACCAGCCATGCGGAAATCAGTTCGGGTGTGAGCCTCGGATCGTTCCATTGCGATGAACAATATCGGCTGAGCTCAGAGAAATTCACCAGCACATAATATATTCCCATGGCGCGGAGTTGCTCCGAGCTTTTGTAATACCTGCTTTCCAACATTCGTTCCTCGGTCATTAACTGGCTGCAA
>SXGT01227845.1_pt1 | contig 11093 bp, 11 predicted proteins | sample 3176221 | NCBI WGS metagenome assembly SXGT01 (sample SAMN11356862, study PRJNA531348) | freshwater metagenome | isolation source: freshwater sample F1-120 | place: China: Fuxian Lake, Yuxi | collected 2017-12-25
CAGGCCGCGATGTACATGTCGCAGACGGCCAAGTCGGTCACCATGCTGATCCGCGGCTCATCGCTGGAGGCCGGGATGTCGCAGTACCTCGTCGATCGCATCAACCGGACCGACAACATCACGGTCAGGACGTGTACCGAGGTCGTCGACATCACCCCGGGTGACGGTTTCCTCTCCGGGCTGGTGCTCCTCGACAAGCGGACCGGCGAAACCGAACCCGTTCCGTGCAACCGGATGTGCTGTTTCATCGGGGCCACCCCCCGCACGGAATGGCTGGAGGAAGCGGGAATAGCCCGCGACGACAACGGCTTCATATTGTCGGGGCCTGATCTGCGCGACAAGGTCGGCTGGACGCTGGACCGGCCGCCGCACCACCTGGAGACGAGCGTTCCTGGCGTCTTCGTCGCCGGTGACGTGCGGTCGGAGTCCGCCAAGCGGGTGGCCGCCGCGGTCGGCGAGGGCTCGATGGCAGTGATGTTGGTGCACAGATATCTGGCGGAAGCCTGAGAGGACGCGACAATGGGCGCACAGAACGGTGAAGAGTGTGTGCGCGACGAGTTGCGCACCCTGTTCCTCTTCGAGCACCTCTCCGATGCGCAGCTGGACATCCTCTGCGAGGCCGGCCACATCCAGTATTTCCCGGCGGGCCCGCTCGTCGTCGAGGGCGAATCGGCGACCTGCTTCTACGTGTTGATCGACGGTGAGCTGGTCATGTCGAAGCGCTCCGGCGGCGTCGACATCCAGACCAACCGCACCTCCCAGCGCGGCGTGTACTTCGGCGCGTGGTCGGCCTACATCCCGGGCGAGGAGCAGCTCTACCAGGCCTCGGTGCGGCTGGTCACCAAGTCACGGGTGTTCGTGCTGCAGGCCGACACCTTCGCCGAGTTCATGCGCCAACAGTTCCCGATGGCGGTGCACCTGATGGAGGGCCAGCTGGTCGGCGGCCGGCGCCAGAGCCAGATCATCGGTCAGCGCGAGAAGCTGCTGGCGCTGGGCACCATCACGGCGGGCCTGACCCACCAGCTCAACAACCCGGCCGCCGCGACGGCGCGCGCCGTCTCGGATCTGCGCGAGACGGTCGGCAAGATGCGGCACAAGCTGTCGATGCTCGCGGACGGAAAATTCAGCCCCGAGGCGCTGCGGGTCCTGGTCCGCATCCAGGACGACGTGGCCGAGCAGGTCGCCAAGAACCGGGACGTCGAGCTCTCCGCGCTGGAGGCCTCGGACCGCGAGGACGCGATCGGCGATTGGCTGGAGGACCACGACATCATCGGCGCCTGGGATTACGCGCCGACCTTCGTCGAGGCGGGCCTGGACACCGACTGGCTGGAAAAGGTCCTCACCTCCGTCGACGATGTCGACGCCACCGCGTCGCTGCAAGGTGCCATCGGCTGGCTGAAATACACCATCGACAACGAGCTGCGGATGAACGAGATCGCCGAGGCCAGTAAGCGGATCTCGGCGCTGCTGGCCGGCGCCAAGCAGTATTCGCAGATGGACCGTGGCGCCTACGGCAGCGCCGACGTGCACGAGCTGCTGCGCAGCACCATCATGATGTTCGGCGACAAGATCGGCGGGCCCGGCAAGGGCAGGCCGGTGTCCATCGTCAAGGACCTGGACAAGACGTTGCCCGAATTGCAATGCTACCCAGGCGATCTCAACCAAGTGTGGACCAACATCATCGACAACGCGATCCAGGCGATGCAGGGGCAGGGGACGCTGACCATCCGCACCGCGCGGGAGAACGAGCAGATGATCCGGGTGGAGATCTGCGATGACGGCCCGGGTATCCCCGAAGATGTCATCGAGCGCATCTTCACCCCGTTCTTCACCACCAAGCCCTTCGGTGAGGGCACCGGCCTCGGCCTCGACCTGGCCTGGCGCATCGTGGTGGAAAAGCACGGCGGCAACATCTCGGTGCAGAGCAAGCCCGGTGACACCCGGTTCGCCGTGTGCCTTCCCCTGGTGGCGCCGGCACCGGTCACGCCAACTCCGGGTGAACTCTCGGCGGCCGGCACCGAATAGTCTGCGATCAATCTGCGCGGATCGGAATGCGCACGGGTTCGACCGCGGTTGACCCGACCATGAGCAAACCAGACTTGGGCACGTTCGGCGTATTCGGTCACTACAGCCAGTGGCAGCAGCTTTCGCGGGAGCAACTCCGCGATATCGAAGGCCTGGGCTACGGCGCGATCTGGGCCGGCGGCTCACCGCCGGCCGCGCTGGAGTGGGTCGAGCCGATCCTCGGCGCCACCGATTCCCTCCAGCTGGCGACCGGCATCGTCAACATCTGGACCGCGGCGGCCGCACCGGTGGCCGAATCCTTCCACCGCATCGAGAGGGAGTACCCGGGCCGGTTCCTGCTCGGCATCGGCGTCGGCCACCCCGAGGCGCACACCGAGTACAAGAAGCCCTACGACGCACTCGACGACTACCTCCGCGAGCTGGATCAGCACGGTGTGCCCAAGGACCGTGTGGTGGTGGCGGCGCTGGGCCCGCAGGTGCTCAAACTCGCGGCGCGGCGCAGCGCCGGCGCTCACCCCTACCTCACCACCCCCGAGCACACCCGCGGAGCCCGCGAACTCATCGGACCCGACGCCTTCCTCGCCCCGGAACACAAGGTGGTTCTCACGACCGACGCCGCCAAGGCGCGCGCGGTGGGGCGCAACGCGCTCGAGGTCTATCTCAATCTCGCGAATTACCTGAACAACTGGAAGCGGCTCGGCTTCACCGATGCCGATGTCGCCAAGCCCGGCAGCGATGCGCTGGTCGACGCCGTCGTCGCCCACGGCACCACCGAAGCCGTCGCCGCACGCCTGCGCGAACATCTCGACGCCGGCGCCGACCACGTTCCGGTTCAGGTGTTGACGGGTACTGACAAGCTGGTGCCTGCGCTCGCAGAACTGGCCGGCCCGCTCGGCCTGCAGTAACGAGACCCGGAACGAAGGACAACACATGACCGACGCTGTCACGCTCAAGCCCGACCTCGGCCGCTACGGCGTCTGGACCTTCGGCGTTCCCAAACCCGATCAGGCGGCCGAGATCGAGAAGCTCGGCTACGGCGCGCTGTGGATCGGCGGCTCGCCGAAGGGCGACCTGAACTATGTCGAACCGCTGCTGGAGGCCACCGAGAACCTGCAGGTGGCCACCGGGATCATCAACGTGTGGACGGCCGATGCCGAGGAGGTCGCGCAGGCCTATCACCGGGTGGAGAAGGCGTTCCCCGGCCGGTTCCTGCTCGGCATCGGAATAGGGCACCCCGAGCACACCGAGGAGTACCGCAAGCCCTATGACGTGCTGGTCTCCTACCTCGATGCGCTCGACGCGCAGAAGGTGCCGACCAGCCGCCGGGTCATCGCCGCGCTCGGACCCAAGGTGCTCGAGCTGGCGGCCGCCCGCAGCGCGGGTGCCCATCCCTACCTGACCACCCCGCAGCACACCGGCCAGGCCCACAACCTGATCGGCAACACCGTCTTCCTGGCACCCGAGCACAAGGTGGTGCTCACCACCGATGCCGACGAGGCCCGCGAGGTCGGACGCGGCGCGGTCGACTTCTACCTGAACCTGAGCAACTACCTGAACAACTGGCGCCGGCTCGGTTTCACCGAGGACGACATCGCCAAGCCGGGCAGCGACCGGCTGATCGATGCCGTGGTGGCGCACGGCGACGCCGAAGCCGTCGCGGCGCGACTGCACCAGCATCTGGAGGCCGGCGCGGATCATGTGGCCATCCAGGTGCTGGGCGGCTGGGACAAGCTGATCCCGACGCTGACCGAACTGGCGGGTCCGCTGGGCCTCAAGCAGTAGCCCGATAGGGTTTGACCCATGCGCCTGCTGGTCACCGGTGGCGCCGGGTTCATCGGCGCCAACTTCGTGCACCTGACGCTGCGCGAGAACCCGGACGCCGAGGTGACGGTGCTCGACGCGCTCACCTACGCCGGCAGCCGGGAATCGCTGGCACCGGTGGCCGACCGGATCCGTCTCGTCGAAGGTGACATCACCGACGCCGAGTTGGTCACCGGTCTGGTCGCCCAGACCGATGCCGTCGTGCATTTCGCGGCGGAGACCCACGTCGACAACGGCCTGGCCGACCCGGCCCCGTTCCTGCGCTCCAATGTGATCGGCACCTTCACGGTGCTGGAGGCCGTGCGCCGGCACGGGGTGCGCCTGCACCACGTGTCGACCGACGAGGTGTACGGCGACCTCGAGCTCGGCGATCCGGCGCGGTTCACCGAGGCCACGCCCTACAACCCGTCGAGCCCGTATTCGGCGACCAAGGCCTCGGCAGATCTGCTGGTGCGCGCCTGGGTGCGTTCGTACGGTGTGCGCGCCACGATCTCGAACTGCTCCAACAACTATGGGCCCTACCAGCACGTGGAGAAGTTCATCCCGCGCCAGATCACGAACCTGCTGACCGGGCAGCGCGCCAAGCTGTACGGCGCCGGGGCCAACCTGCGTGACTGGATCCACGGCGACGACCACAACGCGGCGGGGTGGTCGATCCTGCGCGACGGCGAAATCGGGCGCACCTACCTGATCGGCGCCGACGGGGAACGCGACAATCTGTCGGTGCTGCGCACGCTGCTGCGGCTGCTCGACCACGACCCCGACGATTTCGACCGGGTCACCGACCGCGCCGGCCACGACCTGCGCTACGCAATCGACGCCTCAGCGCTGCGCGACGAACTCGGCTGGCGCCCGGAGCACACCGATTTCGAGGCCGGATTGGCCGCCACCGTGGACTGGTACCGCAACAACGAGTCGTGGTGGGGCCCGGTGAAAGCCGGCGTCGAAGCCCGGTACGCGGAGCGCGGACAGTGACCGCCCGGGAACTCAGGATCCCGGGCGCCTGGGAGATCACGCCGGCGCTGCACGCCGACGGGCGCGGCCTGTTCTTCGAGTGGTTCACCGATCCCGCGTTCACCGCGATGACCGGGCATCACTTCGACCTGGCCCAGGCCAACTGCTCGGTATCGGCGGCCGGCGTGCTGCGCGGTGTGCATTTCTCCGAGCTGCCGCCGAGTCAGGCCAAGTACGTGACATGTGTGCGCGGTGCGGTGTTCGATGTGGTGGTCGACATCCGGGTCGGCTCCCCCACCTTCGGGCAGTGGGATGCCGTCCTGCTCGATGACCGCGAACGCAGGTCGGCCTACCTCTCCGAGGGTCTGGGCCACGCTTTCCTTGCGCTGGAAGATGATTCGACGGTGATGTACCTGTGCTCGGCGGGCTACGCACCGCAGCGAGAGCACACCATCCTGGCCACCTCCCTGGGCATCGACTGGCCCGAAGACCACCCACTGAACCTCTCCGAGCGCGATGCCGCCGCGCCCACGCTGGACGAGGTGCAGGCCGCCGGGTTACTGCCGTCGTGGGCGGACACCCAGGCTTTCGTCGAGGGTTTACGCGCCGGCATGCGCTGATTGCCCGTTCGCTGTCAGGTGTTCTTGGCCACGAAACGGCGGAACAACGGCCAGGCGATGGCAAGGTTGTACAACGCCCCGAGGACCAGGTACGGCCACCAGGTGCCCTGCTCGGCGGCGACCCAGAACGCTTTGGCGGCCCAGTACGGTGGCAGCACACCGAAAGCCAGGTTCCAGGCCGAGTCGATGAACCAGGGCAGGCACGGCAGCCCGGCGATCAGCATTCCCAGCGCCCGCATCATCGCGATGCCCTGGATCTTGTTGCCTGCCACCGCGACGATGAGCAGCAACGTCACCACGGCGGACAATCCGGCGAGCATCCCGACCGGTATCAGCGCCGGGACCAGGCCGGGTTCCAGAATTCCGCTCATGGACATCGTGGCCACCACATAGACGGTGGTGACCACCATGACCGTGGCTGCGCGATATCCGAAGAAGGTCGACAACGGCACCGGAGTCACCCGCAGTGCGGCCAGCGTGCCGGCGTCCACCTCGTCGAGCACCAGGAAGGCTGCCAGCCCGCCGGCGATGATGATGCTGGTGAGCAGCAGGAAGGCGGTGAGCACCAAGGGGTAATAGGGCACCAGATCGAACTGCTGGCGGGTGGCCAGCATATCGGTGAACATCGGCGTGAGCACCGCGACACCGGTCGTCCAGATGACCGGCGCGAGCACCAGCATGACCAGCAGCGGATCGCGATAGGTCCCGCGAAGATCGTTGCGGCCGAACGCCGCAAGCGCACGAGCAGAGGGAAACGTCACAGCGCACCCGCCCTTTCCGTGACGTAGCGGTCGAACAACGTATGGGCGGCACGCCACAGCACGGCCAGGCACAGCACGGGATAGACCACCGCATAGAGCACCTGCCAGCCGGTCGGGTCCACCTGATCGAACGCGGCGCCCAGCAGCAGCATCGGCCCCTGCATCGGGAACAGGTAGAACACCGGGTTCGGCCACAGACCCGAATAGTGGATGACCGGCGGCACCAGCATGACCGCCAGCGGGATGGTGGCGGCCAGGAACCAGTCGGTGACCGCAGCGAAGGGCAGCGCGGTGATGAACCCGACGGTCAGCATGAGCAGGGTGCCGAGCAGCACGCCGGCGACCAACGACACCGGCCGAAAGGCGAACCCGTCTGCGGCGATCACCACGATCACCGCCACCAGCAGCGAGATCGCACTCAGCACCACGAGTTTGGCTGCCAGATACTCCCAGAACCGTAACGGCGTCGACAGCAGTGCGCCCAGTGTGCGCTCCTGTTTGTCGAAGAACACCGAGCCACCGATGAAGAAGAACCCGATGATCGCGATATCACCGGCCAGCACGTAGGGCTCGACGACCGGACGCAGATCATGGGGCATCGGTAGCAGCACAGCGAGCCAGACGATCCCGGAGAACACCCCCGCGTGCAGGAACTTCTGCCGGTACTGCAGCGTCAGTTCGAGCCGCGTCGCGGTCAGCAGCCGGGTCATGTCAGACGCCTGCCGGTCACCTCGACGAATACGTCATCGAGGCTGGCCTCCCGACTGTGCACGGTCTCGATGTGGTGATCACGCAGCACGGCATGGAATTCCATGTCATCGGCCAGGCCGTCCAGCCCGAACTCGGCGGATTCGAGCACCTCCCTGCGGCGGTACTGCACCCGTATCCGGCGTTGACTGCGTGCGATCTTGAGCTCCGCCGGGGTGTCGAGCGCCACGATCTTTCCATCGACCACGAACGCGACGCGGTCGCACAGTTCCTCGGCCGTCGACATGTCGTGGGTGGTGAGGAATATCGTCGCACCGCGCGCCTTGAGTCCCAGGATGATGTCCTTGACCTTGCGCGCGTTGACCGGGTCCAGCCCGGATGTCGGCTCGTCGAGGAACAGCAGTTCGGGGTTGTTGATCAGCGACCGGGCGAAGGTCAGCCGCATCTGCATTCCCTTGGAGTACTTGCCGACCCGGACCTTGGCCGCGTCGGCCAGATCGACGGAGTCGAGCAGTTCCATCGGATCGGCGGTGGGTCCGTCGTACAAGGAGGCGAAGAACCGGAGGTTCTCCAGGCCGGTGAGCTTGTGATAGTGGTTGGGCAGCTCGAAGGAGACCCCCACCCGCTGGTAGTAGTCCGGACCCCAGTCGAGCGGGTCTCGGCCGAACACGGTGGCCTGGCCGCCGTGGCCGCGGAGCAGTCCGATCAACAGCTTCTGGGTGGTCGACTTCCCGGCGCCGCTGGGGCCGAGAAACCCGAAGATCTCGCCCTGCTCGACGGCGAAATCCATGCCGCGGATGGCGGGTTCGGTGGCCTTGGGATACGTGAAGGTCAGATCGTGGACACGGATGACTTCCGGCGCGGCAGCCGGAGCGGCGGGAGTGGGAGACACGGTCACCCTTCAATCGGGCGTACCGCCGCGGGCCGGCAGAACGCAGCTGAATACCAACTCCGACCAGACTTCCCGGAACACCGCCGATCACTATACTGAACTTTCAGTAATTTTTGAAGGTTTCTGTGAGGAGCGGGTTTTCAGGTGTCTACGTCGGCAGAACGGCAACACGCCGCCGAACAACTCGCGCTGGTGCTCTCCAGCCACGGCCTGCAGCGCATGACAGCGCGGGTGCTCGCAACACTGTTGTTCACCGAGCGCACCAGCATGACCATGGGCGAGCTCGCCGATGACCTGCAGGCGAGTGCGGGTTCGATCTCGGGCGCACTCAAGATGCTCACCTCCGTCGGCCTTGCCGAACGCGTTCCGGCACCGGCCAGCAGGCGCGACCACTTCCGACTGCGCGATGACGCCTGGGCCGTCCTGTTCACCAACCAGAACGAGACACTTTCGGCCATGCAGGCCGCGGCCGATGCCGGCATCGCGGCCACCGAGGACGACAGTGCGGCGCGTGCGCGGCTGAGTCAGATGCGCGACTTCTACGCCTTCCTGATGGCGGAGATCCCGGCCCTGCTGGACCGGTGGCATCAAGAACGCCGGGCCTAGTCTCGACCCCCCCGAGTCGGCAGCAACCCGACCTGGCGGTAGATCTGCCGTAGGTATCGCCGCATCTCGGTGGCATCGGGTGGATTCGGTTGCAGCACACGGTAGGTGATCGCACCGACCATCATGTCGATGGTGACGTCGACGTCGGTGTCGGCGGCCACCGTTCCTTCCTGGCGGGCCCGCTCCAACAGTCGCGCCGCCAGTTGACGACGCGGCAGGATATAGCGCTCCCAGTAGCGGGCCATCAACTCCGGGTGACTGACCGCCGAGCCGAACACCCTGGCCACCAGGGCGCGGTACTGCGGGGTGGCCGCCATGGCCGCCGCACCGTCGATCGCCGCCTCCACCAACGCATACGGGGACTGCGTCTCGATGACATCCGATGCCGCCCACCCGACCTCCTCGGCCACCAGGGTCTCCATGGCCGCAGCGATCACCTCTTCCTTGCTCGACCAACGGCGATAGATCGTCGGCTTGCCGACGCCCGCCCGCTTGGCGATCTGTTCCATGCTGGCCCCCTCGACGCCCCTGTCGATGAACAGTGCCAGGGCGGCCTGCAGGATGGCCAGATCGGTTGCGGCAGCACGCGGTCGACCCCGGCCCACCGGCCGATTCATCGGGCGGTGCCGGTCTCCAGAGCCGAAGCGAGCCAGCGGTTCAGCTCGGCCTCCTCGCCGGGGCTACCGCGCCACGCCAGGTGCCCGTCCGGTCGGATGAGCATCAACTCCGCACCGTCGTGGCCGAGACAGCCGACGAAATCGCCGAGCCTGCGCAGCGCCGCGGTCGCGTCCGCTCCGAGCGTGGTGCCGGATGGACGCAACAATGTCCACCGGCCGCCGAGCTCGCGGTGCAGCCGTGTGGGTGTGCCGTCGGCCAGCGTGCAGGCAACGTCGGCGATCCGGTCGCCCGGCCGCGGCTTGGGTCCGCGCCCGCCGAGCGGCCCCTTGCGATAACTCACCCACAGTTGTGACGCGGTGAAGGTCGTCCAGCGCTGCACGGCACCGATGCTGAAGACGCGCGGGGCCACCCGATCTCGCAGGAAGCGCCCGACCGGGTTGCTCGCGATGTTGACTCTGGTCACCGCGCTGGTACCCCGCAACACCCCCTCGGCCAAGGGGCGCCGTTCGGCCTCGTAGGTGTCGAGCAGCGCGTCGGCGGCCAACCCGCGCACCACCAATGCGAGTTTGAACGCCAGATTCTCGGCATCACCGATACCGGTGAGCATCCCCTGCCCACCGAACGGCGAATGGGCATGGGCGGCATCGCCGGCGATCAGGATCCGGCCGCGCCGGTAGGTGTCGGCAAGCCGGCGGTGCACGGTGAACACCGACAGCCATCGCGGATCACCGACCTGGACATCGAGCCCGGTCCGCTTGGGAAGCACACTTCGGATCCGCTCGAGAATCTCACCGTCATTGGGCTTTTGACCCTGCCCCGGGTCATAGGCGAACACCCGCCACAGGTCGTTCCTGCCTTCGGGGTCGGGCATCGGCATCACACCGATCACACCATCGGGATGTATCCACCCGGACGTGCCTGCCCTGTCGACGTCCCAATCCAGATGCACGTCCGCCAGCAGGAAGCGCTCGGTGAGCTTTACCCCGGGAAACCCGATACCCGCCAATTGCCGCGTGCCGCTGGAGGTACCGTCGCACCCGACGACCCAACGGGGCCGGACCGTCTCGCCGCCGTCGAGTTCCGCCAGCGCACACCCGGGTTCCTGCCGCAGGCCGATCAGGGCCGTACCCCACTCCGGCACGAGACCGAGATCGGCCAACCGGTCCCGCAGCGCACCCTCGATCCTGGCCTGCGACACCACCATCGGCGGGGCGGCGGTGCCCCGACCCGGGTCACCGAACTCCAACGTCATCAGCGGATGCCCACCCAGGTAGCTGGTGATCCGCATGGCGCGCAACGACTCTTCGGGAAGGGTCCCGAGGCCGCCGAGACGGCCCAGCACCTCCGAACCGCGGGCGTGCAGGAAGTTCGCCCGCGACGTCGTCGCCGGACCGTCGGCGCGATCGATGATCCGCACCGACAATCCGTGCAGACGCAACGCGCACGCCAGTGTCAGACCGGTGGGCCCGGCGCCCACCACCAGTACGTCGACGTCGGTATCGGGCGCAGTCATCCGAATATCTTAACGGCACCGTAACGTAAATAAAAAGGGTCCCGCCTCGACCCTTGCCAAACCTCGTGACGAATTACTAGGATATGCAAGTATCTCGGCCGTGCGCCGGGCCTCTGAATTCTGCTCACCCCTTTGGACGGACGTCATGACCACACAGATTCCGCACTTCATCAACGGCGAGCGCAGCGCCCTCGCATCCACCCGCACCGCCGATGTGCTCAACCCCAGCACCGGCGAGGTCCAGGCCCAGGTCCTGCTCGCCTCGACCGCCGACGTCGGCACCGCCGTCGCCAACGCCGTCGAGGCGCAGAAGGTGTGGGCCGCCTTCAACCCGCAGCGCCGCGCGCGGGTCTTCATGCGCTTCGTCGACCTGGTCAACCAGAACGCCGACGAGCTCGCCCGGCTGCTGTCCATCGAGCACGGCAAGACCGTCGCGGACTCGCTGGGCGACATCCAGCGCGGTATCGAGGTCATCGAGTTCGCGATCGGCATCCCCCACCTGCTCAAGGGTGAGTTCACCGAGGGCGCGGGCACCGGTATCGATGTCTACTCGATCCGCCAGCCGCTCGGCGTCG
>SXGT01902503.1_pt1 | contig 11093 bp, 11 predicted proteins | sample 3176221 | NCBI WGS metagenome assembly SXGT01 (sample SAMN11356862, study PRJNA531348) | freshwater metagenome | isolation source: freshwater sample F1-120 | place: China: Fuxian Lake, Yuxi | collected 2017-12-25
AACGTCGACTTCTACTCCGGCATCATCTATCGAGCAATGGGCTTCCCGACGGACATGTTCACGGTGCTGTTCGCCATCGGTCGCCTCCCCGGTTGGATCGCACAGTGGAAGGAAATGAACGAGAGCGACAAGACCAAGATCGGTCGCCCCCGTCAGATCTACACGGGCGCGGTCCAGCGCGACTACGTCCCCATCGACGACCGCGGCTGACGCCGCGGCCTGATCAGCCGGGGAAGATCACGTAGACCTTGCGGAGGGTCTCGGTGATGTTCCAGGTGCCTTTCCAGCCGGGCGCGAAGGTCATCGAATCGCCGGCGTGCAGATCGAACGGCTCGCCGCCGTCGGGCGTGCAGATCATCGCGCCGCTGATGACGTGGATGAACTCGCCTTCACCCTGCATGTCCCACGCCGAGAGGCCCGGCCCACACTCCCAGATCCCCGTCGAGGTCTTCTCGTCGTCGCTCGCCCAGCTCTGCACGCCGCGCGTGGCAATGGTCGCGCCGAGTGGATCGGCGAGCGGGAGCGCCAACGGCCCCCAGTCCTCGAGGTCGGTCACGTGGGCAGCGGTCAGTTTCATCTCCCGACTGTACGGGCTGATGCAGTCGTTAAAGTCCGGTTCGTATGGATCTGACGCCGACCGCCGATGAACAGTCGCTGCGCGACGAATGTCGAGCCTGGTTACGTGAGCACTTGCCGTGGGAGTACGGCGTCGGGTTGCCGCCGCGGTTCGACGACCTCGTCGACGAGGTCGCGTTCGGCCGGGCGTGGCAAGCGAAACTTGCGGAAGGTCGCTGGGTGGGTGTGGCCTGGCCCGAGCAGTACGGCGGCCGCGGCGGAGGCCCGGTCGAGCACTACATCGTGACCGAAGAACTCGCCACAGCACGCGCACCCGAGCTCGTCGGTCGGATCGGCGTGAACCTGCTCGGACCGACCGTGCTCGCCCATGGCACCGACGAACAGCGAGCTCGTTTCCTGCCGAACATCGTGTCGGCGCGGGAGATCTGGTGTCAGTTGTTCTCGGAACCCGAGGCGGGCAGTGACCTTGCGTCGTTGCGAACCCGAGCAACACGTGTCGACGGCGGCTGGGTGCTCAACGGCCAGAAGGTGTGGACGAGCTATGCGCAGTTCGCCGACTGGGGCGCATGCCTGGCACGCACCGACTTCGACGCGCGACCGCAAGCGGGCATCACCTATTTCGTTGTCGACATGCGCGCGGATGGCGTCGACGTGCGCCCGCTCCGGCAGATCACCGACGAACGCGAGTTCAACGAGGTGTTCCTCACCGACGTGTTCGTGCCCGACGACCGCGTCGTCGGACCGGTCAACGAGGGCTGGCGCATCGCCAACTCCACGTTGACCCACGAACGCGGCGTCAACCCGCGCCAACTTGTGATTCATGCCCAACTCGTCGACGAGCTGTGGCGGCTCGCCGCGTCGCGCGACGTGCTCGACGACCCGCGCATCGGTCCGCGGTTGGCGCAGGCCTACGTCGAGATCCAACTTTTCCGCCTCCACAATTGGCGATCGGTGTCGCGCCACGCCAAGGGTGGCGAGCTTGGCCCGGTCGGCAGCATCAACAAGCTGTGGTGGAGCGAAATGAGCAAGCGACTCCATGACACGGTGATGGCCGTGCTGGGCGAAACGGCGCCGCTCTGGCGCGGCGCGGCCGAGAACCCGGGCGATGGCACGTGGCAACGCAGTTGGCTCTACTACCAAGCGAGTTCGATCTGGGCGGGAACGAACGAGATTCAACGCAACGTGATCGGCGAACGCACCCTGGGCCTCCCCCGCTAGCCGCGAGAGCCGAACGGCGCTGCGCCGATCGCTACGCCCACACCCGAGGTAGAACACCCAACGCCACGCGTCGATGCAGTCGCGCGGACTTGATGTCAGGCAGCGAGGCGAGCGGCGTAACGGCAGACGGCGGCAGCCTCCTCGATCGGGTCCGAACCGCGCATCGACGCCGACGAAGTCGCCGCCCACCACACTGCGGCCACGGCACCTTCGAGCGCATGGAACTCGTCGTGGTCGAGCGCGTCTGCGACGAACGCCGACTCGATGATCTTGCCGAACGACACACCGAGTCGCTCCACCGCGTGCGCGGCGTGCAGACACTCGGCGCCGACCGCGACGATTTCGTCATTGTCGAACACGGTTGCGGCCGCGGGCGCGAAGCTGCGCACGATCTCGTCTGCCCCGTCGGGAGGCGGCGCAAGATGCAGGTACACGCGGGTCACTCGCGGTGCGACCGCCACGAGGTTGCCTGCGACTCCATCACCCAGCGCGGCCCCGATCAACAATGCGAAGCCCTCGTCGTCGCCGCGCAGCGTTGCGACAACCGGCGCGAGCAATCTCCCGACCGCCTCGGCCGGTGGCACCGATCCTGGTTGGGACGGATGCTCCATCTCGCCTCCCGTTTCCAGACTCACTGCTCATCGGCACCGAATCGGGCCGGGCCGAGGCGTTTTCGGGTTCGGTCCGGCCGACGCAGCCGCCACGCTGACGCGCCCCAGGCGTGGACACACCTACGATGCGCTCATGTCGTCGTTCGCCACGATCCGCTACGAGATCGACGGTGCCGTGGCCACGATCACCTTGGCCCGACCCGACGCCCGCAACGCACAGAACTCCGACATGATCGACGAGATCGACTCGGCGTTCGACCTTGTCGATGCGGACGACGACGTTCGTGTCGTGGTGGTCGCCGCCGACGGCGACCATTTCTCCGCCGGCCACGACCTGAAGGAGATCCTCGCCGGCACGTCGTACTGGGCGTCGCAGCGCGACACCCCCGAAGGCAAGTTGCGCCACGAGCAGGTCATGTACTGGGACAAGCTCGTTCGCATCCGCGACTTCCGCAAACCGACCATCGCCGCCGTGCAAGGCACTTGTGCGGCGGGCGGACTCATGCTCGCGAGCGTGTGCGACCTGGTCGTCGCCGCAGACGACGCCCGGTTCTCGAACCCGGTCGCGCGCATGAGCGGCGTCGGAGTCGAACTGCTGGTCGAACCGTGGGATTTCGGACCTCGCAAAGCCAAGGAGTTCTTGCTCTGCGCGACAACCATCGATGCTGCGGAAGCCGAACGCCTCGGATTCGTGAACCGCGTGGTTCGTCGTTCCGACCTCGCAGAGGCGGCGCGCACCATGGCCGACGAAGTTGCCCTCGTCCCCGCGATCACTGCCGAGGCCATCAAGGCGTCGGTCAATCACATGCTCGACGCGCAGGGACAACGCGAGAGCTGGCGGCATCACTTCATGCTCCACCAGTTCGTGAGCAACACCCCGACCGCGCTTGGCCGACTCGCCGACCGCAAGGCTGGCGGCATGGACGCGGTCAAACGCGAACAGGCGGGGTCGTAGCACAACGATGAGCGGACCGCTTTCGGGACTGCGGGTGCTCGATCTCGGTACTCGTATCGCGGCGCCGTTCTGCGCGGGGTTGCTCGGCGAACAGGGTGCCGAGGTCATCAAGATCGAACAGCCCGGCTCTGGCGATTTCATGCGCGGGATCGGGCCGTTTGTCGACGATCGCGACGGCGATCCGTATTCGCTGTTCTGGGCGGTCGAGGGCCGGGGCCGTCAGAGCGTCACGATCGATCTACGCCGTGCCGAGGGCCAGGCAATCTTTCGTCGGCTCGCCGAGACCGCCGACGTGGTCGTCGAGAACTTCCGACCCGGAACGCTCGAGCGTTGGAATCTCGCGCCAGGCGACTTGGCGTCACACCTCGTGTTCGTCCGCATCTCGATGTTCGGCCAGGATGGTCCGAACCGAGAACGCCCCGGCCTCGATCGGGTCGGCATCGGGTACGGCGGGCTGATGCATCTGACCGGCTATCCCGACCGGCCCCCGGTTCGGGTGGGTGTGACGATCTCGGACTATCTCACGGGCGTGTTTGCCGCGCAGGCTGCCTGCGCGGCCCTCTACGCCCGCGACGTCCCGCCCGAAAGCGAGCGGGGTCAAAGCGAGCGGGGTCAAAGCGAGCGGGGTCAAAGCGAGCGGGGTCAAAGCGAGCGGGGTCAAAGCGGGCGGGGTCAACGGGGCCGGGTGATCGACGCAGCGTTGTATGGCGGCGTGTTGCGCGTGCTGGAGTGGACGCTCGCGGCGTACGACCGTCTCGGTACGGTGCGAAACCGTGAGGGCAACCGCCTTGCCAACAGCGCGCCGCTCGACAATTATCCGACGGCCGATGGCAAGCACGTCTGCATTGTCGCGGGGAGCGACGCAAACTTCGCGCGGCTCTGCGCGGCGATGGGCCGAGACGATCTCGTGACCGATGCGCGGTTCGCGCGGCTCGCTGATCGCGCGGCCCGCAACGACGAGATCAACGGAATCGTGGCGACGTGGACCTCGTCGTTGTCGGCGGCCGAGGTGGAGCAGCTGTGTGTCGCGGCTGACGTTCCCGTCGCAACGGCGTATACCGCTGCCGACATTTTCGCCGACGCGCACATGCTCGCTCGCGGCGACGTCGTCACCGTCGATGATCCGGTCGCCGGGCCGGTTCGACAGCAGGCGCCGTATCCGCGTTTCGTCGGGGAACCCGTCGCAGTGCCAGTTGGCGCGCCGCGCCTGGGCGAGCACACCGATGCGGTGTTGCGCTCGATCGGATTCTCGGACGACGAACTCGCAGATCTGCGCGACAAGAAGGTCCTCGGATGACGGACCCGCACCATGCCGAGCCGATGACTTCGATCCAGCCCGACGGGTTCGAGCTGCGCGTCGACGGCAGTTGCGTGCTCGTCGGCGGTTTCTGCGCGTCGAGCGGGCTGTACCACTTTCCGCTCCAGGACTGCTGTCCGTACACGGGAGCGTTCGACATCGAGCGGGCCGAACTCGCAACGACCGGGTCGCTGTGGGGATGGACGACCGTGACGACAGCACCGCCGGGATATGAGGGGCCGGTGCCGTATGGGTTCGGCGTCGTCGAACTCGACGGCTCGGCGTTGCGAGTGATCACGCGTCTCACCGAGTCGGATCCGGCGCGACTCGCGTTCGGTGCCCGGATGCGTCTCGTCGCGGACGTGGTGGCGCCTGGGGTCGCAGCGTGGGCGTTCGAGGTGGCGCGATGACACCGGTCGAGATCGCAGGCGTGGGGATCCATCCCTTCGGCCGGTTCGATGGCACATCGGTGACCCAGATGGGTGTCGTCGCAGTCCGTGCCGCATTGCGCGAGGCGGGCGATCCGACCATCGAGGCGGCCTTCTGCGGCACGGCGTACAGCGGTGTGGCTGCCGGACACAAAGTGATGGGAGCGATCGCGTGTACCGGGATGCCAATCGTCGACATCGAAGCCGGCTGTGCGAGTGGTGCGGCGGCGCTGCAGCTCGCGGCGGGCGCGATTCGCGCGGGGCAGTACGAGTCGGTCCTGGTGTTCGGCATCGAGAAAATGCCCAAGGGGATCATCCGGTCGAGCTTCTTCGAGCCGTGGCGCGAGCAGGCGGGCTTGGCTGCGACGCCGAGCTATTTCGCGTTGCGGGCGCAACGACTGATGCGCGAACGGGGTATCACCAAGGAGGATCTCGCTGAGCTCGTGGTGAAGAACCGCGCCCATGGAGTGCACAACCCGAACGCGATGTTTCGTACTGCGGTGCGCTCCGACGAGGTGCTAGCGAGCCGGGTCGTGTGCGAACCGTTGCATCTGTGGATGTTGTGTTCTCCGAACGAAGGCGCGGCGGCAGTTGTGTTGCGCGCCGCACCGCGTCTCGGCACCGGATCAGTCGAACTCGCGGCCGCCTGCCTGCGCAGCCACTTGCCGGGCAGCGTGCTCGGCGAAGCGACGCCGCTGGCCGGAATCGACGATGCCGCCATCACCGCGCCGTCGGCGCTCGCGGCGAGCCAGGCCTACGAACAGGCAGGACTCGGGCCCGACGACGTCGACGTCGTGGAGTGTCAAGACACCGATGCCGCACGCGAGCTGCTCGCGTGGGAAGAGCTCGGCCTGTGCCGGCCGGGCGATCAGGCTGCGGCGTTGCGGTCGGGCGAACATCATCTCGGCGGTCGTCAGCCGGTCAATCCGAGCGGCGGGTTGCTGTCGAAAGGAGAACCGCTCGGGGCGAGCGCCCTCGGCCAGGTTGTCGAACTCGTCCACCAGCTGCGCGGCGAGGCGGGTGCTCGGCAGGTCGGACTCGCCCGGGTGGGCCTCGCCCACACCGTCGGTCGCGGCGCCAACGCGAGTGTCACCATCGTCCGTCGTCACTGACGGGTCATCGTTGCGCGCTGGCGTCGCGCACTCGAGCGGCTCCCGGGATGACGAAAACGATCTAGCGTCCTGAGGCATGAGCGAGCACTTGGCGGGCGTCTGGTTTCAGGCGACCGATTTGGCGGTGGTCGAAGGGCGCGGGTGCAGTGTGTTCCTCGCCGATGGCACCGAGTACCTCGACTTCACGAGCGGAATCGCGGTCACGAGCACCGGACACTGCCACCCCAAGGTCGTCGCGGCGATCCAGAAGCAGGCGGCAACGTTCATCCACTCGCAGGTGAACTGTTACCGCAATCCCATCGTCGGCCAACTCGCCGATCGACTTTTCGAGATCACGCCCGACGGCATCGACCAGTTCTTCTTTTCGAACTCGGGTGCCGAAGCCACCGAAGCTGCGGTCAAACTCGCCCGCCAGGCCACCCATCGTCCCAACGTCATCGTCATGGACGGCAGCTTCCACGGCCGCACCATGCTGACGATGGCGATGACAACGAGCAAGACGGGGTACCGGGTCGGTTACCAACCGCTGCCGGCGGGAATCTTCGTCACCCCGTTTCCGCGCGCGTTCGAGTGGGGCGTCGACGAAGACGAAGCCAGCCGACGGGCGCTGTCGACCCTTCGTCACCTGCTGAAGAGCCAGACTGCGCCCGACGAAACCGCCGCGATCGTGATCGAACCCGTACTGGGCGAGGGCGGCTACATCCCCGCACCCGACACCTTTTTCGAGGGCTTGCGCGAACTGTGTGACGAGACCGGCATCTTGTTGGTCGCCGACGAGGTGCAATCCGGTTTCGGACGCACCGGCAAGATGTTCGCGATCGAGTATTCCGGGGTGCGCCCCGACATCATGGTGTTTGCCAAGGGCATCGCGAGCGGTTTTCCGATCGCGGGGATTGGTGCGTCGGCCGACCTCATGGGCAAATGGATCCAGGGCAGCCACGGTGGCACCTACGGCGGGAATCCGATCGGGTGCGCCGCTGCACTCGCGACGATCGATGTCCTCACCAACGACGGAATCGTCGAGAACGCGTTCGATCGAGGCGAGCAGCTCCGAACTGCGCTGCGGGCGCTCCAGACCGACCACGCCGGGCTCAGCGACGTCCGCGGTCGTGGCCTGATGGTCGCGACGGAGTTCACCAACGCCGACGGCAGCCCCGACGCCGCGACGGTCGCGCGCATCATCGAGGCCGCCCGGCGCGAGCACCGCGTCTTGTTCATGAACTGCGGCACGAACAACAACATCGTGCGCTGGATGCCGCCGCTCGTGGTCACCGACGCCCAGATCGAACGCGCCGTGGCCGCCTTCAGCGCGGCATGCGTCGCCTGAGGTTCCCTTCGTTCGGTCTAACGCAACGAGAGGGACGTCATCGGTCAGACGGTGTTGTTGTAGGCCTCGATGCGTTCGTTTGCTGCCGCAGCCGCGTCGGCGAGGACGTCGGCGGGGTCGGCGCCGTCGACCAACAACGACTCCAACGCCTCGGTGAGGGCGTCCCGCACGCCCTTGTAGTCACCGATCACAGGACCTGCCGTCGCGACGTTGTCGGCGCCCGCCGTGAGCTGATCGAACGCCACCTTGAATCCTGGCGCTTCAGCCCAGAGGTCTTGCAGCACTTGGCTGTCGGCCGCGCTCTTGCGCACAGGGATGTAGCCGGTCCCGGCTGCCCACTTCGCCTGACTCTCGGGTTCCGCCAAGAAGGCAGCAAACCGATAGGCCCCGGCAAGCCGCGCCGCGTCGCCGTTGGCCGGCAGGTAGTTCGCCGCGCCACCGACCAGCACGCCGCCCGCCCCGGCCATTGCAGCATCCGGCAGCGGCAACGGCGCCACGCCGATCTCGACCTCGGCTTTGCAGCCTTCCGACTCGAGAACCTCGGTTGCGGTCCCGAGTGCTGCACTGGTGTCGATCGTCATGGCGTTCTCGCCGTTGCAGATCGACAACAGGTTGTCGAAGCCGCTCGTACCCGACGCTGGGTTCGTCACGAACACGCCGTCGTCGACTCCGGACTGCAACCACTCGAAGACGGCGAGCGCCGTGTCGGTCTCGAACGCAACCTCGGCAGCCCGATCGATGCGCCCGTTGCCGTTGTCGACGTAGGACTCGCCGGCCAGCGACAAGAACTGCTCGAGCACCCACGGATCGCGTTTGAATCCGAAGCCGTACTTCACGCCTGACTCCTGGATCTGCTCGGCGAAGTCACGGACTTCGGCGAAGGTCGCGGGGCCGACGGTCGGGTCGAGCCCGGCCGCCTCGAACGCCTTCTTGTTGTAATAGAAGACCGGGTTCGAGACGTTGAACGGCATCGGGTAGAGCACGCCACCCAGGGAGTAGTAGTTGGTGACGCGTTCGATGAAGTCACTCGTGTCTGCACCGTCGGCGTCGAGGCACGCCTGTGCCGGGACGACGACCTGCGCGTCGACGAGTCGCTGCAGCGCCGTGTCTTCGAGCTGAATGAGGTCGGGTGAGTCCGCAGTCCCGAACGACGAGTCGAAACTCGTGAAGTTGTCCTCATAAGAGTTCTGGTTCACGAGACTCACGACGACATCGGACTGCGCCGCGTTGAACTCGTCGGTGAGCGCAATCAGCGTCGTCTCGTTCGCCCGGGTCATCGCGTGCCAATAGGTGACTTCGACGGGACCGCTGGCCGATTCGAGCGCGTCGAGGTCACACTGGTCGGACAGATCGGGCACCGTCCCACCGGGAACCGTGGTTCCGCCGGTTGAATTCGATCCTTCGTCGTCGGAGTCGTCTCCCCCTCCGCAGGCCGCCGCGCCGAGCGCGATCGCCATTGATACCGCCAGCAACTTCGTTCGCATCGTCGAACCTCTCTCAGCCCTTGACCGCGCCGGCTGCGAGACCGCGCACGAGTTGTTTCGAGAACACCACCAACAGCAACGCAATCGGCATGAACGCCAGCACCGTACCGGCGAACGTCACCGTGATCTGGTCGACGCTGCCCGCCGCAAGCTGTTTGAGCCCGACTTGGACCGTGCGGTGGGAGTCGTTGGTCGTGACCAGCAACGGCCACAAGTATTGGTTCCACGCTCCCAGGAACGCGAACAAGCCCATGGCCGCGATCGCCGGGCGGGTCAGCGGCACGACGATACGTGTGAGAAAGCGCAGGTGGCCATAGCCATCGAGAAACGCGGCCTCACGCAGTTCGCTCGGAACCTGCAGAAACGACTGACGTAACAAGAACGCGCCGAATCCGCTCGCAAGGAACGGAACGACCAGGGCCCAGTACTGGTTCTTGCCGCCCCAATCCGTGATCGTTGCGACGTTGTAGAGGATTGTGACCTCACCAGGGATCATCAGCGTCACGAGGAACAACACGAACAGGGTGCGTTTCAGCGGAAACTGCAAGAACGCGAATGCGTACGCCGCAGCGATCGCAGTGACGACTTGTCCGGCTGTGATCGCAACCGTCACGATGATCGTGTTCACGATGTAGTCGGAGAACCGGCCGTCGTTCCACGCTCGCGAGTAGTTGTCCCATTCGAACGATCGAGGCCAGAGTCGGAACCCTCGACTGACATCGACCGGGGTCGACACCGAGTTCACGAGCGTCGCGTAGACCGGGAACAGAATCGTCACTGCGAGCGCGACGAGGGCGACGTAGCGGATCGCTGCCCGGGCCGGTCGAGTCGGCGCATTGCTCGACTCAGCCGACATACTTCACCCGCCGCTCGAGTCGAAGTTGGGCGAGCGTGAGCAACAACACGCAGACGAACAGGCCAACGGCGAACACCGCAGCCCGTACTTGGTCCTGTGATACGAAGCCCTCCTGGAACACGGCATACGCGAGGACATTCGTCGAATCGCGCGTGCCGCCGCCCGGGGTCAAGATGTCGATCTCGGCAAAGGTCTTGAATGCGCCGATCGAACCGACCACGAACGCGAAGAACAACGTCGGAGTCATGAGCGGCAGCGTGATGCGCAACAGTCGGCGACCGGACCCGGCACCATCGACCGAGGCGGCCTCGAGCAAATCGTCAGGAATCGCCTGCAGGCCGGCGCTCATGACGATGAACGCAAGTCCGATGCTCTGCCAGGTTGCGACGGCAGCGACAGCCGGCAGCGCCCAGGTTGGATGCTGGAGGATCGGCGTTCCTTCGATCGTCCACTTCCACACGCCGGTCTGCGGACCGAACAAGCTCACGAAAATCACCGAGGCGACCGCTGCCGACGTCGCCACCGTCGACGAAAAGATCGTGCGAAATATGGTGACGCCGCGCAGTCGCTGGTGAGCGACCACTGCGAGCAGGAGGCCCAACGCGATTCCGGCGGGCACGGTCATCAGCGTGAACTTCAGGGTGACCCACAACGAGTGCCGAAAGTCGTCGCCGCCGAGGATGTCACGCCATTGGTCGAATCCGGCCCACGTGCGATCGCAACGCCGGCGCACGCCCAATCCCGTGCAACTGGAGCGTCGATAAAACGGGATCTCGATGTTCTTGACGAACGGATAGAAGACGAACACGCCGAACACGCCGAACGACGGCAAGAGCAGCGCGTACGCGAGCATGGCTTCGCGCCGCTTGCGACCTCGCTTCACGACAACCGGGCTCCGGTGAGGCGGTCGAACGCGTGCCACTCCCCTGCGTCCACGGCAAGCCTGACGGGAGTGCCGGCTGCGGTCAGCGGCGCACTCGAGGGTTCGCGCACGATCACCATGTCGCCATTGGTCAACCGGCAGTGGACATGGCGTTCGTGCCCGAGCGATTCGACGATCTCAACCGACGCCGCGAACTCGCCATCGACGCCGATACGGAAGTGTTCGGGACGTACCCCGACCACGAACTCACCTTGCGGCAGGACGCCAACGCGGCCGTCGGCCACGACGACGTCCGAGCCGACGTGCATCCCGGCGCCGTCGACGGCGGCGGCGAACAAGTTCATCG
>SXGT01714786.1_pt1 | contig 11092 bp, 8 predicted proteins | sample 3176221 | NCBI WGS metagenome assembly SXGT01 (sample SAMN11356862, study PRJNA531348) | freshwater metagenome | isolation source: freshwater sample F1-120 | place: China: Fuxian Lake, Yuxi | collected 2017-12-25
CAAGGAGACGGTGCAGGATCTCCTGGTGCAGCGTTTCGCCAACGCGATCTTCGAGCCGCTCTGGAACCGCAATTTCATCTACAGCGTGCAGATCACGGTCGCCGAGGAGGTCGGGGTGGGCACGCGGGGCGGTTATTATGAGCAGAGCGGCTGCCTGCGGGACATGATCCAGAATCACACGATGCAACTGCTCGCGCTCACGGCGATGGAGCCGCCGGGGTCGTTGCAGGCGGAGGCCATTCGCGACGAAAAGGTCAAGGTGCTCAACGCCATCCAGCCCCTGACGATCGGTCCGGCGGGCGATGTGGCCCGCGCCCAGTACGCCGAGGGGATGCTGGGCGGCAAACCGGTGCGCGGCTATACCGAGGAGGACGGCATCGGCCCTGATTCCAACACCGAGACCTACGCCGCGCTGCGCCTCTCGATCAACAACTGGCGCTGGCAGGGCGTGCCGTTCTATCTGCGTTCGGGCAAGCGGATGGCGCGCCGGGTCTCCGAGATCGCGATCAATTTTCGCCGTCCGCCCGGCACCCTGTTCGCCGGCGAGACGGCACGATTCGACCTCGCCGCGAACACGCTCTCCTTTCAAATTCAACCCGACGAGGGGCTGAGCCTCATCCTCAACACCAAGGTGCCCGGTCTTGAGACCCGCACGCAGCCGGTCAAGATGAGCTTTCGTTACGCGACGACCTTTGGGTCCAACACCGCCGAGGCCTACGAGCGCCTCGTGCTCGACGCCATGATCGGCGACGGCACGCTCTTCATCCGGGGAGACGAGGCCGAGGCGTCGTGGAAACTCTACACGCCGGTGCTGGATTACTGGCGCAGCGTCGGCCGCTCCGGCATGGACACCTACGCGGCCGGAGGGTGGGGGCCACCCAGTTCCGACGCCCTGCTCGCGCGCCAGCACCATTGCTGGCGGCAGCCCTAGCCGCGCCGCCTTCCCGCATGCCCGCCATCTTTGACGCCCTGCCCGGAATCGAAGTGCCGGTTGATCGGATTTCCTCGAGCCTGGCCCGGATGTGGACGGATGGTGGCGCCGCTGGCCGACCGACGCTCGAGGCCGACGACGCGAAGGCCACGCAGGTCAACTTCGTCCTGCACCTCGGGCTCAACGCGACCCTCGAGGATGCGGCGGCGCAATTCGCGACCGTGGTGAGTTTCTCGCGCCGTTATCCCGGGCGGGTGGTCGTCCTCTGTCCGCGGCACATCGATGTGCCCGCGCCCGAGATGCGAGCGAAAATTTTCGGCGAGTGTTTCCTTGGAAAATCAAAGTCCGACAAGCGTTGCGTCGAGTTTGTGCTGCTCAGTTATTCCCGGAGCGCCCGCCCGTTTCTGGAGAACCAGGTTTCCATCTGCCTCTCGACGGATCTGCCACTTTATTATTGGGCTCATCGCTTTTCCGCCAGTGGCCGGCTGGCGGACTATCGCTATTTGCTCAGCCGGGCGAAACGGGTGCTGCTGGACAGCGCGATCGCGCCGGCGGATGCGCTCACCTATCCCTGGCCCAACCCGAGCGCGACGCGCGATCTCGTGTACTGCCGGCTGTTGCCCGTGCGCCAAAGCATCGGACAGTTCCTGTCGGCCTACCCGCCGGAATCGCTCGTCGACGGGCTGCGCGCCGTCACGGTTTCGCACGCGGCGGGCCTCGCCGCGGAGGCGCGCGTCGCACTCGCTTGGCTGCGGCGCCGGCTGGCGGCGTGCGGAGCGGCGGTCGACACCCTGCCGCTGGCCACCGCCGCGATTGCTCCAGCCGAAGGCGACAGCCTCGCGTTCGGCTTCGACTATGGGAATGGGGCGCGATTCTTCCGTTGGGGCGGAGACCTGCGGACGGGCCAGGCGCTGTTCGAAGCCGATTTTGGCGCGGGCCGCACCAGGTTGTCCGCCGCCGTGAGCCTGCTGCCGCCCGAGAGTGCGCTGAGCGAGGCGATGTTTTTTTAGCAACCTGTCGGTCTTCGACTCTGGAGGTCATTTTCCGGCCAAACGCGCGACCGGAATCGGAGCTCTGTCATCCGCCAGGCTGCTGAGGCCGCAACGATGCAACTGAAGGTGGAGCCCGATTTCTCATCGGGCTGGGGTGAGCGCGCACGGTGCACAACCCGAGGCGGACATCGGGTTCCACCTTCCGGTGTTTTCAATTTCAGATGTGAAATGCACCCCAACTGAATTCAGACGGCTCTGCATTGTCGGTTTATGCTTTACCGCGGTGATTGGGGTTGTGCGCGCACTGGTGCCAACGGTAATTAACAAGTGATCAACTTATGGAGATGAAACGCCTGCGCATCGGAGCGATTGTGCTGACAGCCGTCGTGGTTGGCAGCGGCTACAAGGAGGTGGCCCCGCCCGAAAAAGTTGTCCTGCCGCCGCCGCTGACGGCGGCGCAGTCGCTGGCCGCCATCCGGGTGCCCGCGGATCTCGTGGTGGAACTGGTGGCCGCGGAGCCGCTCGTGCGGGACCCGATTGACATGGTGTGGGGGGCCGATGGGCGCATGTGGGTCGTCGAGATGGCCGACTATCCGTCGGGCATGGACGGCCGGGGCAAACCTGGCGGACGGATCCGCGTTCTCGAGTCGACGCGGGGCGACGGGCACTACGACAAGTCGACCTTGTTTGCCGACGGGCTGCGCGCACCGACCTCGGTGCTGCCCTGGCGGAAAGGCGTGCTCGTCACGACGATTCCCGACGTGCTGTTGCTCGAGGACCTCGATGGCGACGGCCGCGCCGACCGGGTGGAAAAGATTTTCACGGGCTTGGGCGAGGGGAACGAGCAGCATCTGGCCAACGGGCTGCAGTGGGGCCTTGACGGCTGGTTGCACATGGCGAACGGCAACAGCGGTGGGAAAATTTCCGCCGCGAAGGGCGGGCCGGTGGTCGAGCTGGGCCAGCGCGATTTCCGGATCCGGCCGGACGATGGCGCGATTGATTTGCTCAGCGGGGCGTCGCAGTTCGGGCGCAATCGCGATGACTGGGGAAACTGGTTTGGCTGCAACAACTCGAATCCGATCTGGCACTTCGCGCTCGAGGAGCACTACCTGCGGCGCAATCCGCACCTGGTGCCGCCAAATGCGACGGTGACGGTGGCCGCGATTCCCGGAGCGGCGCGGGTCTATCCCCGGAGCACGACGTTTGCGCGGTTCAACGATCCTCACGGGTTCAATCATTTCACCTCCGCTTGCGGCGTGATGATTTACCGCGACGACTGGCTCGGCGCGGAATATGCCGGCAATGTCTTTGTTGCCGAGCCGGTGCACAATCTGGTGCACCGGGAAATCGTCCGGCCGGCGGGCGCGACCTTCCAGAGCGAACGCGCGCCCGGAGAGCAGACGGCGGAGTTCTTCGCGTCGACCGACCACTGGTCCCGTTTCAGCGCGGTCCGCGCCGGTCCCGATGGCGCGTTGTATGTTGCCGACATGTACCGGCTGGTGATTGAGCACCCGAAATGGATTCCGGATGCCTGGCAAAAGCAGCTCGGTGACCTGCGGGCGGGCGAGGACAAGGGGCGGATTTACCGCCTGCGGCCGCGCGGCGTTGCGCTGCGGCCGGTGCCGCGGCTGGATCGTGCCGACGCCGCGGCCCTCGTTGCGGCGCTGGAGAGTCCCAGCGGCCTCGTGCGGGATCTCGCGCACCAGCAGCTGGCGTGGCGCGGGGAGAAATCCGCGGCGCCGGCACTGGCGCGGCTGGCGGCCAGTGCTGCGCGGCCGGCGGCCAGTGTTGCGCGGCCGGCGGTCAGTGCTGCGCGGCCGGCGGCCAGTGCGGCGCGGCCGGCATCACGTGGGCAGGCGCTGTGGGCGCTGCAGTCAATCGGCTCGTTGACGCCCGCAGTTGTCGCCGCAGCGCTGCGCGATCCGCACCCGGGGGTGCGACGGCAGGCGGTGCGGCTCAGTGAAGGTTTTGCGGAGAGTGAGCCCGATTTGTTGCCAGCCCTGGTCGCGTTGGTCTCCGACCCGGATGCGGCCGTGCGGCAGCAAGTCGCTTATACTCTCGGCGCATGGAAAGTGCCGGCCGCGGGCGTCGCGCTGGCCGGCCTGCTTCAGGCGACGGAAGATCGCTTTTTGCGGGCGGCCGCGATGAGTTCGGCCCTGCCGCACGCCGAGACGCTGCTCGCCCGGCTCGGTGCGAGTGCGCGGAGCGATGACGCGCTGGTGATCGAAATTGCCGCCGTGACGGAAAACGCGAAAGCCCTGGCTGAAATTCTCACCCGCATCGCGGCGCCGGCGGGTGGGGTGGATCCGGCGCAACCGTTCGCGGCCCTGGCGCTGTTGCTCGACTGGCTGCAGCGGTGCAACAAGACGCTGGCTCAACTGCAATCCGCGGCGGCCGACCCGACCATGAACGCCGCGCTCGCGGCGGCGGACGGCGTGTTTGCGGCGGCCCGCGTGCTGGCGGTTGCTGGGCACGCCCCCCTGGGGCATCGGCTGGCGGCGACGCGGGTGCTCGGGCGGGGTCGGGTGCGGCAGAACGAGGATGTTGAGTTACTGGCCGGCCTGCTCGCACCACCGTCGGCCGTCGAGCTGCAGCTGGCGGCGGCGGCGGCGCTCGGCCGGATCAATCGCAACGTGGTGCCGGAGCGATTGCTCGCGGGTTGGACAGGTTACGGTCCGGCGATGCGGGCGGCCGTGCTCGAATTGCTCACGAGCCGCTCGGCGTGGGCGCAGGTGCTGCTCGATCGGGCCGAGGCCGATCCGGCGTTGCTGGCGCAGATCGAACCCGGGCGGCGCGTGGCGCTGGTGCAACATGGGAACTCCAAGCTGGCGGAGCGGGCGGCGGCGATCTTCGAGGCGGCCATCGACCAGAACCGGCAAAAGGTCATCGACCGTTATCTGGCTGCGATCCAACCCGGGCGCGGCGACGTCGCGAAAGGGGCCGTGGTTTTCGCGAACATGTGCGGCGCGTGCCATAAATTTGGCGACGTCCCCGGTCGACCAATCGGCCCCGATCTCGCCGTGGTGAAGGACCGGAGCCCGGGCTATCTCGTCGCGCACATCCTCGACCCGAACCGGGCGGTCGAGGACCGTTACATTCTGTATTCGGTATCCACCCACGACGGTCGCTCCCTTGCGGGGATGCTGGCGGGCGAGGCCGGCAACAGCATCACCCTGCTCGGGCTCGACGGCGCGGAACAGATCATCCTCCGCACCGAAGTGCGGGCGCTGGTCAGCACGACCCGCTCGCTGATGCCCGACGGGCTGGAGGCGGCGATTGACGAAACGGCCATGATGGATCTCGTCGCGTTTCTGGCGGGGGGGGCGACCAAAGTGCCGTGAGGTCCTCGGCACTGCGATGTCCGGTGTCCCAAATCAGAGATGCATCCGAAGGGGATCGACCCGTTTTCGATTCTTGCGCCTGCCGATGAGTCGTTTATCCATCGGCCGATGAGCATCGACGTGATTAAGCAAGAACTCGCTGGTCTGCCGGCGGCAGAACGATCGCAGATTATGGCTTACCTTTTGGCTCTCCAGGACGGGCAGGATGATGCTTATCGGTCGATTCTGGCCCGGAAGATCGACGAAAAGGATCCTCGTCGCTGGGTAACGCTTGAAGAACTCGATCGGCGTTTGTCCACACTCAAGGAATAAGAGGCGGTCATGGAGTCGTTTCGGCTGCTGCTCGACTACGATGTCGTGGCTATGATCGAAGGGCTGCCCAAAGCAATTCGGCGCGCAATCCGCTCCCGGCTGATCGGGATTCGCGATTATCCAGCGAATCGATCGGACTATCTTGAGCAAGATACGAGCGGCCGAGGGGTGGCGATCAATATTTGTGGCGCTTTCGCGATAAAGTTCTGGATCGACCACGCCGGCCGGCAGATTAAGAATGTCGATATCCATCCGGCAGATCGACGGTCGTGAGTCCGAGAAAGCACCCGGGGAAAACCGCTGATTCCCGAGTGCGATCAAACCGGATTCGCGCCGTCACGTCGAACTCTCATGAAAACCTCCGATCTCACCCAACGCCTCGCCGTTTGCAGTTGGTCGCTGCGGCCGGCGGCTCCGGCTGAATTGTTCGAGGCCGGCGAGCGCACCGGCCTCGCGCGCCTGCAACTCGCCCTCGATCCCCTGCGCGAAAACCCATCCGTTTGGGGGAAGGTCGCGGAGCTCGCGCGGGAGCGCGGGTTCACGATCGTCTCCGGGATGTTCGGCACCGTGGGCGAGGATTACTCCACGCTCGACACCATCAAACGCACCGGCGGTGTCGTGCCGGATGCGACGTGGGCGGCCAACTGGCGCAATATTCAGGACGTCGCGGAAATTGCCGCGCGGCTCGGGCTGAAGCTGGTCACCTTCCACGCCGGCTTCCTGCCGCACGAGGAAACCGATCCCGCGTTCGCGAAGCTGCTCGGCCGGATCGAGCAGATCGCCGTGTTATTTGCGGGTCAGGGCATCGATCTCGGATTTGAGACCGGCCAGGAAACCGCTGTCACCCTCGCCGCGTTTCTGCGGCACCTCAATCGCCCCAATGTCGGCGTCAATTTCGATCCCGCCAACCTGCTGCTGTACGACCAGGGCGATCCCATCTCGGCCCTGCAAACTCTCGCGCCCTGGCTGAAGCAGTGCCACATCAAGGACGCCCGCCGCACCCGGGTGCCGGGCACGTGGGGCGAGGAGGTGCCGGTCGGCACCGGCGAGGTCGACTGGCCGGCGTTTCTCCGCACGCTCGTCACGCTCGGCTATTCGGGTGATCTCTGCATCGAACGCGAGGCGGGCGAACAGCGGGCGGCCGACATCCGCACCGCCCGCCTGCATCTCGCCCAACTCGCCTCCTGACTTTTTTCAACCCCCGCCTCACCATGGTAAACGTCGCGGTCGTCGGTCTCGGCTTCATGGGCGTCACGCACATCAAGTCGTATTTGAAACTCCAACCCGCCCGGCTGGTGGCCATCTGCGATGCCGCGCGGCTGCCGGATAACGGCGATTTTTCAACCATCGTCGGAAACCTCCCCGGCGCGGAACCGCTGCGGCTCGACATGAGCGGCATCCGCGCGACCAAGGATCTCCAGGAACTTCTGGCCGACCCGACCATCGACTTGATCGATCTCTGCGTGCCCACGCCCGCTCACCCCAGGCTTGTCGCGCTCGCGCTCCAGGCGGGCAAGCACGTCGTCTGCGAAAAGCCCCTCGCGCGCACCACCGCGCTCGCGCGCGAGATTGTCACCGCCGCCGCGCTGGCCAAGGGTTACTTCATGCCGGCGATGTGCATGCGCTTCTGGCCGGGTTGGTCGTGGCTGAAAACCGCGATCGCCGAGAAAACCTATGGCCCGGTGCAGGCTGCCCGCTTCCGCCGGGTGGGCGAACCCCCGGCGTGGGGCCGCGAGGGTTATTTCAACGGCGCGGCGTCCGGTGGCGCGCTGCTCGACCTGCACATCCACGACACCGACTTCGTGCAATTCCTCTTCGGTCGCCCGCGGGCGGTTTATTCGCAGGGCTTCACCTACTACAGCGGGGCGATTGACCACGTCGTCACCCAATACACGGTCGCGTCGGGTGCCAGCGTAAGTGCCGAGGGCAGCTGGATGATGAGCGATGGCCACGGTTTCAACATGGCCTACACCGTCATCTTTGAACGCGCCACGGCCGACTTTGATCTGAGCCGCGGAGCCGAGGCGCTGAAGCTGTGCGAAAAAGGCCAGGGGGCGCGGGTGGTGCCGCCCGGGCCCGGTGATGGCTACATCGGCGAACTGGGCTACATGATCGATTGCATCGAAAACCGGCGGCCGCCGCAGCAGGTCACCGCCCAGGATGGGCTCTCCGCCGTCGAGATCTGCGAAGCCGAGGAGGAATCGATCCGCACGGGGAGATTGGTGACGCTGTCGTAGCCCAACGCGATCCGAAACCGGAAATGTCGGAGGGGCGGTTTCCAACCGCCCAAAGACGGTCGACCACCGGCCGTGCGGCGGTTGCCAACCGCCGCTCTTCAGTCGCCGACGTACTTGCGCAGCGCCGCGGCGATTTCCCCATACTCCGTGTCAAGCGCCGCCAGATCGGCCGGATTGATTTCGGCGCCGGTATCCGGCGTGAGGCGTTCCTGCAACTCGAGCATCCGGCGGGAGAGATTCATCGCGCCCATCATGCGGGATTCACTCTTCATCCGATGCGCGATGCGGCGTCCGTTCTTTCGATCGGCGGTTGCGAGTTCGCGCATGGAATTGGGAAAATCGCGCAGAAAGGTCCGCACCAGCGTCCGCACGTGATCTTCACCCATCGCGTTGACGAGTTCCGCGACGGCGGCATTGGGCGGGGGGGAGGGCACCATGCGAAGGAGGACAGCCGAATTTCCGCGCTCCGCAAAGAGAAAAACAAGCTGCGCGCGCGGCGAATTCCCGCCGGGAGCGGCGGCGTGCCGCGGCACGAGGCCGGCAGAAACCGCCTTCAACTCCCGGTCCGGAGCACCGTGTAGGTCCGTTTGCCTTTGCGCAGGAGAAGGTATTGTCCAAAGCGGACGTCATCGAGACTCAGCGCCCGCGCGACCTCGCCCACGCGCACGTTGTTCACGTAGATGCCGCCGCCTTCGATGTCCTTCCGCGCCTGGCCCTTTGACGGGCAGAGGCCGCAGTGCACCAGGAGTTCGAGCAACGCGGTGCCGGCCCCCGCCAGTTTCGCCCGATCCAGTTCCTTCGTCGGCGCTTCGGCGATGACGTCCTGAAAATCTTCCGCGGTCAGTCCGTCGAGCGATCCCCCAAAAAGCACCTCGCTCGCCTTCAGCGCGCCGGCCAGGCGTTCGGGGCCGTGCACCAGGGAGGTCATCTCGCGGGCGAGCGTCTTTTGCGCGAGCCGGGGGCCGGGATTCGTCCGCACTTCCTGCTCCAGCGCGGATATTTCCTCCGGGGGGAGAAACGTGAGCGTCTTGAGCAGCTTTACGACGTCCGCGTCGTCGGCGTTCACGAAGAATTGGTAGAAGCGATACGGTGAGGTGCGCTGGGGATCGAGCCACACGGTGCCGGTCGCGGTCTTGCCGTACTTCGAACCGTCGGACTTCGTGAGCAGGGGGAACACGAGTCCCCAGACGGTGGCGCCAAGCTTCTTGCGCGTGAGCTCGGTGCCGACAGTGATGTTGCCCCACTGATCGGTCGCGCCAATCTGCAACTCGCAGTTGAAGGCCTGGCGCAGGTGGTAGAAATCGAATCCTTGCAACAGCATGTAGCTGAACTCGGTGAAACTGATCCCCGCCTCGCGGTCCTCCATGCGCGAGCGCACCGAGTCTTTGGCGACCATCGTGTTGATCGAGATGTGTTTCCCCACGTCGCGCAGGAAATCGAGAATCGAAACCGGGGCCGTCCAGTCGTGGTTGTTCACGAGCCGCGCGGGATTGGACGCGACCTCGAAGTCGAGAAACTTGGTCAGCTGCGTGCGGACACAGGCGATGTTGTGGTTGACCTGCTCGGTCGTCTGCAGGTTGCGCTCGGCGGATTTGCCGGAGGGATCACCCACCATGCCGGTGGCGCCGCCGGCCAGCGCGATGGGATGGTGGCCGAGCAATTGGAAGCGCCGCAGGGCGAGAAGCGGGACCAGGTTGCCGACGTGCAACGAATCAGCCGTCGGATCGAATCCGCAGTACAACGTCACCGGACCCTGATTCAGGCGCTCAGTGAGCGCGGGCAGGTCCGTGCAGTCGGCGAGGAGGCCGCGCCAGCGGAGGTCGTCAAGGATGGTCATGGCAGGCCGGGGAGTAAACGGGCCGCGACGGCGCGCGCGCAAGAGCGTTTCTAATGGGTCGGATGGTGAAGTTAGAAACGCGGGTGTTAAGCGGAAAAACAAATTGCGGCGGCGCGGACCGGGGCTCAACTTCGCCGGTCATCCCCGGCGATGTCCGCCGGGAATGTCTCAACCATCCATCACCTCCCACCCATGCCCATCACTGTAGGCTCCCAAGCCCCCGACTTCACCCTGAAAAGCAAAACCGCCGCCGGCCTCAAGGACGTCAGGCTGAGCGCCAACTTCGGCCAGAAGCAGACCGTCGTCCTTTTCTTTCCGCTGGCTTACACCGGAGTGTGCACGCAGGAAATGTGCGATCTCTCCGCCGGCCTGGACCAATATGCTGGCCTGGGGGCCGAGGTGATCGCGATCAGCGTCGACAGCCCGTTCACCCAGGAGGCGTGGGCCATCACCAACAAGATCACGGTCACGCTGGCGAGCGACCTGAACAAGGAAACCACCAAGGCGTACGGGGTGCTTTTCCCGATGCTGGCGGGCATCGGCGACACGTCGGCGCGCGCCGCGTTCGTGATCGGCAAGGATGGGGTCGTCAAATACGCCGAGCAGACGGCGACGCCGAAGGACCTTCCGAATTTCGAGGCCGTCAAGGCCGCGCTCGCGCGGTAGGTCTTTCTGCAGGAGCGGGTTTATCCCGCGATTTATCACGGCGTGAAGCCGCTCCTACCATCGGCAATCTGAAATCGAAAATCGAAAATCCCGTGAGTCTTCCGAATCCCTTCAACACGCTGCAGACGTTTTCCGCCCAGGGCGCGTCGCACTCCTTCTACTCGCTGCCGGCGCTCGAGGCGGCCGGCTTCAAGATCTCGCGCCTGCCGGTGTCGATCCGACTCGTGCTCGAGTCGCTGCTGCGCAACTGCGACGGCAAGCGGGTCTCCGAGGGCGCCATCCGCGATCTCGCCGGCTGGGTGGCGAAGGGGCCACGCACGGAGGAAATCCCGTGTGTCGTTGCGCGGATCGTGCTGCAGGCTTTCACCGGCGTGCCGCTCCTGGTCGATCTGGCCGCGATGCGCTCGGCGGTCGCCCGCATGGGCAGGAATCCGAAAATCATCGAGCCGCTCGTGCCGGTCGATCTCGTGGTCGATCACTCGGTGCAGGTGGATTTCGCGGGCTCGGCCGCCGCGCTCAAGCAGAACCTCGAACTCGAGTTCTCGCGCAACCGCGAGCGCTATGAGTTTCTGAAGTGGGGGATGCAGGCCTTCGAGACGTTCAAGGTCGTGCCCCCCGGCATCGGCATCGTCCATCAGGTCAATCTGGAGTACCTCGCCAAGGGCGTGCTCTCCGACCGCCATGGCGTGTATTACCCGGACACCTTGGTCGGCACCGATTCGCACACGACGATGATCAACGGCCTCGGCATCGTGGGCTGGGGCGTCGGCGGCATC
>SXGT01898440.1_pt1 | contig 11092 bp, 7 predicted proteins | sample 3176221 | NCBI WGS metagenome assembly SXGT01 (sample SAMN11356862, study PRJNA531348) | freshwater metagenome | isolation source: freshwater sample F1-120 | place: China: Fuxian Lake, Yuxi | collected 2017-12-25
CCCCGGCCCCGCCGTCGGCGATGTCCGACGCCGGCTCCGCAAAGACCGGCAATGGCGGCAGCGTCTTCCAGTGGAGTCGTCGCAGCCGGCGCCCCTCCAGCTGACTCCAGCCGAGCAGCAGCGGCGTCGCCAGTCCGAGCGCCAGCGCCAAGCGCGACGTGGCCGGCCTGCGTCGAACGGCGACGGCAGCGTGGCGACCAGCCTCCAACGCGGCGAGCGGCAGGGGGGCAGGCCCGCCGAATCGGGACCGGCAAGTGCAGGCGGCGCAGACAGGGAGACGACGGCGCATGGCCTCAAGGTCGCGGCAGCGCGGGGTCGCCGTCAATCGCCGCGTCGTCAGCGGCGGGACTTGACAGTGATACCGACTTTCATTATCAGTTTACTCGGAGGCTGATAGTGAATGTTGCTTTCAGCACCCAGGGCCCTAGACTCTCCGCGCCGTACCGCCAAGCGCGATGGCGTGCGCCGTCTTCGTGAGGAATTCAATGATCAGAGGCAACGTCCGAGTCTTCGCCGTCACCAGGGCGCTCACCAGCGGCGCCGTCGCCGCCTGCCTCACGCTCAGCGGCTGCGGCGCCGAGACCGGGAGCACAGCGTCACAGCACGACGCCGGCGGCCAGGACACCAGCGGCGATGGCAGCGCCAGCGCGCTCAAGGTCCCGACGACGTACGCCTTCGCGAGCCAGCTCAAGCCCGGCGCCTCGTCGGTCGCCTACAGCGGCCAAGTGATGCGCCACGTCCTCGTCGACCGCCTGACGGCGACCATCGGCGGCCTGACCGCGGACATCGACGGCGGCAAGGTGGCGTACAAGGCGGGCGAGGTTCAAGCTCTTTTAACCTTCTACCACGACCACGACACCACGACCTCGGGCGACCTGGCGCACGGCCTCGCGACGACGCCGGCGCCGAGCCAGAAGACCTGGAAGGCGCTCGGCAGCGCCAAGCTGGCGGACAAGGCGGCAGGCAAGGACCCCGTCGGCCAGCACAAGGACTGGGACAAGGCCGGCGTCGTGGGTTGGCCCGGCAACCCGAGCCCAGACGCCCTGCTGCGCGGCTGGTACGCCGAGCTCGACGCCCTGGTCGTGGCGCGCGTCGCCGGTACGATCCCGACGGGCGCCGACGGCAAGCCGCTGGCCAAGGTTCAGCTCAACGCAAAGGGCCACGACGTCCAGCAGCTGATCCAGAAGTTCCTCGGCGGCGCGCTGGCATTTAGCCAGGGCGCCGACGACTACCTCGACGACGATCTCGACGGCAAGGGCATCCTCAGCCCCCACAGCGGGCCGGGCGGCGACGGCGCGGCCTACACGGCGCTGGAGCACCAGTGGGACGAGGGTTTTGGCTACTTCGGCGCCGCCAGGGACTACGGCGACTACAGCGACGAAGAGCTGGCCGGCAAGGGTGGCGATCCGCAGCGACAGAAAGGGCACTTCGACAGCGACGGCGACGGCGCCCTCGACCTGACGAGCGAGGCGAACTTCGGCCACGCCGTCAACTGCAGCAAGCGCGACGCCGGCGCCAAGGGCAAGGCCGACATCGACCTCTCCGGCGACACCTGGCGGGCCTTCTTGCGTGGCCGGGCGCGCATCGCCGCGACGCCCATCGGCGCCATGCCCGCCGCGAGCGCCGCGGCGCTCCGGCAGGACCGCGACGAGGCCATCGGCGCCTGGGAGCGCTGCATCGCGGCGACCATCGTCCACTACCTCAACAAGGCGCTTGCCGACGTGGAGAAGGCGAAGTCGGGCGGCTGGAGCCACGCCGACGCATCGAAGAACTGGAGCGAGCTCAAGGGGTTCTCGCTGTCGCTGCAGTTCTCGCGCCTCGCCAAGCTGAGCGGGGCCGCCTTCGTCGAGCTGCACCAACGGATCGGCGACGCGCCGCTGCTCGCCGGCGCCAAGCCCGAAGAGATCGCCAAGGCCAACGCCGACTTGCTGGCAGCGAGGGCGCAAGTGATGGCGGCCTACGCCTTTCCAGCCGCCCTCGCCGGCGACGACAAGGGCGCGGGCGGATGGTGATGCGGACGGCGAGGCTCTTCACCGCCGCGGCGCTGCTGGCGTCGCTGACCGGCTGCGGCAAGGCGCCTGAAGCGGCGGCTGGCGACGCGCAGGCCGGTCTCGACGCGCTCTACGATCGCAGCGCGATGCTGGTCGACCAAGCGGGCCAGGTGGTGCGCCCGCAGGTCGCCGCCTTCGCCGCCGACGCCAAATCGCTACGGCAAGCGGTGGCGGCGTGGTGCGGCGGCGGCGCCGGCAGCGGCGACAGGGCGGCGGCGCAGGCGGCCTTCAAGCAAGCGTTTGTGCGCTGGCAGACGCTGGAGGTCTACCAGTTCGGTCCGGCGGCGATGGACCAACACGCGCTGCGCGACCGCATCTACTCCTGGCCGCTGACCAGCACCTGCGCCGTCGATCAGGCCGCCGCGTCGTGCGATCCCGCCATCGGCTGCGACGCCAGCGACGTCTTGGTGAACCGCAAGGGGCTCGACGCGCTGGAGGCGCTGCTGTTCCGCGACAGCACCGACCATGGCTGCCCACCTCAAGCGGCGCCGGCGGCGTGGGCTGGGCTCGACGACGCGACGCGCTGGCGGCGGCGCTGCGGCTGGGCGCTCGCCGTGGCCACCGACCTGGAGGCGGCGGCCCAGGCGCTCGACCAAGCCTGGCGCGTCGACGGCGGCGATTTCGTCGCGGTGTTGTCGGCAGCGGGCGGCAGCGGCAACCCCTTCCCTTCGACGCGCGAAGCGGTGAACCACTGGACCGACGCGCTCTTCTACGTCGACACCGAGACCAAGACCATGAAGCTCGGCCAGCCTTCGGGCGCGGTCGCCAACGCCTGCGGGGTCTTCGCAGCGCCCTGCCCCGCCGCGCTCGAGTCGCCGCACGCCGATCTGGCCAAGGAGGCGATCTTGGCCAACATCGAAGCGTTCCAGGTCGCCGCCCTCGGCCGATCGCTCGACGCCGGTGGCCGCGGCCCCGGGCTCCACGCGTGGTTACAGGCCATCGGCCAGCCCGAGCTGGCGAACACGCTGGCGCAACAGACAGACGCCTGCCGCGAGGCGGTGATCGCGATCCCAGGCACCCTGCGCGCCGCGCTGCAGAGCGACCTCGCCAAGGTCACGGCCGCCCACGACCTGTGCAAGCTGCTAGCGGTGACCATGAAGACCAGCCTGACCACGACGCTCGGCCTCGACCTGCCCGACGCCGCCGCGGCCGACGCCGACTAGCCACATGAGCAGCGCAGCGCCGACCTCTGCCTGGGCCACCGCTGCGTGGCGAACCGTCGACGGCGCCAGCGTCGGCGCCTGGCGGGCGCTGTTCGGTGCCCTGATGGCGGTTGCGCAGGTGCGCTTCGTCGCCGAGGGCTGGGTCGACTCCCTGCTGCTGGCGCCGACGTTTCGCTTCGCACCCTGGCCGTTCACAGCCGTCGCCGTCCCGCCCGCTGGCTGGCTGTACGCGCTGCACGGCCTGCTCGCCCTCTGCGGCCTGCTGCTGGCGCTGGGCGTCAGGGCGCGCCCGGCGGCGCTCTGCCTCGCCATCGGCGTCGCCTACACCGACGCCATCGACGTCACGAACTACCTCAACCACCACTGGCTGGTCGTGCTGCTCTGCCTGCTGGCGGCGGCGACGCCCTGCGACGCGGCGTTCTCCATCGACGGTTGGCGCGCCCGGCGGCGCGGCCTTGGCGGGTCAACGGCGGTGCCGGCCTACACGCTGTGGCTCTTGCGCGGCCAGGTCGCCACCGTCTACCTCTTCGCCAGCGTCGCCAAGATGGGTCCAGATTGGCTGCTGCACGGCTGGCCGCTCAACAGCTGGTTGCTCGCCCGCAGCGACTGGCCCGTGCTCGGCCCGCTCTTCACGCTGCCCGAGGTGGCGATCGCCCTGTCGTGGGCCGCGATGCTCTACGACCTCACCATCCCAGCCTGGTTGTTGTGGCGACCGAGCCGTCGCTACGCCTTGGTCGCTGTCCTTGTCTTCCACGCCATGACGGCGCTGCTCTTCCGCATCGGCATCTTCCCCGCCCTGATGACGCTCAACGCCACGCTGCTGCTGGACCCGGCATGGCCGAGACGCCTGCTGCGGCGGGTCTCAACGGCCACGGTCCCCCCGGCGGCCGAGTCCACGGCGCCGAGCCGGAGGCGAATAGGCCTTGGACCGAGCTTCGCCGTGATCTGGATGTCGGCGCAGCTGCTGCTGCCGATGCGGGCGGCGCTCTACCCCGGCGACGTCCTGTGGGCCGAAGAGGGCATGCGCTACTCCTGGCGCGTCATGGTCCGCGAGAAGCACGGCGCAGTGAGCTTTCGCGTCCGCACGGCCAGCGGCGCCGAGGCCATCGAAGAGCCACGACGATACGTCAACGGCTACCAGGAGCGCGAGATGGCGAGCCAGCCCGACCTGATCTTGAAGCTGGCGCATCACATCGCCGACCGCTACCGGGCGCGCGGCTACGGTGAGGTCGCGGTCTACGCCGACGCCGTGGTGAGCCTGAACGGCCGGCCGCCGCAGCCGCTGATCGACCCAACGGTCGACCTCGCGCGGCAAGAAGACGGCCTCGCGCCAAAGCCCTGGATCACCGTGGCGCCGACCTCTGCGCCGCCGCGCCTCGGCCGGCCGCTGCTGCAGCTGGCGGGAGGAGGTCGATGAGCCGCCGCTCTTGGCTGCTGCCGCTGGCGGTGGCGATGGCGTGGCCGGCCACGACGCTGGCGGCCGAGACCGCGACGCCAGAGGCCCTCGACGGCCCAAGAGCGGCGAGCCCGACGGACGCCCCGGCCCCTGCGGACAGGCCGGAGACGCGCGCTCCCCGCCGCCGCGCCGGCCACCGCACCGACGCCATCACGGTCTATGGCCGCCGCCAGCGCGAGGCGCAGCAGCCTGGCTCGGCGCGGACGGTCGACGCTCGGCAGCTGCGGCGAGGCGGCCAAGACGACCTCGGCCGGGTGCTGCGCGACGTGCCCGGCACCTCGGTGCGTGACGAGGACGGCTGGGGACTGCGCCTCAACGTCGGCATGCGCGGCGCCAACCCCGAGCGCAGCACGCGCGTCGCGCTGATGGAGGACGGCGTGCCGAGCGCCCCCGGGCCTTACGCCGCGCCCGCAGCCTACGCCATGCCGCTGACGCTGCGCCTCGAGCGCGTCGAGGTGCTCAAGGGCGCAGCGGCCATCCGCTTTGGCCCGAATGCGGTCGGCGGCGCCCTCAATTTCGTCAGCGCCGAGGCCCCTGAAGAGGGCCGCCGGCTCGACGCCGAGCTCGCCGGCGGCAACACGCGCTACGGACGCGCCCTGCTGCGCTATGGCCAGAGCTTCGGCGCGCTGTCTTTTCTGGCGGAGCTCGCGGCCATCCGCAGCGATGGCTTCAAGCGCATCACCGACGGTCGCGGCGAAGACACCGGACTCGACGCCGGGTTCTTGCGGCGCGACGCTGGCTTGGCGCTCGCCTTTCGCCCGACGCCGCGCGGCGCCGCACGCCACGGCCTCCACCTGCGCCTTGGCTACGCCGACGAGGACAGCCGCGAGACCTACCTCGGCCTGACCGCGGCAGACTTCGCCAAGGACCCGACGCGCCGCTACCTGGCGAGCGCCTTCGACCGCATGCAATGGCGCCAGCTCTCGGCCCGGCTGCGCCACACCTACCAGCGCGAGGGCCGCGACGCCAGCTGGACGCTCACCACGACCGCCTACGCCCAGCGCCTGCACCGGGTATGGGACAAAGTCGACGGCATCGCGGAGGGTCGCGGCCTCGCGGAGCTGCTCCGTGACCCGAGCGGAGGCAGCGCGCAGGTGCTGTTGGCGGTGCTGCGCGGCGCGCAAGACAGCCTGTCGGCGGCGGAGACCATCGTCCTTGGCCGCAACGACCGCACCTTCCTCGCCGGCGGCGTCTCGACGGAGCTTTCGCTGGAGGGCCGGCTGTTTGGCTTGCGACACGAGCTCTTCGCCGGCGCCCGCCTGCATCACGACGACGCGCTGCGGCTCGCCACGGCTCACGGCGCGGTCGTGGTCAACGGCGCGCTGCAGCCCAACGGCCTGCCGGAGGTGCCCCACTCGCGGGCAGAGTCGCAGGTCCTGGCGGCCACGGCCTGGGTGCAGGACACGGCGCAGTGGCGCGACCTGCGCCTGACGCTGGGCCTGCGCGCCGAGCAGACCTCCACCACCGCCGAGGACCCGACGCGCGGCATCGCCCGGCAGGAGGGCGGTCAAGCGGTTCTGCTGCCTGGGCTCGGCGTGGTGTGGGCGCTGCGACCTGGGCTGGCCCTGCTCGCCGGCGTCTTCCAGGGCTACGCGGCGGCGACGCCCGGCCAGCCAAGCAGCGTGCGCCCCGAGCAAGTCTGGAACTTCGACGCCGGCCTACGTTGGAACGGCGCGCGCTCCCGGGCCGAGATCATCGGCTTCGCGGGCCTGTACGACAACCTCGTCGGCGCCTGCGCCAGCTCTACAGGCTGCAGCGCGGCGCAGGCGGGCGATCAGTTCAACGGCGGCGCCGCTCAAGTGTTCGGCGTCGAGGCCTCAGCTGGCGGGCTGCTGGCGTTGCCGGCCAATGTGGCGGTGCCGCTCAGCCTGTCGCTGACCTGGCAGCAGCCGAGCTTCCAGACCTCGTTTCAGTCGAGCAACCCGATGTGGGGCGAGGTCGAGGCCGGCGACGCCATCCCCTACATCCCCACCCTGCAGGCCAGCGCGTCGGCCGGGCTGCGGCGGGGTCCGGTCGACCTGACGGTGCAGGGCCGATACGTCGCGCCGATGGCCGATCTGCCGGCACACCTGGATGACGACACCGCGCCCCGAACCGACGCCATCGTCCAGCTCGACGCCTCCCTGACGTGGCGCTTTGGCCGCTTTGGCGCCGCCTTCGTCCAAGGCCAAAACCTCACCGGCGCGTTGCCCGTGGTGAGCCTGCGCCCCTTCGGCGCCCGCCCTGGCCTGCCGCGGCTCGTCGTCGTCGGCTGGCGGCTCTGACGCCCGTTCAGCCCTCGGCCACCCCGCCGCCGAAGCGCCCCTGCGGAGGGCCAACGGGCGCCACCTCGCCGTCGCCCTGGGCGCTGCCGTCTGGGCCCGCAGGGATGCGGTAGTCGCCCTCGATCCAGGCGCCGAGGTCGATCCACTTGCAGCGCTCGCCGCAGAAGGGCCACGCCGGGTTGTCCTGGCGCGACGTCACAGCGTCGCCGCAGCGCGGGCAGGGTTGTTGGGCGGCTTGCGCCATCTGCTGCCTCCTTCGACATCCGCGGCGCAGGGACACGGCCCACGGCGGGCAGCGTCGCGGCGGTGCCAGCCGAGAGGCTCCTGGCCGGCGCGCTGGCCTCGGGACCACGCCACCTTGGCAAAGCGCGGCCGCCAGTTCAAGCGGAGCCCGGCTCGGCCTGGCTCAGCCGAAGGCCGGGAATGGCGGGGCACCGCGACTGGTTGTGGCGCGCAGAGCTGCTTGGGGATTGACCTGGATGCGCTTGTCTCCTAGCCTCTTCCACCATTTCGACGGCGCCCGCCCGTCGACCCGGCTTTAAGTTGTCGGAAAACCAGCGGAAGCGTCCACACGGAGAGTGTCGCACCATGAACCAGTTCAAGCTCAATGTCGCCTTGTTGGCGACCGCGTGCCTCGCGCTCGCTGGCTGCAACAAAGACAAGCCAGCCGAGCCGGCACCCGCCGCCGCAGAGGCCAAGCCGGTCGAGGCGGCCCCTGCCAAGCCCGCAAGTTGGGTGCCAGAGTCGATGCCGCGCAAGGGCGCAGCCGAAGCGCTGGTCACGATCGTCGAGATCTCCGACTTCCAGTGCCCCTTCTGCAACCGCGTCGGCCCGACGATGAAGAAGATCCTCGAGACCTACCCGAACGAGGTTCAGATCGTGTGGGCCAACAACGCCCTCGGCTTCCACCCGCGCGCCAAGCCGGCCGCCATCGCCGCCCTCGCCGCCCACCGCCAGGGCAAGTTCTGGGAGTTCCACGACAAGCTGTTCGAGAACCAGCGTGACCTGTCGGACGAGAACTTCAAGAAGTGGGCCACCGAGCTGAGCCTCGACATGGCCAAGTTCGAGGCCGACCTCAAGGACGCCGCCCTCTCGGAGCAGGTCGACCGCGAGCAGCAGGCCTCCAACGCCACTGGCGCGCGCGGCACGCCGGGCTTCTTCATCAACGGCAAGCTCCTGTCGGGCGCCCAGCCCTACGAGGCCTTCGACACCGAGATCAAGGACGCCCTCGCCAAGGCCAAGGCGCTCCAGGACGGCGGCAAGTCGGGCGTTGACCTCGCCTCGGCGGCCTTCGCCGAGCGCGACGCCAGCGTCGGCGCCAAGGTCATGGGCTACTTCTTCAAGGGCGAGAAGATCGAGGCCGCGGCTCCGCAGGCCGCGCCGCAGGAGGAGGCCGGTCCGGCCAAGCCGCCCGCGGACAGCTACGACATCTGGAAGGTGCCGGTCGACGTCAAGGCCGACCACATCATGGGCAACAACGATGAGGCCCTGGTCACGATCGTCGAGTTCTCGGACTTCGAGTGCCCCTTCTGCTCGCGCGGCGCCAACACCGTCACCGAGGTGAAGAAGGAGTACGGCGACAAGGTCCGCTTGGTGTTCAAGCACCACCCGCTGCCCTTCCACCAGAAGGCTCGCCCGGCGCACGCGGCGTCGATCGCCGCCGGCAAGCAGGGCAAGTTCTGGGAGTTCCACGACAAGTGCTTCCAAAACCAGCGCGAGCTGGGCGAGGAGAACCTGAAGAAGTGGGCCACGGAGCTCGGCCTCGACATCGCGAAGTTCGACAAGGACCGCGCCGACGCCGCCACCGAGAAGCAGATGGCCGCCGACATGGAGATGGCCTCGACCGTCTCGGTGCGTGGCACGCCGAACTTCGCCATCAACGGCCGCAAGGTCGTCGGCGCCCAGCCGATGCCGGTGTTCAAGGCCGTCATCGACGAGGAGCTTGAGAAGGCCGGCAAGCAGGCGCTCAAGGGCCAAGCCTACTACGAGTCGATCATCGCCAAGGGCAAGGTCTTCTCGGAGCTCGACGCCACGGTCAACAGCATCGACGTCAGCAAGCTGCCCTACAAGGGCGCCAAAGACGCCAAGGTCACGATCGTGGAGTTCTCGGACTTCCAGTGCCCCTTCTGCTCGCGCGTCGGCGGCCCGCTGACCGAGGTCGCCAAGCAGTTCGAAGGCAAGGTCAAGGTCGTGTTCGCGCACTACCCGCTGTCGTTCCACAAGGAGGCCAAGCCGGCCTCGGTGCTGGCCCAGGAGGCCTTCGAGAAGGGCGGCTCTGAGCTGTTCTGGAAGGTCCATGACGACCTCTTCGCCGCCCAGAGCGAGCTCTCGGAGGCCAAGATCGCCGAGATCGGCAAGAAGCACGGCATCGAGGCGGCTGACATCGCCAAGAACAAGGCCAAGCATGAGGCGCTGATCGACGCGACGATGGAGATGGGCAACAAGGCGGGCGTGCAGGGTACGCCCACGGTGTACATCAACGGCCGCAAGTACGAGCCCTCGGCCGGCTACAGCCCGCAGGCTGTCGGCAAGACCGTCGAGAAGCTGCTCGCCGAGAAGTAGTCCAGCCTGCAGCGCACACGCGCTGCGCGCCGCGGATCTGCGACGGGCCGCTCCTCGACATGAGGGGCGGCCCGTCGCGCTTGCAGGGCTGAAAGGGCATCTGTCGCGCAGGCGTTGTGGCAAAAACCAACGATCGCCGTCCCCTTGACCCCGCCCGCTATCACTCGCCGCCTACTGTCACTCGCCGCTCGCCCCCGACTGCACGAGGACCCATGCCAAACGCCGCCACGACCCTGCCCCGGCCCCTGCGACTCGCCACCGTCTGCGCTGCGCTGCTGCTGGTCATGACACCATCGGTTTTCGCGGCCGATCCGCCCAAGCGCGGCGCAGAGGACTGGTTTCGCGACGGCGCACGCCAGCTCGCCGAGGGCCTGCTCGACGAGGCCGTCGCCAGTTTTCAGCAGTGCGTCGAGGCCAAGCCTGACCTCAAGGAGTGCTGGTTCAACCTTGGGGTCGCCTTCGGCCGCAAGCGCGCCTTCGCTCAAGAGGCCAGGGTGTATGCTGAGGCCGTCAGACTCGATCCGAAGTATGCGCGCGCGCACTTCAACCTCGCGGTGGTCTACGAAGACCTCGGCCAATCTGACAAGGCGCTCGACCACTACCGCAAGGCGCTTGAGGCAGACGCCAACGCGCAGGACGCGCGGCTGAACCTTGCGATGTTGCTGCTCAAGCTGGGCCGAACCGACGCAGCCATCGCGGAGTTCGAGGCCTCGGTGCAGCAGAAGCCCGACAACGCCGAGGCGTGGTTTGACCTCGGCGGCGCCTACGAGATCCGCTCCGACAAGCAAGCGGAGCCGGCGCGGACGGCAGGGTTCCGCAAGGCGATCGAGTCGTACTACAAGTGCATCGCGCTTGATCGCCGCCACCACCGCGCCTTTTACAACATCGGCGTGGTTCATGGCCGGCTGCAGGACGTCGACGGCGAGATCAACGCCTACCGCAAGGCGATCGAGCTCGAGCCCGGCTATACCCCGGCGCTCTACAACCTCGCCTTCGCGCTGCGCGACAAGGGCGACCGCGCCGGCGCCATCGCGGCCCTGGAGCGCTACATCGCGCTCGTCGGCGCCAGCAGCGCTGAGGCTCGCTTCCGCGCCGCGGCCGAGGCCGAGCTCGCCCGGCTGCGGGCGATGAAGTAGGGCGACTCTGAGTCAACCGTAGCGAAGCGAGCGACGCCGGCACCGCGACCGGCGGCTCAAGCCTCGGCGTCCTCGTCGCGCGAACGCTCGAGGTAGCGGAAGATGGTGCGGACATCGACGCCGAGGTCGCGCGCGGTCGAGGTGCGATTGCCGTCGTTCAGCTCCAGGACGCGGCGCACATAGTCGAGCGCGAATGCCTCCTTGGCCTCGTTGAGCGGCAGCACGCGGTCGGCCTCCACCTCTTGCAGGTCGAGATCTTGCGCCGCGACCACGCCGCCATCGCAGAAGATGACCGCCTTCTTGATGCGGTTCTCCAGCTCGCGGATGTTGCCAGGCCAGCGGTGGGCGCGCAGGGCGCGGACGCCGTCCTCGTTGAATCCTTGGACCGCGACGCCCAACTCATCGCCGTATTTCTTCAAAAAGTAGCGGCCAAGCAGCTCGACGTCGTTGCCGCGCTCGC
>SXGT01521226.1_pt1 | contig 11091 bp, 8 predicted proteins | sample 3176221 | NCBI WGS metagenome assembly SXGT01 (sample SAMN11356862, study PRJNA531348) | freshwater metagenome | isolation source: freshwater sample F1-120 | place: China: Fuxian Lake, Yuxi | collected 2017-12-25
CGTGTAGCCGCCAAGGATGCCGGTCGCCAGGAAGATCCGCAGCTCCGGCCCGAGCGCTGCTCGCGACATGAGCATGCCGACGGTGAGCCCCATGAGAGCCGAGCCCGACACGTTGATCGCCAGCGTCGCCCACGGATAGGCCGCCCATCCCTTCGCGACGAACCACTGGGTCACGGCATAGCGTGCCCCCGCGCCGATCGCGCCGCCGGCAGAGGCGAGCAGCAGCATTCTCATGATCTTGGTACCGATCGGGTTGGTGGCGCCGCACAAAGCGCCAGAATTGTCTGCGTCTATAGCCGACAGACGCCGGCCAAGGAAGCATGCGCGGCCTTTCGCAATCGGAAAATCCCGGCCCGGCAATGGCATATTGCCCCTCGGCCACCGATCGTCTTTTGCCTTGGGGGGCCCGTGCTGCCGGTCTATAACCTGCCGCGCCGTATTCGAGATTAGTCCACCAAACATCGAGACTCGAGGGGAAACGACCTTGGCCAAAGGCAACGGAACACTGATCCAAAACTTCAAGCTGCTCGCCAACCACCAGCTCGACGGCTTCGGCGGCATGGGCGAGGGCATGTCCATCCAGATCGCGCCGGACGGGCGTCGGATCATCTGGCTCGCGCACGAGAGCGCGCCGAAGAACTTCACCGCCGTCGACGTCACCGACCCCAAGAAGCCGAAGGTCGTGTGCCAGACCAACCTGCCGACGAGCCACATGCGCTCGAACTCGCTGGAGGTCTCCGGCAACATCATGGCGGTCGCCTATCAGACGCAGAAGCAGGGCCAGAAGCCCGCCGGCATGGAGCTGTTCGACATCTCCAAGCCGGAGAATCCGAAGTCGATCGCATTCCTCGACCGTTCAGGCCCGCACAGCCGCGGCGTGCACGTGCTGTGGTTCCATGACGGCCAGTACGTCCACATGGCCGCCGGCGCCGCCGACTTCGAGGCCGGCCACGAGCTCGACGACCAGTGCTACCAGATCATCGACGTGCGCAATCCATCGAAGCCGACCGAGGTCGGCCGCTGGTGGCTTCCCGGCACCAAGAAGGGTGAGGCACCGATCGAGCGCCACAAGTCGCCCCAGCTCGACAAGGGCTTCCGCGCCCACAACACGAACGTCTATCCGTCCCATCCCGACCGTTGCTACCTCGCCTATCTCGACGGTGGCATGCTGATCATGGACATCAAGGACAAGGCGAACCCGAAGCCGATCTCGCGCTGGGACAACTCGCCGCCCTACACCGGCTTCACCCACACCATGATCCCGCTGTTCAAGCGCGGGCTCGCGGTCGTCGCCGACGAGTCGACCGTCGATGGCGCCAAGGACTGGCCGAAGCTCGTGTGGATCCTCGACATCCGCGACGAGAAGAACCCGATCCCGATCGCGACCTGCCCGCCGCCGGACTTTGACGAGTTCGCGCACCGCGGCGGCCGCTTCGGCGCCCACAACATGCACGAGAACCTGGAGCTGCCGACCTCGTTCCACTCCGAGGACATCATCTTCTGCACCTACTTCGGCGGTGGTCTCGTCGCCTACGACATCTCCAACCCCTACCGCCCGGAGACCGTCGGCACGTTCATCCCGCCGGCACCGAACGGCTCCAAGATCGGCGCGATCCAGATCAACGACGTGTTCGTCGACGAGCGCCGGAGCGTGTACTGCGTCGACCGGTTCACCGGCGGGTTGTACATCTTGGAGCCGACGTTCTGAGAACCGTAGGGCGGATTAATGCAAGGTTATCCGCCTTTCCGACGTCGTCTCCCGAGGAAGTATGACGCCCTTCGAACCAGAGCGCTTTGGTTTCGTCCGCATCGACTATGCGCCGAGCGGTCTTGCGTTCTACGAGTACCGCAATCACAAGGCGGTCGACGGTGTAACCGATGTCATGCGCCTCAACATCTATATGAGCCGTGACCGCACATTTACGTGCATCTGGAACGGCCTGCTCGAGCCGACCATCACGCAGGGCATGTTCGAGCTTCCATCGCCGCTCGATGAGATGGATTTCGTACAAACCTACTGCGAGCAGCTCTTTCGTGGCTACATCGAGAGCAATGAGGATGCCGAGGTGATTTTGCGCGCGCTTCGCATCGACGAAATTGCAGGGGGACTGCCGCAAATTCTCCGTGGCGCGCCGAGTGATCTTCGCTGCGAGGAATTGTGACCGGCCCGTCCGACCTCCTCACACGCACCTTCGATGCCGGCGACCATCGCCCGTTCGGCCGGCGGCTGCGTACGCCGCGTGGCGCGCGGGTGCCGCTGATCGTCGTCACGGGCTTCCTCGGTGCCTGCAAGACCACGCTGATCCGCGATCTACTGCGCCAGCCCGAAGGCGCCGACACGCTCGTGATCGTCAACGAGTTCGGCGAGGTCGGGATCGACGACGCACTGCTGAAGACCGGCGGCGATGCAACCGTGCTGCTCGGCAACGGCTGCTTGTGCTGCACGCTGCGCTCCGACCTGCAGCGCACCCTCGTCGAGGTGCTGGCCGAGCGCGCGCGGGGCGAGCTCCCCGCCTTCCAGCAGATCATCCTGGAGACCAGCGGTCTCGCCGATCCCGTGCCGATCCTGCAGACGCTGACTGCCGACCGCGGACTTGCCTCGCAGATTCATCTGCAGGCGGTGGTGACCGTGATCGACGCCGTGCTCGGTCGTCGCACTCTAGATGAGGCGCCGGAAGCGCGGCGCCAGGTAGCCGTGGCCGACCAGATCATACTGAGCAAGGCCGACCTCGCTGGCGAGGAGGTGGCCGGCGCGCTCGAGGCGGAGCTGCGCGCGCTCAATGCTTCGCCGCGCATCATCCGCGCCGACAACGGCCACGTCGATCCCGACGTGATCCTCGCCGACAACGCTGCGTTGACCGAGCCGATCTATCCGCCGCGCGAGCGCGGCCGGCACGCTGACAACGTCGCGAGCTTCTCGCTGCGATTCGACAAGCCACTCGACTGGATCGCGGTCGAGCAGGCGTTCGAGCTGCTTGCACGCCTGCGCGGCCACGACATCCTGCGCGCGAAGGGCCTGCTCGACATCAAGGGCTGCAAGGGCCCCGTCGTCGTGCATCAGGTGCAGCACCTGACTGCAAAGCCGGTCGAGCTCGAGCGCTGGCCCGACGATACCAGGGCCTCGCGCCTCGTGTTCATCACGCGCGGCATCGCGCGCGGCGACATCGAGCACCTGTTCGATATCGCCGTGCGCCTCGCCGACGAGGCCCGGGTGGAAGTGCCGGCCGAGGCGTAACGTTGGGCTGAGCGCCACTGGCGCGAAGCCCGACTGACTTGCTCCGGCAATTGCCACACGGTCCGGCGGGGTTCGGCCGTCCGCGAAGTGGCGGGCGCCCTCACCCGACGATTTACTCCGACGCCTTCTTGGCTTTGCCGGCAGATTTCTTCGCGCCACTTGCTGCTGGGTAAGGCCGGCAGCGAGACTCGCAAATGCTGCCGAAGTTGTTGCGCTGGCAGCAGCGCACACAGCTGTTGAACTCGCCGGTCCCGCACATGCGGTCCCCGACGGGGCGTTGGCCGAATCCTTGCGCCGAAGCTGTCGATGTCAGTAGCAACAGAGCGCAACAGGCGCCGAGAACGAGTGATTTCATAGCCAATGCCCTCTCCTTGAACGATCCTCCTGAAGCCGGCGACCGTTCGGGTGTGCACCCCCTTTTTGCCGCCGACATTGATGGAACGTCATTGCACTCCCCAATCCGTCGCTCGCGCTGCAATTTTTCTCTGCACCCCGGTTTGCATCCGGCGGCCTTCGGTGCCACAACGCACCCGATCCAACGACGAGACGATGCCCGCCCATGAGCTTGCCCAACTCCGCTGCCCACCCGATTACCGTCGAGGTCGTCCGCAACGCCGTCGTCGCCTACGCCGACGAGATGGCGATGGCGCTGTGCAAGTCCGCCTACAACATGATGATCTACGAGGTGCGCGACTTCTGCTGCGGGCTGATCGACTTGAAGGGCCGCATGATCTCGCAGAACCGCGGCGGGCTGCCGATCTTTCTCGCGGACCTCGGCGTCGCGGTGGAGGACGGGATCGCCCGTTACGGCCTCGACGGGTTCCAGCCTGGCGACGTGATGATCATGAATCACGCCGGCGTCTGCGGCCAGCACCTCAACAACGTCGTGCTCTATGCGCCATGTTTCGTCGGCGACGAGCTCGTGGCGTTCGCGGCCAGCAGAGCGCATTGGGTCGACATCGGCGGCATGCGCATCGGCTTCGGCTCCTATCTCACCAGCGAGGTGTTCGCCGAGGGCATCCAGATGCGCTCGCTGAAGATCTACGAGGCGGGCCGCCGCAACGAGACGCTATGGCAGATCATCCGCGACAACACGCGCTTCCCCGATGCCGCGCTCGGTGACATGCGCGCGCAGATCGCCTGCTGCCAGCTTGGTACGCGGCGCTACGGCGAGCTGATCGGCCGCTATGGCCGCCCTACTGTCGAGCAGGCGATCGATCGCATCTGGGCCCAGGCCGACGCCAAGGTGCGCAGCGTCGTCGAGAAGATTCCCGACGGCAGCTATTCGGCCGAGAGCTTCCTCGACAACGACGGCCGCACGCTCGACAAGCCGGTGCGCGTGAAGGTCAACGTGAAAGTTGCCGGCTCGCAGCTGACGGTTGACTTCTCGGAGATGAACCCGCAGACGCCCGGGCCGCTCAACTCCGGGCTGTCCGGCGGCATCGCTGCCGCGCGTGTCGCTTTCAAGGCGCTGACCTCACCCGATCTCGACGTCAACGAGGGCTGCTTCCGAGCATTGGAGGTGATCAGCCCGGAGGGTACGATCGTCAACGCGAGGCCGCCCGCTGCGATCGGATTGTGGAGCGTTGCGCTGCCGACCGTGATCGACACCATCCTGAAAGCACTCAGCAGCGCCCTTCCCGATCGCGTGCCGGCCGCGCACAAGGGCGACATGGGCGGCTGCTCGTTCTACGGCTACCGCCAGGACGGCTCGCGCTTTCTGCTCATGAACATCTTCGGTGGCGGCTGGGGTGGCCGGTCGGGTGAGGACGGCGAGGACGCAAGCGTCTCCGTCTGCCAGGGCGATGTGCGCAACTCGCCCGTCGAGCTGCAGGAGATCCGCTATCCTGTCCTCGTGGAGGAGCACGCGCTGCGCGAGGGCTCGGGCGGCGCCGGCAAGTTTCGCGGGGGCCTCGGCGTGCGTCTCAGCTACCGCGTCGAGGTGCCGTGCAAGGTCACGATCAACTGCGAACGCACGATCTGCCCGCCGTGGGGCGTGGCGGGCGGCGGCGACGGGGCATCGAACATCGCAACCATCAAGCCGCAAGCCGGCGGCGAGCGCGTCGTGCTGAAGGGCACCGAGATCCCGCTTACAGCAGGTGACGTGGTGACATTCGAGACGGCCGGCGGCGGCGGCTACGGTGATCCGCGCACGCGTTCCCGTGCGGCAGTCGAAAGCGACGTCAGGCAGGGCTTTGTGAAATGATCTCCAATCGGAGGGGCTACACGAGAGCGTCCTGAAATTTCAGTTCCTCCCAGATGGCTCCCGCGACAAGACCCGACCGGCAGGCATATTCGTCACCTGGTAGCGGTACAGCGCTTTCGCGCAGGACAGAGAGAATGCCTACAGCCGGTTGCGCTTGATGTCGTAATCGATCAGGCGCTGGCCCCTGCGAGCCACGATTTGCCTTTGGCATAGAGTGCTTCGGCTTCGGGGCCGCGCACGCCTGGCAAATCGCGGTACACTGCGTGGCCCTGCCTCGTCTGGGCATAGGCAAGGTAGCGATACCCCGGCGGGAACGAGTCGAGCAGCGCCTGATCGAGCACCGCCGACGTGCCGAAGTTCACGGGATCGGCGCGATCCATCTCATAGGTCAGGCGCCGCTCGCAGATCGCCCACCGCCCGGCCCGCTTCTCGAGCAGGTCGTAGAACCGGCCGATGCAGGTGATGTCGTGCGGCACGCCTTCGAGCATGTCACGTATCCGCAGAGTGACGCGCGTCTGCGCCACCGCCCGCGCGCCGACAACATCAATCGACATACCACCGAGCGCGTGCGTGCTCATGCTACCTCTTGCAAACGCTCCCCGTGCACGGGCGACGAACTCGTCTGGCGTGCCTTGGAACCAGGTCGCGTTCATGCGGCCATCGTCATGGAAGCAAGTGCGGAGCCGTTCGAAATCGCCAATGTCGCGCCAGATCGCCCAGTTCTCGAGACAATCGCGGATCGCGTGCCTGTCGCGGGTCGCATCATCAATCGGATCTGCGCGATGAAGGCTGGGCGTTCCAACAGATGATGCCGAGCTGCTCCGACCGCGCCGCAACAGCCAATCGAGGCTGAGACGGCCGGCGCCGAGCGCATAGAATGCCAGGAACCCGCCGAAGATCGACAGATTCTTGAAGAAGTGAGATCGCTGCCCCTGCATCTCCGCCGGCGGATAGTCCCAAAAGCGGTGGTTGGAGAACGTCGCGATGATCATGAACAACAGCATCACCAGGCATGCGTAACGCGTCGCCAGCCCCAGGATCAGCATCACCCCACCGATCAGCTCAACGGTGGCGCCCAACGGACCGAAAAACCAAGCAGCCGGCCATCCCCGCGTCGAGAACGGCTGCAATCCGAGAAGCTTGAAGATCCCGCTCTGCACGAAGTCCACCCGAGGCACAGGCGCGCAAGCAGAAGGATCGTGTCCTGCTGGCCAATGGCCAACCCGTCCGTCAGGTTCAGCCCGGTCGGAGATTGCTCCTTCGAGCGAACATCTTGCTGCAACACGTCGGCTTTCCTCCTCGGGCTTCTCTGCAACCTGCTCGACTTGCACGCTGACGCGATCGGGCGAATCACTACCGATCCCATGCTCGAGCCGGCAATTGTGTCCCGAGCGGCGGCCGAGCGCGTCGAGCCTACCGCCATGCACGGGTCCGTCAAGGACATGCCCTTGCGGGATCGCAACCTGTTTCTGTCACCGCAGTCGAATTCACCTGGTGTCTTCCAAGCACACGGACCGTGTCCGAAGGTTCGTTCGTTCGACTACTGATACGACTTGCCGCCCGATCCCATCCAATCCGGCGGATTCGTCGTCTTGATGCGGCGGCCGTCCTTGACGAGCTCCTTGATGGCGCCCGCGATTGGCATCGACAGGCCGGCGCTATCGGCCATGCGCGATACGATCTGCATGTCCTTCAGCGCCCACAGGAACGAGACGTTGTCCCAGTTCTGCAGCGCATCGGACGCGCCGGAGCTGATCAGCAACGCCTCGCGCAGCTTGACGAGATCCATGCCGTTTGCCTCGCTCAACCGGCCGGCCTCGATCAGCGCAATGCCGTTCACCCACAGCAGGAAATTGTTCAGCGCCTTGCCGAACTGTCCCGCGCCAATGTCGCCCAACAAGCGGATATCCGAGCAGAACGTGCTGAACACCGGCAGGCAACGGTCGTAGATCGCCTGCTTGCCGCCCATCAGCGACAGCATGGTGCCAGCCGCCGCGGCCTGATGGCCCCGACAGATCGGCGCGTCGAGCAGATCGACGCCCTTCTCTGCGGCACGCGCGGCCAGCATCCGCACATGATCCGGTGTGCATGTCGCGGACATCGCGATCACAGAGCCGGCGCCCATCGTCTGCAGCAGGCCGTTGTCGCCAAGCATCACCGCGGCGGCCTCGTGATCATAGCCGACCGCGACGATGACGAGCCTTGCCGCCCTGCCGACCGCTGAGGGATCGGCCACTACCGTGGCGCCCGCTGCCCTGGCCGCATCGCAGCACTCAGGGGAGATGTCGAAGCCGGTCACGGCAAACCCGTGCTTAACAAGGTGCCGCACCATCGCTTGCCCCATGCGGCCGACGCCGACGATGCCGACGGGCTCTCTTGCGCTGTTTGTCATTGTGGCTCTCCCTGATCGATTGAAAGTCCGGTGCTACCCCTGCATCGATTTGCGCTTGGCGAAGCACGGGACGATGCTTCACTCTAAGCATCGCAATCGATATCGCCAGCTTCGCACAGCCGGAGGCCAAGGATGATGCCGACAAGTTTTGTCGCCGTGGTGCTGCCGCTCGTTGGCCTGCTGACAACTGCCGCCGCGGTTCATGCCCAGACCGTGGACGAGTTCTACAAGGGCAAGACCATCACCATCATCACCTCGACGGGAGCGGGCGGCGCCTATGATCATGCCGCACGCGCGATGAGCCGCCATATGCCGCGCTATATTCCGGGCGCACCTGTGATGGTCGTGCGCAACATGCCCGGCGGCGGGCATACGCTCGCGACCAATTTCATGGCGACCCAGGCCCCGCGCGACGGCACCACCATTGCCACCGTCTCCAACACGATACCGCTGCATCAGGTGATCGACGGCAAGGGCGTGCGTTACGACGCTCGCAAGCTCAACTGGATCGGCTCGCTCGGCATCTCGAACGTGATCACCTCCACATGGGCGGCCTCCGGCGTGCGCACGATCGACGACGCCATGGCACGCGAGGTCATCGCCGGCGCGACCGGGGCCGGCAGCGGCATGTGGCTCTACCCCAACGCGATGAACCACCTGCTCGGCACGCGGTTCAAGATCGTGATGGGCTACACCTCGAGCGCGGAGGTCGATCTGGCGATGGTGCGCGGCGAGGTCGTTGCGCGCTCCGGCGCCAGCTATCTCGGTTACGTGCAGGAGCGCCCGGAGTGGCTGCGGGACAAGAAGATCAACATCCTCGTGCAGGCCGGCGATGTGCGGGAAAAGGAGCTGCCGCAGGTGCCGATGATGCACGAGCTCGCCAAGACTGAGGAGGCGCGGCGTATCCTCAGTCTCATCTCGAGCCCAGTGAAAGTGGGCCGCCCCTATCTCGCGCCGCCAGACGTGCCGGCGGATCGCATTGCGCTTCTGCGCCGCGCCTTCGACGCCCTGATGAAGGACGCCACCTTCCTGGCCGAGGCGAAGAACCTCGCGCTCGAGGTCGTTCCATTGAGCGGCGAGAAGCTGGCAGCGGTCGTCGATGAGACGATCAACGTTTCCCCTGAGCTGCTCGCAAAGGCCCGCGCGATCGTGGCCGCCGATCAGGTGGGTTCCGCTGCGGGCAGCAAGAAGTGAGAGCGCAATGCCCGCGGGTTTCCCCGCGGGCTCGCAATGTTTGATGTCACCTCCGGTTACAGGTTGAAGTCGGTCTGGCCGAGCGCGACGTTGCCGTTGAGCTCCATGCGCAGCTCCGCATCGCCGAGGCCGTCGATGTTGCCCTCCACAATGGTCTTGCCGAGCGCAGCGTCGTAGTGCGAGGTGATCTGCCCCGCCTCCAGTGCCTTCGCCGGATCGTAGGCGACGTATTGGAACGCCTGGTTGCCGGCCGTTGCGGTGTTGGCATCGATGCCCGACAGATCGATCTTGTCGCTCCCCTGCTGGAAGTCGGTGATCGTGTCGTACTGCCCGGGCGCGTTCACCGAGTCGGCGATATCGCCGAACTTGAAGGTGTCGGAGCCCTGGCCGCCGGTGAGCTTGTCGGCGCCGAGCCCGCCGGCCAGCAGGTCGTTGCCGCGCCCGCCGTCGAGCACGTCGTTGCCGGCGCCACCATCGAGCTGGTCGCGGCCGCGTCCGCCGTTCATCACGTCGTTGTTTGACCCGCCGTTCATGACGTCGTTGCCCCAGCCACCGCTCATGGTGTCGTGACCGCGACCACCGTCCATCACGTCGTGACCGGCCCCGCCGCGCATGTTGTCGTGGCCACGCCCGCCGAACATGTTGTCGTTGCCCCAGCCGCCGTCCATGCTGTCGTTGCCACGGCCGCCGCGCATCTGATCGTCACCACGGCCGCCGAACATCTCGTCGTTGCCGCGTCCGCCATTCATGGTGTCGTTGCCCCAGCCACCGAACATCTTGTCGTCGCCGGCGTCGCCGAACAGGCGGTCATCGCCGGCCTGGCCGTGGATGCGGTCGTTGCCCCAGCCGCCGTGCACGTGGTCGTTGCCGCCGCCGGCCCAGATGCGATCGTTGCCGCCGCGACCGAAAATGTCGTCGGCCTGCGCGGTGCCGAACAGCGTCTCTGCGGAATTGTTGCCGTTGATGCCTGCCATGGGAGTCTCTCCAATATCTTGGGTGCGAACTTCGTTGGGGGGAGAAAGTGCCGTCAGCGCCGTCCACATCCGGCGTCGGTCGCTGGCGGTGATCGCAAGCTATGCGCTGGGGTGCCGCTCCGCTGTTCCCGTCGGAACACTGCCGATCTCGACGCCGCTGCTCGTGCTCCTTGACGAATGATCGCGCGCGAGGCCGCGTCGGTTCCTTGCGGTACAGCTTTCCCGGCGTTGCGAATGCAATGTGCTCCGATGAAAGCCCTCGGCGAGACGAGGGCGCGAGGGAGCCACTTTCATGACCAGGAAGCCGACATCGCCGCTGAGCCAGGCCGTCAAGGCCTGCACGCCGGCATTCGCAGCGATCGCGTTCATCAGCATCTTCATCAATCTGACGATGCTGGCGATCCCGATCTATTCGATCCAGGTCTCCGATCGCGTGCTGCAGAGCCGCAACGCCGGCACGCTGCTGATGCTGACCTTGATCGTGGTCGTGTTCCTGGCCCTCTACGGGTTCTTGGAGTACGTGCGAGCCGGCATCCAGTTGCGCGCGTCGATCATGTTCGACGACATCATTCGCCCTGCGCTGTTCGACGGCCTGATGCGCACAGATGTCACCGGCGCGTCGCGGATCGGGCCACAGGCGCTGCGCGACGCGGAGATGCTGCGCGAGGCGGTCTCGAGCGGACTCGTCTCGACGATGTTCGATGCGCCGTGGGCGCCGATCTTCGTCCTCTTGTGCTTTTTCCTGCATCCCTGGCTGGGCGTGGTCGCGTTGTGCGGCGCGCTGGCGATGTTCGCATTCACCTGGCTCAGCGAGGGCATCACCAAGTCGAGCGTCCGGCACGCATCGCAATTGTCGGCGGAGGCCTCGCAGTTCGCCGCTTCCGCGCTGAAGAATGGCGATGCCGTGCGCGGCCTCGGCATGGGCGACACCATCTCCGAGCGCTGGAATGCAACCCAGAACGAGGTGATCGCCACGCAGGCGGTGACCAGCGAGCGGGTGGCCGCGGTCAACGCCGTATCGAAATTCGTCAGCATGCTGGTGCAGACGGCACTGCTCGGCGTCGGCGCTTGGCTCGCCATCGAGCAGCAG
>SXGT01439520.1_pt1 | contig 11090 bp, 11 predicted proteins | sample 3176221 | NCBI WGS metagenome assembly SXGT01 (sample SAMN11356862, study PRJNA531348) | freshwater metagenome | isolation source: freshwater sample F1-120 | place: China: Fuxian Lake, Yuxi | collected 2017-12-25
CAGAACAATCGCAGGCATCACCAGCATCGAAGTCGGATAGCCAGCCTGGTTGATCACGCGGTATTGATAACCGATACCAATCGGAATCATCAGTCCCTGAAGGCCCATCAGCATGAGAAGAACTCGTTGCGAAGCCATCCATCCAGTCTGAGTTCGCAAGCACAGAAACCCGCCAAAGAGCAGCTTTAAAACACTGTCGATCAAAGGAGGGATCGCAAAAAAGCAAGTCGTCGTCATATAGATGCCGCACAGGCAGTCCAGCCCCCCATCAGCCAAAGGCATGGCAAGATCCCGATAAAGTCCCCACAGACCAGACAACAACGACGCGAACGTCAACAGAATCAACACAATGCCAGACATGATTCGACTCGCATGTCGAGAAAACAACTAGCGTTTTTTTCTTCAGCAGTAACTACCATTCTCCCGCGCGGGCGGTCGCTATCCAACAAGAAAATCTCCGCAGGGCAGAGTCTGACGAGAATAGTCTGGAGAATCAGCCAGACCGGCATCCCTCGTAAACTTTGCCCCAACGCCCTAAAGCCTCCGACATCTGGGCAGGCGTGTAAGCCGTAAAGCCTAAAATCAGTCCCGTAGACAGCTTCGGATCATGCGTGTACATCGCGACGGGATGGTAATCAATCTTCGCATCTTTCGCAGATTGGATAAGATCCTTTTCGATCGCTTTCGTCCCCCCGAAAATCGACAGATGCATCCCCGAAGGATGCTGAGTAAACCGCAGATCATCCCCAAAAGTCGCTCTCAAGCCATCGCAAAGAACCTGCTGACGCTCCGCATAAAGCACACGCATTTTCCGAACATGTTTCAGAAACTGCCCCGTCTCAATAAACCGACACAACACCATCTGCCACAGCGAAGGAGAATAGCGATCCGTCAGCCAGCGGGCATAACGAAACGTCCCGACAATCTCCCTCGGCACAACGAGAAACCCCAGACGAATCGCAGGAAAGAGCAGTTTGCTGAACGACCCCATATAAATGACCCGCCCCGACGTATCCAGACTCGCCATCGCGGGCAGCCGACGACCGACATAACGAAATTCGCCATTATAGTCATCTTCAAGAATCCAGCTGTTGTGAGTTTGCGCGAACTTCAAAAGCTCCAGTCGACGAGGCAACGAAAGAGTCATCCCCAATGGCCACTGCCCGCCAGGCGTCGCATAGATCAGCTGCGGCGATGAATCCCGCTGCCTCAACGAATCAATCACAATCCCCTCATCATCGGTCGTCGCAGAAATCACCTCAAGGCCCGACAAACTTGCGACCTGACGAGCCGGCATATACCCAGGATCTTCCAGCCCGACAGAATCTCCCGGATCAAGCAGCAACTGACAAACCAGAAGAAACCCCTGCTGCGCCCCCGACGTAATCAGGATCTGGTCAGCATCGCACGTCACCCCCCGCGAGACCTGCATGTAATCCGCGATCGCTTCACGTAACGGCCGATACCCCTGTGCCTCGACACCCGACAAATGCTTGGAATTAAGCAACCGCGACTGCTGCAGCGTCAGCTTTTTCCAGACATCCAGCGGAAACTCATCAATCGCCGGCATGTGAGGCCGAAACGCACGTGGGCTGCCACTCTCAGGCACCCAGTCCTGAAACTTCGCCATCGTCTGCCCATATCGAGACAGACGAACGGCCGCTTTCCTCAACGGTTTCTGCCTCACCACCGGCGACGTCGAAAGCACCGTCGTCTCCGGCAGCTCGCTGGAAACCCGCGTCCCCGACCCATGGGTCGATTCAAGATACCCCTCGCTAAGAAGCTGATCGTAAGCATTCAGAATCGTATTACGAGCCACCCGCAACGTCGCCGAGAGCTGACGCGTCGAAGGCAACTTCTGCCCCGGCCGAAGCTCACCAGATTGGATCGCCGCCCGCAGATGATCCTCCAACTGACGAAACAACGGCCTCTCCCCATCATCGATCAGCCGAATCGACTCAAACTCGAACTGCTCGCGTGATCTGGCCATCAAAAGTGGTCCCATCCGGTTTCATCAAAGTGGATCTTTTGAACAACCAGATTAGCTCTAAGATACCACCAGATTCAAGCAGCTGTTGAGTCATCTGGCTCACAGTAGGGTGCTGGTGAGGCTCCGCGAACCGCACCAAATGCGGCATCAAGTCTCGTTTCGATTCATTTTCGAACCTGCCCCAGGATTTTTAGCGACCCTCCGTTCTCCGCACCTTCGCGATCAACAGTCTCGAATTTTAATACCCCAACCTCCACAGGAGCTCCCATCATGTCCCAACGCATGAACTACCCCCAACTGCTCAGCAAAGAAGTCCAGCACCTGATGTCCCTGGAAGGCCTCGTCGAAAAAAGCGGCCTCCCTCTGAACCTCATCGAACTGATCAAACTCCGCGCCTCCGTCATCAACGGCTGCGCCTACTGCGTGAGCATGCACATGCGACGCCTGCGTCAACAGGGCGAAACAGAACTTCGCATCGACCTCGTCTCTGCCTGGCGCGAAGCCCCCTGCTACACCGAACGCGAACGAGCCGCCTTCGAATACACCGAAGAACTCACCCGCATCAGCCAGTCGCAGCAGATCTCAAACGAGCTATACGCCAAAATGCAAAAACACTTCAACGACAAAGAACTCGCCACCCTCACCCTCAACATCGGCTTGATCAACATCTGGAACCGCCTCGCCATCGCCTTTCACTCCGATTTGGGTTCCATCGATTACCTCCTCGCCCAAACCAAAGCCACCGACGAAGCCTTCGCCGAACAACTCCGCAACTCATAAAACGCGAATTCAGTTCTCAGGAGTCCTCATCATGTCACAACGTCTTAACTATCAGCAGATCCTTAGCAAAGAAGTTCCACATCTGGTCGCACTCGAAGGCCTCGTCGAGAAAAGCGGGCTTCCATTGAATCTGGTCGAAATGGTCCGACTAAAGGCATCAATCATCAATGGTTGTGCACTTTGCGTGAGTATCCACATGCGACGCTTACGTCAGCAGGGCGAGAATGAGATGCGAATCGATCTGGTTTCTGCCTGGCGAGAAGCTCCATGTTATACAGAACGCGAACGAGCCATTTTCGAATATACCGAAACACTCACTCGCATCAGTCACACACAACAAGTCACTGATGAACTGTACGCATTGATGCAAAAGCACTTCAACGAGAAAGAACTGGCCACACTGACACTCGCGATCGGCTTGATCAATCTCTGGAATCGTTTTGCGGTCACCTTTCATGCTGATCTGGGAAGGATCGATCAACTGCTGGCTCAGTCAAAGCTGGTGGACGAGAGAGTCGCCGAACAACTGCGAAACACATAACAAAAAATCATCAACCTGCCGCAGTGCGGTTTGCACACGAGTTTATTTCAAAAGAAAGCCGTCAGAAAATATGAGACATTCCATTGCCTTAATGATCCTTGTCGGCCTCGCAACAACACACGCCGCCTCCGCACACGAACCCCACGACATGACCGCCCACATCAAAATCCTGCAGTCGATCGACGTACCGACACACACCTCCGAACCCATGAAAGCCACCACACTCACCGTCGAATTCGCCCCCGGCGAATCCCATCCCCCCCATCGACACCCCGGCATGGTCTACGGCTACGTCCTCGAAGGCACCCTCGAATTCGCCCTCGGCGACGACCCCGTCAAAACACTCAAAGCCGGCGACACCTTCTACGAACCCACCATGATCCTCCACCGCGTCGGCCGCAACCCCGACACGAAAAAGCCCGCCAAGATCCTCGTCGTCATGGTCCACCCCAAAGACGCCAAAGAACTCGTCATCCTCGAACCCACCAAAGAAACCCCCGCCAATAACGCACCCACGAAAACCAACCACCATGACACCAAACACACGCACTAACCTCGCCGCCACCCTGCTCACCACCACCCCACCTTAAAAGCAAATGTAGCTCCCTTCTCCCCCTGGGAGAAGGTGCCCGAAGGGCGGATGAGGTCATCGCGCCAACAGGCCTTCACAAACAAAAGGCCCCTTGAGGGCACCCCCCCACATCATCTCCGCACATCCCGTATCTCCGTACGACTCCCCTCCTTCCTCACGGTAGCCCCAACAATTCATCACCCTCCCGAACTTCCCATCCCATACCAGTTCTCCGCAAACTGAAACGTCTCAAGAGTCTCAAAAGTCTCTCCCCCATGTGACGACATCCACTCCTCAATCCCCCGCCACGTCAACTTCGCCACCCTCACAGCAAGCGCCGGATCTCCCAGCTTCTCTTTGATACACCCCTCATACACCAACTCATCACTCTTCAACGACAACAACCCCAGCACCCCCGGCGTCACTCCCAGCTTCTTCCGCAGCCGACGAATCGCTTTCAAAAAGCCCTGGTGATGCGGCCCACCCTCCGGCACACGCCCATGATTCGCAAACGACCAGACATGATTCTGATGCCAACTATGAAACACAAAGATCACTTCGAGATCGAGGTCACCATCCACCATCCGAAAATGAATCGGCTGGTGTAAAACCTGAAACGGCGTAATCATCGCATCAAACAAATCCGCGATCCCATCAGCCTGGTAAAACTCCTCCGTCTGATCCCCCAAGACCAGCCGAAACCGCCGCGACGAGTGAAGACACGACATCCTCCTCAAGTAACTCCGCAAGGCTGCAGGCGACACCGCCGTCGTCGAAAAGATGGTCTGATCCGGAACCATCACCAACTCCAACGACGACACCCCCGACCCCGACTCCCCCCTCTCAAATGAAACCCGTACTCCGTCTTTCCAACTCCCCCGAACCACTTCTCGCCCATCATCAACACAAACCGACAACTCACGCGACAACCCCGTCAATATCACCGCATCAAACCGGTCTGCTTTCCCTTTCACAAGAGGAAAACGATCAAACGGCTCAACCTCTCCCCCCTCCAACACCCGCACCGGCAACAAGGCATCCGAAACAACTCGAATCGCTTCCCCACCAACAACTTCAATCCACGTCGCCCCGTGATTCAGATGCACATCCACCGCACAAACCAGATACTGAATAAACCCAAAATAATCCCGCCCCCCCACATACATCGCCGGCCGCAACCGAACCCCCAAAGCACTATCCACACCCGGCTGCAGCCCCATCAAAGATCTCCCTGAAAAACCTCACGAATCACCTGCAAATCCCCTCACCATTCTACCCAATCCAACTCTTGTTTTCGATGTGACTTCCCTTGCAAGTAGCTCTTTTAACACGTCAATAAATCTCCCCAAGCTCGTAAATCAAAGGCTATTTCAAATCAATTTCCCGAGTCATTAAACCGGCTATTTTCTCTCGTAGTCTTCTCAGAAATAGTGCCCAAAACAACAACAGATCACCCCGCCAACACTCCACGAAAAAAATCTTCCTCCCACCTGCTCATTTGCTACACTGGACCAACTTCAAGACACCCCACGTCTCACCTCTCAACCGGTCCCCCATAAGCCAGCCCCCCAAAGTCTTCATCAGCGACTGGCACGCCCCCCGCCACCGCGTTAGGGATCGCAGTGGAGATCAGTCAGCTTTGGGACTGATCGCAACGAAGAGCCCGGGCCGCAGGCAACGCCCAAGCCAACTGCTATTTTGGTACAATGCCGATCAATCGATTGCATTCACCCAAAATCAGGCTCGTCAATGAACTTCCATTGGACTCGAAAATGGCAACCCCGTCCAACATCAGACTCAGATTATTCTGACAGCCCATCTTCCACTCTGACTCCCTTCACATTCGTAAGGGGCGTGATGGACTTGCAGACGCACCGACTATCTCATCCAGCAACAGCACAAATCGAGTCCAGATCCACAACATTTTCATCACCAAACCACTCTCTCGCTTGCTTAAGTACGTCATTTGTCGGATTGAAATAAACCACAGCAAGCTCTTCCATCGCCCGTGTGCAGCAAACGTAAAACAGCTTCCTGGTCCGCTCAATAACTGTTGTCGTTCCATTATCTACAAAAAGAGACTGAAAGTTATAATCCGACCATTTACCATTGTCCAGAACGACGAGAACGCAAGGATACTCCCGGCCCTTCGTCTTATGCTGAGTCGAAAAAGGGGTGTGCCCTTCAAGATAGCGGTACAAACACTGAAATTCAGCGTATGGTATGCAAGCAACCCGGTTGAACACGTAGTTCTTTTCTTTTATGTACTGATTAAGTTTGTCACCCTTTCTGACTAAACCTGCAGCATCCGCTTCATCGATCACATCACCAATTAGTTTGTCAGGATCATCACGTAGCGATTCGATCGCCTTCTTCAAGATGGCTTTATCCCCAGCAGTTCTTAGAGTGAACTCGGTCCTCTTAATAAAGTCAGCATATCGCCCAGTTTCGTAAGCTTGAATGCAATGGTGAATGCGAAACAAATGGCGGATAAGCTCATCGCGCTGTGACCTGGATCCTACCGTTGAATCAGCCGACTCCTTTGCCTCATCAAGTAGATGGTCTTTACTCACGTAGAGTCGACTTAGCTCATCATACTTCATTCGTAATGCCACATCATACAATTCGGAATGCTCATCAATATATTTCTGCATGCCAGACGTTGGCTGAACTTTTCTGAGCTCACTTCCTCTTTTACCAGCTTGTAGAGATTCAAGAACCTCCCCAAAGTCCATGCCTTCAGTATTCAGCTCTTCTGAGGCGTTATTGACGTATTCTTTTATCCGTCGGGCAAAACCCAGGATTTTGTCTCCGTTATAAGCTTCCATAAGTGTGCGAAAGCCAGCTTCGTCAGCAATCAGATTGTGAGTAAGATTGAGTTCTTTTCTTTCTCGATCATCCCACCGCAAATATGCCCGAGCCGCATCTAACCCGATCGAGGACGAGTACAAAAACTGAACGACCCCCTCGCGAAGTTTTCCATCAAGCATATTAGGCGCAGTCAAATCTTCCGAGGGGTGTTGCACAAGCCCATCATCGCGAATTCGATTTGCCAGCTCGATCACCAAGCGTGGATTCCTACGGTTCTGCTCTTTCTTGATCTCCTCAATCTGTTCAGAGTCGATCCGATCTTGCAGACTCCCCACTGTCCCGTCATAGATCGCCTGCATCGCATCACCAAAAAAGCCCACCACACAATCAGCTGGGCCACTGCACAAACAATCCAACAGTAATTCAACGACGACAGGTGAAGTATCCTGATACTCATCGACAAAGATGCAAGGATATTTGTTAGCAACAATTCGACACAGTTTGGGGTAACGCCGAAACATTTCCAACGCCAGAATCAGCACTTCATCATGCGAGATGATCCCCTCTTTGATTCGTACATACTCGCGATATTGAATACCCTCCTCAAAGCCATTCTCCAGCGTCTCTCCCTCTGGAAGCACGAACTTTTGGTGGCCCTCCTCTTGGCTCTCAACAAGCTCTTGCATCACCTTCTTAAGTTCACACTGAAATCCTTTGAGGCAATCCCAAAGAAAATCGTGGATCGTCGACACCTTCAATTTAGGAGAGTCCACGCGCCCCTTGACCTCCTCAGCGGCAGCATTTGTATAAGTAAGACACGCCACCCCCTTCGCTAACTCATTTTTAATTACGGCACCAATGACCTCAACCAGAGTATGTGTCTTTCCACTCCCTGCGCCACCACTGAGCACAAAGCACTTCTTCTTTTTCACTGCGTTTAGAATCAGCTCAGCTTCCCCTGATAACTTAGGCATCGAAATCTCCCCGCAGCCATTTGAGCCCTTCCTCGATATAAGCCGGTGTCTTCCAGTTATTGTAGAGTTTCCCGTCATCAGACTCCGCGCTGTTCAGCAAGACTTCAATAGCAAAAGAAGGTTTACTCGTGACACCGTTCTCGGCAAGATTAAACGGAGTCGCTTCACCATTCATATACTTGTCGTACCATTTCTTTACCAACGACGGGAATTTTCCATAGCCAATCGCAAGAAAGTCTCTATTGAGGGAAAAGAAAGCATCTTCAAAACTTCGCGCATGGTATCCCACTTCTTCGGTCTGGAACGCAATGAAGACCCGCCCATTTTCCTTGGAAGACCAATGATTATCTTGAGTGCAATCGCAAGTTTTTTGTTTAGTGTTAAGCGTCAGAAAATAAGGAAGTTCCTCACGATTTTTACCATGGTAAAAGCAAAGGGAGTGGTTTGACGTGAATTTTGCATTCTCGTCATTGGGACAGCATTTTTGGTATTCTTCTTTCGTCTCTGAGTCCTTCTGAACGGTTTTTAGGTAGCCGCTGTCGATATCCGTGACAACGAGAGTCTTGATCCCCAGGAACAGCAAGAACTTTGCATAGATATGCGAATATGCCCCCACTTCAACAATCGAAATATTCTGCGACAAAAGCGGAGGTACCTTGGGAGGTACGCCATCTTGGTCGATCTTCTTCATCATGGCAGGCAGCAAGATCCGCTCCGTATCCCCCTCAATCAAAACGATCTTATCCGCAAAGAATAGTTCTGATCGGTGCAGTGTGAGATACTGCCTGAGAAATCGAAAATTCCTTTTTTCCTCATCATTCCCTCGAAGATCATTCTCCAGATCTCGAAGACTCTTCGCGTCAACATTCGACCCAGAACGCTGAAGATATTTAACCGCGTCGAACTCTGCCTCGGCAACAATGTGTGCCGAATGAGTACTCAAAACGGTCTGAAGTGATGAAAGCCCTTCCCCTGCCTCCTTAAGCAACTCTCGGATGTTCTTGATGAAGACATATTGCATTTGCGGGTGCGTGTGAGCTTCGGGCTCCTCGATGAACAAGAGATTGATTTTCGCAGCGTTGCCCGAACTCGCACTCAAGAACTCTTTCATGAGAATATCTATCTCGAAGATCATGCTAATCAGGTTCATGTAACCTAAGCCGTTGTAATGCTCAGGCAATTCGTGCTTCGCTTCTTCATACATGACTGTGGCGTTACTCGTCAGGATATCTCTGTGCTGCAGAGTAGAAGCGATTGTGATTTTCGATTCTCCATCACGTAATCCGCCGAATTTCTTCACCTTGCTAATCAGGTTTTCAAAGATCTTCTCATATTCCTTGCTAAAAGAAGTGTCAGCATTTCGAAGAGTCTTTTTGAATGACTCAACAATCACATCACTTGATGAGCCTTCGGCAAGCGACGTGTAGAGCTTGGCAGTTTGGCCTGATAGTGTCTTGTCATTGTCTTTGTTGGTCACATCCCGATTCGCACTGACTGCCTTAAAACAGATAACATCTTCCAGCGAAATCTTTTCGCTGTCTAAATCGATGTCATTCCCGTCTTTAACGTTCGATTTGCTTCGCCTCCGTGGCTTGCCTAGCACGTCAATTAAGTTCTGCCGTAAAAACGAATCGCGGTTGGCTCTCCCCTTTTGCCCAGAAGCTTTCCATTTCGTGGTCAGTTTCCGTAGTTTTTCACCCGTCAGTTCATAGGCAAAATCAAGAATAATACGATTGTCTTCAGGGTCCAAATTCGTGATGAGCTTAGCAACTGCTGACAAGTCATCAGCGTCTGCATACTGGATGTTGATCCTCATTCCTATCGACAGCAGTAGCTCATCGTCAGCGTACGCCTCGTCTTTCCTCAGGAGATTTCCGACCTCCGAACGGCAACCGATGCTGATGTCGTCATAGGCAAATGCCCGCTTCCTCCCGAGAAATCTATTTAGCACAGCCAACAACGAAGTCTTGCCAGTATTGTTCTTTCCAATAACAACAGAAAGATCATCTTCAAGCGAGATGCTAAATTTCTTCAGCAGACGAAAATTCCAAACCTCAATCTTCGTAATTTTCATTCGCTACGCTTTCAGCGATCCCAATCTCAATTAAGCAAAAACGCGATAGGATTTGATGTAATCGATCGCAAGCAAGAAATATGTGCTCACAAGAACACACGCCTGATCACAGGGCGGTAGAGCAACTTGCGTGATCAATAAACCAAAGAGTGTTCGCATTTACAAGTGACTGAAGCTAAGCATCCGACTGCTGGCTCAGCCAGTGCTCACTCACGATCGGCCAAATGAACAGCAAAACAGCCCCGGCAAACTCACACTTCCAGCCGCCCCGGCCATCAGGCTCTTCCAATCCTGATCAACTTCACCACGCCAACTCCCACTGCCAGACACCAGCCAGGCGCCTCCTGAAGTACCCAAAAAACGCTGAGCCCCCTCACACCTAAGAGCCTCCGCATCTCATACGAATCGCAATTTAATCCCGCGCGGTCCCAAGAGTCCCGCCATCCTCACTGCTTTGGGTGAGGATATGGCTTCACTTGACACTGGAGCGTTCAGAACATGCTTGCTCAAAGCCGCAAGCATGGCACGCTGAGAAGACGCGCTGAATGATATGGTGATTGGTATTAGACCTCTGCTCCCACCCCGACCGCCCCCTATCCAATCAACAACACGGACCTCCATCACAAACCCAAGTAGACACTTCTCACGCCAAAAAACTCCCCGACCTCTGCTCCCCTCCGCGCCCTCTGCGTTCCAGTCTCCCCCCTCCCCAAAAACAGAACAGCGCGCACAAAAAAACCTCTTCAGAACCGAAGCTCTGAAGAGGTTTAAAAAATCCGGCAATGATCTACTTTCGCACCTTACGGCACTATCATCGACCAGACGGGCTTGACGATCGTGTTCGGAATGGGAACGAGTATTTCACCGTCTGTATGGTCACCGGAAAGCATCTGAGAGCGTCTCAACCCGAAGGCCGGCTTCCTCAGATGTGTTTCGAAGACATCTACAAATGACAAGCGTGTTGTTCTTAAAATCATTGCACAACTCACCGAAGTGAGATTGAAATTACAATGCTATGAAATTGAGTATGTATCTTGATACAATCTGATTGTCTCTCGTATGCCACTGCTGCAAATCAACAGCACACACAAAAGTTTGAAATCAAAGTGGTCAAGCGTTCGTCCATTAGTACTGGTTAGCTGAAGTCATTACTGACCTTACACATCCAGCCTATCAACCTGGTCGTCTTCCAGGGGACTCAACGAATCCTAATCTTGGGAGAGGCTTCGTGCTTATATGCTTTCAGCACTTATCCTTTCCGTATGTAGCTACCCTGCACTGCCACGGACGTGACAACAGGAACACTAGTGATACGTCCTTCCAAATCCTCTCGTACTAAAGAAGAAACC
>SXGT01287492.1_pt1 | contig 11089 bp, 8 predicted proteins | sample 3176221 | NCBI WGS metagenome assembly SXGT01 (sample SAMN11356862, study PRJNA531348) | freshwater metagenome | isolation source: freshwater sample F1-120 | place: China: Fuxian Lake, Yuxi | collected 2017-12-25
CATATGGGCTTCTTGGTCTAAACATTGAATCCTCATTTTGTGGCGGTGGGGTCGATCCATAAAGCTCACTAGTACTTGCTTGGTAGAACCGGCACTTAATTCCTGATGCTCTGATTGATTCAAGGAGTGCGACCGCGCCTACTGCGTCAACTTGGGCTGTGTATTGCGGCATAGTAAATGAAACTTGAACGTGGGATTGCGCACCCAAGTTATAAACCTCAGTCGGTTGAATCTGGTGAATCAAATTAGTCATATTCACACCATCAGTTAAATCACCATAGTGCAGAATTAATTTTGGATTTGGCGTATGTGGATCTTGGTAGATGTGATCTATGCGAGCGGTGTTAAAATAGCTAGAGCGGCGAATCAGTCCGTGAACCTCATAACCTTTTTCTAAAAGAAACTCTGTTAAGTATGAACCATCTTGCCCGGTGATACCGGTGATAAATGCAATCTTCTTAGACAAAATGGCTCCTTACTTATTTTGTAGATACCACTCTACAGTGGATGCAATGCCTTGATCTAATAAAATTAATGGTTTCCAGCCTAATTTAGTAATCTTTGATGAATCTAGAACTTTTCTTGGAGTGCCATCAGGTTTACTTGAATCCCAAATGATTTCTCCGGTAAATCCCACTACAGCTGAGATCTTAGTGGCCAAATCCTTGATTGATACCTCATGCCCTGATCCAACATTGATTTGTTTGGAATCATCATATTTTTCCATACAAAACACCACCGCTTTAGCAAAATCATCTACATGCATAAATTCACGAAACGGTGCACCACTTCCCCACAAAGTTACTTTGCCACTACCCGAACGCTTTGCCTCAATAAACTTTCGAATAAGTACTGGTAGTACATGACCGTTTTCTAAATCAAAATTATCATTTGGGCCAAACATATTTGTTGGCATGACTGAGATCCACTTATAGCCATACTCTTTTCGATAAGACTTAATTAATTCAATACCAGCTATCTTTGCAACTGCATATGCAGAGTTTGTCTGCTCAAGCTCACCAGTTAATAAATACTCCTCTTTTATTGGCTGATCACAATCCCTTGGGTAAATACAGCTAGAGCCTAAGAACACAAATTTTAGAACTTTTGCTGCATGGGCTGCGTCCATAAGATTAGATTGAATCTGTAAATTTTGGGATAGAAATTCAACTGGATAGGAATTGTTGCCACCGATTCCACCTACTTTTGCTGCGGAATCAATAATTGCAGTGGGCTTAAGATTTTTTATAAATTTAAAAGTTTTGTTTCGATCTAGTAAGTCAATATCTTTGCTGGATATGCCAATAACATCTTGATTTAATCCCTTGAGCTCTCTGACAATTGCTAAGCCGACTAAACCAGAACCACCGGCCACCAAAATTGTCATGTGCTTAGCCTATCGTTAGGTATTTTAAAACTCAGCCGCAACCAACTCTGCAATTTGAGCAGTATTAAGCGCTGCACCTTTTCGCAGATTGTCTCCACAAACAAATAGCTCTATCGCATTTGGATCATCAAGTGATTTTCTAACTCGACCAACCCAAGTTGGATCTGTGCCAACAACATCTGCTGGGGTTGGAAATTTATAGTTTTCTGGATCATCAACTAATTCAACACCTACTGCTTTTCTTAACACCTCTTGCGCTACGGAGCGTGAGACCTCTTTATCAAAGATAGCGTGCACAGCCAGTGAATGAGTAGTTAGCACTGGAACTCGAACGCAGGTTGCAGAAACCTTAAGATTAGCTAGTCCTAGTATTTTTCTAGACTCATTTCTAACCTTTAGCTCTTCAGATGAATAACCGTCTTCTTTCAAGGATCCAGCCCAAGGAATCACATTAAGTGCAAGTGGATCTGAAAATGGTCCAAAATTTTTCACAACTTTTCTAATATCTCCCGCTTCATCACCCAAACTCTTATTTGCAACTAAATTTATTTGCTCTCGCAAAATATCTAAGCCACCTTGGCCAGCACCAGATGCGGCTTGGTAGGAGGCAACAACTAATTCTTTTAATCCATATTGTTTATGCAAAGCTCCCATCGCAACAATCATGGAAAGTGTTGTGCAATTTGGATTAGAGATAATTCCTTTTGGTCGATTCTTTATCTCCTGGGGATTTACCTCAGGCACAACCAATGGCACATCTTTATCCATCCGAAATGCCCCAGAGTTATCAACTACAACTGCTCCCTTACTTGCAGCAATTAGCGCCCACTCTTTAGAAACCTCGTCCGGCACATCAAACATTGCAATATCAATTCCTTCAAAAGCTTCAGCAGATAATGCAACAACAGTTAACTCTTCGCCACGGCAAATTAACTTCTTGCCAGCACTTTTTGCAGAAGCAATTAACCTGATCTCACCATAGACATTTTCTCTCTTAGATAAAATATCAAGCATCACCGTACCTACGGCGCCAGTTGCTCCCACTACAGCAAGGGAAGGTTTCTTACTCATCGACCACTACCACCATAGACAACCGCTTCAATTTGATCTGCATCTAAATCAAATGCGGTGTGAGCTGCTTTGACGCCTTTCTCTAGATCACTTTGCCGGCAAACAATTGAGATGCGAATTTCAGAGGTTGAAATCATTTCGATGTTTACACCTGCCTCAGAGAGGCAAGAAAAGAAGGTGGCAGTCACACCCGGATGACTTCGCATACCAGCGCCAATTAACGACAATTTGCCGATTTGATCATCATATTGAATTGAAGCAAACCCAATCTCACCTTGAATTCGCTTGAGTACTGCAGTTGCTGCTGCTCCCTCAGTTTTTGGCAAAGTAAATGAGATATCAGTTAAGCCAGTAGCTGCTGCTGAAACATTTTGCACAATCATGTCGATGTTTATATCAGCGTCTGCTATAGCTTGAAATATTGCAGCTGCCATACCCGCCCTATCTGGCACACCAACTATGGTCACCTTTGCCTCACTTTTATCATGAGCTATTCCTGCGATTATTGCTGCTTCCATTTCTCCCCCTTCTGGATGATCCTTAACCACCCAGGTTCCTTCTTTGTTGGAAAATGATGATCTAACATGAATTGGTAGATCAAAACGCCTTGCATACTCAACGCAGCGTAGATGTAATACTTTTGCACCACTTGCTGCTAGCTCTAACATCTCATCATATGTGACGGTTGATAATTTCTTAGCTGTTGGAACAACTCTTGGATCAGCTGAGAAAATTCCATCAACATCGGTATAGATCTCACAAACATCTGCTTCAAGTGCTGCGGCAAGTGCCACCGCAGTTGTGTCAGACCCACCTCTACCTAATGTTGTAACATCATTTGTATCTTGGGAGACTCCTTGAAATCCTGCAACAATTGCAATAGCACCTTCTTTTAAAGCTTCCTGAATTCTGCCTGGTGTCACATCAATTACTCGTGCTTTGCCATGAGTTGATGTTGTAATAATTCCAGCCTGTGAACCAGTAAATGATCTTGCTTCATGACCTAAATTTGAGATTGCCATCGCAAGCAGCGCCATAGAGATTCGCTCACCTGCTGTTAACAACATATCTAACTCACGTCCATTCGGAAGTGGGGAAACTTGATTAGCTAAATCAATTAATTCATCAGTGGTATCTCCCATGGCAGAGACAACAACTACGACTTGATGACCTGATTTCTTGGTGGCAACAATGCGGCTAGCAACCCGCTTTAGCCCCTCAGCATCGGCCACCGATGAGCCACCAAACTTCTGCACGATTAAACCCATGGGGTAAGTGTGAGGTATGGGGTTGGGTGTATGGGAATTATCTCATATTTTAAGACGCTCAAATATCTTATATAATGAGATTAATCAATTATCGTAGGATCTGCGCCCCTCAAAAGCTCTGCCAAGGGTGATTTCATCAGCATATTCAAGATCTCCGCCTACTGGAAGACCTGAGGCAAGGCGGGAGACCTTTACGCCTAAAGGTTTGATTAACCTAGTCAAATAGGTAGCGGTCGCTTCACCTTCAAGATTTGGATCGGTAGCAATAATTACTTCACCAATTGCAGTTTCAGATAATCTCGTCATTAACTCTTTAATTCTTAAGTTCTCTGGTCCTACTCCATCAATTGGTGAGATCGCCCCACCTAACACATGGTAGCTGCCCTTAAACTCTCTAGTTTTTTCAATAGCTAATACATCTTTGCTTTCTTCAACAACACAAATAGATGTTTTATCTCTTCTTGGATCCCGGCAAATTTTGCAGAGCTCTTCTTCTGAGATATTTCCACAAATTGAACAAAACTTAACCCGCTCTTTAACTGTCTTAAGTACTTCAGCAAGACGAGTCACATCAACTCGATCTGATTGAATAATATGAAAAGCAATACGTTGGGCACTCTTTGGGCCAACACCGGGAAGACGTCCTAACTCATCAATTAAGTCTTGAATAATTCCTTCATACATAAAGTTTCAACTAAGTAAAAACTTAGTTTGACTCCTTAATAACTTTAGCACCCAATTTACTAGCCAACAGATCAGCACCGGTCAGTATATTGACGTCCGTTGGATCCTCATCACTTCTTGCCATTGTGGTCGTGGCAACTGAGGTATCAACTGTTGCAACTATCTTTCTTCTTACCCCTGCTACCTCCTCAAAGGCATCAGATAAAATCAGATCACTTTCTGATCTAACAAAAGAATCGCGAGCTCCAGCATTAACAATTCCAATACTTATATTCTCGTCATCTACGGAGAGTATCTGAGCACTTGTTGCCAGTAATGACCAGGTAAGACGGCGTTTACCTTTAACATTTTCAATTACTTGCGGCCACAACCTACGCAAGGTAGCAATATCTGCAACACCGCTTGGTTTAAGGTTTGTTGGCTTACTCTCGACCTTTACTGGGTCAGGCTTAATAGCTACTGCAGGTTTAACTTCAACCTTCGGTTCGGCTTTAACAGTATTTTGGACCGGCTCACTCTTTGCAGCTTTAATCTCAACATTTGGTGCTGCACTAATTACCCCACGCTCTAGTTTTTCGAGTCGAGCAGAAACAGCTGCATCATTTGCTTGGGGCAGCATCATCTGCCCACAGACCAACTCCAGAATCAATCTAGGCGGTGTTGCACCCCGCATCTGAGTTATCCCATTGGCAAGTAAATCTGCTGATCTGATCAAATTAGCAATGCCAATTAACTTAGCCTGTGTTCGAATCCGATCTAATTGATCCGTTGGAATTTGAACCAGTACTTGGGAGTTATTCTCATCAACTGCGCCCACAATTATCAAATCTCGCAATCTCTCAAGTAGATCTTGCGCAAATCTTTTTGGATCCTGTCCTGATTCAACCACACGGTCGACTGTATTAAACAGAGAGGCAGAATCTGATGCAGCAAGTGAATCAATCGCTTCATCCAAAAGGGCAGAGTCGGTGTAACCAAGGAGTGCTACTGCAATCTCATAGGTAACCCCATCCTTACCAGCACCAGCTAGTAATTGGCCAAGGATTGATTGGGCGTCTCGAACTGATCCACCTGAAGCTCTAACAACTAGTTGAATAACACCCTTTGCTACTTTAATACCCTCTGATTCACAGACTTTTTCTAAGTGGGTAGAAAGAATTGCTGGCGGGACTAATCTAAATGGGTAATGATGAGTTCTTGATCTAATTGTTGAGATTAGCTTTTCGGGTTCTGTTGTGGCAAAGATAAACAAAACATGTGCTGGAGGCTCTTCAACTACTTTAAGTAATGCATTCGCCGCTCCTGGCCCTAATTGATGGGCCTCATCAATGATATAAATCTTGTAGCGAGATTGCACTGGTGCAAAAAAAGCTTTATCTCTTAAATCTCTTGCATCATCTACTAACCCATGCGTTGCAGCATCTAGCTCTATTACATCTAGTGAACCTGGGCCATTAGCAACTAAATCTTTACATGATTGACATGCTCCACAGGGATTTGGTGTGGGGCCTTTTTCACAATTTAAAGATCTAGCCATGATTCTGGCACTTGATGTTTTACCGCATCCTCTTGGTCCACTAAATAAATACGCATGGTGGATGTGTCCTGAGGTTAAAGCATTACTTAATGGAGTTGTCACATGCTCTTGACCAATTACATCAGCAAAAGTTGACGGGCGGTACTTGCGGTATAGAGCTAATGACATTTATCGTCTCCTTCACTTAAGACATTAAAACTATTGCTAAAAAATAGGATCCCCCGTACACCCACTAGAGCGCACCTACCCTTGCTGCATTCCTGCCCTGGGGGAGTTCGGCGCGTTAATGCCGCACGGGGGATCTAACGGTAAATCTTAGTCATCACCACCGATACCCTTAAGCCCTGTAAGTGATAATGGAGGATTCGCATAGCGGCCGAGTGCGCACGCTTGGAAAGCGTGTGTAGGGCAACCTACCGAGGGTTCAAATCCCTCATCCTCCGCCAGATTTATTAAATCTCAACGCCAATATATTTAGTCTCTAAGAACTCTTCAATTCCAGCAAACCCACCTTCACGGCCTAAACCTGATTGCTTAAAGCCACCAAATGGCGCAGCTGGATCTGAAATAACACCTTTATTAATTGCCACCATCCCAGATTCCAAAGACTCTGCCACTTTTATCGCTCGCTTTAAATCGGCTGAATAAACATATGCAATTAAGCCAAACTCGGTTGCATTAGCTAAATCTATTGCTTGCTCATCTGAGTTTATAATAACAATTGGCGCGACTGGTCCAAAGATTTCCTGCTTCAATATTGGATTATCATTTTTAACAGACAAAACAGTTGCAGGATAAAAAGCACCGGTACCTGTTGGGGATTTTCCGCCTGTTTTTATGGAACCACCTGCAGCTACAGATGAATCAACTAGCTCTGCAATTTTATTGCGCTCTTTAACTGAAACACTAGCGCCTAGTTGAGCGCCGGTTGTTGTACCAGCTGCCATCTTTAAACTACCCATTGCCTTAGTGAGTTTTTTAGTAAATTCATCTGCTACCTCTTTGGCAACGTAGAATCTATTTGCAGCGGTGCATGCAGCGCCACCATTTCTCATTTTGGCAAGGAGTGCCCCACTTACCGCATCATCAACATTGGCATCTGCTAAAACTAAAAATGGTGCATTGCCACCCAACTCCATAGAACACCTAATAACTCGGTCAGCTGCCTCTTTTAATAGCACACGACCAATCTCAGTTGATCCGGTAAAGGATAAATTCACAACTCTTGGATCTTTTAAAATCTTTGCAATTGCAGGTCCTGTTGGAGATGGCAAAATTAAATTAACCACACCCGCTGGCACTCCAGCACGCTCTAAGATCTCAACTATTGCTAAGGCTGTCAGTGGAGTCTCCCCTGCTGGTTTAAGAATGACTGTGCATCCGGCAGCCAGCGCCGGTCCAATCTTTCTAGTCGCCATCGCAGCTGGAAAATTCCAAGGCGTAATTAAAAGTGAAACGCCAATAGGCTGCTTGGTAACAATAATTCTTTTATCCCCACTTGGGGATGTTCTAAACTCACCATTTATACGGACTGACTCTTCTGAAAACCATCTAAAAAACTCGGCGGCGTATAAAACCTCACCCTTAGCATCACTTAATACCTTGCCATTTTCTCTTGAGATAATTTCAGCTAATCGATCAGATTCAGCCACCATAATTTCAAATGCTTTCCGAAGAATTTCACCACGAACACGGGGCGCAGTCTTTGCCCAACTCTTAAAGGCACGGTAGGCTGCACTCACCGCTTGGATGCATTGCTCCTCAGATGAGATTTGCACATTAGCAATTATTGATTCATCAGATGGATCAGTTACTGGCATAGTTAAAAAACCATCAATCCATTTGCCATCAATATAGAGCTGAGTCTTTATAGGCATAAAAATAAGTATAGCCAAGTTATATTGAGTAATTATTCTGGTTACTTAATTTACTAAGTTTGAAAAATAAGTTTTGAACTTACTTGACAAGTAAAAGATTATCCATATAATAAGAGGACGACTCCTCATGAAAAATAGGTAAATAATTTTTAAAGATAAGAGCGTATTAGTCACTGGGGCAACCGGTATGGTTGGAAGGCAACTTGTAAAAAAGTTATTAAATAAACAAGCTAAAGTCCGGGGTGTATCGTTAGATGCAATCGATTATGAAAATGAACCAGGATTTGCAAAAGTAGAATTTATTCTTGGAGACTTAAGAAATTTTGACTTTTGTAAACAAATCACAAGTTCTGTTGACATAGTTTTTCATCTTGCCGGCATAAAAGGTTCTCCTCTACTTACCAAAAAACAACCGAATTCTTTTTTTGTTAATACTATGATGTTTAATTTAAATGTAATTGAAGCATCTAGGATAAATAAAGTAGATAAATTCTTGTATACCAGTTCGGTAGGAGTTTATTCTCCTGCTGAGATTTTCAAAGAAGAAAGTGTATGGCAGACAATGCCCTCAGAAAACGATAAATTTGCTGGGTGGGCGAAAAGAATGGGTGAACTCCAATTAGAAGCCGCTGAAATTGAACATCATTTTAATGATACTTTTATTGTTCGACCAGCAAATATTTATGGTCCATGGGATAACTTCGATCCAAATACCGCTATGGTAATTCCTTCATTAATTTCACGGGTAATTTCCGGAGAAAACCCATTAAATGTTTGGGGTGATGGAAGTTCAGTTAGAGATTTTGTTTATTCTGAAGATGTCGCAAATGCGATGTTATTTGTTATGGAAAACAATATTCATGAGCCTGTAAATATTGGATCTGCATCTGGAGTTACTGTGAAAGAAATTACTGAAATTTTAGTTGAAATTGTTCCCGAACTGCGGATTAAATGGGACCCAAGTAAGCCCTCAGGCGATAAAATCAGAATAATGGACATGTCAAAATTAACAAAATATGGTTTCAAGACTGAGGTAACACTTCGGGAAGGCATTAAACAAACTTTTAAATGGTACAGCGAAAACCAAGAGTTGTTTAAACTCAGATATAACGCTTTCACTGAAAGGAAATCATAATGCAACGCATACTGGTGTGTGGTGGTACCGGATTTATTGGAAGAAATTCAATTGAATTTTTTTCAAAATGTGATAATAATACGATTGTTGCGACTTACCATAATACAACTCCACCTGAAATAGAAAACGTTAAATGGGTACGGGTTGATTTAAGAAATGTTGGTGAAGTTTCTCAATTGATAAACGATTTTGATGTAATTATTCAGGGCGCAGCTACTACGTCTGGTGTAAAAGATACCTTTAGTCGTCCCGATTATCATGTAACAGATAATGCCTTAATGAACTCTATTATTTTTAGAGAAGCAAATTTGAAAAAAGTCAAGCATTTAATTTTTTTTAGTTGTACTACAATGTTGCAATCGTCTAATAATGCTCAAAATGAAGCATCTTTTAATGCTAGTTTAGAAATGTATGGAAAATATTTTGGAGTTGGGTGGACAAAAGTTTACCTGGAAAAAATGTGTGAGTTTTATTCAAGGCAAGGAAATACACGATTCACGGTTATAAGACATAGTAACGTTTACGGGCCTTGGGATAAATATGGGCTAGAAAATAGTCATGTTTTTGGCGCAACAATAACAAAGGTATTAACTTCGGGTGAAAAAGTTAAAATTTGGGGAAAAGGAGAAGAAAAACGAGATCTTATCTACATTGATGATTTAATCCGCCTTGTAAGTTTAGCTGTTAACAATCAAAAGGAGCCATTCAGGCTTTTTAATGCCGGTGGTGGCATTAATATCTCAATCAAAGATTTAACTAGCTTAATAGCAGAATTAGCTAACAAAAAGATAACTTTGCAATTTGACACCGATATGCCAAGTGTTAATTTCTCAATTCTATTAGATAATTCTTATGCAAAAAAAGAATTAGGATGGGAACCTACAATAAGTTTACGAGATGGAATATTAAAAACAATAGATTTTTGGAATCAGCATATTAAGTAAGAATCGTTGCATCTCAAATGGATACACCATTGACTTAAGGCATCAAGCAAATTACTGCTCATTATTGATTGGGGTTGTATACTTATTAGCTAGTTATATTTTTTCATACTTGTAAAATTTATTAAATTCCGATTATAAAAAATCTTATGTTTAAGGGGTCCCGATAGAATTAGCACATTATCCATATTAATTTATCGTTAACTATACCATTGCACTATATCTTGATTTAAGGCGTATACTTACTCCTCTATAACTTCTAATTGGAGTGTGTTTTCAACAGTGCCTAAATCTTGGAGTGATAACGCACCAGCGCCAAAGGTGCTCAAAGAGCATGCTCACCTTAAGGATCCATTTTTATATCGGGTAAAAAACCGCTTATTGGGTAAGCCAATTAACCGTCACTCACTGCATGAGCAGCGCTTATCAAAAAAATATGCCTATGGCGTCTTATCCTCAGATTGCATCTCAAGCTCTGCTTATGGCGGTGAGCAGATACTTGTTGCATTAATCCCAGCCTTTGGCTTAGCCGCTTTCACAATCTTTACCCCAATAATTGGTGTGATCTTAATAATGTTGTTAATTATCACCTTTTCCTATCGGGATGTAATTAACACCTACACCAGAGCAGGTGGTGCATATGTTGTGGCAAGAGAAAACTTTGGCAAGGTAATCTCACAGGTTGCAGCTATTGAGTTGATTTTTGGTTACATAATAACGGTTGCAATTCAAACCGCAGCGGGTGTAGCTGCAATAATTTCAGCACTTCCTGAGTTAAGTGATTACAAGGTTGCACTCACTATTTTTGTAATAGCCCTGCTTACCTACATAAATTTACGTGGCATAAAAGATGCTGGGTTGATCTTTGTGCTTCCTTCATACCTTTTCTTAGCTGGCATGTTTACCGTCTTTCTCTTTGGCCTCTACCGCAACTTCACTGGAACCCTTCCTGAGTATCCAACTAATGCACCTGGGCTTTTGCCACTAGGTGAGCCACAAGGTCTATTAAGTCTTGCTGCCATCTTATTGATTTTAAAAGCCTTCGCCAATGGCAGTGCATCTTTAACAGGACTTGAGGCGATCTCAGACTCAGTTGCGCTATTTAAAGAGCCTGAGCACAGCAACGCTAGAAAAACCTTAATGTTAATGAGTGCAACTTTAGGAACATTAATTGTTGGCATCGCCTGGC
>SXGT01701800.1_pt1 | contig 11089 bp, 11 predicted proteins | sample 3176221 | NCBI WGS metagenome assembly SXGT01 (sample SAMN11356862, study PRJNA531348) | freshwater metagenome | isolation source: freshwater sample F1-120 | place: China: Fuxian Lake, Yuxi | collected 2017-12-25
GGCGTGAACTGGGCGACGCTGGCGACGAAGCTGGCTTTGGCCGGAATCACATAGTTGGGCAGGGCATCGAGTACTAGACGGATGTCGCTGTCGAGCGCAACCTTGCCGGCGGCGGCGGTGGGCAAAAAGAAGGTCATATAGACGTCGGACAAATCCACCGTGTTCAGTACCCGGCCACCGGCAGCCAGCACTTCGCCGGGTTCGGCGATGCGGTATTGCACGCGCACGTCGCGCGGCGCTTTCAGTTCGCTGTCGTCGATATCCGCCTGCAGGCGGACAACGGTAGCTTTGACCGCCTCGATTTGCGCTTGAGCTTGTACACGCTGTGATTTCGCCGCCTCGATACCGGCACGCGCCGCCATGACCTGAGCTTCCGCGGCGCTGATCATGGCCTGGATGCCCAGCACCCGCGCACGATTGTCATCAACTTCCTGTTTGGGCGTTGCCCCTTCCCCAACCAGTCGGCGTGATCGCGCCAGGCGGCTTTCGGCGGCATCGAGTTCGGCCCGGTGCTGGGCGACGACCGCCAATGCCGCCTGATATTCGCTCTCACGCTGGGCAATGATGGAGGTCGCGGTTTGCAAGGCGCTTTCTGCGTGACGCACCTGAGCCAGCGCTTCGACTTTCTGTGCCTCCAGTGTTTGCGTGTCCATGCGCACAAGCACCTTGCCAACCTGTACGAAGTCACCTTCCCGCGCCAGGACTTCGGCAATACGGCCGGGAATCTTGGTGGCAATATCGATCTCGGTGGCTTCGATGCGGCCATTACCGCTGACAATGCTATCCGGTAAGCCGTTGGGGCGTAAGATCCACCACGCCACAGCCGACGCGATGGCAATGCCGAGGAGGGTGAATGTCAGTATCGATTTTATCTGTTTGTTCATCACTTCTCCTGGAACATTTGCAGCTACATCTGGGCGTTCGCGCCGCCACCCAGCGCTTTATACACGGCGATCAGATTCGTGGAAGTCTCGGCTTCGGAACGCGCCAGCTCGATTTCAACCGCATAAAGTGCGCGCTGGGCATCCAGCACGTCCAGAAATGTGGAAACACCTTCCTGATAACGCAATTGCGACAGACGTACCGATTCCTGGTGGTCTGCCACCGCACGCGTCAACGTCTGCCGGCGAACTTCCTCCTTGAGATAACGCGTCAAAGCGGTTTCCGTTTCCCGAAGGGCTTCGAGTACTGCCTTTTCCAAGGTCAGATAGGCCTCCTTTTGCTTGGCGTCGGCCAGGTCGATGCCGGCGCGGATGCGGCCGAAATTGAGCAAGGGTTGCAACAGGTTGGCGGCGGTGCCGTAGGAGAAGGCGGCCGATTTGAACAGGCTTTCGATATCCGTGTTACGCAGACCTACAAAAGCCGACAACGATATTTTCGGAAACAATTCCGCGATGGCCGCCCCTTGCATGGCCGTTGCCGCTGCGAGCTGGCGTTCAGCCACGCGAAGGTCCGGGCGGCGGCGTATCATTTCGGCGGGCGAAGCCAGAATCTCCCGTCCCGGCGCTGCCGGCACGGCTTCAGTGGAATTCAATTCGGCATCCAGCGTACCGGGTTGACGTCCCACCAGGACTTCCAGTTGCCGCAATGCGGCGACCAGCCTTGCTTCCAGCGCCGGAATCTGGGCGTCCGTGGTCTCGGTCTGGGCCCGCGCCCGCACCACATCGTGCCGGGTTCCTACGCCTTCGGCGTTGAGTCTTTCGGTCAGTTCCAGCGTTTGCTGCTGCGACTTCAGATTCGAGCGCGTAATCCGAAGTTGATTTTGAAGACTGCGGTAGTCAACATAACTGCGCGCCAACTCGGCCGTCAGCGTCACCAGGGACTGGTGATACTGTTCGCCAGCGCCCTCCAGATCGGCAGTGGCGGCCTCCAGTCTGCGTTGCACACGACCAAACAAATCGACTTCCCAGAGGGCGTCGAAACCCAGTTCGAACATATTGTATTTGATACCGGGCGCCAAGCCGGGGAAGGGGTTGTCTTGGCGCTGCGCTCCCGTCGTCAAGTTAACGGTCGGAAACAATTCCGCACGGGTGCCGCGACGTTCGGCGCGTGCCTGATCGATACGGGTCATGGCTATCTTGACATCAAGGTTTCCCGCCAACGCTTGGTCCATGAGATGGTTCAGGTGCGCATCGCCGAAACTTTTCCACCAGTTTTTCAAGGCCTCCGGACTGGCCGGTTTCAAGCCCGCTTCCGGTACTTGTCCTGCCTGCCAATGCTTCGGAACCGCAGGCTCGACTTTGCGGTAATCGGGCCCCATCGTGCATCCGGCCAAACCGCCCAACAGTAATAACCAGCCGGTTTTATGCATCATGACCATGACCTTTGAGGAATAAAGAAACCGCAGCGTCGATCAGACGTTGTTTTGCCGCATCCTCTAGGCCGGATTGCAAACCCAGCAGGCAGCGGAAATGTTGATCGCCTTTCAACATATCCAAAAATAACCGGCTCGATGTTTCTACGTCGGCGATATGCAAGGCGCCACGTGCATGCAGTTCGGCGAGGTAAGACGACAATTGCCGCAACACCGGTTCCGGGCCGGAACGGTAAACCAGTTCGCCCAATTCCGGAAAATGTTTCTGCTCGGCGATGATCAGCCGGTAAAGTTGCAAGGCTTCCTCGGCATAAATCAGCTCGACGAAAGCGCCGGCAATGGCTTTCAAGCCGGCAACCGGGTCGAGGAGTTCGGTCTTGACGCTGGAAAGGGTGTTCAATACCGCCTCGCACTGACTCTCGATCACTGCGGCGAATAACTCCTGTTTGCCTTTAAAATGGTTGTAAAGAGTCGGTTTCGACACCGGCGCGGCTTCGGCGATGGCTTCCATGCTGGTGCCGCTGTAACCGTGGGCAATAAAAACGCGCTTAGCCGCATTGAGAATAGCCTGTCGTTTGGGGTTGTTAGGATTGTTCATCTTAAGGATTGAATAATTTCGTTGCATCAAAGCGGGGTCAGTGATTATACTAAACTACACCGTTTAGTTAGGCAATAAAAATTTATGTCACTCCCTCTCTCCAAAAAAACCCTATTAATCTCTTTTCTGCTCATGGTCGCAATCGCGGCTGGCATCGTCTATTGGCTCAAGGCGATCCATCCTTTCGAGACTACCGACAACGCCTATCTGAAGGCGCACATCAGCTTGATTAGCTCCAAGGAGACCGGGTATGTCAAGGAGGTGTTGTTCGTGGATAACCAGAAGGTGAAGCCAGGCGACCTGCTGGTGGTGATCGATGATCATGACTTTAAGGCCCGTGTCGCCGAGGCTGAAGCCCAGGTGCTGATGGAAACAGCGCACATCCAGACCCTGGAAGCCAACAAACTCACCCAAAACGCCAAAATACGCGAGGAGGCGGCGAATATCGCTGCCGCCAATGCCGATCTGAATCGCGCCGGCAAGGATTTGAAGCGTTACGGCAATCTCGCCCAGGAGGGGGCTATTTCCGCGCAATCTCATGATAGCGCCCAGTCTACTTACACCCAGGCATCCGCCCATCGGGATAAATTCAGTTCGGCCGTGCAGGGAGCGAAAAGTGAATTGGCTACTCTGGATGCGCAAATCGAGGAAACCCGCGCCCGTGTCAAAGCCGCCGAGGCCGCGCTGGAGCTGGCCCGCATCGACCTGGGGAATACCCGTATCGTAGCGCCAATAGCTGGCGTCATCGGCAATCGCAGCGTGCAGGTCGGGCAATTGGTCAAACCCGGCAGTGCGCTCGGCTTTCTGATTCCGGACGATGGCCTGTTCGTGGAAGCGAACTTCAAGGAAACCCAGATCGCCCGGATGCAGCCGGGGCAAGCGGTGGGGATTTACGTTGATGCTTACCCCGGTGAGGTCTTCGAAGGGTCAGTGGACAGTTTCGCACCTGCGTCCGGTTCGGAATTCAGTCTGTTGCCGTCGGAAAACGCCACCGGCAACTTCACCAAAATTGTACGCCGTGTCCCGGTGAAGATTTCGTTCCGCCCCGGTACCGACTTAACTCGTCTGAGACCGGGACTGTCCACCGAGGTTAAGGTTCGAGTAAAGTAGCGCAACATGATCAAGACCACAGAGACTATAGCCGCCGAAGACGTGCCGGAGAGTCATGGCGGTGCGGCTGAAAAACCGCTCACCCCGCAACAATGGTTCGGTTTTTTCGGCATGGTGTTCGGCATTTTCATGGCGATTCTGGACATCCAGATCGTCGCCAGTTCGATGCAACAGATCCAGGCAGGATTGGCGGCTACAAAAGACGAGATTGCCTGGGTGCAAACCGCCTACCTGATCGCCGAAGTGGTGATTATCCCCCTATCCGGCTGGCTGAGCCGGGCGCTGTCGACCCGTTACCTGTTCGTGCTGTCTTGCGGCGGCTTTACGCTGATGAGCCTGTTTGTTGCCTTATCCTGGAATCTGCCCTCGATGATCGTTTTTCGCGCCCTCCAAGGCTTGTTTGGCGGCGCTATGATTCCCACCGTGTTTGCGGTGATCTACACGATGTTTCCGCCCCGTCTTCAACCGTCCATGTTCATCGTCGTCGGCCTGGTGGTGACCATCGCACCCACGGCGGGACCGGTGCTGGGCGGCTATCTTACCGAAGCATTTTCTTGGAAAGCGCTGTTTCTGATCAATCTGTTACCAGGATTTTTGGTCTGTCTGAGCACTTGGCTGTTCGTGCGGGTGGATGAACCGGACTGGAAATTGCTCGAAAAAATCGATTTTCTCGGCATCGTCTACATCATCGTCTTTCTCGGCAGTATGCAATTTGTGCTGGAAGAAGGGGTGCGGAAGGAATGGTTTGATAGCCGCGAGATCGTGTTTTTTAGCGTGGTTGCCGCCATCGCCGGCATCGCCATGTTCTATCGCGAACTGACCATCGAACACCCTATTGTCGATCTCTGGGCATTCCGCAATCTCAACTTCGCCGTGGGCTGTGTGTTCAGCTTCATCCTCGGCATCGGTATGTACACCACCGTTTATTTGATGCCGGTGTATCTGGCCAGCGTCAAAGGTCTTAATAGCCTGCAGATTGGCCAATATGTGATGGTCACAGGACTGTTTCAGCTGCTGTCGGCCTTCGTCGCTGGCCCCCTCGCCAAAGTATTGGATTCACGGCTGATGATGGCGATGGGCTTGTCTCTCTATGGGCTGGGTGCCTGGATGAACGGCGATCTCACTAATGAGTCAGGCTACTGGGAGTTTTTTTGGCCGCAGGCCTTGCGTGGCTTTGCCCTGATGTTTGCCTTTCTGCCCATCAATTCGCTGGCCTTGGGCACTTTGCCGCCGGAAGAAGTCAAAAATGCCAGCGGACTTTACAATCTGATGCGCAACCTGGGTGGTGCCATCGGCCTTGCCGTCTCTAACACGCTAATGATTCAATTGAACAAGGAGCATTATGCCGTGTTGCGTGAATCGGTGGCGCCGGGGTCTCCACAAGCGCAATCGCTACTGGCGGGCTTGCAGGAACGCATGGCCGGCTTGTCGTTATCGGACAGCGAACTGGCCGCACTCAAGCAGCTTTACGGCCTGGTGATGCGAGAAGCCGAGGTGATTACCCTCAATACGCTGTTTCATATCCTCAGCCTGGTTTTTTTCCTGGCCTTATTGCTGATGCCATTGGTCAGAAAAGTATCGGCGGATGCCGGTGGCGCGGCGGGCGGCCATTGACCGAATGAAGCTTCTTGTTAATTTCCTGCGGAGTAACCTATGGATCAATAGATTTACAGCGCTCAACCTGCCGTCTCGCCTGCATCACCTGCGGTGGTGAGCACGACTGATACCTACTACCCATTTTTCTAGCCTGAGGAGACCACACTATGAAACTTTATTACAGCCCCGGCGCTTGTTCGTTATCGCCCCACATCGTTCTCGAAGAGGGTGGATTCCACTATGAAACCGAGCAGGTCGACCTAGCCAGCGGTAAAACAGAAACCGGCGTCGATTACCGCACGATCAATCCCAATGGTTACGTACCCGCCCTGCTGCTCGATGACGGTCAAGTGTTGACCGAAGGTCCGGCCATTATCCAGTATCTCGCGGACCATGTGCCGGAAACAGAGCTGGTGCCGCCGCTTGGCAGTATCGAGCGTTACCGCCTGATGGAATGGCTCAACTTCATCTCTACCGAGCTGCACAAGAGCTTCGGCGCGCTGTTCAATCCACAGGCGCCGGAAGCCTGGAAAGACCTCGTCAAGGCGCAACTGGCCCGGCGTTTCGATCATGTCAGTACCCGGCTCGATGGCAAACGCTGGCTAATGGGCGACAATTTTACTGTGGCTGATGCCTATCTTTTCACCGTACTGGGCTGGGGCAATTACGTCGGTGTCGATCTTGCCCCATGGCCAGTGCTGGTCGCCTATCAGGGCCGCGTCGCCGCACGTCCTGCGGTGCAGGCGGCGCTCAAGGCCGAAGGACTGATTGAATAACTATTATCACACCCTGCTGGCGGGGGCCGTCGGCAAGGGCAAGATAACCAACGCCAGCGCGCGCAAAACCACTGATTAAATAGGAGTACACCCCATGACCAAATCAAAATCTACTGCCGCCTCTAAAAAGACGGCTCAAGCCGTTGCCGAGCAACCGAATCGTCCGCTCGTAACACCAGAGGAGCGCTATCGAATGATCGCTGAAGCCGCCTATTACCGCGCCGAAAAGCACGGCTTTGCTGGCGGCGACATGGCGGAAGACTGGCGCGAAGCAGAAGCGGAAATCGACTGCCTGTTGCAACAAACGAATCAGGGGAACAGCATTTTGCCCAATCATGAAATCCCACAACAGGTTCAGACCGCACTCGAAAGCGAGCCAACCGTCATCGCCGATAAGGTGCCGGGGAGATAATGCTCCAGGCACTACTGGGCGACGAATTGGACAAAGAACCCCTAAAGCGGGTCATTTAAGCCGTGGTAGCAGGCACTCGCATCGGCCGCAGCGGCGGCGAAACTAGCGCATCAGGAAGCATCGGGACGCAGCGATGAACCTACGTCATTTTATCTGGAACACACCGTTGTTATCAGATAAAAAAAGAATCGAGTGCCTGCCCTTCTTTTGGTTAATGCGCATTAAAGTACTGGTTTTGTCTCCCGACTGGCGCACTATCAAAATCCGTTTGCCACATAGCTGGATTGCAACTAATGTCGGGGGTAGTTTATTTGGCGGATTCCAAGCCTGTCTGGCTGATCCTATTGCAGCAATGGCATGTCAGAAATTATTCCCCGACCATAGGGTTTTGACAAGTTCGTTACAGCTGGATTTTAGAGCGCAAGGTCTAAGTGATTTAGAACTCATTTTTCATATGTCTCCGGAAATAGAGCGGCAAATACGCACTGACTTAGCTAAAAAAGGCAGAAGCACACCGACATTTGAATACGGTTATTATCAGGAAGATGGTTCTTTGTGCACGCTTATTAAGGCAAAAGTAGCTATCCGTCCTATTGCCGACCGCTAAAAAGGTAGACGTGATGATTCCTTCGTAAAGGCGTAATAGAGCCCCCTAGGCCACATCAGCGCTTTTAAATTTATTTGGGGGTTTTTGCGGTTTCCGACGGTAGCGGAATGAACGATCTTTGTGCCGAATATCCCGGACTGTATCGATTCGCAAAGTTGCTGGCGCTAATCGCGATTGGTATTCAGTCGGCAGAGATTGAGGTGCAGCGCTAATTTTTGTCGCCTTGTTCAATTAGCCTAACCTAATATGTCGTCAAATTGTAGCTGCGCTCCCACTGGGCCAACTGGCGGGTCTACTCCATTTAAGGGCCATTGTCAGTTTTAGCATGACTCAGAACGAATTTTGGCGTGACAAAATTTTCGGCGGTTCCGGCTTACAACCCCTGATTGGTCGTTGGTTAGGGAGTGGGGCAGGGTAGGCTCACCAGGTACGGTTAGGAAAGATTGGTTTGCCAACGAAAGGGAAGCTTTAGCCGCGGAAGACACACTGGCGGCTAATAAATGTAAAAAAGGCTACCGGCCAAAGCCATCAAAATAAATTCGGCATCATCCTACGGCCCTGTTCAGTGTCAACCGGAACAAAATAGGCATAGTATTCTTTGATGTTAGAGCAGGTTTTCAATATCCCGCGCTTTGTTCATCACGCGGATAATGTCAATGCCGTCATGTAGCGGAAAATAAAAAATCAGGTAATTTCCAACGGGATGACTGCGCACCCCGTTTTTGATTTCGTCGCGGCAGGATCCCATTTTCGGATAGTCGGCCAACGCCAATAGTGTTTCCTGAATCCGATCAAGAAACTTGTCGGCCTGGTTCGGGCTATCTTGGGCGATATACCACCAGATTTCATCAAGATCGCTTTCGGCCTCTGGCCTGATGAGCAGATGCGGCATTTATCTTTATCCTTATTGTTTCCGCTCGGCCAGCCTTTGGCGACCTCTGGCTTTAATGACGTCCATGTCCAAAGGGGCGGGATCGCCGCTGTCTATCCCTTTTTGAATTTCTCGCCGCAATTCATCCATTCGCAACGCTCGTAACTGATCGCGTTCTTCCAAAAGGCGTAAAGCCTCGCGCACGACCTCGCTAACGGAATTATAAAGACCGCTATCAACCTTGGCCTTCACCAGTTCTTCAAAATGGGGGTTAAGGGAAATGTTCATGGTTAGAGTTCTTCGCTGTGGCTACGAATAACAAATTATAGCAAATTTGGTTATTCGTTCCTGTCGTATAGCCGCTGAAAAGCCACCGTGTTCACTTCTGGAGTTAGTCATTTGTTGCGCACCGGTGCCGCGTGATAGCGAAGCGCCTAAGGGCTTCCGGTAACTTTTCAACGCCGTTTGATATGTCAAATCAGTGATCGATGATTTAGCCAGCGTCCGATTAGTGAATCGTAATCGGACAAATTGGAAGCTTACTAAATACGCAATTAGCCAAGCGTTAAACCATGCTATATGATTACAAACGAACCACCATTAACCGGAGCAACCACCATGGCCACCGAAGCCTTTACCGTTAGAGCGGAAACAGACATCGTGCATCAACTCGATAGCATGGCAGGCGCTTTGGACCGTTCCCGCAATTACTTGGTCAACCAAGCCTTGCGCGAATATCTGAAAACCCATGCCCGGCAAATTGAAAAAATCAGCCAAGGCATAGCTGCCGCTGACCGTGGCGAAGTCATCGAGCATGACGAAGTGATCAAGGAAATGGCAGCCATCGCTCAGCCTGCATCCGGAGACGATTTCTTTAACTATGCGGGCATTTGGGAACATCAAGACATCGACCAAACGTCCATTCGTGCCAAAGCCTGGCCGGATCGGCGCGGATGATTCTCTGTGATACCAATATCTTGATTGAATTTTACAAAGGTAATCCGGAGATCATCGACACTTTAAGAACCATTGGACCTGTCAAACGGCTTTGAAAATTTTCCACTAAAGAGCGTCGAATAGTTTCCAGTTAAACTATAGGGTTATTGGTTTTCCACCGCCTTTTTCCGGTGTTTAAAACGATAAGAATCGTTGCCGGTTTCCAAGATGTCGCAATGATGGGTAATCCGGTCGAGAAGTGCCGTTGTCATCTTGGCATCACCGAACACTTGTACCCATTCGGCGAAGTTCAGATTGGTGGTGATGATCAGTGAGGTTTTCTCATAGAGCTGACTGATCAAGTGAAACAGCAAAGCCCCGCCCGATGCCGGGAACGGCAGATAACCCAGCTCATCCAGGATAACGGCATCCATCGCCGTCAGTTGCTTGGCCAGATTGCCCGCTTTGCCTTGCTGTTTTTCCTTGTCCAGTTGGTTGACCAGATCAACGGCATTGTAGAAACGAACCCGCTTGCCTTGATGGATAGAGGCTATGCCAATGGCTGAGGCCAAGTGGGTTTTGCCTGTGCCTGTCCCGCCGACCAGAATCAGGTTATAAGCCTGATCCATGAAGTTGCCAGAGGCCAGTTGTTCGATACGGGCTTGCTGCAAAGGTGTTTCGGTCCAATCGATCTTTAATAAATCGCGATGAAGGGGAAAACGGGCCGCCTTGAGTTGATAGTTGAGGCTGCGGGCCTGACGATCCGCTTGTTCAGCGGCGATCAAACGATCCAGCCAGACTTCCGGTATCACCGGTTTTTGCTGACTACTGTATTCCGCTTGCCATTCGTTCCAGGCCGCTGCCATGCCGTACAGATGTAGCGTTTTGAGTTGAAGCATGCGATCAATGGACATGGCGCGTTCTCCGTAAGTCATCATAACGGCTGCAATCGGCCAAAGGTTCGACAGTCAGTGTCGGCAGCGATGTGGCGGATTCATCCAGAGCCTTGGGCTTGGCTGTTTCCGTCAGACGGCGCATCTCATTGAGGACGATGGCGGCGCTGATGACACCGGTTTGCAAGGTTAAATCGCAAGCCACTTCCAGGGTATCCAGACCCGCATCACCCAAGTCACGTGCCATTAACAGCAGATCGACAAAAGCTCTATCACCTTTGTCTTGCTTGAGAATGCGGTCACGTATGACTTTGATCGGCACCGGCAAATCCCAAGTCACAAACGGCGCACCGTGACGCAGTGCCCCAGGCTTCTTCTCCAGCACCGGTAGATAATGCCAGGGATCACAAATCAAATGATCACGCCCGAAGCGGCGCGGGTGCTCAGCGATCACTTGGCCATTGGCCACCATGCGAATACGGTCAGCCGTTATCCTGACCGAGACGACTTGGTTGGCCCATTGCGCGGGCACGCTGTAACGATTGCGATGGATGTTGATTAGACACAATGAGGTCACGCGACGCATCGTTTCGACGTAGCCATCAAAGACGGCTTTGATCGGCATCAGTAACGGCTGTTCTTCAGCAAAAAGGTCGGCAATCGTGCGCGAGGACTGATCCGGATGCGGGCGTAACGCCAGTTCACGGCAACGCTGGGCCAGCCAGACGTTGAGTTCGGCAAAGTCGGAAAACTTAGGTGTCGGCGTAAACAGCCATTCACTGATATTACCGACCTGATTTTCAACCTGGCCTTTCTCCCAACCCGACTCAGGGGTACACGCCACGGGTTCAAACAGGTAATGGTTAGCCAGGGTCAAAAAACGTCGATTAAAGCGACGCTCCTTCCCTACGAATATCGCATCAACCACCGTCTTCAGATTGTCGTACACCATACGCTTGGGTACGCCGCCGAAGAA
>SXGT01564990.1_pt1 | contig 11088 bp, 7 predicted proteins | sample 3176221 | NCBI WGS metagenome assembly SXGT01 (sample SAMN11356862, study PRJNA531348) | freshwater metagenome | isolation source: freshwater sample F1-120 | place: China: Fuxian Lake, Yuxi | collected 2017-12-25
CATCTCCCAGAAATTGTCCTTCTCGTCGAAGGGCAGCACGCGAGCGGCCGGCAGATCGGTCACGCGCGGCCAGAGAGCGCGCGCCTCCTCGTCCGTACGAAAGACCGTGGCGTAGAGCCGGTCCTTGGGCAGGCCCCAGACCCGCGTCAGCAGCTCCCAGGCCCACTCGATCGCCTCGGGCTTGTAGTAGTCGCCGAACGACCAGTTGCCGAGCATCTCGAAGAAGGTCTGGTGGTAGATGTCCCGCCCAACGTCGTCAAGATCATTATGCTTGCCCGAGATACGCAGGCACTTCTGCGAGTCCGCGATGCGCGGCACACTCGGCGTCTCGGTGCCGAGGAAGATATTCTTGAATTGCACCATCCCGGCATTGGTGAAGAGCAGCGACGGATCGTTGGTCGGAACGATACGATCGCTCGGGACGATCCTGTGGGAGCGCTCCCGGAAGAACTCCAGGAACGACGAGCGGACTTCGGCGCCAGTCATTTGGAGGGACGGCTAACAGAGCCCGCTCCGGGATTCGATGTGGCCGGCCACGCGGCAGCGAGGGCACGACCCTTCCGGGGAGCCCCGCCGTGGTGTGCCGACGCCGACGCGGCCGGCCGCCACCGCCGAACCCGCAGAGCACGGCACCGGCCCCCGCACGCCGAGAGGACTCGCTCCGGATGACGTCGAGGCTGCGTAGTTCGCCAGCCGCTGCTCGCGTCATGCGCGCGCCCGAGATCACTCGCGCAGGACGACGTCGAGCCCGAAGCGCAGGCGCTTGAGCGCGCGGCCCAGGGCGTTGTGCTGGATGTCGCGCCGCAGCGCCACGAGAAGCTTGCGCTCCATGCGATAGCGCAGCGGCGCCTCACGCTTCGGCGGCTTGACTCCGGCCGCCCGCGCGCGATCGAGCTCCGCGAGCATCGCCTCGCGCGGATAGCCGAGCGTCTCGAGATCGGCCGGATCGAGCCCGTTGACGATCGCGACAACCAGGTCGAGCGTCGCCTGATCCGCCGCGATCTCGATCGCCCACTTCTTGACCGAACTCTCGACCGGACGGGTATGACGATGAACGCTCGTCGGATCGCCAAGGCCCTCGAACTTCTGCCCGGATTCGCCGTAATCGATCGCCGCGGCCTCGAAGGGCAGCCCGATCCCCTCGCAGATGGCACGGAATCCCACTTCTGGATCCTTGACGAATGCCTCGTAGCGGACGTGGACGAGATCGACCGGACGCTCGCGCACCACCTTCGCCAGCGCCGGCACGTAACGCTCGAGGATCGGATTGTGCTCGACGGCGACGCGATAGTCGCCATCGAAGAACGACTCGACGTAGGAACTCAGGATCGCCAGCGGGTGACGGGTCAGGACGACGTAGCGCGCCTTGGGATAGAGTCGCGTCAGGAAGGGCAGGACGAGCGCGTAAGCGGGCGTCTTGTCGAGGAAAAATCGTTTGTCCGGGGCCCGCTCCATGAGTCCGGCGTACATGGCGTCGGCATAGGCCCGCAGCGCATCAAGATACTGCGCCTCGCCGCGCGGCAGTTCGCCCACCACCTCGGCGATCGCCTGCTGCACGTTGAGGGGGTCGTAGGGGGCCTTCTGGACCGACGCGAAGTAGCCGAGATGCGCGAGCGGCGTGATCAGGTGCGGCTCGGCCCGCCCCGAGACCTGCGAATGGGCGCTCAGGATCCTGGCGAGCAGAGTGGTGCCCGAACGCGGTGCTCCAATCAGAAAGATCAGCCGATCTTGCATCGTCCGCCTCCTAGCAGAGAGGGCAGGTTCCGCCCTCTGCCGCGCCATGGCGCGGCCTCGTCGCGTCTCAATCGACCGGCCGAGTAGTGCCGCTCCCGCCCTGCATCCACCTGTGGGGCCTCTCCCGAGATGCTCCCGGATTTGGCGGCTCGATCGACACCGCGCGCGACACCCACTTCTGCCCGCATTCAGGTCAGGCCCAATCCCGCCACGACGTAGGTCCCCCAGGCATTCATCAGCATCGAGAGCGCGAGCAGGATTCCGAACGCAATCCGCCACGCTCGGGCCGGACGGGTGAAGGCGGAGAACGCGAGCGGCAACAAGAGCGGCAGCAGATCCTGCGCGTAGCGGCTGCCATACTGCGCGTAGCCGCTCCAGAAATAGAGCAGATAGAAACCAAGCATCACCGCACTCGACGCGGCGAAGACCGCGAGAATGGCGATGCGCAGGCGCGCGGCGAAGATCCCGAGCAAGAATGGACTCAGCACGAAGAGCGACTGTCCGTCGGCCGGGAAGCGAAGCCAGGGGAACTCCGGCAGGCGCAGCGGCGTCATTAGAAAATAGACCCTGGCATTGCCCCAGACGTACTCGAACGAGAAGCGGGCGCCGCCGATCCCCCACTCGCGCCAACTCGCTTCGTAGGGCGAGAACAGGGCGTCGCCCAGCGTCCACCACTGAAAGATGAGTACGGCGGCAGCGGGTGGAATCGCGCCGGCAGCCAGGGCGGGCAGTCGGGACCAGGCCTCGCGGAGTGGCTCGGCGTGTCCCGCGACCAGCGCCGCGAGGACCGCCGGACCGGCAAGTGCCACCGAGTAACGGGTTCCCGCCGCGCAGGCGAAGAGAAAGCCGGCGAGAGGCGCGCAACGCAACCGAAGCGCCGCGACCAGCGCTCCCGTCAGAAGCAAACTACCCTCGCTGTGCATCAGGAGCCAGATGTTGCCCTCTGCCGCCGAGTAAAGCACCGGTGTCGCGAGGACATACGCCGGCGCGGCCCAGGCCGCGATACCGGCGAGCGGGCCGATGCCCCGCATCAGCACCACCAGCAGCCCTGCCGTAGCGAGGATGAAGAGACTGTTGATCGCGGGCTGCTGAACTCCCTCCCCGAAAGCCCAGACGAACGGAACCAGCAGGAAGCTCACCATCGGCGGGTAAGCGAGTTGATCGCGACCCGCGTGGCGGAACATCTCGATCCAGGGCAAGAAATCATCGAAATGACTCGAGCCGCGGGCGAGAAGGCGCGCCAGCCGCAGCGCGCCGTCATACTGCTGGACGGCCGGCGTGATCCAGACGAGGACCAACGCACAGACGGCAAGTCCGCAGGCCGCGGGCCACGTCCCGCGCGATGCGGCGACGATGCGGCCCCTCACGGATGCGCCGCCCGCGTGCGCGCCGACGCCAGCAGAGGCGCGAGTGCCGCGAGCACGTCGTCCACTGAAATAGAGATCATGCCCCCCCTCTCGGGCGGCGAAGCGAGCACCCGATGTTGCTCGCCCCAGGGCCGGTAGATCCGGGGGTCCTTGGGCCCGAAGAGGGCGACACACGGCGTCCCGCAAGCGGCCGCGAGATGCATCGGTCCCGTATCGGCAGAGACGAATGCCGCCGCCCGCCGGGAGAGTTCGGCGAGTTCAAGCAACGATTGAGTACACGGCGAGAGCAGGGCGTTCTCGCCCGAGGCGAGGACGACCGCCCGCGCGAGTTCCTCCTCGCCCGGCCCCCAGGACACGAGCGTCCGCAGCGGCGCAGCTCCCGGCCCGACGCGCCCGGGGGCGTCCGGGCGCATCTCGGCCAGACGGCGGGCCAGCTCGCCGAAGCGCTCGACCGGCCAGCGCTTGCCGCTGCCGCGCTCGCTCGTGCCCGGATGCAGCATGACGAAGCCGCCCGGAGAGAGCCCGCGTTCCGTGAGCCACCGCTCCGCCGCCTCGGCCGCAGCTGGCGACCACGGCAGCACGAAGTGCCGCGCCGTACCCGCGATGCCGAGCGCCGAGAGCAACGACACAAACTTGTCCACCCGATGCGGCCGCTCCGTCGGCGGCACGATACGTTCATTGACGAAGAGATGGCTCGCCTCTCGGCCGTACCCGCGGGCAAAGCCCACGCGGCGCGACGCGCCGCTCGCGACCAGGTGCAGCGCGCCCTTCAGATTCCCCTGGACGTCGATGGCGACATCGTAGTGGGCCTCCCGAAGGTCCCGGCGGTGATCGCGGAGCAGCCGCCAGGCCCGCATCGAACCGGCACCGCGGATCGGCGTGCCGAGGGCGGCACGGAGATCACGGCGCCGGAAAACGTGAACGCGATCCACCAGCGGATGCCCGAGCAGGAGGTCGGCGGCCTTGTCCTCGACCACGAAGCCGATGAAGGCATCCGGCCGCGCCTCGCGCAGCAGCGAGAGCATGGGCAGCGTGTTCACCACGTCGCCGACGGCGCTCAGCCGGATGAGCAGAATTCGCTCGCTCGCCTGCTCCACGCGCCCCCCGTCCACCCCATCCACGACCGAAGCCCTGACGGCACCGGCTTGGGTCTCCTCATGAAGGCCCAAGCCGGCACGCGCAAGCCCCGGTCGCCAGCGGCACGTCGCACCGCGGATCCACACGCTCGGGCGTTGGCGTGCTTCCAGCGCCTGAGGCCAAGCCGTGGCCGCGGCAAATGCGCCCCGAGCGTTCACCCCACGACCGGCCCCTGGTGCCCCGGCAGGAGGCCGCGCCAGCTCCGGAGCAAGGGAGATCCGTTGCCGTCCCTGCGCAGGGCCCGCATTGGTGACAAAGCGCGCGCGGGGCCATGCGACCGCTCGCCCACCGCCGACGTTGCCGGACATCAGACAAGCCGCAAGGGTGCTCCGCGCGGGGGCGATGCAGCCCGCCCGCGCGGAGCGTCTCCCGTCTGTGCTGTGCCCCTCAGTCGGCCGAAGGAGTAGTGTCCGCCATGTAGTACGAGCCGAGCAGGATGAACATCTCGTTCTCCGTGCTCTCGCCACCGGTCACGGGGCAGGCGTCGCACCAACCATCGCCGGCCCCAGGCGTCGAATCACAGGCAGCGTCGTCATCGAGGCCATTGCAGGGCGCACCGATCTGACCCTGGACGCAAGCCTTCGGGGTACACTTGCCCGGATAGCCGGGCAGGAAGACCGTCTGGGGCAGACGCGAGTAGCGCGTCACGGTCTCGATGTCGGGCGTCCCGTCATCGGCGACACCGTTATTATAGGTGGCGCAGTAGCGCAGCGTGCGCTCGGCTACGTTGTCGGAGTCGAGCGCCATCGGCGGATCGTAGATCCCCTCCACCGGGTCGTTGTAGGTGAAGTTCTCGTAGATCTGGTTGCCCTGCGCGTCGAGCACCCAGAAGCGCTCGCCGCGCTGGTGAGTGTGCGACTGCAAGCGAAAGACGCGCGCTCCCTTCGGGAAGACGTGGTCGTTGCAGATCGTCTCCTTCGTGAAGGGTGCAGCACTCATCGAGAAGATCCGCCCGATATTGAAGATGCCCCGCATCGGTCGGATCTGCTCGCTCGGCGGTGCGAAGTAGTAGTTGAGGCGACCGTTCATCTGATGCGGCACGGTCGTGACGTTGAACGAGTGCAGGTTCCAGTAGAGCACGCCCTTGAGCGGGATCTCGGCGTACACTCCAGTCGGATTCGAATTGTAGTCCTGCGCCTGCTGGGCGCCACCGATCGCCGCGAAGCCGCTGCCGAAGCGCCCGGTGTCCGCCGGACCGAAACCGATGCAAGCAAAGGTATCCCTGGGCACGCTGGCGCAGAGGCACTCGGGATCGTTCCAATCCGCGACCGCATCACAGACCTGGTCCTTGCGCGACCCGGTGCGACAGCGCCACTCACCGAACGAGGGATCATCGAGGCGCTCGACCGGAGTGCTCGAGTAGTTGAGGATCAGATGGTGGCTCTGCGGATCCATGCGGAGTTCGCGCGCGTTGAAGCGAAAGCGCGTACCGGTCGGATCCTTCATCTCGTCGGGCACGGCGTCGGTCAGGTCGTAGTAGGACGCGAAGCACTGCTCGATCTCGGTCTCCGGGGCGAGGGGCGAGGGCGGCATCACGAGCTGCACACCTTCCCCGGCTTCGGGTGCAGCAAGCGGCACGATCGTGATCGGCTTCGGCTCGGGCACGCAGCCATCGATCAGATCCTCGGTTCCCGCCACCGTCCCGGTCTCGGGGGCGCCGGCGTAGATCCAGAGCCGCACGAGCTCCAGTTCGTCCTCGCTGAGCGGCGCGCCACCGATCGGCATCGGCGCGCCCACGCCCGTCACGCTGCCCGGCCGGGTCGCCGCGAGGAGCTTCAGGTAGAGGAAGCTGCGGTCGGTGTCGCCCGGCGCCACGCGCGGCATCGAGCTGCCGGTGGACTGGGCGCCGGAGAGGTCGGCGGGCGCCGAGATTCTGCCGTTATGCGAATGAGTGTGAGCAGCGAGCAGGTTGTCGTAGGCCACGTCCGGACGCAGGTCGAGGCCACCCGCGGGATTGCTCCCGGTGTGGCACGTCAACGTCGCGCAGGTGTACCGCTCGAACACGATGCCCTGGATCGCATCGAAGGTCCCGTCGTAACTGGCACCCTGCGCGCATCCCGCCGGTGTGGGTGTTGGCTCGGGCTCCTCGAGAGGAGGCTCACCCACCGCACCGCCGCCGCCGGCGCAAGCCGCGAGACTCGCAGCGAACCCAACCATCACGATCTTCGAGGAAACTTCGAACCAACGGATCATCGTTACGCAACCTCCTGCTTCGCGGTCCGGCCAGCCCTAGCGGTTGAGTTGGACGCACGCATGGAGCGCAACGTTCAAGTCCGATCGCCCTGCAGGCGAGTATCCGGGCCCATTGAGTCGGATTTACCGAACCTGCGAGGTCTCCGGCACGCAAGAAAGCCTCCGCTAATCGGTCGCTCGACGTGCTCCGCCAGTCCGACCCGGCGCCAAGGGGGTGCCTCTCTGTCGCTCGGTGAGGTCGGCGCGAGCCGCTTCTTGCGGACGTCCCACCGGCGGTCTGATAGGCAGGCCACGTGGGCCCGCGTGCTCCCTGCGTCCTGATTCCCGGCGGCGGCGGCCCCGCCGCGATCTGTGCGATCCGCTCGCTGCGCCGCAGCGGCTTCGCCGGCCGGATCGTGGCGAGCGACCCCGACCCGCTCTCCCCGGGACTCCTGCTGGCCGATGCAGCCGCCGTCCTGCCGCCGAGCGCGGAACCGAGCTTCTGGCCGCGTGCCCTTGAGCTGATCGACCGCGAAGGGGTCAAGGTCGTGCTCCCGACCTCGGGCTTCGACACTCAGGTCTACGCCGACCACGCCGACGAGTTGGCCCGCCACGGAGTGATCGCCGCGATGTCGAGCGCTGCCGCGATCCGACTCGCCGGCGACAAATGGCTCTGGCACGAAGCTGTGCACGACCGCCTGCCCCTCCCTCTGTGCCGGCTCGCCCCGGACGAACCACCGGCCTGGCCCTGCTTCGTCAAGCCACGTTCGGGGAAAGGCACCCGCGGCGCCCGGACCTGCCGGGATCGCAAGGATCTCGCCGAGTGCCTGGCGGCCCACCCCGACCTGCTGCTGCAGGAGCTGCTGCCGGGCGCGGAGTACTCGGTGGACGTGCTCAGCGACATGAAGGGCCGCGCCCTATGCGCCATCCCGCGCGAGCGCCTGCAGATCCGCGACGGCATCACGACACGCGGCCGCGTCCGGCACGAGCCCGAGATCCAGCAACTTTGCCTCGACATGGCGAACCTGCTCGGACTGCGCGGCCCGAGCTGTCACCAGCTCAAGCGCGACGCGGGGGGACGGCCGAAGTTTCTCGAAGTCAATCCTCGCATCGGCGGAGCGTCGATCTTCTCGACCCTCGCCGGCGCCGACCTCATCACGCTCACGATCGAGCTTGCGCTCGGCCGCCCGGTGACGGTGCCCGACTTTCGCGAAATCACCGTCGTGCGACTGCACGACGAAATGCTCGTCAACGACGGAAGTGAACCTCGATCTCCTTGACGACCTCGAAGGCCTCGGCATACGAGACGTTGATCTGAAACCCGCGGTACATGGCGCGGCCCCGCACGCCCTGGAGCCACCAGTCGCCGTGGATGTTCCATTGTGATTGATGCGCCTGGATGCTGCGGATCTTGTGGTCGATGAAGTCCGAGACATCGACGAAGGACTGCGCCCTGAAGCCCCCGGGCACGATGCCGCCGGGAATCGTCTGTTCGTACATGAGGAGCGAGCAACGGTTCTTGCGCGCCGCCGAGATGACCGCGCGAGAGAGCGCGTTGTGGTCCTGATGGGAGTCCTGGTCCCATTGCGTGTAGATGACGTCGGGCTGGAAATCGGCGAGAAAACGGTCGACCCGGCGCACGAGCTCCCGGTTGTATTCGAACTCGTCGGACGGCACGTCGAGCAGCTCGAGCCGGGCGCCCAGCACCCGCGCGCCGGCGGCAGCCTCGTCGCGCCGAACGTCGCCGAGCGAGGGCACCGTCGCCACCACCATCAACACGTTGTCCCCGGCGGCCGCGTGCTTGGCGATCGTGCCGCCCATGCCCACTTCCATGTCGTCGGGATGCGCGCCGAAGACCAGAACTTTCATCGCGGCGTCGGATAGCCGAGGTCCGCCTGCGAGACAACACGGTGGCCGTCTCAGGGCCGGAACGAGCGGAAGAGGAGCAGGACCACTCCGACCGAGATCCCGGCGTCGGCCACGTTCCAGGCCGGCCAGTGCCACGTCCCGATGTAGACGTCGACGAAATCGACCACCGAGCCCTCGAGGACGCGATCGATGAGGTTGCCGGTCGCGCCACCGAGCACGAGACCGCAGGCGAGCCGGCTCAGCGAGTCACCGGGTGGAAGCGTCCGCACGTACCAGATGAGCCCGCCGATGGCCGACAAGGCCACCGTGACGAAGAGCGGCAGCCGCAGCGTCGCTGGCGCATCGGCCAGCAAGCTGAACGCACCGCCGGTATTGCGCACGTAGGTGAGGTCGATGAACCCCGCGACCACCGGGATCGACTGGTGGAGCCGCATCACGGAATCGACCCAGACCTTCGTCACCTGGTCGGCGAGCACCACGCCGAGCGCCAGCAGCAGAACCAGGCCGAGGCCGCCCCGCGCCCGCACGGGGGCAACGGTCTCCACCGCTCCCCGGGCCCGACTCACGGTGTCACCACGGCTGCGGCCGGAAGCCGCTCGAGCGCACCCGCGCAGCGGCCGCAGATTCCCGGGTGAGCTGCGGACGCGCCGACGTCGTCGCGCCAGATCCAGCAACGCTCGCATTTCGAGCCACCCGTCCGGTCCACGGCCACGCCGAGGCCCGCCAGCACCGGGCTCATCGGCAGCGTCTCGTCCACGACCCGCACGCGCGAAACGATGAAGAGGTCCGCGAGTTCCGCTGCGCGCCGGCGGAGAAGTGCCGCCGTCTCCCCTGCGGCCGCGAGCCGGACGTCGGCCTCCAGCGAGTGTCCGAGGACGCCGGCCTGGCGCTCGGCCTCGATCGCCTTGGTCACCGCAGCGCGCACGGCGAGCAGGCGCTCCCATTCGGCCTCGAAATCGGCGTTGCCGCGGCCCGCGGGGGCCGGGAAGTCCGTCAGGAAGATACTCGCCGGGTCGCCCTGACGGCGCGGCAGTGCCTCCCAGATTTCCTCGCCGAGGAAGGACAGCACGGGTGCAAGCAACCCGGCCAGCACACGCGCGATCTCTTCCATCACGGTCTGCGCAGCGCGCCGGCCCGCATCGGTCGGCGCGCTGCAATAGACACGATCCTTGACGATATCGAGATAGAGCGCGCTCAGATCGACCGAGCAGAAGTTGTTGATCGCGTGGACGACGGTGTGGAACTCATAGGCATCGTAAGCGCGACCGACACGCTCGACGAGCCCGTCGAGCCGTCCGAGTACCCAGCGGTCGAGATCGGGCAGAGCATCGGGCGCCACCCCGTCCTGCTCCGGCGTGAAGTCGCCGATATTGCCCAGCAGGAAACGCGCGGTATTGCGGATACGACGGTAGGCCTCGACGAGGTGGTTCAGGATCTCGTCGGAGACCCGCACGTCGCCGCGATAATCCTCGGCCGCGACCCAGAGCCGCAGAACGTCGGCACCGAGTTTCTTGATGACGTCGCCGGGCGCCACGACGTTGCCGAGGGACTTCGACATCTTGCGTCCCTGTCCATCAAGGATAAAGCCGTGCGTGAGACAAGCGCGGTACGGCGCCTCGCCGCGCGTCGCGACAGCGGTGAGCAGAGAGGTGTGGAACCAGCCGCGGTGTTGATCGGAGCCCTCGAGGTAGAGGTCGGCCGGCGCGTGCAGGCCCGGGCGCTGCTCCAGAACGGCGGCGTGGCTCACGCCTGAGTCGAACCACACGTCAAGGATGTCGGTCTCGCGACGCAGGCGCCCGCCACCACAGCCCGCGCAGGCGAAGCCCGCCGGCAAAAATTCAGCGAGCGGCCGCTCGAACCAGGCGTCCGAACCCTCGTGCTCGACGATGTCGGCGACCCGGCGCGCCCGCTCGCCGCCCGCGTGCGCCTCGCCGCAGTCCTCGCCGTGCACGGCGACGATGGGCACGCCCCAGGCGCGCTGGCGCGAGATGCACCAATCCGGCCGGCCCTCGATCATGCCGCGGATGCGGGCCTGGCCCCAGTGCGGGATCCAGGCGACGCGATCGATCGCATCAAGCGCCCGCTCGCGCAGATCCGCATGTGCCATCGACACGAACCACTGCTCGGTGGCGCGAAAGAAGAGCGGTTTCCTGCAGCGCCAGCAATGCGGGTAGCTGTGGCGGATCGATGCCCGGCCGGCGAGATTTCCGGCCTGCTCGATCAGCGCGATCACGCAGCCATCGGCCTCGAAGATCCGCAGCCCTTCGAGCCCCGGCGCCTCGCGCGTGAACACGCCGCGCGCATCGACCGGCGAGAGGACCTCGAGGCCGTAGCGCTGGCCGACATCGTAGTCCTCCTGACCGTGGCCCGGGGCGGTGTGCACCACACCGGTGCCGGTTTCGAGCGTGACGTGATCGCCGAAGACGACCGGCACGCTGCGCTCGAACCAGGGATGGCGGAACTGCTGGCCCTCGAGCACCGCGGTGTCGATGGCGAGACGCGGCCCCGTCTCCACGGCTCCCACGGCCTCGAGAAAAGCCTCGGTCCGTCCCGCGGCCACGATCGCGATCTGGCCCTCGAGCCGCAGCCCGACGTAGGTCAACTCTGGATTAATCGACAGCGCCAGATTCGCCGGCAGGGTCCAGGGCGTGGTCGTCCAGGCCACCAGGGAGATCTGCTCGGCACCGACCTCGCGCAGTGCTGCGCGGCCGGCGGTGTCGGTCGCCGCCTCGAGTGCGGCTGAATCCGTGGCACGAAAGCGGATCCAGATGCTCGGCGAGGTCTTGTCCTCGTACTCGACCTCGGCCTC